>LULF01000002.1_pt1 | contig 313686 bp, 288 predicted proteins | sample 728221 | NCBI WGS metagenome assembly LULF01 (sample SAMN03860296, study PRJNA289734) | marine metagenome | biome: seawater column; feature: ocean; material: water; isolation source: Red Sea water column Station 169 - depth 500m | place: Saudi Arabia: Red Sea | collected 2011-10-15 | depth 500 m | reverse complement strand
CGGTCGTCGAGCTCGGGCACACGGCCCACCGCCCACCACCGGCCGCCGTGGGCTCGCAGGCAGGTGACGACGTCGATGTCGTGGTGAGTGAAGGCGCCCGCCAGCATCCGCAGCACGTCGCCGGTCCACGACGCGTGCGGGTGGAAGCCGAGCAGCACGACCCGACGGACGCCGTGCCGCAGCGCCGGCTCGACCAGGGACTCGATCATCGGCATGACCTCCTCGACGAGCGTCGGCATCTCGATGCGCGCGTGGAAGCAGCGAGGGGCACCGAAGGTCAGCATCACCACCGACTCCTCGGGGGTGAAGCCGAGCACCAGTGGCACGGTGGCGAGCAGGTCCTCGGGGGTGCGGGCGACGTAGGGGTCGGGCCGGTGGTCGGGCCGGTCGTCGGGCCGGTCGTCGGGCCGGTCGTCGGGCCGGTCGTGGGGCTGGTCGTGGGGCTGGTCGTCTGCCTGGGCGCGATGGGGTTCCATGCCCGCAGGCTGCTCGGATGCGGGCACGCGTGGGGCCCCGCGAGCGCCGGGTGTGGACGAGAGGCGCCGGAGGGGGCCCTGTGGACGCCTCGCGGGTAGCGTGCGCCGCGTGCGCGGCGAGCCCTCGGTCCTCCACCTGGACCTGGACGCGTTCTTCGCCGCCGTCGAGCAGCGCGACAAGCCCTCGCTGCGCGGCCGGCCGGTCGTGGTGGGCGGCACCGGGGGGCGCGGCGTGGTGTCGACGGCGTCGTACGAGGCCCGCCGCTACGGGGTGCGGTCGGCGATGTCGACCCGCGAGGCCCGCGCCCGCTGCCCGCACGCGGCCTTCCTGGGCGGCCGGTTCCACGCCTATCGCGAGGCGAGCCGGGCGGTGATGGCGGTGCTCCGCGAGGCGTCACCACTGGTGGAGCCGCTCTCCCTCGACGAGGCCTTCGTCGACCTCGCCGCCTCCGAGGACCCAGCACTGGCCTCGCTGGAGGTGACCGCGGTGACGGAGTACGCCGAGCTGCTGCGTGCCCGCGTCGCCGAGGCCACCGATGGGCTGACCTGCTCGGTCGGGGTCGCGACGAGCAAGTTCATGGCCAAGGTGGCCAGCGACCTCGACAAGCCCGACGGCCTGGTGGTGGTCTCCCCCGGCACCGAGCGCGAGCTGCTGCGCCCGATGAGCGTCACCGTCATCCCCGGCGTCGGCCCTGCGACCGCCGAGCGGCTGCGGCGGGTGGGGGTCCAGACCGTCGCCCAGCTCGAGGAGATCAGCGAGGAGGAGCTGGTGCGACTGGTCGGCACCGCCCACGGCACCTCGCTGTTCCACCTCGCGCGCGCCCAGGACGACCGCCCGGTCGTGGCCGAGCGCGAGGCGAAGTCGGTCAGCGTCGAGGGAACCTACGACTCCGACCTCTCCGACCTGCGGCTGATGGAGCACCTGCTGGTGCGCCAGTCGGCCGAGGTGGCGACCCGTCTGGGCAAGGCCGGGCTGTCGGGGCGCACGATCAGCATCAAGGTGCGTCTGCACGACTTCACCACCACCAGCCGGTCCTCCACCCTGCCCTCCCCGACCGACGACCCCGCCGTCATCGCGCGGGTCGTCCGCGCCCTGCTCGCCGAGCTGGCGGCCGGGGTCGACACCGGGCCCGCACTGCGAGCCGGGGTGCGCCTGCTCGGTGTCGGGGTCTCCGGGCTCGCCGACTGGGTCCAGGACGACCTCTTCGCCGGGCTCGCGGAGGACGACCCGACCGAGGAGGACGCCGCGGCCGATGCCGCGCCGCTCCCCGAGCCGCCGCGGGCGCGGGCCACCGGGTGGTCACCGGGTGCCGACGTGGTCCACGACGAGCACGGTCGCGGCTGGGTGTGGGGCTCGGGGCGCGGCGTGGTGACCGTCCGGTTCGAGACGCGCGAGAGCCCGGCCGGACCGGTCCGCTCCTTCTCCGTCGACGACCCGGCGCTGCACCGCTGGCAGCCCGTGACCGAGGACGACGAGGCCGACGAGGGCGTCAGCGAGTCCGGGTGAACCGCACCGGGTCGCCCGGCCGCAGCTGCGCGCAGCGCCAGAGGTCGGCGGGCTCGACGACGGCGACCACCGGGTAGCCGCCGGTCGTCGGGTGGTCGGCGAGGAACACCACCGGCCGCCCATCCGGGGGCAGCTGCACGGCGCCCAGCACGACACCCTCCGAGGCCAGCTCGTCGGTGCGCGCACGGGGCAGCGGGTCCCCCACCAGGCGCAGCCCCACCCGGTCGGAGTCCGGGGCGCACGACCACGCACCACGCACGAGCAGGTCGACCGCGTCGCCGTCGCACCAGTCCGCCCTCGGTCCCCGGTGCAGCCGCAGCGGGCCGCCGGTCGGCGGTGCCGGGACCTCGACCGCGGCCGGCTCCCCAGCGGGTACGCCGACGGGCAGCCGGTCCCCGGTCCGCACGGGGGCCGGGCCGAGACCGGAGAGGGTGTCCGTGGAGCGCGAGCCGAGCACCGGGTCGACCACCAGGCCACCGGAGACGGCGAGGTAGCTGCGAGCCCCGCCCAGCGGCGTACCGAGGGTGAGGGGGGTGTGGGCCGGCAGCCGGACGGCACGACCGGTGGGCACCGCGCGGTCGCCGACACGCGCCGGCAGCGTGGCCCCGGTCACCGCGACCCAGCGGTCCTCGTCGAGGCGGACGCCGAGCCCGCCCAGCAGTACCTCGAGGCCCGCTGCGTCGGGGCCGTTGCCCACCAGCCGCTGCGCGAGGGCGTGCGCCGGCGCGTCCAGCGCGCCCGACCGGGGGACGCCGAGGTGGGCGTGCCCGGGGCGGCCGCGGTCCTGGACCGTCACCAGCGCCCCGGTCGCGAGCACCTCGAGGGAGGCGGTCACGGACGGACCTCGCGGAAGGCGACCCGGGTGCCCGGCGCCAGCAGGGCGGGAGGCGTGCGGCGCGTGTCCCATAAGGCCACGTCGGTGCGGCCGAGCAGCCGCCACCCGCCGGGCGAGGCCGTCGGGTAGACCGCCGACCAGGTGCCGGCGAGTGCCACCGAGCCGGCCGGGACGCGCGGGCGCGGGGACTCCAGGCGCGGCACCGACCACTCATCGGGCACACCGGAGAGGTAGGCGAACCCGGGGGCGAACCCGCAGAACGCGCTGACCAGCTCCAGGGACGTGTGCCGCTCCACGACCTCGCGCACGGTGCACCCCCACACGTCCGCGACGGCCGCGAGGTCGGCACCGTCGTAGACCACAGGCACCTCCACCAGCGGTCCGTGGTCCGGGTCGGCGGTCGGGTCCCACCGCTCCACCGCTCCCGCGACGGCGGACGGCTCGGCGCCGTCGACCAGCACGGTGCACGCCCCGGGCACCACGTCGGTCGCGTCGACCTCCTCCCGCAGGTGCTCGGCCAGGGAGAGCGCCGCGGCGGCGTCGGCCACCTCCAGCAGCAGCGCGGACGGCCCACTCGCCACCATCCGGTACGCCGCTGGGCCGGTCACCCCAGCCCCTGCAGCGTCCACCCGGCCGCGACGAGCGCGCGGCGCACCTCCCGGGCGTGCTCCACCGCGCCGGGGTGATCACCGTGGACGCAGACCGAGTCCACGGTGCCGGCGAGCCCCACGGCGCGCTCGGCGATCACCGCACCGTCGGTCAGCACCGCGCCCGGACGGTCACGCGGCAGCAGGCGGCCGTCGTCGGCGTACCCGCGATCGGGGAAGCCCTCGTGCCACACCCGCCGGCCGCGCTCGGCGGCGAGCTCGAGCAGTCGCCCGGGCATCCCGAGCACCGGGAGGTCGCGGGAGCCCTCGAGCACCGCGAGCGCCTGATCCTCGTCGTCCATGGTCCGGTGGTAGAGCGCGCCGTGCGGCTTCACGTAGCGCACCAGCGTGCCCTCCTCCCCCGCGATCACCGAGAGGGTGCCGACCTGGTCGGCGACCTGCTCGCGCAGCACGGCCCGGCGCACGTCGAGCGCGACGCGGCCGAAGTTCGCACGGTCGGCGTAGGAGACCTGGGCACCCACGACGACGCTTCGAGCCGCCGCCTCGGCGCACACCGCACGCATGATCGCAGGGGTGCCCGCGTGGTAGCCGCACGCGACGTTGGCGCTGGTGACCACCGCCAGCAGGGCGGCGTCGTCGGTGACCTCCTCCCCGAGGTCGGCGTTGAGGTCCACGTGGCGCACGACCCCGAACCTAGTGCCCGGGCTCGGCCCCCGCGCGGGAGGCGTGCACCGCGCGTCTAGTGTCGCCGCATGTCCACGCCGACCCAGCCGTCGACCCAGCCCGCGCAGCCCCCGGTCGCCCCGCGCCGTCCCACGAGCCGGGAGATCCACGGCCGCACCCGCACCGACGACTTCGAGTGGCTGCGGGAGAAGGAGTCGCCGGAGGTGCTCGCGCACCTCGAGGCCGAGAACGCGTGGACCCAGGCGCGGACCGCCCACCTGGCCGACCTGCGCGCGACTATCTTCGAGGAGATCCGCACGCGCACCCGCGAGACCGACCTGTCGGTGCCGACCCGCAACCGCGGGCACTGGTACTACGGGCGCTCCTTCGCGGGCAAGGAGTACGGCGCCACCTGCCGCGTCCCCGTGGCCGACCCGGACGACTGGACCCCGCCGCGCCCGGCCGAGGACTGCGCCCCCGACCAACCGGCGCTGCCCGGCGAGGAGGTGCTGCTCGACCTCGACGCCCTGGCCGAGGGCCACGACTTCTTCTCCCTCGGCGGCGCGGCCGTCTCCCCCGACGGCACCCTGCTGGCCTACGCGACCGACGTCGTCGGCGACGAGCGCTACACGGTGCGGGTCAAGGACCTGCGCACCGGCGACCTGCTGCCCGACGTCGTGGAGGGCGTGATCGGCGGAGCGACCTGGGACCGCGCCGGGGAGCACCTCTACTACGTGACCGTCGACGAGTCCTGGCGCGCCGACAAGGTCTGGCGGCACGCGCTCGGCACCGACCAGGACGCCGACGAGCTGGTCCACCACGAGACCGACGGCCGCTTCTTCACCAGCGTCGGCCGCACCCGGTCGGACCGCTTCATGGTCGTCGCGTCGGGGTCGAAGACGACCACCGAGTACCGCCTGCTCGACGCCGACGACCCCGACCGCGGGTGGTGGGTCTTCGCCGAGCGCGAGGAGGGCGTGGAGTACTCCCTCGACCACGGCGTGCTGGGCGGGCAGGACGCCCTGCTGGTGCTGCACAACGCGACGGGCCCGGACTTCGAGCTCGGCGTCGCGCCGTGCGCACCGACCCCGCGCGCTCAGTGGCGACCGCTGATCGGCCACGACACCGCCGTACGTCTGGAGGACGTGGACGCGTTCGCGACCCACCTGGTGGTGCACCAGCGCAGCGAGGGGCTCACCCAGCTGCGCATCCTCGAGCTCGGTGGCAGCCAGGACGCGCCGGTCACCGACGACTACCTCGTCTCCTTCGACGAGGAGGTCTACACCGTCGGCGCCTCCGGCAACCCCGGCTTCCACCAGCCCACCGTCCGGCTGGGCTACACGACGATGGCCATCCCCTCGAGCATCTACGACTACGACGTGCGCGACCGCTCGCTCACGCTGCTGCGCCGCGCGCCGGTGCTCGGTGGCTACGACCCGGCCGACTACGAGGAGCACCGCCTCTGGGCCACCGCCGAGGACGGCGAGCGGATCCCCATCTCCTGGGTGGCTCGCCGCGGTGCCGTCGCCGACGGGCCCGCGCCGACGCTGCTCTACGCCTACGGCTCCTACGAGGCCTCGATGGACCCGTACTTCTCCATCGCCCGGCTCTCGCTGCTCGACCGCGGCGCCGCCTTCGCGATCGCCCACGTGCGCGGCGGCGGCGAGATGGGCCGGCGCTGGTACGACGACGGCAAGCTCATGCGCAAGCAGCACACCTTCAGCGACTTCGCCGCCTGCGCCAGGCACCTGGTCGACGTCGGCTGGGCCAGCCCGGACACGTTGGTCGGCGAGGGCGCGAGCGCCGGCGGCCTGCTCATCGGTGCGGTCGCCAACCAGGCGCCGGAGCTCTTCAGCGGCCTGGTGGCCGGCGTGCCGTTCGTCGACGCCCTCACCACGATGCTCGACTCGACCCTGCCGCTGACCGTCACCGAGTACGACGAGTGGGGCAACCCCGAGGCGGACCCGGCGGTCTACGACTACATGGCCTCCTACGCGCCGTACGACAACGTCACCGAGCAGGACTACCCGGCGATCCTGGCCGAGACCTCGCTCAACGACACCCGTGTGCTCTACGTCGAACCGGCCAAGTGGGTGGCCAAGCTGCGCGCGACCGCCCCCGACCACCGGCCCGACGTGCTGCTGCGCACCGAGATGGCGGCCGGTCACGGCGGGGTGTCGGGGCGCTACAAGTCATGGCACGACCGCTCCTTCACCCTCGCGTGGATGCTCGACCGGATGGGCCTGGCCGGCTCCTGAGCCCACCTGTTGCGCGTCTCACCCGTTCGGGCACCCATCCGCTGGACACCGGGGTGTCGAACCCCTTGCACGCGTGAGGCCCACGCAGGTGCCCTGAGAAGTGCCTGAGAGTCGGCCGACGAGGCAACTCTCGCCGGGCGTCACACGTCGAGGAGTGTGAAGGCTTCACCGGCCGGGTGGGTTTCCGCCAGGGAATCCCGGGCACCGGTGGGGCGTTGGAGAACGTGAGACGTGACCGGCGTCCACGCGCCGAAGGAGGGTTCCCATGGCCACCGCCACCCGCACCAACCGCGCGAGCACCCGTGAGATCGAGGGACGCGACAGCGTCGGCCTCTACCTCGACGAGATCGCCCGCAACGACCTGCTCGACGCCGCAGCGGAGGTGGAGCTCTCCAAGACCATCGAGGCCGGGCTGATGGCCGAGCACCTCCTCAAGGAAGGCCGGATCGGCCGCCGCAAGGGCGGTGCTCCGATGACGGCTTCCGAGGAGGAGCTCGAGTGGCTCGCGGAGGAGGGTCGCAAGGCCGTCGACACCTTCATCACCGCCAACCTGCGCCTGGTGGTCTCGATCGCCCGCAAGTACGGCCGGGCCCAGATGCCGATGCTCGACCTGATCCAGGAAGGCAACACCGGCCTGATCCGTGCGGTCGAGAAGTTCGACTACACCAAGGGCTACAAGTTCTCGACCTACGCGACCTGGTGGGTCCGCCAGGCCATCACCCGCGGCATCGCGCAGCAGGCCCGCGTGGTCCGGCTCCCCGTCCACGTCGTGGAGGAGCTCAACCAGGTCGGGGGCGCCCGCCGCACCCTCGAGCGCCAGCTCGGCCGCGAGCCGGAGCCGCAGGAGATCGCCGACGAGCTCGGCATGGACGTCGAGCGCGTGCTCGACCTCCTCTCGTGGGGTCGTGAGCACGTCTCGCTCGACACCCCCGTCGACGAGGACGGCGACACCTCGCTGGGTGACCTGATGGCCCAGGAGACCGCGCCCGGCCCGGACCTGACCGTGCTCGACGTGGAGTCCCGCGAGCGGCTCAACAACCTGGTCGGCCAGCTCGACGACCGCGCCGCCGACATCATCCGCTCCCGCTACGGGCTCACCGACGGTCGGCAGCACAAGCTCGCCGACATCGGCGCCAAGCACGGCATCTCCGCCGAGCGCGTGCGCCAGCTCGAGCGCGAGGCCCTGCAGAAGCTGCGCCGCTTCGCCGACCCCGACCTGGCCGCGGGCTCCGCCGCCTGACCTCCCCTCACCCCAGCACGCTCGACCGGTCACTCCCGGGCCCCACGCCCCGGATGGCCGGTCGACGTGCGTCCGCGACGTCTCGGCCGTGCGTGAGTGACGGGTCGGCCGTGCGCGAGTGACGGGTCGGCGGGTCAGTAGCCGTAGGCCGCCTCGCGCAACGCAGCGGAGGCGGCCTCGGCCTTCTCCACCACGCTGTCGTCGACGGGACGGTCCTGCGCGATGCGGGCCTGCCAGCGCTGCAGGGCGACGACGCGGGCCGCGGCCTCCTCGACGCGAGCACGGTCCAGGGTGCCGTCCTCCAGGGCACGGGTGATCGTCTGGTGGGCGCGGCGCGTGTCGGCGGGTATCAGCAGCAGGTCCGCCCCCGCCTGCAGCGCCTTGACCGCGAGCGCGGGGGTGCCGGCCACGGCACCCATGCCGAGGGAGTCGGTGATGGCGACGCCCTCGAAGCCGAGCTCCTCGCGCAGGTAGGCGTAGGTCTCCGGCGCGAGCGAGGAAGGTACGCCCGGAGCGATCGCCTCCACGTCGAGGTGCCCGATCATCACCGACGGCGCCCCGGCCTCGACCGCGGTCGCGAACGGAGCCAGGTCGCGGGCCTCCAGCTCGGCCAGGGTCTCGGTGAGCACCGGCAGCGTGGTGTGGGAGTCGGCGGTCGCGCCGCCGTGCCCGGGGAAGTGCTTGGTCGTGGACACGATGCCCGAGCGGTTGTAGCCGGCGACGGCCTGCTTGACGGCCGCACCCGCGAGTGCGGGGTCGTCGGAGGGGGCGCGGGAGCCGATGGTGACGTCGGCGGCGCCGATGGTCACGTCGGCGACCGGTGCGTAGACCCACGTGAAGCCCAGCAGCCGCAGCTCGAGCCCGGTGGCCAGGGCGGCGCGCTTCACCGCGACCCGGCCTCGTCGACCGGAGTCGGCGATCGCCTCACCCGCGGCGGCGAACGCCGGGAAGTCCGTCGCCACCCCGCGCAGGTGGGCCACCGAGCCACCCTCCTCGTCGACGCCGATGACGGCGGGGAAGTCGCGCCCGCTCTCGGCCACCGCATCCTCGACGGCCGCGGTGGTCGCGAGGACCTGCTGCTCGTCGACGACGTTGTCGGCGGTGACGCACACACCGGCGAGGTGCAGGTCGCGCACCAGCTCGGCCGGCACCGCGGGGTCCGTGCCCGCGTAGCGGCCGACCAGCACCTGGCCGGCCAGCTGCTCGGAGCTCCACCCGGCGACCAACGCCTCCGCGTCCTCGAGCTCACCGACCGTCGGGCCCCAGGAGAGCGGGGTGTCGGGGTCGACCGATTCCTCGGCCGACCCGGTCGCCCCGGTCGCACCGGGGGCGCTCGGCGATGCCGGGGAGGCGTCGGCCCCGCTGGTGGTCGGCTCCGGCTCGCTGGGGACCGACGAGCAGCCCACGGCGAGGGTCGAGAGGGCGGCCACGGCCGCCAGCGTCGTACGTCTCATGCGGTGAGCGGCCCGGTGAGCTCGGCGTGCACTTGGGCGACGCGGGACCGCAGGTCCTCCAGCGTGCCGGTGTTCTCGACGACGTGGGTCGCGATCGCGAGCCGCTGCTCCCGGGTGGCCTGTGCGGCGATCCGGGACTCGGCGTCCTCGAGGGTCCAGCCGCGGTCGCGGAGCATCCGCTCCACCTGGAGCTCGCGTGGCACGTCGACGACCACGACCGCGTCGAACTCCTCAGCACGCCCGGCCTCCGCGAGCAGCGGGATGTCGTGCACGACCAGCGCATCGGCGGGGGCGGACGCCTCCAGCTCGGCGTAGCGCTCGAACACGAGCGGATGCACGATGCTCTCGAGTCGACGGCGCGCGCCCTCGTCACCGAAGACGAGACGACCCATGGCCGGCCGGTCCAGCTCACCCTCGGGGGTCAGCAGTTCCTCCCCGAACTCCGCGACGACGGCGTCGAGCCCAGGCGTCCCCTTCGCGACGACCTCCCGCGCGATGGCGTCGGCATCGATCACCACCGCCCCGAGCTCGGCCAGCATGGCGGCGACGGTGCTCTTGCCCGACGCCACTCCCCCCGTGAGTCCGACCCGCATGCCCGCAGGCTAGTCGGCGCCCCTAGACGAACAGCACCAGGCCCACCAGCGCGGGCAGCAGCCCCAGCAGCAGCCACGGGGTGAGCAGCGGACGCTTGTGGATCGCCAGACCGGCCGCGACGGCCAGCACTCCGAAGGCGCCGGCGATCACCGACAGGCCGACCCGGGGTGCGGTCTGCTCCGGGTCGATGTACCAGGCAGCGATCAGCAACCCGCCGGCCAGGTGCAGGATCGTGGTGACCACCAGTGTGGACATGACCCACGTCTGGACCCGTGTCGTGCCGGCGGAGTTGATGGTGTCGCGCTGCGGGGCGTTCGGGTCCATCAGGTGACGGGCGCGGCGCGGAGCAGCGGTCCTGTCGTCGGTCGTGTCGTTCAACGCGGCTTCCCCTCTCGATCCACTTCTCGGGTGGTCGGCGGTGCCAGCCTAGGACCGGGCCGCCGGACGGTGCGCACGGGCTCAGGACGCGGCTGCCTCGTCGGGGATCTCCAGCTCGCGCACCGAGGCGATCACCTGCTCGAGAGCGCTCGCGGGCAGGGCGCCGGGCTGGGCGAAGACCAGGTGACCCTGCTTGAAGGCCATCAGCGTCGGGATCGAGGTGATCCGGGCGGCGGCGGCGAGCTCCTGCTCGGCCTCGGTGTCGACCTTGGCGAAGACGATGTCAGGGTGAGTGGTCGACGCGGCGTCGTAGACGGGTTCGAAGGCACGGCACGGCCCGCACCAGGAGGCCCAGAAGTCCACCAGGACGATCTCGTGGTCGAGCACGGTCTGCTCGAAGGTGGCGGCGGTCAGGTCGGTGGTGCTCATGGGTCCTCCATCGATCGGCGTTCGAACTAACCCCCCATGGGGTTATTTGCACAACCTCGGAGTCCGCTCCGGCATTCCCCGACGCATGGCTAGGGTCGAGCACGTGCTGCAGCTGACCCGCGAGGAGGCCCGACGGGTCGCCGTCCACGCCCAGCTCCTCTCGCTCCCCCGCCCCGACGACGTGGTCGAGGTCGTCGCCCACCTCGGGGCGCTCCAGCTGGACCCCACGAAGGCCGTCGCGCCCAGCGCGCACCTGGTGCTGTGGAGTCGGATCGGTCCCGGCTACCGGCGCATCGACCTCGACGACGCCCTCACCGACGGCCGCCTGGTGGAGATCGGCGGCATGGCCAGGGCCGTCGAACAGGCGCCACTGCACCGCGCGGTGATGGCCGCGTGGCCCGGGCCGGGCCCGCACCGGCCCTGGCACGACGAGGTCCTGGCCTGGATCGACGACAACGGCCAGTGCCATCGCGAGATCCTCGAGATGCTGCGCCAGGAGGGCCCGCTGACGGCTCCTGAGCTGCCGAGCTCGATCGTGCGTCCGTGGCGCTCGTCGGGCTGGACCGACGACAAGTCGGTGCTCAAGCTGCTCGACATGCTGGCGGCGCGCGGGGAGGTCGTGGTGGTCGGACGCGCAGGGGCGCACCGGCTGTGGGACCTCGCGGAACGCGTCCTGCCCGACGAGCCCGTGCCCCCGCTGGAGGAGGCCCTCGCGGAGCTCGGTCGTCGACGTCTCCACGCCCTCGGTGTCGCCAAGGAGCGCTCCGCGGTCTCCCCCGGCGAGCCGAACGACGTCGGCGACGCCGGCGTGCCTGCACGGATCGAGGGGGTGCGGGGCACCTGGCGGGTCGATGAGCAGCAGCTCGAGGAGATCCGCTCCGACGGCGGCTGGGCGCCGCGGACCGCACTGCTGTCCCCCCTGGACCGTCTGGTGTTCGACCGCTCGCGGATGGCGGCGCTCTTCGACTTCGACTACCAGCTGGAGATGTACAAGCCGGCCGCCCAGCGGCGCTTCGGCTACTGGGCGCTCCCCGTCCTGCACGGCGATCGGCTGGTCGGCAAGGTCGACTGCACGACCGAGCCCGCTGAGGGCGTGCTGCGCGTGGACGCCGTCCACGAGGACCACGAGTGGTCGGCAGCGGTCCGCGACGACGTCCACGCCGAGCTCGCGGACCTCGCCGGGTGGCTCGGCGTGGAGCCGCTCCTCATGCAGGGGGTACGCCGGTGAGCCCCGTCGCCCCGCACGCACGGCTGCGCCCCGGCGACCGGGTCGCGCTCCTGGTGCCGGCGACGGCGGCGTACGTCGAGACCGCACTGGCCCTCCTGACGCGCAGCGTCGTGCCGATCCCGCTCGACCCGCGGCTGACCGAGCACGAGCGCCGGCGCATCCTCGACGGGCTGGAGCCGACCGTCGTCGTCACCGACGAGGACCACCTGGCCGACCTGCTGGCCGCGCACCGGCCCGACGCCCCGATCACCGACTGGCTGCCGAGGGCCCGGCCGATGCACTGCACGAGCGGGACCACCGGCACGCCCAAGGGCGTGTGGAGCGGCCTGCTCGCCGACCAGGACGCTCACGCGCTGCTGACCGAGGAGCGCGACCTGTGGGGCTTCCGCGACGACGACGTGAACCTCGTCCTCAGCCCGCTCTACCACTCCGCGCCCCTGCGGTTCGCGATGGGGACGCTGCTCGCGGGAGGCCGGCTCGTGGTGCCCGGACCGTTCGACGTCGACGCCGTCACCGCCGCCATCGCCCGGGAGCGCCCCACCACGGCCTTCTGCGTGCCCACCCACCTGCAGCGCCTCTTCGCCCACTGGGACGAGGTGGGCACGCCGGACCTGTCGTCGTTTCGGCTGCTGGCCCATGCCGGTGCTCCGTGCCCGGACGAGGTCAAGCGGCGGCTGGTCTCGATGTTCCCGGGCACGACCTGGGAGTTCTACGGTTCGACGGAGGGGCAGTTCACCGCCTGCCGCTCCGAGGAGTGGCTCGAGCGGCCCGGGACCGTGGGACGCGCCCGGCCCGGCCGGGTGCTGAGCACCGACGAGGACGGGACGATCTGGTGCGTGGTGCCGCCGCACGCGCGCTTCAGTTACTACGGGGCGCCGCAGAAGACCGACGCCGCCTGGCGCGACACCGCCGACGGGCCGGCGTTCACGGTCGGGGACCTGGGCCGCCTCGACGACGACGGCTACCTCTACCTCGACGGGCGACGCGAGGACCTCATCATCACCGGCGGCGTCAACGTCTACCCGCTCGAGGTCGAGCAGGTGCTCCGCGAGCACCCGGCCGTCGCCGACGTCGCGGTGTACGGCGTCGACGACCCCACCTGGGGGCGGCGGGTCTGCGCGGCCGTGATCGGCGACGTCGGCGAACCCGACCTGGACGCGTGGTGCCGCGAGCACCTCGCCCCGCCGAAGCGTCCCAAGACCTGGCTGCTGGTCGACGACCTGCCGCGGACCCTCACGGGCAAGGTGCGCCGAGACCTGCTGGCCGACCGGACCGACGCCTGACCGGCCACCGCGGGTCGCAGGCCCCGGAGACGGCAGAAGGCCCGCCAGGTCGAGCCTGGCGGGCCTTCTGTGTGCTGGAGCTAGCGGGTCACTGACCGCCGGTCAGCTTCTCGCGGAGCGCCTGCAGCGCCTCGTCGGAGGCCAGCGAGCCGCTGTCGCCGGTCTCGCCCTCGTTGGAGGAGGAGTACGAGGTGGCCTCGCCGGCCTCGACCTCGGCCTTGGCGGCCTCCTGCTTCTGCTTGACGTGGGCCTCCCAGCGCTCGTGGGCCTTGGCGTAGTCCGCCTCCCACTTCGCACGCTGCTCGTCGAAGCCCTCGAGCCACTCGCCCGTCTCGGGGTCGAAGCCCTCGGGGTAGACGTAGTTGCCCTGCTCGTCGTAGGTCGCGGTCATGCCGTAGAGGGTCGGGTCGAACTCCTCCACGTCAGCGGCCGCGGCGGTGTCGTTGGCCTGCTTCAGCGACAGCGAGATCCGGCGACGCTCGAGGTCGATGTCGATGATCTTGACCATGACGTCGTCGTTGACCTGGACGACCTGCTCGGGGATCTCCACGTGGCGCTCGGCCAGCTCGGAGATGTGCACCAGGCCCTCGATGCCCTCCTCGACGCGGACGAACGAACCGAAGGGCACCAGCTTGGTGACCTTGCCCGGGACGATCTGACCGATCTGGTGGGTGCGGGCGAAGTGCTGCCAGGGGTCCTCCTGCGTCGCCTTGAGCGACAGCGACACGCGCTCGCGCTCCATGTCGACGTCGAGCACCTCGACGGTGACCTCGTCGCCGACCGCGACGACCTCGGAGGGGTGGTCGATGTGCTTCCAGGACAGCTCCGAGACGTGCACGAGGCCGTCGACGCCACCGAGGTCCACGAAGGCACCGAAGTTGACGATCGAGGACACGACACCCTTGCGGATCTGGCCCTTCTGGAGCTGGGTGAGGAAGCCGTGGCGGACCTCGGACTGGGTCTGCTCGAGCCAGGCGCGACGCGACAGGACCACGTTGTTGCGGTTCTTGTCGAGCTCGATGATCTTCGCCTCGAGCGTCTGGCCGACGTAGGGCTGCAGGTCGCGGACGCGACGCATCTCCACCAGCGAGGCCGGGAGGAAGCCGCGCAGACCGATGTCGAGGATCAGGCCGCCCTTGACGACCTCGATGACGGTGCCCTCGACGACACCGTCCTCCTCCTTGACCTGCTCGATGGTGCCCCAGGCGCGCTCGTACTGGGCGCGCTTCTTGGACAGGATCAGGCGACCCTCCTTGTCCTCCTTCTGGAGGACCAGGGCCTCGACCTTGTCGCCGACCTCGACGACCTCGTGCGGGTCGACGTCGTGCTTGATCGACAGCTCGCGCGAGGGGATGACGCCCTCGGTCTTGTAGCCGATGTCGAGCAGGACCTCGTCACGGTCCACCTTGACGATGGTGCCGTCGACGATGTCGCCGTCGTTGAAGTACTTGATGGTCTCGTCGATCGCGGCGAGGAAGTCCGCCTCCGACCCGATGTCGTTGACCGCAACCTGCGGCGCGTCGTAGTCGGGGAGAGCAGAGAGGGTCGTCATAAGGGAAGTGGTTCCTTGGATGGGCAGAAGTCGTTCGGACACGCGTCAGGGTCCGGTTCAGACGTGACGGCGGCTGGAGCGGTGTCCGTGAGGACGTCGCCGGCCACCGAGGCCGAGCCAGGTCCACTCCGTTCGGGACGCAGGCAGACCACAGGCGCGTCTGTCAGGGTACGCCGCGGCTGAGCGGGGAGTCCAACCGGCGCGGACGGGCCGGAGGAGCGACCCCTCGAGGCTCCCGGTCTAGACCGGTGGCTGGACCAGCGCATCGGACCGGGTCGGTCGGGTACGGCCAGCGTACGGTGACGTCGGTTCGACCCCTCCCACAAGGACGGCAGGACCGCCTCTCGCCGCCTCCGCAGCCCCCCGGGTGGTCCAGCTCCCTCCACCTCCGGGTCCTGTCTCCTCCGGTGCGCCGCGGTGCCTCCCCGCCATGAATCCAGGAGACATCCATGTCCACCCAGTCCTCTTCTCCCCCCACCCCCCGGCGTCGCCGCGCACTCGCCGCGGGAGTCGGTCTCTCGACCGCTGCGTTCTACACGGTGATGACCGTCCCGTTCGCCCCCGCGGCGAGCGCGGCGCCGCTCCCCTTGACCACCGCAGCCACGGCCTCGAGCTCGGTGGACCTGCTGCGCGCCAAGGTGCTCAGCGTCCCCGGCCTGTTCTCCGCGGTCGACGTGTCCGTCGGGCGCGCCTCCGGCTCGCTCAACGCCGACGACCCCCGCGCGGTGGCCTCGGCCGACAACATCGCGACCACCAACGACCTGATCGCGACGCTGGGTCTGGAGGAGGTGCTGCTCGACGAGCTCCTCGGCAACGTCAGCCAGTCGGCGCCGCCGGACAACGCGGCGCCCGCGACCGACTCCCTCCTCCCGACCGACGGCGGTCCGCTCGACGCGCTCGACGCGGTCCTGGACCTCGGCGTGTCCAACGCCACCGCCCACGCACGCTTCTTCGACGACGGCACCTGCCTGCCCACCTTCCCGGCGTTCACGAAGTCGCGCATCTCCACCGCTGACGCCGAGGTCCTCGGCGCCATCGGCGTCCCCGGGGCCGTCAGCGTCTCCCACGAGACCCGCCTGGTCGACAACGGCCTGCCCAACGGCGGCCGCGATGTCGTCACCGAGGTCTCCGGCAGCACCGCGACCGTGAGCATCCTCGGGGAGCCGCTCCTGGAGGTCATCACTCCCCCGGTGCTGACGGTGACCGCCGACGGCACCCCCGGCGTCGACGACGTGTCCTACACCGCCCCGGTGATCCGGCTCGCCGGCACCGGCGGCGACCTGGCGGAGTTCCCCTTCACCACGCCCGGTGAGCTCGGACAGCTCATCGAGATCTCGGTGGCCGACCCGGTGGTGGAGGTGCTGCCGACCGGGGTGCGCGCCACCGTGGCCGGAGCCATCCACCTCAAGGTCACCCTGGGCGGTCTCATCGACGTGGCCCAGGTCGACATCTTCCCGATGACCGCCGAGGCCACCGCCCCCGCGGGCGGCGTGCAGTGCGGAACCGTGGGTGACTCCGACGGTGACGGCCTCGACGACGACGTCGAGCAGGTCATCGGGACCGACCCGAACGACCCCGACACCGACGGCGACGGCACCAACGACGGCGACGAGGACTTCGACGGCGACGGCCTGACGAACGTCGAGGAGGTCACCGGCTCGGAGAACGACGGCTACGGCAACGAGCCCACCGACCTCACCGATGCCGACTCCGACGACGACGGCCTCACCGACGGCCAGGAGGTCGACCTCACCGGGACCGACCCGAACAACCCCGACACCGACGGCGACGGCACCTCCGACGCCGACGAGGACCCCGACGCCGACGACCTGACCAACCTCGAGGAGGTCACCGGCTCGGAGAACGACGACTTCGGCAACGAGCCCACCGACCCGCTGGTCGCCGACAGTGACGACGACGGCCTCACCGACGGCGAGGAGACCTCCGGCTCGGAGAACACCGGCTTCGGCAACGAGGCGACCGACCCCAACGAGGCCGACACCGACGGCGGCGGCGTGCCCGACGGCGACGAGGTCACCGCGACCCCGGCCACCGACCCGAACGACGGCTCCGACGACGTCCTGGACCCGGCCGGCGACGCGGACGGTGACGGCGTCACCAATGGCGACGAGCTCTCCGGGGACGAGAACGACCTCTACGGCAACGAGCCCACCGACCCGCGTGACCCGGACTCCGACGGGGACGGCCTCACCGACGGCCAGGAGATCTACGAGACCGGCACCGACCCCAACGAGGCCGACACCGACGGCGACGGCACCCCGGACGGCGACGAGGACCCCGACGGCGACGGCCTGACCAACCTCGAGGAGGTCAGCGGATCGGAGAACGACGACTTCGGCAACGAGCCCACGGACCCGCTCGACGCTGACACCGACGACGGGGGTGTCGACGACGGCACCGAGATCGCCGAGGGGACCGACCCCAACGACCCGGCCGACGACGTCCCGCTGGTGGACGACGACGCCGACAACGATGGCTTGACCGATGCCGAGGAGGCCCTGCTGGGGACCGACCCGACGGACCCCGACACCGATGACGACGGTCTTCTCGACGGCGAGGAGGTCGAGAACTTCGAGACCGACCCGCTGGACGCCGACACCGACGACGACTCGCTCAGCGACGGCGACGAGGTCAACGCCATCGGGACCGACCCGCTCGACCCCGACACCGACGACGACGGGCTCTCCGACGGCCGGGAGATCCGGATCGGCAGCAGCCCGCTGAAGAAGGACACCGACGGTGACCGGCTCGCGGACGGCAAGGAGGTCAAGCGCTTCGGGACCGACCCCACCAGGAAGGACACCGACCGCGACGGCCTGAAGGACAAGGTCGAGATCAAGGGGACGGCCAACAAGGCCTACGGCAAGTGCCCGACCAACCCCAAGAAGAAGGACTCCGACAAGGACGGCCTCAACGACCGCCAGGAGATCAAGCGCTACGGCACCGACCCGTGCGACAAGGACACGGACAACGGTGGCGCCAGCGACGGCAAGGAGGTCCGGGCGGGCAGCGACCCCCTCGACCCCCGCAGCACCCCGAAGCACCCCTGACGGGCGCTTCCCACCGGGGAGGGAACCCAGACCGCACCATGGCGGGGCGGGGCTCCCCTCGGGTCACCTGTGGCCCGAGGGGAGTCTAGGGAGCGTCGTCCGCCACCGCGTGCAGGTCACCGCGGCGGACCATGGCCACCAGCTGACGGTGCGCCAGGTCCGCCACCGGGTTGTCACCGCGCCTGGTGGCCAGCTCCATGACGGCCACCAGGTCCGCGGCGCGGGCGCGCTCGACCAGCGTCGCGACGTCGACCCCGCGTCGCTCGGCCACGGTGCCGAGCAGGGCGTCGACGTACGCCGGAGCCCGGTCGAACCGCAGCAGGTTGCCGAGGTCGGCCCACGGTGAGCCGGCGTGCGCGAACTCCCAGTCCAGCACGCCGCTGACGCTCACTCCCCCGTCCGTGGTGTCGGGATCGCGGACGAGCAGCACGTTCTTGGGGTTCAGGTCACCGTGCACCAGGCACGCGCCCGACGCCCCGGCCAGCACGTCGTCGGCGTGCCGGCACAGGGCGGAGAGCTCGCGGAGCTCGGAGTCGCCGAGTCCCAGGCGCGGGGCCAGGACCTCGACGAGCTCCTCGAGCAGCGCCGCGTCCCAGGGCGGTTCCCACGCCTCGATCCTCAGGGAGGCGTCGGCGAACCATCCGGCCCGCAGCTGCACGGTGCCCGCCAGCCGGGCGACGACCTCACCCAGTGCGGCCCCGGCCGCGGCGAGGCCCGGCTCGTCGAGCCGGGGCAGCAGCAGGTCACCCCGTGTGCCCGGCAGGTGCTCGGTGAGCAGCAGCCCGGGTGCACCCGAGGCGGCGTCACCGTCGCGCACCTCCACCACCGACGGCACCGGTGCACACCCGGCCAGCACCGCGGACCCGAGCGCCAGCACGGCCGCGTCGCGCGTGGGACCGTCGTGGTCGTCGGGGTCGTAGACGCGCACCACGGTGCGCTCCCCGCCGGCCTCGGCCAGGAAGGTGCGTCCCGACCAACCGCCCTCCATCGGCTCGAGCCCCGCCAACCCCGTCTGCTGCTGGTCCGACATGGGACGGATCCTCCCATCGCGTGGCGCCGGCCACGTAGCGTGCTCCCATGGCCCGTCCCCCTGCCGCGTTCGCCCTCGACGCCGCGCTGCTGCCCTGGCGGCTCGTGGTCGCCGCGACCCAGACGACCCTCCAGCTCGGCACCCTCGTCGCGCCTGACGGGCCGATCCGGCGTCCGGGCGGGTACGCCGACCTGGTGCTGCGGGTCATCGGCGAGCGCGGGTACGCCGAGCAGCTGGTCGACCTGCTGACCGACGAGGACGGCCCGATGCGACTGGCCGCGGTGGTCAACGAGCTCACCGCCCCCGACCGGCCGCTGGGCAGGATGCTGGCCCGGGACGGGGTCCTGGACCGCCTGCTCGCCGACGACGGTCCGCTGACCCGCCTCGTCGTGCGCGACGGCGTGCTCGACCGGCTGCTCGCGGCCGACGGACCGCTGGACCGCCTCCTCGGCGAGGACGGGGCGCTGGATCGGGTCGTGGCCGAGGAGGGCGTGCTCGAGCGGCTGCTGCAGCCCGGCGGCCCGGTCGACCGCCTCACCCAGCCCGGCGGGCTGCTGGAGCTGGTGCTGCGCCCCGGCGGCCTGGCCGACCGGATGCTCACCGACGACGGGTTCGTCGAGCGCCTGCTCGCCGACGGCGGCACCCTGGACCAGCTGGTGGCCCTGGGCGACACGCTGGAGTCGATCCAGCCGCGTCTGGCCGAGCTGGCCGAGATCGTGCCGACCCTGTCGACCTCCGCGGACGCGCTCCACCGCGCCGTGGGTCCCCTCGGCGACCTCGCCGGCCGACTGCCGCTCAACCGCCGCCGCCCGCTCGCCGCCGGGACCCCCGCCGGGACCCCCGCCGGGACCCCCGCCGGAACCCCCGCCGGAACCCAGGCGTGAGCGACCGGCTGCCGCCGGTCACGCCCGACTCCCGCGACCACCCGCCACTGCCCCCGGTCCGGGCCGAGCGGCGCGACGTCGACGAGGCGGAGTCACGCGCGGCCAACGGGCCGGACTGGGACCGCTACGCCGACGACTACCAGGCCACCCACGGCGAGTTCCTCGGCGACGCCGGCTTCGTGTGGGGTCCCGAGGGGCTCACCGAGGCCGAGGCCGGGGTCCTCGGCGTCGTACGCGACAAGGACGTGCTGGAGGTCGGTTCCGGTGCCGGGCAGTGCTCCCGGTGGGTGCGCGCCCAGGGTGGGCGCGGCATCGGCCTGGACCTCTCCCACCGCCAGCTGCAGCACTCGCGACGGCTGGACGAGGTGACCGGGCTGGCCGTCCCGTCGGTGCGCGGCACCGCGACCGCGCTGCCCTTCCGCGACGCCAGCTTCGACGCGGTCTTCTCCTCCTTCGGGGCGCTGCAGTTCGTCGCCGACCTCGACGACGCGGTCGCGGAGGTCGCGCGGGTGCTCAGGCCCGGCGGCCGGTTCGCCTTCTCCATCACCCACCCCACGCGGTGGATGTTCCCCGACGACCCCGGGGACGAGGGTCTGGTCGCGTCCCAGTCCTACTGGGACCGCCGGCCCTACGTCGAGGTCGACGAGGCCAGCGGCGCGGTGTCCTACGTCGAGCACCACCGCACGCTGGGCGACTGGGTGGCGGTCCTGGCCGCCCACGGCTTCCGCCTCACCACCCTGCTCGAGCCGGAGTGGCCCGAGGGCCACGAGCGCGTCTGGGGCGGCTGGTCGGCCGTCCGGGGCCGGCTCACCCCCGGAACAGCAGTGATCGGGTGCGACCTCGGCTGAGGTCGCACCCGATCACGGGTGCCGGGGGGAGATGAGGGTCAGCGACCGGCGCCGACGACCTCGCGCTCGCGGTGGGCCACCGGGCGGGCAGCCGGACGACGCATCATCAGGAAGCCGATCACCAGCAGCAGGCCACCGCCGACGAAGCCCACGATCGGCAGCACGACCTCGATGACGGTGAGCAGCGACTTGTTGTCCTTGGCGTCGGCGACCGACGAGGCGACCTGGTCCTCGGTGAAGGCCAGCTGCAGGTCGAGGGCGGGGGTGCCGTCCTCCAGCCAGCGCTGCTGGTCCTCGGTCTGGTTGACGATAGAGCCGGTCTTCGGCTCGACGAAGATCTCCTTGGAGGTGGAGTACGTGCCCTGGGTGCCGGCGGCGATCTCCGCAGGCGCCTCGACGACGGAGACCTCGTAAACGTAGGCCTCGATGCCACCGATCTCCTCGGTGCGGTCGTAGACGGCGTCGACCGCGCGACCGAGCGTGCCGTCCCAGTAGGGGTAGGTCTTCTGCTCGGCGTTGAAGGGCCACTTGTTGACCAGGCCCTCGTGGGGCGTGGCGTCGGCCGGCAGGTCGATGCCCTCGTTGACGGCCTCGCCGCTGACGCGGTCGGTCGCGAAGACGTCCACCGAGGCGGTGATCATGTCCGCGGAGCCGTCGACGCAGGAGCGCTCGCCGCCGCGGTCGATCATCACACAGGAGGTGGAGACCCAGGCGACGACGTCGTCGGTCGAGACCTCGCTATCGGTCTTGGTGTCACTGATCGCGAAGATCGGGTTGCGCACCAGCTCGCCGGTGGAGGCGTCGAGCTTGCCCGCCTCGCCGTCGAGGTAGGTGATGGTCTTGACGTCCACCGGCGTCTTCTCCACCACGCCAGGGGCCCACACGAGACCCAGCAGGCCGGCGACGACCAGGAACCCTCCGAGGCCGAAGACGACACGGCCGATCCAACTACGCACAATTCCCTCCCCAGGAAGAAGTCCCGTCCCCTCCCCAGGTGACGGTCATGCAACGGACCCACGCTACTGCACCGCGAACGTTTTCGTGGCATTCGCCACAAACCCCTCCCGGCCCCCGCGCTGTGCGACACTCGCGCGGTGCGTGGGGTGGAGGCTGCGCGGGACTCCCGTGGTGACGCCGTGTGGGTCCTCGGGCTGCTCATGATCGCCCTGGCCACGCTGGGCCGTGCCTGGTCGCTCTACGGCTCGTGGTTCTACACCGACGACCACCGGCTGGCCGGTGACGCACTGGCCTCCCGCTCCCCCGCCGACCTGCTGGAGCCGTTCGACTCCCAGCTGATGCCGCTGGGACGGGCGCTCGCGTGGGTGGTCACGGCATCGGGCCAGGAGAGCTGGACCGCGGCGGCGACCACCACCCTGGTCGCCTCGACGATCGCCGGGCTGACGTGCCTGGTCGCCCTGGTGGTCCTCTTCGGCGCTCGACCAGCCGTTCTCGGCCTCCTGGCCGTCTACCTCACCTCGGCACTGACCCTGCCCGCGACGATGTGGTGGGCGGCCTCGCTCAACCAGCTGCCCCTGCAGGCGGTCCTCTGGGGCAGCGTGGCCACCTGGGTGACCTACCTGCGGACCGGGAGGCTGCGCTGGCTCGCCGCGACGGGCGCGGTGCTGGTCGTCGGCTTCGCGGCGTACGTCAAGACCGCGCTGGTGCTGCTCCTGCTCGCGGCGCTGCTGGTCGGCTGGTTCACCGGGGGTGGGCCGGTGCGCCGGGTGCGCGAGGCGTTCGCCCGGGCGTGGCCGGCGGCCGTGGCGCTGGGCCTGGTGGCGGCGACGTACGCCGGCTACTACGCCACGCAGGTGCCGCAGGTGGTCGAGGAGGAGGTCGACGCCTCGGTCGCGGGCGACCTCGCCTGGCAGATGCTCGGGCGCACCCTGCCGACCATGCTGCTCGGCGGACCGTGGCGGTGGTCGAGCGACAACCCGCCGGTCAGCCGGGCCGACGCTCCCCCGGTCGCCGTCCTGCTCTCCTGGCTGGTGCTCGTCGGGCTGGCCGTCTGGCTGTGGCGTCGACGGACCCGCACCGGACGCTGCTGGCTGCTGCTGGGCGGCTACGCGCTGCTGGCCTACCTCCTGGTGGCGACCAGCCGGGCGCAGGTGATCGGCGCGGTGATCGGCACCGAGCCGCGCTACCTCACCGACGTCGCGCCGGTCGCCGTGCTGGCGCTGGGCCTGGCGGCACTCGGCCTCCCCGGGGCGCCCGGGTCCTCCGCCTCCCGTGACGCGACGGCGACCGACCCGGTCCCTCGCCCTGTCGCCCTCCCTGTCGCTCGCCCTGTCGCCCGCGCGGCGACGCCGGTGCTCCTCGCAGCCGTGGTGCTCGGCGGGCTCCTGTCCTCGTGGGGCTACGTGCACGTGTGGCACACCGACAACCCGGGCCGGGACTACCTCACCACCGCCACCGACTCGCTGGCGGGCGCCGGACCCGTCGACGTCGCGGACACGGTGGTGCCCGACGAGGTCGTGCCCGGCTACCACTTCCCACGCAACACCACGGCCTACCTCCTGCCGCTGCTGGTCGACAACGCGCGGTTCCCCGCCGCCAGCGAGGACCTCCACGTGCTCGCCGACGACGGCCGCCTCGTGCCTGCCGGCGTCGAGGGCGAGATCCGCTCCGGGGCGGGCCCCGAGGAGGGCTGCGGGTGGCGGGTGCGGTCGGGGTGGACGACCGTGCCGCTGTCCGGGGAGACGATCGACCTGGTCTGGTGGCTGCGCATCGGCTACCTCGCCTCGACCGGCACCGACGTGCTGGTGCAGGTCGACGGTGGCGACCCGGTGCGCGCGCCGGTCGTGCAGGGACTGGGCGAGGTGCTGGTGCGCGTCGAGGGCGGCTTCGACAGCGTGCGGTTGGGCGGACTGCCCGAGGGCGAGACACTGTGCGTCGACGAGGTCGTCGTCGGGGAGCTGGAGGTGGCGCGATGAGCACGGTGGACCGGGCAACCACCCCCGCGGTCGAGACGCCGCCGGAGACGGCCACGACCTTCCCGCACGTGGACACGCTCCGCGCGGTCGGAGCGCTGGCCGTGCTGACCACGCACGTGGGCTTCTGGTCGGCGTCCTACGGCACCAACGGCACCGTCGGCGCCCTCCTCGCGCGCCTCGACGTGGGTGTCGCGCTGTTCTTCACCCTCAGCGGGTTCCTGCTCTCGCGCGCCTGGCTGAGCCGGGCGGCTGATGGTCGTGCCGCTCCCCGGACGGGCCACTACCTGTGGAAGCGCGCGCTGCGCATCCTGCCGGTGTACGTCGTGACCGTGACCCTCGCGCTCGCCCTCATCGACGCCAACAGGGGGCTGGGCTGGGGCGACCGACTGGCGACGTACCTCATGGCCTCGACGCTGGTCGACGCGACGTTCCCGGCCGGGCTCACGCACATGTGGAGCCTCGCGGTCGAGCTGCACTTCTACCTCCTGCTGCCGCTGCTGATGCTGCTCGGCGTCGGCCGCACCCTGCGACCGGCCCGCGTGGTCGCCCTGCTGGTCGTGCTCACCGCGCTGAGCACCTGGTGGCACCTCCACGGCGGGGCGTGGGCGCTCGGCGACAGCCTGGTGGCGACCCCGCAGTGGCTCGTCGGCTACCTCGACTGGTTCGCCGTCGGTATCGGCCTCGCGCTCGCCTCCGTGCTGCACGAGCACGGCCGGGGCGGCCGTGTCGTCGCCGGGCTGCGCTCGCTGGCGGCGCAGCCGGGGGTGTGCTGGCTGCTGGCCGGCTCCCTCATGCTGGTCGCGACCACGCCCCTGGCGGGCCCGCTGGTCCTCGACCCGCCCACCGACGCCGAGGCGCTCACCAAGAACCTGCTCTTCGCCGCCGTCGGCGGCCTCGTCGTGCTGCCGGCCGTCATGCGCGAGGTGCCGGCCACCCCCACGACCTACGACCGGGTCCTGCTGCACCCGGCGGCCCGGCACCTCGGCTTCACGTCGTACGGGCTGTTCTGCCTGCACGTACCGGTGCTGCACCTGCTCACCGCCACCACGGCGTGGGAGCCGTTCCAGGTCGACTTCTGGCCGCTGTGGATCGCCACCCTGGTCGTCAGCGTCGTCGCGGCCGAGCTGGCCTACCGGCTCGTGGAGCGACCCGCGCTGCGTCTGAAGGGTCGCCACCCGCTGGCCCGTCGCCGGGAGGAGTCGGCCGCCATCGCGAGCGCCCCGAGCACCGGCACCAGCGCCAGGTAGGACGGCCAGGCCAGCGCCCCCGCCCAGCCGTCGGGGTCGCCCCACGGCCGGACGGCGTACGCCGCCCCCATCGCCAGCAACGGGCCCGCCAGCACCCATGGGAGCGCCTCCGCTGCTGCCGGGACGCGACGCAGCAGCACGGGCACGAGCAGGCCGAGCACGGCACCGAGGGCAGCACCGACGGTCCCGGCCAGCAGGCCACCGACCAGCGTGGCGGTGAGCCCCGCCACGAACGGGCCGTGTCGTCGGGTGCCCAGCGCGGCCGGGCCGACGGGCTGCGCCCGGCGGCCTCGACGCCAGGTGGCGACGAGGGTCCCGAGGAGCAGCAGGACCAGGGTCAGCGCCCCCAGGCCGAGCCCGGCACGGTAGGGCAGGTCCGGGCCGAACGTGGCCACGACCCGGGTGTCCTCGGCGGGCGGCGCCGGCACCAGCCACGCCTGCTGCCAGCCGTCGACGGTCAGGTCACCCAGGCTCCCGCCCACTGCGCCGCCCGAGGGGCCGTCGAGCTCGGCGGACCAGCCGGGGTTGGCGTTCTCGCGGGAGACCAGGACCCCGCCGCGTCCTTCCGGCAGGTCGAAGACCCGGGTCGCCGGCTCCTCAGCGACGGCGACCGGGGCCGGGTCCGGGCCGGAGGGCAGCGACCCGAGGACCACCGACACCGCCTCCACCGCGGCGGTGTCGGTCATCCGGATGCGCGTCTCCCCCGCCGTGAGCACGAGGGCGGGCTCGCGGCGCACGTCCCGACCGCACGGGCGCAGCTCGACGTCGTCGCCGGCCAGCAGCGTGGCGGGCGCGGCCACCAGGCGTGTCGGCACGACCCGGTCCCCCACCTCGAGGTCGGGGCCGGTGCCGCAGGAGAACCGACGGGGCTCCAACGACGGCTTCAGCGGCTCGTACGGCACCCCGAGCAGGCGCAGCTCGCTGATGCCGGCGCCGACCGGGCGTCCGACGCCGTCGAAGCCGAGGTCGCGGGTGGGCTCGGTGCCGAGCACCTGCAGGCGCAGCCGGTCGGTCGTCACCGGGTCCTCGGACAGGTCCGCCCGCCCCTCGACCAGGTCGACGTCGCGGGTGCCGCCGGGCCAGGTGAGCCGGAGCGCGGTCGGCCGGGACGCTGCGGTGTCGGGGTCGAGGCGGACGCGCAGGCCGGCGACGTCGCGCTCCTCCAGCCACGACACCTCGAGCGACGGGAAGTCCTCGGCGGGGTCCGCCACCCAGGTGGTCCCGGGGTCGCCGTCGATGGCGGCGAGCGCGCCGGCCCGGGGGTCCTCGACCGCGGTGGACGAGGCGCGCGCCGCGATGGCCCGTCCCTCGACCACGAGCGAGTCGAGCGCGGCCCCGGCGCGGGGTCGACCCCGCAGCGTCACCTCGTCGTACGTCGCCTCCGCGGGCAGCGTCACCACCCGGTCCAGGCCGTCGGGCTCCTCGTCCTCGACGGCTCGGCGCGAGTCGCAGCGGGTCTCCTCGCGGGTGCGTCGCAGGTCGGAGGCGACCACGCAGCCGGTCCGGGGATCACGGTCGGCCCGCAGAGCGATGACGTCGGGCTGGTCCCACACGGAGAGCCAGGACTCGGGGACGGCGGGCAGCACCCACGGACGTCGTACGTCGAGGTCGGGGACCTCGACCTCCGCGAGGTGCAGCGGCCGGTCCGGCACGGCAGACTCGACCCGCAGCGTCGTCGTGGGCCCGCCGTCGAGGAGGACCGCGCGGGTCTGACCGGGTCCGAGCGCGAGCTCCTCGGTCACTCCCGTGTCGGTGACGACCCGGACCCGCTGGTCCTCGAGCGCCTCGGGTCCACCGGTGATCGTCAGCCGCTCGACCGCACGCTCCTCCTCGAGGGTCACCTCCCACCACTGGGTGCCGGCGGCGAAGGGGCCGGTCCGGAAGGCGGTGCGCGGGTCCCCGTCCAGGGCCGCCCAGGGCTGCGCGCCACGGCGCACCGGACCCAGCGAGCTGGTCCAGGCGTCGGAGGAGGACGCGTCGAGCGCGGCGACCCCCTCGAGCCGCGCGGTGGTGCGCCAGCGCGCGTCCTGTGCCGGGTCCCCGATCTCGTAGTCGCGGGTGGGGTTGCCGTTGCGGCGCGGCGCGCCCGGCTCCAGGACCGGGCTGTCGGCGTCATGGGTGCGCGCGAACGCGTGCTCGCGCAGCCGGAGCCCGTCGGTGAGCACCAGCGGGCCCAGGACCGAGCGGAGGTCGTCGGCACTGGCGGACCCGAGGTCCTCGGGAAGGTCGACCGCCAGCACGCCGGGCCGCTCGTCCACGGCGCCGAGGTCCGCGAGGTCCGCGAGGTCCTCGGGCCCACCCACGACCACCGGGAGGTCCTCGGCCAGGACCGCCCGCTCGGCCCCCTCCACGGCCCACACCTCGACGGCGCGGTAGCGGGTCTGCCAGCCGCCGCCGACCACGACGCGCTCGCCCCCGGCGCCCTCGAGGCGCGCCTCGCCACCGAGGACCGGGCCGAAGGTCTCGGCCACCACGAGTCCCGGGGAGTCCTGCAGGGCCTGGCGCACCAGCAGCGGGTCGGGCACGTCGTCCGCGCGGGTCAGGTCGTTGCGCACCACCACGTAGCGCACCCCCGCCCGGGCGAGGGCGTCGGCGAGCCCGGGCGACCCGCGACCCTCGGCCAGGCGCCGCTCGATGCCGTCGAGCATCCGGACCTGCCCGGCCGGGACGAGGGGCACGACGTTGCGCACCGCCCAGCGGGAGTCCGCCAGCCACTGCAGCGGCTCGTCGTCGGGTGAGCCCCACTGGTAGCGACCGAACCCCGAGCCGGGCACCAGCAGCGCGGTCGCGTCCCCCTCGGTCGCGTCCTGCTCGTCCAACCACTGCGCGGTCGCGGACCAGTAGCCCGGCACGGCCACCACCGGCTCGCGAGGGGCGATCCGTCCGGTGAGGGCGGGCATCGCGCCGGCCACCACGACGGCGACCGCGGTCGCGGTGAGGACGGCGGTGCTCAGCCGCTGCTGACGGGTGGCACCGGAGCCGGTGCTCGACCCCGCGCGGAGCTGCTCGACGGCGTACGCGAGACCGATGACGAGGGGCAGCCGGATGATCGGGTCGAACTTGTGCACGTTGCGGATCGGCGAGAGGACGCCGTCGAGCAGGTCGTGCAGGGTCGCCGCGCCCCAACCCTGGACCGCGCCCTCGTGGCCGAGCGTGACCAGGACGAGCCCCACCGCCAGACCGCGGGCGAGGAACGCCCGGTGGGGGTTGCTGCGCAGCACCATCCCCGCGCAGCCGAGGAGCAGCAGCACCCCGGCGTCGAGCGCGAGGTAGGGCGTGCTCAGCAGGTCGCGCCCGGCCCGGGAGGTGGTGTCGATGTAGGCGACCCAGTTCGAGGTGCCGCGCAGGGCGTCGGCGACCGTCGTGGGGAACGTCGTGACCGAGGCCGTCTCGATCCAGTCCAGGAAGGGCGGGCTGTAGGCACCCATCACCGCCAGGGGGACCAGCCACCACAGCGTGCCGAGGAAGGTGAACACCGGCCACCAGAGCATGAGCGCGCGACGGCGCGGACCGCGCGTGCGGGTCAGCAGCCACACGACGCCGAGCGGGATGACCGCGAAGGCGGCCGCGGCGTTGATGCCTCCGACGCACGCGACCGCGACACCGGCCCAGGCCGCTGCCAGGCGCGGGGAGCCACGCTCGGCGCCCACGACCAGGGGCAGCAGCACCCACGGCGCCAGCGCCATCGGCCAGCTCTCGCTAGAGATGGGCCCCAGCGTGGTGAGCATCCGCGGCGAGAGGGCGTAGGCGACGCCGGCAAGCAGGCAGGCGAGGTCGCTGCGCACCCCGAGCGCCCGCACCAGCCGGGCGGTCCCGGCGAAGGCGACCGCGAGGACCAGCCCCCACCACAGCCGCTGCACCACCCATCCCGGCAGCCCGGCGAGGACGCCGGTCAGGAAGAACGGGGCGGTCGGGAAGAGGTACCCGTAGGCCTGGTTCTGCAGCTGTCCGAACGCGCCCTCGCCGTCCCAGAGGTGCAGGGCGCGCACGACGAAGTCACCCGGTGCGGCGACCAGGTCGAACTTGGTGTCGGCCACGAGGTAGCCGGGGTCCTGGGTGAACGCGAGGCCGAGGAGCAGCCCGCACCCCGCCAGCACCCGCCAGGCGAAGGTGCTCATCAGCGGCGGCGCAGCACCAGCACGAGGTTCCAGGTGACGAGCTCGCGCACGACCGGGACGCGCAGCAGCCACCGGCTCCACCAGGGGTTGTAGCGCGGGGTGAGGTGGACGACGTCCACGGTGCCCGCGTCCTCCTGCTCGCGCGCCCAGCGCAGCCCGGCGGCGACCGTCACGGGGAAGAGCGACTCGCCGAACTTGTTCTTCGGCTCGTGCCCGTGGACGCGGGTGTAGCGGCGGCGCGCCCGGGCGCCGCCGAGGAAGTGCCACGGGGCCGTCTCATGGCCGCCCCACGGGCCGAACCAGACCGTGTAGCTGATGAAGACCAGGCCCCCGGGCTTGGTCACGCGCACCATCTCGCGCGCCATCGTCCACGGCTGGGGCACGTGCTCGAGGACGTTGGAGGAGTAGCAGACGTCGACGCAGGCGCTGCGCACCGGCAGCTGCATGCCGCTGCCGACCACGGTGCCGGCGGCGATGTCGCCGAGGCCGGCGAGCTCTCCCACGTCGGAGTCCAGCGCCAGGTACCGGGCACCGGCCTCGCGGAAGGCGTCGCGGAAGTAGCCGGGGCCACCGCCGACGTCGAAGACCAGCCGGGACTCCAGCGGCGCGTAGTGCGCGACCTGGGCTGCGGAGTCCTGGGCCAGGGCGGTGTAGAAGCGGGCGGGATCGGGCTGCTCGTAGCGGAACTCCCGCAGCAGACGCACCGACCTCGACAGCGAGGCCCGGAAGGGCTTGGTGGACGGGCGTGGCACGACGTGGACCCTATAGGCTCCGGCGGATGCACGAGGGCTCGCTGGACGGACGCCACGTCGTCTTCCTGAGCTGGCGCGACACCGCGAACCCGGAGGGCGGCGGGGCCGAGCGCTACCTGGAGAAGATGGCCGAGGGCCTGATCGAGCACGGGTGCACCGTCACCATCTTCTGCGCCGCCCACGCCGCGGCCCCGCCGGAGGAGACCCGCGGTGGCATCCGGTTCGTCCGGCGCGGCACCAAGCTGTCGGTGTACGCCGCCGGCATGCGCGCACTGCGTCGCGGCGACCTCGACGGGCCGCAGGGTCGCACCGACCTCGTGGTCGACGTGCAGAACGGGCTGCCGTTCTTCAGCCGGATGGTCACCGACGTGCCCGTGATCGTGCTGATCCACCACGTGCACCGCGAGCAGTGGCCGGTGGTCTACCCGGGGCTCAGCGGACGCATCGGCTGGTGGATCGAGCGCCGCTTCGCGCCCCGGCTCTACCGCCGCGAGCAGTACGTCGCGGTCTCCCGAGCCACCCGCGACGAGCTGGTCGCGCTGGGCATCGACCAGGACCGCATCGCGGTCGTGCACAACGGCACCGACCCCTACCGTGCGGTCGACCCCGGCAAGAGCCCCGACCCCATGGTTGCCGTCGTCGGACGCCTCGTCCCCCACAAGCAGGTCGAGCACGCCGTCGACGCCGTGGTGGCACTGCAGGCCGAGCTGCCAGGGCTGCGTCTGCACGTGGTCGGGTCCGGCTGGTGGGAGGCCGAGCTGGCGGCGTACGTCGAGAAGGTGGGGGCGGGCGACTGCGTCGTGCTCGAGGGCCACGTCACCGAGGAGCACAAGCACGAGGTCTACGAGCGGGCGTGGGTGCTTGCGCTGCCGTCGCTGAAGGAGGGCTGGGGGCTGGTCATCGGCGAGGCCGGCATGCACGCGACTCCCGCTGTCGCCTACCGCGCCGCCGGCGGCACCCAGGAGTCGATCGAGCACGACCACTCCGGCCTGCTGGTCGACACCCACGAGCAGTTCACCGAGGCGCTGCGCAGGCTGCTGACCGACGAGTCGCTGCGCCGCCGCCTCTCCGCCGGTGCGCTCGAGGTCAGCCACCGCTTCACCTGGACGCAGAGCCAGCGGTCCTTCGCCGAGGTCGTCGCCGCCAGGCTCGACGGTCGCATCCTGCACGCCGACGACCCGGGCGCCACCCGCGTCTGACCCGGGCCTGACCCGGTCCACGATGTGCAGCAGGAGTCGACGGCGATCTGGCCGGCGAGGTCGATGACGGGCTTGACGGGTGATGACCACGAACCAGCCCGACTGGAGGGCGTGGCGTGAAAGGGGTTCACGAGGAGCCCTCCAGTCGCCCCGCGGGGACGGCGTGGAGGGCACACCGAAAGGCCGACAGCCCAGGGCTGCCGGCCTTCACGTGGTGCGTGCGGCTGGGCTCTAGTTGGTCGAGCCGTAGACCACGACGGGTGCGTTGACGTTCGCCGGGGAGTCCCCCTGCGGGCTCGTCTGCGACGACACGACGCCGACCACCGTCACGGTGGCCACCGCTCCGCCGACGATCATCGCCGCGACGGTGCCAAGAATGCTTCCCACTTCTCCACCCTCCCTCAAAGGTAGGAAAACGTTAGCAGTCTCACGCCCTATCCGGACAAATTCCGACGCAAACGTTGCCGAGCGCAACGGACGCCAGCGACCACGGCAGCCAACAGGACCGCGAGGTGCGCCGTCCAGGCGAGGCCCATCGCCACCTGCCACGAGGTCGGCGAGGTCGTCTCGTCGACCTCGTCCAGCCGCACGACCCGCAGGCGCCCGTCGTCGAGGAGCGTCTCCCCCGCCACGTCCGGTGCCGGCCCGGGCGCCGTCAGGTCGGTGGCGACCGCCCCGACGCCGAGGGAACCGAGCACGTCGGCCCGAGCCTGCGGGGTGGGCAGCTCGATCGCGTCACGGACCCGTTGCACGCGCTGGTCCTCGCCCTCGATGACGACGTCGTCGACCACCAGCTCGTCGGAGGCGACGGGCACAGGTAGCAGCACCCTGCCCAGCGGGTCGAGGACCTTGTGCCCGTCGTTCCAGTCGGGCTGCCGATAGCTCGAGAGCGGCAGCACCAGGACGTCGCCCGCCCCTTCACCGAGCGCGGCGCGGGCGTCGGCGTAGGACACCGGGTAGTCCACCGCGACCAACCGCCCCCCGGCTCCCCATGCGGCGTCGGGCAGGACCGTGACCGGCCATAGGACGGCGACGACCGCCAGGGAGACGCGCGCCGGCGTGGCCCAGCGGCCACGGGTCCACCGCCAGGCACCGTCGACGGCGACCGCCACGAGCGCGACCAGCAGGGGGACGCACAGCACGAGGAGGCGCGAGCCGTCGCGCAGCACTCCCCCACCCGGTACGACGCCGGCCAGCTGCCCCACGGGCCCGGGAGCGGCCCAGGTGAGCACCGCCAGCAGCCAGCCGACGGCCCACAGCAGGACGAGCGGCGCCCATGGGACCGCGAGCACGATCGCCTCCCGGCGGGACCGCCGGACGCCCAGGACCAGCAGCGGCACCAGGGCCAGCAGGGCGACGAGAGCAGCCGGGCCGGTGCGACTGACCGGCACCACCTCGGCGTTCCAGACCCCGCCCAGGGTCAGCGCCGCGAGCGGACCGGGCAAGGGGCCTTCCCCGGACAGGGCGAAGAGGCGCGCCGCGGCAGGGTCGCTCACCGCGTCCCGGACGTGCAGCAGCCCGGAGACCAGCCACGGGGCCTGCGCCGCCAGCACGAGGAGCGCCCCCCGCGCCCACAACCGGCGCTCACCGGGCCCGAGCACGAGCCCGGACAGCAGCACCAGCGAGGTCGCCAGGCCCGCGCTGACGCTGAGGCTGCCGAGCAGCACGGCGAGCGGCAGCCACCAGGGGGCTCGCCCGGTCGCCCGCCAGCGGGTCGCGCCCAGCAGGACCCACGGGAGTGCGGCGTACCCGAGCAGGACCGGCCAGTGGCCCAGCACCAACCGCTCGACGACGAACGGGTTCCAGCACCACAGCGTGACCGCAGCGAGCCGGGACACCACGCCGAGTCCGGCCAGGACCCGGTCGATGCCCGACGCACCGCCGAGCAGCATCCCGAGCAGCACCAGCTTCTGCAGCAGCATCCCCGGGACGACCTCGTCCAGCACCGCCACCCAGGCGTCGCTGGGGACGGCCCGGGGCAGGCCGCTGCCGAGCCCCAGGACGTCTGCGCGCACCGCCAGGTCGCGCACCCAGACCATGTCGTAGGACAGGACGTAGCCAGGACCGAGCGCCGGGCCGAGCACGAGCCCCACGAGCACGAGGGACCACACGGCGACCAGCGCACGCTGCCAGGTCGCACGCGGATCCGGGGTCGCCACACGAGGAGCAAAGCACGTCGGGGCTTCGCCCACCTTTTCGCGGGCGTTGGCCGACACTTCCCCCGGCGGCCGCGACCTCACCTAGTCTCACAGGGTGACGACCACGACTGAGCAGGCCTCGGGGGCCTCAGGGGACCAGGAGGGCCGCCGACGGCTGCCCGACCTGAAGGCGCTGCTGCGCAGCAGCGCCGGCATCGCCGTGGCCATGGCGGTCATGAACGTCGCGACCTACGCCTTCCAGATGATCTCGGCGCGCCTCCTCGGCCCGACCGAGTACGGCGCGGTCGCCTCCCTCATGGCCCTGCTGATGGTCGTCGCCGTCCTCCAGCTCGGCCTGCAGGCCACCGGCGCCCGACGCATCTCCGCCGAGCCGGAGCACGTCGCCCAGATCGAGCGCATGGTCCTGCGCGTCACCTACCGCGCGGCCCTCGGGCTCGGCCTGCTGATGATGGCGCTCGCACCGGTGGTGCACCAGGTGCTCCGCCTGGACTCCGTGGTCCCGGCGCTCCTGCTGGCCGTCTCCGCGGTGCCCCTCACGATCATGGGCGGCCAGGCCGGCGTGCTGCAGGGCGAGCGCCGGTGGTTCTCGCTCGCCGGCATCTACCTCGCGATGGGCCTGGGCCGTGTGGTCGTCGGCACCGCCTGCATCGTCGTCTCCCCCACCGAGTCGGCGGCCATGCTCGGCGTGATGATCGCGATGTTCGCCCCGGCACTGGTCGGCTGGCTGGCGCTGCGCCGCCCGGGGCTGCACGTGCGCGACGGCGACCGGCACAGCGACCAGCACACGGCGCGCCGCGTCGTCACCGAGACCGGCAGCGCCTCGCTGGCGCTGCTGGCCTTCTTCGTGCTCTCCAACCTCGACATCGTGGTAGCGCGCAACGTCCTCGACGACCACGACGCCGGCCTGTACGCCGCCGGCCTGATCCTCACCAAGGCGGTGCTGTTCCTGCCGCAGTTCGTCGTGGTCGTCGCGTTCCCGGCCATGTCCACGCCGGCGCAGCGCCGCCGCGCCCTGCTGCGCAGCCTCTTCGTCGTCGGCCTGCTCGGCGTGGTCTGCACCCTCGGCGCGTGGCTCCTCAGCGGCCTGGCCATGGTCTTCGTCGGCGGCGCGGAGTACGCCGACGTGGAGTCCCGCCTGTGGGTCTTCGCCGTGCTCGGCACGCTGCTGGCGATGCTGCAGCTGCTGGTCTACTCGGTGCTGGCCAGGCGCGGCACCAAGACGACGTACCTGGTGTGGATGGCCGTGATCGCGATGATCGTGCTCGCCAGCACCGTCGAGGAGCTGGGCACCCTCGCCGCGGTCGTGGTGTGCATCGACGCCGCGCTCTTCGCCGCCCTGCTCGGCATCAGCCTGTGGCGGCTCAAGGAGCCCGTCCCCGCGCAGCCCGAGGACTGAGTCCTCTCGCTAGTGCGCCGCCTCGTGCCACGAGCGACCCGTGCCGACGGAGACGTCGAGGGGCACGAGCAGGTCGGCGGCGGCGCCCATGTGCTGACGCACCAGCTGCTCGAGCTGCTCCCGCTCCCCGGCGGCCACCTCGAGCACGAGCTCGTCGTGGACCTGCAGCAGCATCCGTGAGCGCAGCCCCGCGGTGGCGATGCCCTCCTCGAGGTCGAGCATGGCGACCTTGATCAGGTCGGCCGCCGACCCCTGGATCGGCGCGTTGAGCGCCATCCGCTCGGCCATCTCGCGACGCTGGCGGTTGTCGCTGGTCAGGTCGGGGAGGTAGCGCCGGCGACCGCGCAGGGTCTCGGTGAACCCGGTGCGCCGCGCCTCGTCGACCACGCCGCCGAGGTAGTCGCGCACCCCGCCGAAGGTCTCGAAGTACTCGTCCATCAGTCCGCGTGCCTCGCTCGGCTCGATGCCCAGCTGCTGCCCGAGGCCGAACGCGGACAGGCCGTAGGCCAGCCCGTAGTTCATCGCCTTGATCTTGGCCCGCTGCTCGGTGGAGACGTCCTCGGCCGCGACGTCGAAGACCCTCGCCGCGGTGATGGAGTGGAAGTCCTGGCCCGAGCGGAACGCCTCGATGAGCAGCGCGTCCTCGGAGAGGTGGGCCATGATCCGCATCTCGATCTGGCTGTAGTCGGCCGTCATCAACGACTCGAAGCCCTCGCCCACCACGAAGGCCTCGCGGATGCGGCGGCCCTCCTCGGTGCGGATCGGGATGTTCTGCAGGTTGGGGTCGGTGCTGGAGAGCCGACCGGTCGCGGCGATGGTCTGGTTGAAGGTGGTGTGGATGCGCCCGTCGGCCGCCACGGTCTTCAGCAGCCCCTCGATGGTCTGCCGCAGGCGGATCACGTCGCGGTGGCGCAGCAGGTGCAGCAGGAAGGGGTGCTCGGTCTTGACGTACAACGCCTGCAACGCGTCGGCGTCGGTGGTGTAGCCGGTCTTGGTGCGCTTGGTCTTGGGCATGTCGAGCTCGTCGAAGAGCACCACCTGCAGCTGCTTGGGCGAGCCGAGGTTGATCTCCTTGCCGATGACGGCGTAGGCCTCCTCGGCCGCGGCGCGCACCTCGGCGGAGAAGTGCTGCTCCAGCGACTCGAGGTGCTCGCTGTCCACAGCGATGCCGAGGGTCTCCATCCGGGCGAGCAGGTGCACGAGTGGCAGCTCGATCTCGGCCATGAGCTCGGTCCCGCCGTGCTCCTCGACGGCGGTGTCGAGCGCCTCGGCGAGGTCCAGAACCGCCCGCGCGTGCAGCATCGCGGTGTCGGCGGCGGCGCTGTCGCCCTCGTCCCCGAGGGTGTCGAGGCTGAGCTGCCCGTCGTCGGCCTCCCCCTGCTTCAGCTCGCGCTTGAGGTAGCGCAGGGTCAGGTCGGCGAGGTCGTAGGAGCGCTGGTCGGGCCGCACGAGGTACGCCGCGATCGCGGTGTCGCTCTGCAGGCCGGCCAGCGGCCACCCGCGGGCCGCGAGCGCCAGCATCGGGCCCTTCGCGTCGTGCAGGATCTTGGGCCGCGCGGCGTCGGCGAGCCAGGCGGCGACCGCGGCGTCGTCGGCGGGGGTCACCTCGGCCGCGTCGAACCAGGCAGCCGTGCCGTCCGCGGCGGCCAGGGCGAGCGACCAGACCTCGCCCGTGCCTGCTCGCCAGGCCCCCTGCACCGCCACGCCGGTCGCGACGTCGCCGGAAGCGTGCTCGGCCAGCCAGGAGCCGACCTCGTCGGCGCCCAGGCGGGTGCCGGCCAGCTCGAAGCCGGAGTCGTCGACGACGTCCTCCTCCGAGCTCAGCGTCTCGAAGAGCCGGTCGCGCAGCACCCGGAACTCCAGGCCGTCGAAGAGCGTGTGCACGGCCTGGCGGTCCCACGGACGCAGCGCGAGGTCGCGCGGGTGCAGCTCGAGGTCGAGGTCACGGACCAGGGCGTTGAGGCGTCGGTTGCGCATGACGTCGCCGAGGTGCTCGCGCAGCGCCTCGCCCTTCTTGCCGGTGATCTTGTCGGCGTTGTCGATCACGCCGTCGAGGTCGCCGTAGGTCTTGAGCCACTTGGCCGCGAACCCCTGACCGACCCCGGGCACGCCGGGGAGGTTGTCGGAGGTCTCCCCGACGATGGCGGCCAGCTCCGGGTACTGGTGCGGCGGGACGGCGTACTTCGCCTCGACGGCCTCGGGCGTCATCCGCGCGAGGTCGGAGACCCCGCGCATGGGGTAGAGCACCGTGGAGCGGTCGGTGACCAGCTGCAGGGAGTCGCGGTCCCCGGTGAGGATCAGCACCTCCATCTCCGGCTCCGCCAGTGCCTGGGTCACCAGCGTGGCGATGATGTCGTCGGCCTCGAAGCCGTCCTTCTTCAAGAAGGGGATGTTGAGCGCGTCGAGGACCTCCTCGATCAGCGGCAGCTGGCTGGAGAACTCGCCGGGGGTCTTGTTCCGCTTCGCCTTGTACTCGGAGTACTCCTGCATGCGGAAGGTCTGGCGCGAGACGTCGAAGGCCACCGCGACGTGCGTCGGCTGCTCGTCGCGCAGCACGTTGATCAGCATCGAGGTGAAGCCGTAGACGGCGTTGGTGTGCTGCCCCGTCGTGGTGGAGAAGTTCTCCACCGGGAGCGCGAAGAAGGCGCGGTAGGCCAGCGAGTGGCCGTCGAGCAGCAGGAGCCGGGGGCGGGCGTTCGTCTCGGGCACCCGCCGAGACTATCCGTGGCCACCGACATCCCGGCCGGGCGGTGGCGGCTAGGTTGAGCGGCATGACAGAGCAGAGCATCTCCGTGGAGGACTACCTCGCCTCCATGCCCCAGGGCATGGGCGGGCTCAACGACAAGCTCGGCGTCACGCTGCTGGAGCTGTCGCCGGAGCGGATCGTGGCGACCATGCCCGTCGAGGGGAACACCCAGCCCTACGGGCTGCTCCATGGTGGTGCCTCGGTGGCGCTCGCCGAGTCCCTGGGCTCCATCGGGGCGGGCCTGCACGGCATGCCCGACAAGGTGCCGGTCGGTGTCGACATCAACGCCACCCACCACCGCGCCGCCACCTCCGGCCTGGTGACGGCGGTCGCGACGCCGGCCTACCTCGGGCGCACCCAGGTGACCTACGAGATCGTCGTCTCCGACGAGCGTGGCAAGCGGGTGTGCACCTGCCGGATCACCTGTGCGCTGATCCCGAAGGAGAAGGTCGGGCTGTAGGGCCCAGTCGGCCGGTTCAGGCCTGCTGCTCGGACTGCTGCCGTCGCAGCGTGCGGCGGGCCGCCAGCAGCTGGGCCCGGGCCCGGTCGCGGTGCCGCTCGGCGGGCGGACGCTGCGCCTCGGCCTTCGCGCGCACCAGGTGCGAGGGGGCCACCCGCAGCACGGCGTGCGGCCCCAGCCCCAGACGTGCCATGAACCGGTTGGCGTCCCGGGAGCCGGCTGCCGCGCCGGTCGCCACGTGCGCGATGCCGAGCTCCTCGGCGTACGCCGCCGCCGACTCGACCAGCAGCCGTCCGACGCCCAGGCGCCGGAACTCCGGCAGCACGTGCGGTGAGACCGCCTGCACCACGGGCTCGAGGTTGAGCGGGGTCAGCGTGGTGACCTTCAGCAGCACCGCCCCGGCGGGGGCACCGTCGACCTCGGCCACCAGGAGCCGCTGCTCGGCGGAGACCAGCGAGTCCTTGACGAGCAGCTCGACGTCCGCGACCTGCTCCTGGCGGTCGCCGCGACGCAGCGCGTCGGACCACAGCACCGCCAGGAAGAGCGAGTCCTCCACCCGGGCGGGACGCAGCACCACGGAGTGACGGCTCACGGTGCACCTGCCTGGGGTCGCGTCGGGGGATGGGCCAGAGAAGATTACGCTCGGCACGGCCGACGGCAACAGCGGCCCGGACCGGTCTTTACCTTGCGGGCCCACAGCCCCACCATCCCTCTCGGAGGCAGCCCTGTTCACCGGCACCGGCACCCTGGTCAACGTCGTGACCGTGCTCCTGGGCTGCAGCCTCGGGGTGCTGCTCGGCAACCGGTTGCCGGTGCGGACCCGCGACCTGGTCACCGACGGCCTCGGCCTGGTGACGCTGCTGATCGCGGCGACCTCGGCCATGGCGGTGCTCTCCCCCGCCCTCGCTGCCGAGGTGGGCGACGCGGCCCCGATGCTGATCGTGCTCGGCGCCGTCCTGGTCGGAGGCATCACGGGGTCGCTGCTGGGCCTGGAGACCGGTGTCGAGCGCCTGGGTGGCTGGCTGCAGGCGCGGTTGGTCGGCAGCAGCGGCTCGACGGACCGGGCACGGTTCGTCGAGGGCTTCGTCATCGCCTCGTTGGTCTTCTGCACCGGTCCGCTCACCATCCTGGGTGCGCTCAACGACGGGCTCGGCAACGGGGCCGACCAGCTGCTGCTGAAGTCGGCCCTCGACGGCTTCGCCGCGATCGCCTTCGCCGCGGCCTTCGGCTGGGGCGTCGCTGCGAGCGTCGTGACCGTCCTGACGGTCCAGGGCACCCTCACGGTGCTGGGGGTCGTCCTCGGCGACGTCCTCCCCGAGGCGCACCTCGCGGCCGTCACCGCCACCGGCGGCGTCCTCCTGGTCGGCGTGGCCATGCGCCTGCTGCGCCTGCGCGAGATCGCGGTGGCCGACCTGCTGCCCGCACTGGTCGTCGCACCGGCCCTCGTCTCGCTGGTCGCCGCGCTGCGCTGAGGACCGGCGGCACCTGGCACACACACCCCCTGAGGCATCAGGGGGCTCCGCTGCCGAATTGTTACGTTTCGGGCACATCCGTGCCTCGGTCCGACAAGGACCCCCGCGGGGACCCTCACTTCACTATGGTGCCTCCAATGCCCGCCTTCCGGGCAGGGAGACAGAAGCGACAGATCCGGAGACCCCATGAAGCGGATGACCCACACGATGCGCCTCGCCGCCGTCGCCTCGGCGACGATGCTGGTGCTGGCTGCGTGCGGTAGCGAGGACAGCAGCAGCGACACCGACACCGACGCCGGGGACGACACCCCGACCACGTCGAACATCGACCTCAAGATCGGGACCGCGCTGCCCCAGACGGGCAACCTCGCGTTCCTCGGCCCCCCGGAGGAGGCGGGCGTCGGCTACGCCGCGTCGCTCATCGAGGAGGCCGACACCGGTCTGAACCTGGAGATCGTCTACGGCGACTCCGGCGACACCGACAACAAGGCCTACGAGTCCGAGATCCCGCGCCTGCTCGGCGAGGACGTCTCGGCCATCATCGGTGCGGCCTCGTCCGGCACCTCGCTGCAGTTCATCGACCAGGTCGTGGACGCCGGCGTCATCCAGTTCTCGCCGGCCAACACCTCCGACGCCTTCACCACCTACGAGGACGACGGCCTCTACTGGCGCACCGCCCCCTCCGACGTGCTGCAGGGGGACGTGCTCGGCAACCTGATCGCCGCCGACGGCGCCGCGACGCTGGGCATGATCGTGCTCAACGACTCCTACGGCACCGGCCTGGCCAAGTACGTCACCGAGGCCTTCGAGGGCGCCGGCGGCGAGGTCGTGGCCATGGAGACCTACAACACCGGTGACACCTCCTTCGACTCGCAGGTGAGCGCGGTGCTGGCGGCCAACCCGGACGCCATCGCCCTGATCACCTTCGAGGAGGTCGCCACCATCCTGCCGAGCCTCTTCGGGGAGTTCCCGTCCGAGAACCTCTACTTCGTGGACGGCAACCTGTCGAACTTCGGCAAGCAGTTCCCGAAGGGCTCGCTGACCGGCGCCAAGGGCACCCTGCCCGGTCTGTCGATCGACTCGCTGAAGGCCTTCACCGACGACCTGAACGCCTACGCCAAGGAGTCGGGCCAGTTCCCGAAGGGCCTCGACGAGTTCAGCTACGCCGCTGAGTCCTTCGACGCGGTCAACCTGATCGCGCTGGCCGCCCTGGCCGCTGGTTCCTCGGACCCCGCGGACATCGCCGGCAAGCTACAGGAGGTCTCCGGTGGCACCGGTGAGGGCGAGAAGTGCACCACCTTCGCCGACTGCGCCGAGATCATCCAGAACGGTGGCACGGCCGACTACGACGGCATCTCCGGTCCGATCACCTTCGACGAGGTGGGCGACCCGCAGGACGCCACGATCGGCATCTACCAGTACGGCGACGACAACACCTACGCCGCCTACACGGGCTGACCAGGGGTCGCTGACCTGACAGCACAGGGCCCGGGTTCCTTCGAGGAACCCGGGCCCTGTTGCATGTCCGGACCCTGACGCCAGGGCCCCGGTCGTGCGCCTCCGCGCGCCGCACCCTCGACCAGCGCCCGAGGGCACGACCGCAGCAGCACAGGAGCACGCTGGAGCACAGGACACCACCCTGGGAGCGACTCCAGGGCCCTGACCCGCACCGTCCCGGTCCTCCAGCACGCCAGAGGGCCCCACGCACAGCGGAGGGCCACGCACAGCAGAGGGCCACGCACAGCAGAGGGCCTCGGGAACCTGTGCGGTTCCCGAAGCCCTCTGCGGCGTCGTACGACGAAGGACCGCCCGAGGGCGGCCGGGTGCTACTTGCCCAGCGTGCCGAGGTACAGCTCGGTGACCTTGGGGTCGTCGAGGAGGTCACGGCCGGTGCCGGTGTGGGCGTCCGTGCCGAGGTCCAGGACGTAGCCACGGTCGCAGATCTGCAGGCAGCGGCGGGCGTTCTGCTCGACCATGATGCAGGTGACGCCGGCCTTGTTGATGTCGGAGACGCGGATGAACGCCTCGTCCTGGCGCACCGGCGAGAGACCCGCGGACGGCTCGTCGAGCAGCAGGACCTTGGGGTCCATCATCAGCGCGCGGCCCATGGCCACCATCTGGCGCTCACCGCCCGACAACGAGCCGGCACGCTGCTTGAGCCGCTTGCCGAGCTCGGCAAAGATGCCGGTGACGAACTCCAGGCGCTCGGAGTAGACCTTGGGGTTCTGGTAGAGCCCCATCTGCAGGTTCTCCTCGATGGTGAGCGAGGGGAACACGTTGTTGGTCTGCGGGATGAACCCCACACCTTTGGCGACCAGCTTGTTGGCCTTGAGGCCGGTGATGTCCTGGCCGTCGAGGGAGATCGTGCCCTCGCGGACCTGGACCATCCCGAAGATCGCCTTCAGCAGCGTCGACTTGCCGGCGCCGTTGGGGCCGATGATGCCGATCAGCTCGCCCTGGTGGGCGGTCAGGGAGCACCCGTTGAGGATGTTGACACCGGGCAGGTAGCCCGCGTGGACGTCGTCGACGAAGACGACCGGCGTCCGGGTCTCGGTGGCGGCGGCACTCATCGCTTCTTCTCCTCGCGCTCCAGCTCGTCGTTGGACTCCTCCTCGATCATGTGCCGCGAGGCGTCGGCGTCGGCGCCGTCGCCGGCCACGCGGCCAGTCACGACACCGAGGTCGACGTCCTGGTGGGCACCGAGGTAGGCGTCGATGACGGCGGGGTCGGACATGACCGTGCTCGGGTCGCCCTCGGCGACGATCTTGCCCTCGGCCATCACGACGACCCAGTCGGCGATGTGGCGGACCATGTGCATGTCGTGCTCGACGAAGAGCACGGTCATCCCCTGCTCCTTCAGGTCGAGGATGTGGTCGAGCAGCGACTGCGTCAGGGCCGGGTTCACACCGGCCATCGGCTCGTCGAGCATGACCAGGGTGGGGTTCGACATCAGCGCACGGGCCATCTCGAGGAGCTTGCGCTGACCACCGGAGAGGCTCGCGGCGTAGTCGTCGACCTTGGCATCGAGCTTGAACCGCACCAGCAGCTCACGCGCGCGCTCCTCGATCTCCTTGTCCTGGCTGCGCCAGGCCGCGGGGAAGAGGCTGGTGAAGAACCGCTCACCACGCTGCTCGGTGGCCCCGAGCTTCATGTTCTCCAGGACGGTGAGCAGGCCCAGCGCCTTGGTGAGCTGGAAGGTGCGCACCAGGCCACGGCGGGCGACCTTGAAGGCCGGCACGCCCGCCAGGGAGCGGTCGTTGAACGACCACTTGCCCTCGTCGGGGGTGTCGAAGCCGGTCAGCAGGTTGAAGAAGGTCGTCTTGCCGGCACCGTTGGGACCGATGAGCGCGGTGATCGCGCCCCGAGGGATCTCCACGTGGTCCACGTCGACGGCGTGCACGCCGCCGAAGGAGCGGCGCACGTTGTCGGCGACGATGATCGGGTCGACCTTCTTGCAGCCAGGGGTGGCCTCACCGACGTGGAGGCCGGTCGTCTTCTCCCGCGGGACCAGCGTCGGCGGTCCGGACTGGGACGAGGCGTCACTTGACAAAGGTCATCTCCTTCTTGTTGCCCAGGATGCCCTGGGGCATGAAGATCACCAGCAGCATCAGGCCCACGCCGACGAGGATGAACCTCACCATTCCTGCCTGGTTGGCGGTCATGAAGGGCAGCACGCCGGCGTCGACGAGGGCCGGCATCAGGTTGCTGAGGAAGAACTGCAGCACCCAGAAGATCACTGCGCCGAGCACCGGACCGAACACCGTCGCCGCACCGCCGAGCAGCACGATCGTGTAGACGAAGAAGGTCAGCGAGGTCACGTAGACGCCGGGGCTGGCGTTGGAGCCCAGGGTGTAGACGATGCCGCCGGCGGCGATGATCACGCCACCGATGATCAGGGCCTGCATCTTGTAGGCGAAGACGTTCTTGCCCAGGGCGCGCACCGCGTCCTCGTCCTCGCGGATGCCGCGCAGGACACGGCCCCACGGGCTGCGCATCATGGCCCAGACCAGCAGGACGGCGAGCGCCAGCAGGACGATGCCGATGACGATCGGCCACAGCTCGTTCTGGTTGAACTGCCACGGGCCGAAGCCGTACTCCCCGTCGGGGATCGGGTTCGCGGCCTGGAAGTCACCGGAGTAGCCGTACAGGCCGTCGGCGGAGCCGGTGACCTCCTCGAAGGCCACGGTGAGCAGCAGCAGGCGCAGCACCTCGGCCGCGGCGATCGTGACGATCGCGAGGTAGTCACCGCGCAGTCGCAGCGTCGGGACGCCGAGGATCATCGCGAAGACGACCGCGGCGAGCAGCGCGACGATCGCGGCCAGCCACCACGGGAAGCCGAAGGTGAGGATGGAGATCGCGTAGCCGTAGGCACCGACGGCCATGAAGCCGGCGACACCCATGTTGAGCAGGCCGGCCTGTCCGAAGTGGACACCCAGACCGAGTGCTGCGAGGGCGTAGGCGATCGTCGTCGTCGAGATGATCGACGAAGCCGATTGGTTGAAGATCTGACCCCAGTCCATGGCGGGCTCCTATCCGATTCTCTCGCGCCGACCGAGGATGCCCTGGGGCCGGACCAGCAGGATGATGATGAGGATGGCCAGGGCGGATGCGAACCGCAGGTCGGCCGGGATGAACAGGCTCGAGGTCTCGACGATGATGCCGATGATCAGCGCACCGATCAGGGCGCCGAAGGCGGTGCCGAGACCACCGAGCGTCACGGCCGCGAACATCAGCAGCAGCACCTGGGTGCCCATGTCCCACTTGATGCCGGGCCGGTAGTAGGCGTAGAGGACGCCGGCGAGACCGGCGAGCGCCGAGGCGAGGATCCACACGACCCGGACGACGAAGTCGACGTCGATGCCCGAGGCAGAGGCGAGCCCCGGGTTGTCGGAGATCGCACGGGTGGCCTTGCCGAGCCGGGAGTAGGTCAGCCACAGGGCGAAGGCGACGATCACGATGATCGCGATGACCATGGAGACGATGTCGACCTTGGTCATCCGGATCGGGCCGATGATGTCGATCTTCTGCGGGGTCGAGCCCGGGAGCTGCTCGGTGCCGCCGCCGATGAAGTACTGGAAGATGTAGCGGATCGCCAGCGAGAGGCCGATGCTCACGATCATCAGCTGCACGACGCCGACCGAGCGGTGGCGCAGCGGACGCCAGATCACCGCGTCCATCGCCAGCCCGAGCAGGCCGCTGAGCAGCACCGCCAGTGGCAGCGCGATCCACAGCGAGGCACCGATGAAGGCCGTGCCGCCGAGCCACAGGGCGATCACGGCTCCGAAGGTGACCATCTCGCCGTGGGCGAAGTTGGAGATGCCGGTGGTGCCGAAGACCAGCGAGAGGCCGACCGAGGCGAGCCCCAGCATGAGGCCGAAGTTGATGCCCTGGACCAGGCGCTGGACGAGCTGCGTGGCGAAGGCGCTGGACTCGCGATCACCCTCGCCGATGAAGAAGTTGACCGCCTTCGGTGCGAACGGCACGTTCGGCGTGACCTCCTTGGTCTCCGGCGTGTCGTCCTCGGGGTCGTCCAGCGTGATGCCCTCGGGGAGCGTGTCGACGTCGAGGACGACGGTGTACTCCGCCGACTCCGGGACGCTGACCTGCCACTGGCCGCGGGGACCGGTCTCCACCGTCTGCGGCCCACCGGGACCGTCGACGGTGATGGAGACACCCTCGATGGCCTCGCCCTCGTTCTGGACGTTGCCGGCGATCTTGAACGGGTCGCCCTCCGCCGCGACGGCGGGTCCGCCGCCGAGCAGCGTGGCCAAGCCCAGTGCGAGCAGCAGCATGGTCGCGATGCGCCAGACGGCGGACACTCCCGACCTGGTCGTGGGTCTCATTGGGCTCTTGGTCCTCCATGCCTCTCGACGTCTGTGTCGCACTGCGTCAGGGACGCTAGTGGTGGCACGTGTCCCCGAGGTTTCGGCCACCGCCAGCGAACGCTACACGCAGCGAGCCGCTCCCGCGGGCGTCCGGAGGAAGGCGCCGCGATCGGGTCGTGCTCGTGCCCGGATCGTTACGTGAGGCTCTGCCGAGAGGGGTTCTGAAACCCCTACTCGGCCGGGCCGGCGATGCCGGGACCGTGCGAGATGACGCCCTCGGCGACCTGCTTCATCGACAGACGCAGGTCCATCGCGGTCTTCTGGATCCACCGGAACGCCTCGGGCTCGGTGAGGCTCAGCTGCTCCTGCAGCACGCCCTTGGCGCGGTCGACGACCTTGCGGGTCTCGAGGCGCTCCTTGAGGTCGGCCACCTCTGACTCGACGGCCGCGAGCTCGGCGAACCTGCTCACCGCCATCTCGATCGCCGGCACCAGGTCGGACTTGGAGAACGGCTTGACCAGGTAGGCCATCGCCCCGGCGTCGCGGGCCCGCTCGACCAGCTCGCGCTGGGAGAAGGCGGTGAGCACGATGACCGGCGCGATCCGCTGCCCCGCGATCGACTCCGCCGCCGAGATCCCGTCGAGGACCGGCATCTTGACGTCGAGGATGACCAAGTCGGGGCGCAGCTCCTCGGCCAGCTCGATGGCCCGGGCACCGTCGCCGGCCTGGCCGACGACGTCGTAGCCCTCCTCCCCCAGCATCTCGGCGAGGTCCATGCGGATCAGCACCTCGTCCTCGGCGATGACGACGGTGCGGGGTGCCGGTGCAGCAGGCTGGGTCACGCCCGACAGGGTAGGGCACTGGCGGCCCGGCGCAGCAGACTCGGGTAGCCTTCGCAGGCGTCAGGCCCCGATATTCCAATTGGCAGAGAAGGCGGATTCAAAACCCGCACAGTGTGGGTTCGAGTCCCACTCGGGGCACCGAGTGTCGGCGGTCGCCGAGATGCTGTGGTGATGCATCCCGCGGCGACCAGGCTCGAAGCGGTCGCACTCGTGCGATCAGGACACACCGTGTCCTCCGTTGCCCGTCAACTGGCCCTGCCGGCCAGCACGGTTCGGGACTGGGTCACCGGGAGGACCACCGGTCCACTCGATGAGTGCCCGCGCTGCACCGGGGCTTCCGTCCCGGAGGGTCCCTACGCTGCCCTGCTGGGCTACTACCTGGGCGACGGGTGCATCAGTCATGCCCCGCGCTACGACGTCCTGCGCATCTCCTGCGACGCCAGGCTTCCCGGCATCGTCGCTGGCGTCAGCCAGGTGCTGCGCGAGGTGCGCCCCACGGGCAAGGTGTTCCACGTCTCCGGACCAGGAACGATCGTCGTCCAGGGGCACTGGAAGCACTGGACCTGCCTGTTCCCCCAGCACGGCCCCGGTCGCAAGCACGAGCGGGTCATCGCTCTCGAGCCGTGGCAGCAGGAGATCGTCGAGCGGCACCCGGGCCCCTTCCTCCGCGGGCTCTTCCACTCCGACGGGTGCCGCGCGCACAACTGGACGACCCGTCGGGTCGGTGGCGAGCCGAAGCGCTACGAATACCCGCGCTGGCAGTTCTCCAACCGGTCCGAGGACATCCTCGGCCTGTGCACGTGGGCGCTGGACCTGGTCGACGTCCCGTGGCGCCGCAGCGGTCGATGGTGCGTGAGCGTGTCCCGCCGCGCGGGGGTCGCACGCCTGGACGAGCTGGTGGGCCCCAAGCGCTGATCCCCGCTCAGGGGCGCCGGTTGTCCGGCGTCCCTGAGTGCGTGGAGTGCGCGCATCGCAACGCGGAGGCGCGAAGGCGGCCTTCGAGCGGAGCGGGCCGTCGAGCGCCGACAACGCGGCGAGGTGCGTGCTCCACGTGTTCAGGGACGCCGGTACGCCGGGGCGACGCCATTGATGGCGTCACCCATCTTGTGGATGCGCAGCGCGTTGGTGGAGCCGGGGATGCCCGGCGGGGCGCCGGCGATGATCACCACGAGGTCGCCCTCCTGGACCCGGCCGATCTGGAGCAGCTGCTCGTCGACCTGGCGCACCATCTCGTCGGTGTGCTCGACCTCGGTGGTCTTGAAGGTCTCGATCCCCCACGACAGCGACAACTGCGAGCGGACCTTGTCCTCGGGGGTGAAGGCGAGCAGGGGCACGGGGCCGCGCAGCCGCGACATCCGGCGGGCGGAGTCACCGGACTGGGTGAACGCGACGACGTACTTCGCGTGCACCCGCTCCGCGACCTCGGCCGCCGCCTTGGCGATCACGCCGGACTTGGTGTGCGGGTCCCAGTCGATGGCGTCCAGCCCGGTCTCGTGGGCGCTCTCGAGGGCGTGCAGCTCGGTGGCGGAGATGATGCGCGCCATCGTCTCGACCGTGTGGACGGGGTACTCGCCCACGCTCGTCTCGCCCGAGAGCATCACGGCGTCCGCACCGTCGAGGACCGCGTTGGCGACGTCGGAGGCCTCGGCACGCGTCGGCTGCGGGTTGCCGATCATCGACTCCAGCATCTGGGTGGCGACGATGACGGGCTTGGCGTTGAGGCGCGCCTTGCGGATGACCTGCTTCTGCAGGAACGGCACCTCCTCCAGCGGGCACTCCACGCCGAGGTCGCCACGCGCGACCATGAAGCCGTCGAACGCGGCGATCACCTCGTCGAGGTTGTCGATGGCCTGGGGCTTCTCGATCTTGGCGATGACGGGCACCAGCACGCCCACCTCGCGCATGATGCGGCGCACGTCCTCGGCGTCCTTGGCGTCGCGCACGAAGGACAGCGCGACGAAGTCGACGCTCAGCGACAGCGCGAAGCGCAGGTCCGCCTCGTCCTTGGCCGAGAGTGCCGGCACGGAGACGGCGACGCCGGGCAGGTTGATGCCCTTGTTGTTGCTGACCCGACCGCCGACGAGCACCTCGCAGCGCACGTCGGTGTCGCCGACCTCGAGGACCCGCAGGCGGATCTTGCCGTCGTCGATGAGGATCGGGTCACCGACCGAGACGTCGCCGGGCAGGCCCTTGTAGGTGGTGCCGCAGACCTCGGCGTCGCCGGGCACGTCGCGGGTGGTGATGACCCACTCCTGACCGCGCCTCAGGTGGGCCGAACCCTCCGCGAAGGTCTCCAGGCGGATCTTGGGGCCCTGGAGGTCGGCGAAGATGCCGACCCCGTGGCCGCTGGCGTCGGAGGCCTCGCGGACCAGGCGGTAGGACTCCGCGTGGTCCTCGTGGCTGCCGTGGCTCATGTTCAGCCGGGCGACGTCCATCCCGGCGTACACGAGCTCTCGGATGCGCCGGGGCGACGCCGTTGCCGGCCCCAGCGTGCAGACGATCTTGGCTCTACGCACGGTCCCACCCTAGCGGACCTTGGATCGATCAAAGGGTGGGAGCGGCCGAGCCGGCGCATCTTTCCGTGCGCGCTGCACGCAAGGATGCGCCGGCTCGGCGAGGGACCTGCTCAGACCACCAGCGGGCGGTCGGTCGGCTTCACCGGCGCGGGCAGCGCGGTGTCGCCGGTGAGGAACGCGTCGACGTACGACGCAGCCGCACGGCCCTCGGCGATCGCCCAGACGATCAGCGACTGGCCGCGGCCGGCGTCGCCGGCCACGAAGACGCCGGGCCTGGAGGACTGGTAGTCCGAGCCCCGCTGCACGTTGCCACGCTCGTCGAGGTCGACCCCGAGCTGCTCGACCAGGCCGGGCTTCTCCGGACCGAGGAAGCCCATGGCGAAGAGCACCAGCTGCGCCGGGATCTCGCGCTCGGTGCCCTCGACCTCGGTCAGCTTGCCGTCGACGAACTCGACCTCGACCAGCTTCAGCGCCCGGACGTTGCCCTCGTCGTCGCCGAGGAACTCCTTGGTCGAGACGCTGTAGACGCGCTCGCCACCCTCCTCGTGCGCCGAGGAGACGCGGTAGGTCATCGGGTACGTCGGCCACGGCTGTCCCGAGGGACGCGCCTCGGGCGGGCGCGGCATGATCTCCAGCTGCGTGATCGAGCGCGCGCCCTGGCGGATCGACGTGCCGAGGCAGTCGGCGCCGGTGTCACCGCCACCGATGATGACGACGTCCTTGTCGGTGGCCATGATCTGGCCCTCGACGGTCTCACCGAGCGAGGAGCGGTTGGCCTGCGGCAGGAACTCCATCGCCTGGTGGATGCCGCCGAGCTCGCGACCGGTGGCCGGGAGGTCCCGGGGCTCGGTGGCGCCCATGGCGAGCACGACGGCGTCGTAGCGGTCGACCAGCTTGTCGCCGGTCAGCTCGCCGCCGACCTCGACGCCGGCCCGGAAGACGGTGCCCTCACGGCGCATCTGGTCCAGGCGCCGGTCGAGGTGCTTCTTCTCCATCTTGAACTCGGGGATGCCGTAGCGCAGCAGCCCACCGATCTTGTCGGCGCGCTCGTAGACGGCCACCGTGTGACCGGCCCGCGTCAGCTGCTGGGCGGCAGCCAGGCCGGCGGGACCCGAACCCACCACGGCGACGGTCTTGCCCGAGAGCCACTCCGGCGGCTGGGGCCGCACGAAGCCGGACTCCCACGCCTTGTCGATGATCGAGACCTCGACGTTCTTGATGGTCACCGCGTCCTGGTTGATGCCCAGCACGCAGGCGGTCTCGCAGGGGGCCGGGCACAGGCGACCGGTGAACTCCGGGAAGTTGTTGGTCGCGTGCAGGCGCTCGATGGCGCCCTCCCAGTCATCACGCCAGACCAGGTCGTTCCACTCCGGGATGATGTTGCCCAGCGGGCAGCCCTGGTGGCAGAACGGGATGCCGCAGTCCATGCAGCGGCCCGCCTGCGGCGTGATGATCGGCAGCAGCGCGCGGCCGATGCCGTCGGGGTAGACCTCGTCCCAGTCCTTGACCCGCTCGTCGACGGGACGCCGGGTCGCGACCTGGCGTCCCTCCTTCAGGAATCCCTTCGGATCAGCCATGGAGGGCCTCCATCATCTTCTGAGCGGTCTCGTTCTCGTCCAGGCCGTCGGCCTCGGCCTTCGCCTTGGCCTCCAGCACGATCCGGAAGTCGCGGGGCATGATCTCGGTGAAGCGGGTGAGCGAGCTCTCCCAGTCCTCGAGCAGCTCCGCGGCGACCTCGGACCCGGTCTCCTCCAGGTGCGCGCGGACCAGGCCCTCGAGCTCGACGGCGGCCTGGTCCTTGACCGGGCCGAGCTCCACGAGCTCCTTGTTGACGCGGAAGTCTTTGAGGTCCAGGACCCAGGCGATGCCACCGGACATGCCGGCCGCGAAGTTGCGACCGGTCTTGCCCAGCACCACCAGGCGGCCGCCGGTCATGTACTCGGCGGCGTGGTCGCCCACGCCCTCGGTCACGACCCAGGCACCGGAGTTGCGCACGCAGCAGCGCTCGCCGACCCCGCCCCGGATGAAGATGTTCCCCGAGGTGGCGCCGTAGGCGATCGTGTTGCCGGCGATGATCTGCTCGTGGGAGCGGAACGGCGCCGACCGGTCGGGCCGGACCACGATGCGGCCACCCGAGAGCCCCTTGCCGACGTAGTCGTTGCTGTCGCCCTCCAGGCGCAGGGTGATGCCCTTGGGCACGAACGCACCGAACGACTGACCGGCCGAGCCGGTGAACGTCAGGTCGATGGTGCCCTCGGGCAGGCCCTCACCGCGGTACTTCTTGGTCACCTCGTGACCCAGGATCGTGCCGACGGTGCGATTGACGTTGCGGATCGGGAGCTGGGCGCGCACGGGCTCGCCCTTCTCGATCGCCGGCTGGCACAGCGGCACCAGCTCGGTGACGTCGAGGGAGACCTCCAGCGCGTGGTCCTGCTCCTTGGTGCAGCGCAGGTCCTGGTCGGGGAAGGCCGACCCGTCCGGCACGTGCAGGATCGGGCTCAGGTCCAGGCCGTGGGCCTTCCAGTGGTCGACCGCGGGCTGCACGTCGAGCGCGGCGACCTGGCCGATGGCCTCGTCCAGGGTCCGGAAGCCGAGCTCGGCGAGGTACTCGCGCACCTCCTCGGCGATGTACTCGAAGAAGTTCACGACGTACTCGGCCTTGCCGGAGTAGCGCTCGCGCAGGACGGGGTTCTGCGTCGCGACGCCCACGGGGCAGGTGTCGAGGTGGCAGACCCGCATCATGATGCAGCCGGAGACCACGAGCGGGGCCGTGGCGAAGCCGTACTCCTCGGCACCGAGCAGCGCGGCGACGACCACGTCACGACCGGTCTTGAGCTGGCCGTCGGTCTGCACGACGATCCGGTCGCGCAGCCCGTTGAGCAGCAGGGTCTGCTGGGTCTCGGCCAGGCCGAGCTCCCAGGGGCCGCCCGCGTGCTTGAGCGAGGTCAGCGGCGAGGCACCGGTGCCGCCGTCGTGGCCGGAGATGAGGACCACGTCGGCGTGCGCCTTGGACACACCCGTCGCGACCGTGCCGACGCCGACCTCGGAGACCAGCTTCACATGGACGCGGGCGCTGGGGTTGGCGTTCTTCAGGTCGTGGATCAGCTGGGCGAGATCCTCGATCGAGTAGATGTCGTGGTGCGGCGGCGGGCTGATCAGGCCCACGCCCGGCGTGGAGTGCCGGGTCTTGGCCACCCACGGGTAGACCTTGTGGCCGGGCAGCTGACCGCCCTCGCCGGGCTTGGCGCCCTGGGCCATCTTGATCTGGATGTCGTCGGAGTTGGTGAGGTACTCCGACGTCACGCCGAAGCGGCCGCTGGCGACCTGCTTGATCGAGCTGCGGCGCTCCGGGTCGTAGAGACGCTCGGGGTCCTCGCCGCCCTCGCCGGTGTTGGACTTGCCGCCCAGCCGGTTCATCGCGATCGCGAGGGTCTCGTGCGCCTCCTGGCTGATCGAGCCGTAGGACATCGCACCGGTCGAGAACCGCTTGACGATCTCGGAGACCGGCTCGACCTCCTCGATCGGGATCGGCTGGCGACCGGTGCTGCCGGCGTCCTTGAACCTGAACAGCCCGCGCAGGGTCATCAGCCGCTCGGACTGCTCGTCGACGCGCGAGGTGTACTGCTTGAACACGTCGTAGCGCCCGGCACGGGTGGAGTGCTGGAGACGGAAGACGGTCTCGGGGTCGAACAGGTGGGGCTCGCCCTCGCGACGCCACTGGTACTCGCCGCCGATGGTGAGCTCGCGGTGCGCCGGGCTGATGCCGCCGCGCGGGTACGCCGTGCGGTGCCGCATCGCGACCTCCTCGGCGATCACGTCGAGCTCGATGCCGCCGAGCTTGGACGTCGTGCCGGTGAAGTAGCGGTCCACCAGGGTCTGCGAGAGCCCGACGGCCTCGAAGATCTGCGCACCGGTGTAGGAGGCCACCGTGGAGACGCCCATCTTGGACATCACCTTGAGCACGCCCTTGCCCAGCGCCTTGACGAGGTTCTTGACCGCGACCTCGGGGTCGGCCTTGACGTAGTAGCCCTCACGCGCGAGGTCCTCGACGGACTCCATCGCGAGGTAGGGGTTGACCGCCGCAGCGCCGTAGCCGACCAGGAGGGCCACGTGGTGGACCTCGCGCACGTCGCCGGCCTCGATGAGCAGGCCGACCTGGGTGCGGGTCTTCTCGCGCACCAGGTGGTGGTGCACGGCTGCGGTGAGCAGCAGCGACGGGATCGGCGCCAGGTCGGCGGTGGAGTGCCGGTCCGAGAGCACGATGATGCGCGCACCGTCGGCGATCGCGGCGCTGACCTCGGCGCAGATCTCGTCGATCCGCGCGGCCATCGCCGCTCCCCCGCCCTCGACGTCGTAGAGGCCGCGCGAGACGTGGGTGATGAAGCCGGGCATGTCGCCGTCACGGTTGATGTGACGGATCTTGGCCAGGTCGTCGTTGGAGATGACCGGGAAGGGCAGCACCACCTGCCGGCACGAGGCCGGCGTCGGCTCGAGGAGGTTGGCCTCGGGACCGATGGTGCCGTTGAGCGAGGTGACGAGCTCCTCGCGGATCGCGTCCAGCGGCGGGTTGGTCACCTGGGCGAACAGCTGGGCGAAGTAGTCGAAGATCAGCCGCGGCTTGTCCGACAGCGCCGCGATCGGGGTGTCGGTGCCCATCGAGCCGATGGGCTCCGCGCCGGTGTTGGCCATCGGCGTGAGGAGGACGCGCAGCTCCTCCTCGGTGTAGCCGAAGACCTGCTGACGACGCGTGACCGAGGCGTGGGTGTGCACGACGTGCTCGCGCTCGGTGATGTCGTCGAGGTGCACCAGGCCGGCGTGCAGCCACTCGTCGTAGGGGTGCTCGGACGCGAGCTGGGACTTGATCTCCTCGTCCTCGACGATCCGGTGCTGCTCGGTGTCGACGAGGAACATCCGGCCCGGCTGGAGGCGGCCCTTGCGGACCACGGTGGCCGGGTCGAGGTCGAGCACGCCGACCTCGGAGGCCAGGACGACCAGGCCGTCGTCGGTGACCCAGTAGCGCGAGGGGCGCAGGCCGTTGCGGTCGAGGACCGCGCCGATCTGGTCGCCGTCGGTGAAGACGACGCAGGCCGGCCCGTCCCACGGCTCCATGAGGCTGGCGTGGAACTCGTAGAAGGAGCGACGGGCGTCGTCCATCTCGGTGTGGTTCTCCCAGGCCTCCGGGATCATCATCAGCACCGAGTGCGGCAGCGAGCGGCCGCCCATGTGCAGCAGCTCGAGCACCTCGTCGAAGGAGGCGGAGTCCGACGCACCGGGGGTGCAGATCGGGTAGAGCCGCTCGAGGTCCCCGGGGATGAGGTCGGAGGACAGCAGCGCCTCGCGCGCCCGCATCCAGTTGCGGTTGCCCATGACGGTGTTGATCTCACCGTTGTGGGCGATGAAGCGGAACGGGTGGGAGAGCGGCCAGCTCGGGAAGGTGTTGGTCGAGAAGCGCGAGTGCACGACGGCCAGCGCGGACGCGACGCGCTCGTCGACCAGGTCGGGGAAGAAGTTGTCGAGCTGGTCGGTGGTGAGCATGCCCTTGTAGGCCATGGTCCGCGAGGACAGCGACGGGAAGTAGACGTCGGTCTCGCGCTCGGCGCGCTTGCGCAGGCAGAAGGCCATCCGCTCCAGCTGCATGCCGGTCACGCGCTGCGTGGCGCCGGCGACGAAGAGCTGGCGGAAGGTCGGCATGACGCCGAGCGCGGTCGCGCCGAGGATCGAGGGGTCGGTGGGGACGTCGCGCCACCCGAGGACCGCGAGACCCTCCTCGGCGGCGATCTCCTCGATGCGGGCCACCTGCGTGGCGACCTGCTCCTCGTCCCCCGGGAGGAAGGCGGTGCCGACGGCGTAGGAGTACTGCGGCGGGAGCTCGATGCCGAGCTCGGCCGTCACCTCGCGCAGGAAGGCGTCGGGCACCTGCATGAGGATGCCGGCGCCGTCGCCGGAGTTCGGCTCCGCGCCCGCGGCACCACGGTGCTCGAGGTTGCGCAGAGCGGTCAGTGCCTTGGCCACGATGTCGTGGCTGGCGACGCCGGTCAGGGTCGCGACGAAGGCCACGCCACACGCATCGTGCTCGTGGCGGGGGTCGTAGAGCCCTTGGGGCGGCGGGAATGCGTGCTGATAGGGCACCGGGCGTTCTCCCGTCGTCGTCATGCCGGACGGATCTCCCGCCGGCATACATCGGTGTGAACTCAAGCGTTCGGGTGCAGGGGACGACATTGGCCCACGCGCGGAGCCGTCAGATTACCACCGAGTTTCGCGGCCTCAGTCGCCGGCGGCGTCCGGGACGAGGGATGAGACGTGGCGGTCGGTGTAGACGGCCTCGTCCCGGCCCGGGTGGCGGCGCGCCGACCACACGACGTACGCCGCTGCGGCCAGGAACAGCACGATCGAGGTCCACACGTTGAAGCGCAGGCCCGCGACGTCGGCGAGCTCGACGTCGTCGATGCGCAGCATCTCGATCCAGCCGCGTCCGGCGGTGTAGAGCATGACGTAGGCCGCCATCACCCGTCCGTGACCGAGCCGGAACCGCCGGTCGAGCCAGATGAGCAGCGCGAACGCCGCGAGGTTCCACAGGCACTCGTAGAGGAAGGTGGGGTGGAAGGTGGTCCCGAGGGGGAAGGTGAGGTCTCCCGGCCAGTTGCGCGGGTCGATCTCCAGGCCCCACGGCAGGTCGGTGGGCCGGCCGTAGAGCTCCTGGTTGAACCAGTTGCCCCAGCGTCCCAGCGCTTGCGCGACCAGCACCCCCGGCGCGATCGCGTCGAGGACAGGTGCGATGCGGATGCCCTTGGCGCGGGCGCCGAGGTAGACCCCCAGCGCACCCATGGCGATGCCGCCCCAGACCCCGAGGCCGCCCTTCCAGAGGTAGAGCGCCTCCCACGGGTTCCCACCGTCGCCGAAGTAGCGGCCGGCGTCGGTGGCGACGTGGTAGGCGCGGGCGCCGACCAGGCCGAACGGCACCGCCCAGATGGCCAGGTCCTGGATCTCACCGGCCTCGCCGCCGCGGGCCACCCAGCGGCGTTCGGCGATCCAGATCGCGGCGACGATGCCGGCGATGATGGACAGCGCATAGCCGCGCAGCGGCAGGGGCCCGAGGTACCACGTGCCCTCGGCCGGGCTCGGGATGGACAGCACGTCGAGGACCACGGTCAGCTCCTGAGCAGAAGGTCGATGTCGGCGGCGAGGTCGGCCGAGGAGACGTCCTGCCGCCAGAAGGCGGGGGCGCGCCCCTCCCCGTCGACGGCGATGACCTGAGAGCCGTGGCTGCCGAGGTCGTAGCCGCCCGAGGCCAGCTCCTCCGCGTCGGCGACGAAGATGCCGACGCTGTCGCCCAGGGCCTCGACGTCCTCCAGGTCACCGGTGAGACCGACCGCAGTGGGGTCGTAGCCGTCGAGGTAGCGGCGGATCGTCTCGGCGTCGTCGCGCGGTGGGTCGGTGGTGACGAACACCAGCTGCACCTGGTCGCGGTCCTCCGGGTCGAGCCGGGTGAGGGCGGTGGCGATCGTCGACATCATCAGCGGGCAGACGTCGGGGCAGTGGGTGTAGCCGAAGAAGACGAGCGTGAGCCGGGCGTCGGGGTCGGCCAGGCTCATCGTGCCCCCCTCGGTCGACTCCAGCGCCACGTCGGCGACCTCGAACGGCGGGTCCACGCGGGACGCGGTGAGCGTCCCCGACGGCTCGTCGGACCCGCCGCAGGCGCCGAGCACCAGGGCGGTGACCAGCGCGAGAGCGACGAGCAGGCCGCGGCGGCGGTCAGGCACGTCGTACGCCCCCGGCGAGCTCCTCGGTGAGGGTGCGCAGCGCCCGGAGGGCGGCGTCACGGTCGTCGGCGTGGTCGAGGAGCGTACGGACGAAGGCGGTGCCGACGATGATGCCGTCGGCGTGCTCCGACATCGCCGCCGCCTGGACCCCGGTGCTCACGCCCACCCCGACCCCGACCGGCAGGTCGGTGGTGGCCTTCGTGCGGGCGATGAGCGGCGCGACGCCCTCGGCGGTGGCCTGCGTGGTGCCGGTGACGCCCATGATGCCGGTGGCGTAGACGAAGCCACGGCAGTGCGCGGTCGTCGACGCGATGCGCTCGTCGGTGCTCGAGGGCGCCACGAGGAAGACCTTGTCGAGGTCGCGCGCGTCGGCCGCCTCGGACCACTCCCCCGCGAACTCCGGGATGACGTCGGGCGTGATGAGGCCGGCGCCGCCGGCGTCGTCGAGCTGCTGGGCGAAGCGGTCCACGCCGCGCCGCTCGACGGGGTTCCAGCTGGTCATGACCAGCGTGGGCGTGCCGGTGGCCGCGACCGCCTCGACGACACGGAACAGGTCGTCGACCCGGAAACCGCCGTCGAGGGCGTGCTGGACCGCCCGCTGGATGACGGGGCCGTCCATGACGGGGTCGCTGTAGGGCAGCCCGACCTCGATGACGTCGCAGCCGGCGTCGACCATGGTCCGCAGCGCGGCGATGGACCCCTCGACGTCGGGGAACGCCGCCGGGAGGTAGCCCACCAGGGCCGACCGGCCCTCCGCGCGCGCCGTCTCGAAGGCGGAGGCGACCCGGAGCCCGCTCACCGCTCGTCCTCCTGTCCGGCCTCGCCGAGGCCGAAGTACTCGATGGCGGTGCCCATGTCCTTGTCGCCGCGGCCGGAGAGATTGATAAGCACGGTCGCCTCGGGCCCCTTCTCGGCCGCGAGCCGCTCGGCGACCTTCAGGCCCCCGGCGATCGCGTGGGAGGACTCGATGGCCGGGATGATCCCCTCGGTGCGCGCGAGCAGGCTGAAGGCCTCCATCGCCTCGGTGTCGGTGACGGGGAGGTACGTCGCGCGGCCGCTGTGCGCGAGCTGCGCGTGCTGCGGCCCGACGCCCGGGTAGTCCAGGCCGGCGGAGATCGAGTGGGACTCCACGGTCTGGCCGTCGTCGTCCTGCAGCACGTAGGTGCGCGCGCCGTGCAGCACGCCGCTGTCGCCGGCGTGGATGGTGGCCGCGTGCCGCGGGGTGTCGACCCCGTCACCACCGGCCTCGAAGCCGTAGATGTCGACCTCGTCGTCCTCGAGGAAGGCGGTGAACAGCCCAATCGCGTTGGAGCCGCCGCCGACGCAGGCGGCGATGGCGTCGGGCAGCACGCCGTACTGCTCCAGGCACTGGGCCCGCGCCTCGTCGCCGGTGCCGCGGACGAAGTCGCGCACCATGCTCGGGAACGGGTGCGGACCCGCGGCGGTGCCGAAGAGGTAGGCGGTGTGGTCGACCGTGGCGACCCAGTCGCGCAGCGCCTCGTTGATGGCGTCCTTGAGGGTCGCGCTCCCGGACTCCACGGGGACGACCTTGGCGCCGAGCAGCTGCATGCGAGCGACGTTGAGCGCCTGGCGGCGGGTGTCGACCGCGCCCATGTAGACGGTGCAGTCGAGGCCGAAGTACGCCGCGGCGGTCGCGCTCGCGACCCCGTGCTGGCCGGCCCCGGTCTCGGCGATGACGCGCTTCTTGCCCATCCGCTTGGTCAGCAGCGCCTGGCCCAGGACGTTGCGGATCTTGTGGGCGCCGGTGTGGTTGAGGTCCTCGCGCTTGAGGAGCACGCGGCAGCCGACGCGGTCGCTGAGGCGACGGGCGTGGAAGAGAGGGCTCGGGAGACCGGCGTACTCGCGCAGGACCAGCTCGAACTCGCTCACGAACACGGGGTCGGCCATCGCGTCCTGCCAGGCGACGGTGAGCTCGTCGAGGGCCGCCATCAGGGCCTCGGGCATGAAGCGGCCGCCGAAGAGCCCGGGCTCACCGAACCAGCCCTGGTCGTCGGCGTCGAAGCGGCTGCGCTCGCTGGTCACGTCGGTCATACGCCTATTCCTGTCATGGCTGCGACGGCGGCCGTGGGGTCGCCGTCCTTGACGAGCGCCTCGCCGACGAGGACGGCGCGGGCGCCCTCGGAGACGAAGCGGGTCACGTCGGCGGGGGTGAAGATGCCCGACTCCGCGACCTTGACGCGGTCGTCTGGGATGCCGGAAGCGAGTCGACCGAAGGTGTCCGGGTCGATCTCGAGGGTCTTGAGGTTGCGGGCGTTGACGCCCACGAGCTCAGCGCCGAGGGCCACGGCCCGCTCGGCCTCGGCGTCGTCGTGGACCTCGACCAGGGCGGTCAGCCCCAGCTCGCCGGCCAGGTCGTGCAGGCGACGCAGCTCGTCGTCGTCGAGCGCGGCCACGATGAGGAGGGCCAGGTCGGCGCCGGCGGCCCGGGCCTCCCAGAGCTGGTAGTCGGTGACGATGAAGTCCTTGCGCAGCAGCGGCACGTCGACGGCCGCGCGGACCGCGCGCAGGTCGTCGAGGCTGCCGCCGAAGCGGCGCTGCTCGGTGAGGACGGAGATCGCCGCGGCACCGCCCTCGGCGTAGGCCTTCGCCAGGACCGTGGGGTCGGGGATCTCGGCGAGGTCGCCCTTGGAGGGGCTGCGGCGCTTGACCTCGGCGATGACGCTCGAGCCCGGTGCGCGCAGCGCGGACATCGGGTCGCGGGGCGGGTCGACGTCCGCGAGCGCGGCCTTCAGGTCGACCAGGGGCAGCGCCGCCTCGCGCTCGGCGAGGTCCAGGCGCACGCCGGCGACGATGTCGTCGAGGACCGACATGACGGCTCCGTTCGAGGCGCGGGGAATGACACCCGAGTCTGTCATGTGAGGCGAAGCCGCTCGGGCACGGGTACGGTCGCCGGACGCACCTGAGAAGCATCTGAGCGATCGCCCGCCGCGATCGCAGGGACCGACTCGGGGCCGTCCCAGGCACCAGCCCACGAAGGAGAGTCATGAGCTACGACCAGCCTCCCCCGCCGCCGCCCCCGGGCTACGGCGCAGCACCCCAGCCCCCGTACGGCGGACAGCCGGCCGGCACCTCGCAGAAGGCCATCTGGTCGCTGGTGACCGGCATCCTCGGCCTGCTGTGCTGCAGCCCGCTCGGCATCGTCGCGATCCTGCTCAGCCGCTCGGCCAAGGAGGAGATCCGCTCCACCGGCAAGTCGGGTGACGGCCTGGCGACCGCCGGCCTGGTCACGGGCATCATCGCCTTGGTGCTCATGGTCGTGTCGATCATCCTGATCGCGACCGGAGCCTTCGAGTTCAACTTCGAGACCAGCTGACCGCTCGGCCTGTCAGGCCCCGCTCACGGGGCCAGCCAGGGGGCGGCCGGGGTGTTGCGCAGCAGCATGAACAGCCCGGCCGCTCCCAGCAGGGCCCAGCCGCCCACGACGACGAGGCGGCGCGGCAGGCGTCGGCTCCGGCCCCGCCAGCGGTCGAGCGTCCAGACCGCGAGGGCGAGCACCGCCAGCGGCATCAGCACCACGAGCAGCAGGTTGCTGCTCGCGGCGGAGGCGACCTCACCGTGGGTGAGGTCGTTGACGGCGCGCAGGCCACCGCAGCCCGGGCACCAGAACCCCATGGCCGCGCTGGGGCAGATGCCCCAGGAGCCGCCGACGTGCGGGTCGCGCAGATGCAGCGCGAGCGTGGCGAGCCCCAGCCCGCCGATCGTGACCAGCGGCGCCCGCACCCGGTCCCACCGGCTCGGGACCGGTGCCGGGGCGAGCAGGGCGCTCATCGGGGCAGGTACCTCAGTGGCCCTCGTGCAGACCCATCTTGGCCATCACGAGGAAGACGACGCCACCGGCGAGGGTGATCACGACGCCGGCCCAGAAGACCGGCATGCTGATCGGGTCGAAGATCAGGCCGACGCTGCCCACCACGAAGCCGATGAGGCCCACGACCACGGCGCTCCACGCGGCGGGGGTGTTGCCGTGGCTGTTGGACATGCGGGGCTCCTCTGTGGCACGGGTGGATCGGGTTCGTCGGTGCTGCTGGCGACAGTCTAGGGGGCTGTCCGGTCGGTCGGGTCGTGGCCCTCGTCCATGGCCTTCCACAGGTCCAGGGAGGTCTCCGGCTCCGTGGGCGCGGGTCGCTCCTCACCCGTGGGTGAGTCGTAGCGGCTGCCCATCTCCGGCCAGCCGGGCACCCGCCACACCGCGAGCCCCGCCGCGGCCGCGAGCACCACCCCGCCGGCCACGGCGGCGAGGTACCACCCCGTCACGCTCGCTCCCCCGGTCGCCCCGACCTGGGTCAACGCGTCCTCGACGGTGGCCCGCAGGTCGCCCAGGGCCGCCGCGGACGCGACGAGCAGCCCCAGGGACGCCAGCAGGGCCAGGACGGCCGCACAGCGTCGTACGACGCGGCGGGTGACGAGCAGGACGCCCCACGCGGCGAGGGCCACCAGCGCCAGGGACGTGACGAGCGGCATGGTCAGGGCATCGCCCTGGCCGGTGCCGGCGGTGACCATCACCGCGGCCTGGCCGTCGGCGTCGACCTCGACCGCGGCGCGGGTGCCCGCGACCGCGCACAACGTGCCGGCGGCCAGCGCGACCAGGGTCGTCAGGCCGAACCCGCGGGCTGTGGCGCGCCGCTGCTCAGCCACGCTCGAGGACCAGGTCGGCGTCGAAGCAGGTGCGGTCGCCGGTGTGGCACGCGCCGTCGACCTGGTCGACCTTCACCAGCAGGGTGTCGCCGTCGCAGTCGAGGCGCACCTCGACGACGCGCTGAGTGTGGCCGGAGGTCTCGCCCTTCACCCAGTACTCCTGGCGGCTGCGCGACCAGTACGTCGCTCGCCGGGTGCTCAGCGTGCGCGCGAGCGCCTGGTCGTCCATCCACCCCAGCATCAGCACCTCGCCGGTGTCGTGCTGCTGGACCACGGCCGGCACCAGTCCGTCGGTGGTGCGCTTGAGGCGGGCGGCCAGGGCCGGGTCGAGCTCCGGGACGGCGTTCATGCCCCCCATCATCCCCGGCGGATCCACCCGGACGTGCCACGGGGCACCGCGGCGGTCTTCCGCCGGGTGCCCCGTGGCCGGTGCTGCTGTGCTGACGGTCCGGTCAGCGGATGGTGAAGTTCAGCGTCTTCGACTTCTTCTTCACCAGGTCGTTGCCGAGGAAGGTGAGCTTCACCGAGTGGTAGCCCTTCTTCAGCCCCTTCACGACCAGCTTCTTCTTGCCGTTGTTGAGCGTCTTGAGGACGGTGAACGCCTTGCCCTCCTTCAGCTTCACCTGACCCGTCACCGGGTCCTGGCTGTCGGCGAAGACCCGGACCTTGACGACCAGCTTCTTGCCCTTGATCTTCTTGGAGGTCTGCAGCGTCGGCTTGACCGGGTCGGGCTCCTCCGCCTCCGGCTCCACCGGGCCCACGGCCGAGGTGCTCTTCACCAGGGTCACGAAGTCGTCCTTGGCGTAGGTCACGCGGGCCGTGATGAGCGCGTCCTCGTCGGCGGCCACCAGGCGGTAGGTCCGAGCGGTGGCGCCGGTGATGGCGGTGCCGTCACGGAACCACTGGACGGTGATGGTGGCGTCACCCGGGGTGACGCTGCCCGGGTTGAGGCTGAGCAGCTCCCCGACGGCGTCGGTGCCCGCGATGCTCGGACCACCGGTGACGGTGATCTCGCCCTGCGGCTCGTCGATCGGGCCCACACCCGCCGAGGTGGCCGTGCCCGAGTCGAAGCCGTTGGCCGAGGCCGTCACCTTCACCGTGATCGTCTTGCCCACCTCCGCGGAGGTCAGCGTGTAGGTCCGCGACGTGGCTCCGGCGATGTTCGCGCCGTCGGCCACCCACTGGTAGGTGAACACCGGCGTCACGGTCTCCGGCTCCCAGGTCCCCGGGTCGGCCGTCAGGGTCGCGCCCTCGAGGGTCTGCCCCGTGATCGTGGGCTTCGTCTTGTTCTCCAGCGGGCCACCGGCGACCGCAACGGTCTCCTCCGAGGTGGCCGTGCCCGAAGCAAGGCCGCTCTTGCTGGCCGTGACCCGCACCGACATCTTCTTGCCGCGCTGGTCCTTGGTCAGGACGAACGTCGACGACGTCGCCCCGGTGACGGCGGTGCCGTCGGCCAGCCACTGGTAGGCGAAGCCGGTCGGCTCGTTCGACCAGGTGCCGTCGGTGGTGGACAGGGTCTCCCCCACCTTCGCGGTGCCCGAGACGATCGGCTTGGTCTTGCTCACGACCTTGGTCGGGTCGTCACCGACCGCCGCGGTCGACGTCGAGGTGGCGCTGCCGGGGCTGTACGCCGTGCCCTTGGTCGCGGTCACGCGGACCGCGATCGACTTGCCGAGCTCAGCGTCGGTGAGGACCAGCTTGTTGTTCGTCGCACCCGTGATCGCCTGACCGTTGGCCAGCCACTGATAGGCGAAGGTGGGGCTCGGGTCGTTCCAGGTCCCGGGCTCCGCCGTCAGCGTCTTGCTCACCAGGACGTCGCCGCTGATCGTCGGCAGGACGGTGTTCTTCAGCGCCCCCTTGCCGACAGCCGGCGTCGCCGCGGAGAGGACGACCTGGTCGGGGTTGCTGCTGGTCTCGGTGACCCGGAACCGCAGCTCCATGCCCAACAGGTCGGGTCCGACCTGGAGGGTCTTGGCAGTCGCGCCGGCGACGACCTGGCCGTTGGCCAGCCACTGGTAGCTGAACGTGCCGCCCTCGCTCCAGACGCCGTCGGTGGCGGTGAGGGTCTCACCCACGATGGCCTTGCCCATCACCTGCGGATCCTGACGGTTCTCCGTGGTCGTGTCCGCACCTGTGCCGGGGAAGGCCGGGGTCGCGGCGACGCCCGTCCCCTTGCTCTCCAGCACCTTGGTGCCACCGTTGGCGCCGGCACGGGTAGCCGTCACGACGACCCGGTAGGCGTAGGCGGTGTAGCCGGTGTTGCAGCCCGGCGGGAAGATCATCGGGATGGTGCACGAGGTGCCGATGGTCAGCTCTCGACCGTCGATTCCGCCGACCGAGAAGCTGCCGGTCGTGTCTGCGCTGGCCGGCTGCCACGAGCCGGTGGCGGTCCTGAACTGCCAGTCGTAGTCGAAGTCGGTGTCGCTCGCCGACCAGAGTCCCGGCTCCGCGGTGAGGGTCTCGCCCTCGGCGGAGATGCCGGTGACGTACGGCGGCTGGACGTTCACCGGAGCGCCGACGTTGAGCCGGAAGTCGATGCCCGTCACGTCCTCACCACCGACGGTGACGTCGTCAGCGTCGTTGATGGCGCTCGTGGGCGTGCCGGAGGTGAAGTAGCCCTCGTCGTTCTGCCCCGCACCGGAGCCGGGGACGTCCACGGCCCCGCCTGCTCCCAGCGCGCCGACGCGGTAGGTGCGCGCGTAGACCGGCAGCGTGTACCCGCCGGCCGAGTTGGAGAGCTTCGCCGGGGTGACCGCGATCCACGGGCTCAGCTGGGGAGCCCCGTCGACGACGTTGGTCACATACCGGTACACGGCGGAGATGGCCTTATCGGGCACGGCGGAGCCGGTCAGGTTGGTGACGGTCCCACGGATCTCAGCGGTCGCCGGGAGGGCGTACTTCTGCTCCCCCAGCATCTGCTCGACGCCCAGGCTGACGGTCGGGGCCTGGTCGAGACCGACGAGGCCGGGCATGAAGCCCTGGCTGTTGTCAGCCAGCACCGTGCGGATCTTGTAGTCGCCAGGGGCGACGCTGAACGAGAACGCACCGGAGTCGAGGTTCCGACTCGCTGCCTGTCGCCACTCGGAGTGGCTGGCGCCGCCGGCCTGGCCGTTGTCGGTGTAGACGACGCGCTTCCAGAGCTCGACGATGCCGCTGCCCGTGAACTGCGAGCCACCGTCGCGGGTGAACGATCCCGCGAGCACCGAGGGCTCGGGCACCGAGATGTCGCGACCGGTGACGACCTGGTTCGTCGTGACCGCCACGTTGGAGGCGCCATCGGGACCGTAGACGTTCGGGAAGTACGTCGTCACGCGACCGTCGCGAGTGGCGCGCAGGCGGAAGGTGGTGGTGCCCGTCGCTTCGGGGGTCACGGTCATCACGAACACTCCGTCGGCACCCGTGGTGACGACGTCGGCCACGGACGAGGACACCCGACCCCAGGTCTTGGGGGTGGTGCCGGCGACGATCGCGTCCACCGTCACGCCAGCCAGCGGGAGGCCCTGGGCGTCCGTGACCTTTCCGGTCACGTACGTGCCACGAGCCAGCGCGACCGCACCCAGCGGCTCGGAGACGGCGTTCGCGGCCGAGTACTTGGTGGCGGAACCGGCCGACTTCACGGTCGGCCCGTTGGTGTCATCCAGTCGGTAGACGGTCAGGTACTCCGGGTAGCTGTACGAGACGATGTACTGCCGTCCGGCGACCGTGGGCGCCACCAGGGTGAACGAGCCGTTGGCGGCGGTCTTCACGCTCGCCGCGGCGGTCCACACGATGCCGCCGTTGGACTGGATGATCGGATAGAGCGCCTTGACCTCGACGTCCTTCAGCGCGGTCGAACCGTCGGTGACGGAGCCGGTGAAGGTGACACCGGAGTTGAGGGCGACAGAGACGTTGGCGGCCGCGCCGGCGTTCTTCGTCAACGTGATCGTCCGAGCAGTGTCCGGGTTGGTCGACCCGGCGCCGCCCCCGTTGAAGTAGAGGGTCTGGAAGGCGTCCGAGGAGTACTTCACGACGTAGGAATTGTCGAGCGCGCCCTCGATGGCGAAGCGCCCGTCATCACCGGTCGTCGCACTCAGGGGTGCAGTCGGCGAGGCCAGCGGCGGGTCGTAGGTGACGGTGCCGGTGCCGCCGTCGGCGTTGGCGCGCACGTGGAGGGAGACCGTCACGCCCTTGATCGGCACACCCGTCGACGTGGAGACGACACCGCTGATCTCGGAAGTGGTCGTCTTCACCAGAGTCGCATTGACCGCGTCGTTGGCGACACCCGGCTTCACCTCCACCAGGTCCGGGGTCCCGGAGGCGGTCTTCTCGTTGTAGAACTCCGTCTCGTACCCATCGCCAGAAGGCGACTCGAACTTGACCTGGTACTTGGCCGGAGAGACGTCCTCGAACTCGTACGTTCCGTTGGCGTCAGTCGTCTCGGGGTCGATCCCCGAGTCACCGCCGGTGGCAGTCAGCAGAGTCACCGTCGCGCCGGGAATCGCGGGAGTGCGCACCGAGTCGACTCGCGTCACCTTGCCGGAGATGGAACCGGGAGTCGCGGTGATGCTCCGATTGAAGGTGGTCGGGGTCCCCGCCGTCGCGAAGGTGATGAGCGAGGCCTCGTCCTTCTGGGCCGTGGTGGAGGCGTCCTTCACGAAGACCGTCTGGTAGCCGGACTTGCTGAAGCCGAGGATCAGGTTCGGCTGCTGGGCCACCGTGAGCGTGTAGCTGCCCTGCGCGTCGGTCACCACGCTCGACGGAGCGGTGGGCTGCGCCGTGTAGGTGCGCGGCGAATCCGTGGCCGCCTCGACCTTCACCGCGACGCCCTCGACGGGCACGGCAGGGTCACCGGTCGTGATCTTGCCGGTGATCGTGCGGCTCAGGAGGCGCGGGTTGGCCGAGGAGTCGTTGGCCCCCGAGGACACCGCCGTCGCGTCAGCCAGGGCCGTGACGACGGGCTGGTTCTCGCCGTCGTAGTAGGCAGCAGCGTCCACTCCCGAGGCGCCGGTGTACTGGATGAAGTAGTCCCCGCTGGCGACCCCGGTGAAGGAGTACGCGCCATTGGCGTCCGTCGTCTTCGAGGCTCCCTCCTGCTGGAAGGCACCGTTGCTCTCGGTGCCGAGCTTCACCACGACGCCCGACAGGGCCAAGCCGTCACGGTTCTTGACGATGCCCGAGATCGTGTTAGCGGCGTACGCCGGGGCACCCAGCCCGCCGACGAGGAGCCCTAGGACGGTCAGGAACAGCAGAGGGAGCGCACTGGTTCTTGTGCGGCGTCGGGACGAGCGGGAGAACAACATGGTCACCTCGAAGCGGCGGGGGGTGGGGAGCACGACAAGCACCGGGAGATCCCAGCGCCGCCTCAACGTGACGGGAGCGCGCAGCGTTACGGCTGGGGGCAAAGAAACTTGACAGTCCGGGCAAAGGGGCTCTTGTGGTCCAGACCACGCGCCTTTACCGACTTGACCTTTACTTCTGCACCATCTAGAGAACCCGCCCTCACTCCCCTGTCCGCCACCGATCCGCTCTAGGGTCGAGGAGTGAGCAGCTCGGACAGCGACGCACCCGACCCGCAGGCCCTCCTCACCCAGGTCCAGGACGGCTACACCTTCGACGGCCCGGCGCTCGAGCTCGGCGCCCTGATGAGCTCGGCCGACGCCGTGCACGCGGACGCGCCCGTACGCATCCCGCTGGGCATGCTCAACCGGCACGGCCTGGTGGCCGGCGCCACGGGCACCGGCAAGACCAAGACCCTCCAGCTGCTGGCCGAGCAGCTCTCGGACGCAGGCGTCCCGGTGTTCGCCGCCGACGTGAAGGGCGACCTCTCCGGCCTGCTCGCGCCCGGGGAGGCCTCGGCACGCGTGGACTCCCGGATGGAGTCCCTCGGGCAGGGGTGGGCGCCGACCGGCTACCCGGTCGAGCTCTACGCCCTGGGTGGTGAGGGAACCGGCGTACCCCTGCGGGCCTCGATCAGCTCCTTCGGCCCGCTCCTGCTGAGCAAGGTGCTGGGGCTGAACAAGACCCAGGAGTCCAGCCTCGGGCTGGTCTTCCACTACGCCGACAAGGCCGGCCTGCCACTCCTGGACCTCTCCGACCTCCAAGCACTGCTGCGTCACCTCACCTCCGACGAGGGCAAGGCCGAGCTCAAGGGCATCGGCGGCGTCTCTACCGCCACCGCCGGGGTCATCCTGCGCTCGCTCGTGACGCTGGAGACCCAGGGCGCCGACCGGTTCTTCGGCGAGCCGGAGTTCGAGCCGTCCGACCTGATGACCACGACCGACGACGGGCACGGCCTGATCTCGCTGCTGGAGCTCCCCCGCCTGCAGGACCGCCCGGCACTGTTCTCGACCTTCCTCATGTGGCTGCTGGCCGACCTGTTCAACTCCCTGCCCGAGGTCGGGGACCCCGATAAGCCGTCGCTGGTGTTCTTCTTCGACGAGGCGCACCTGCTCTTCGACGACGCCTCGGAGGCATTCCTCGACCAGGTCGCCCAGACCGTCCGGCTCATCCGCTCCAAGGGCGTCGGCATCTTCTTCGTCACCCAGTCCCCCACCGACGTGCCCGACGAGGTCCTCGCCCAGCTCGGCTCCCGCGTCCAGCACGCCCTGCGCGCCCACACACCCAAGGACGCCAAGGCGCTCAAGGCCGCGGTCAGCACCTACCCGCACTCCGGGTACGCCGACCTCGGCCGCGTCCTCACCTCGCTCGGCGTCGGCGAGGCCGTCGTGACCGTGATGGACGAGCGCGGGGCGCCGACGCCCGTGGCCTGGACCATGCTGCGCGCGCCGCAGTCGCGGATGGCCCCGGCGGACCCGGCTGCCATGGAGGCCCTGGTCGCAGCCAGCCCCCGCCAGGCGACCTACGGCACGCCGATCGACCGCGAGTCCGCGCGCGAGAAGCTCGCAGCCCGCCTCGAGTAGGCCGCAGAGAAGGAGGCCGCGCCGCCGGCCACTCCCGACCCGACCCCGGTGCCGCCGTCGCAGCGCAAGATCCCCGTGCCCCGGACCACCGTGCCGTCCGGGAGCGGAGGCGAGTCCACGCTGGAGAAGGTCGTCTCCTCGCCGGTGTTCAAGGACGCGGTCCGCACAGCCGCGCGCGAGATCGTGCGCGGGATGTTCCGCACCGGACGGCGCTGAGGACCGTCACTCGGCGGAGGATTCGGTGCACGGGATGCACCGGATCCTCGTGACCCTGCGCGGTCAGCGCACCGGGTGGCCGGCCTGGGCCAGCGACTCCTTGACCTCGGAGATCCGGCAGGTCCCGAAATGGAAGACCGTCGCCGCGAGCACCGCGTCGGCGCCGGCGTCGACGGCAGGCGCGAAGTGCTCGACCCTCCCCGCGCCGCCCGAGGCGATCACGGGGACGGTCACCTCGCGGCGTACGCGGGAGATCAGGTCGAGGTCGAAGCCGTCCTGGGTGCCGTCGGCGTCCATCGCATTGAGCAGGATCTCCCCCGCCCCCAGCGCGCAGGCGCGGGCCGCCCACTCCAGGGCGTCGATGCCGGCCGACTGACGGCCGCCGTGGGTGGTGACCTCGAAGCCCGAGTCCGTGCCGGCGGCCCGGCGTGCGTCGACGGACAGCACCAGCACCTGGTTGCCGAAGCGGTCGGCGATCTCCGCGATCAGCTCCGGACGACGGATCGCCGCGGTGTTGACCGCGACCTTGTCCGCGCCGGCACGCAGCAGCCGGTCGACGTCCTCGGTGGAGGACACTCCCCCGCCCACGGTGAGCGGGATGAAGACCTCCTCGGCACACCGCGACACGACCTGCATGGTCGTGGCGCGACCCTCGTGGGAGGCCGAGATGTCCAGGAACGTCAGCTCGTCGGCACCCTCGGCGTCGTAGGTGCGAGCCAGCTCGACCGGGTCACCGGCGTCGCGGAGGTCCTGGAAGTTGATGCCCTTGACCACCCGGCCGCCGTCGACGTCGAGGCACGGGATGACGCGGACGGCCAGGCTCACTGCGACGCTCCGGTCCCCTGGGTCAGCGCCAGCGCGTCCTCGAGGGTGAACCGGCCCTCGTAGAGCGCGGTGCCGGCGATGGCGCCCTCGACGCCCAGCGGGACCAGGTCCATCAGCGCGCGGATGTCGTCGAGGGTGGTCACCCCGCCCGACGCCACCACGGGTGCGTCGGTGGCGGCGCAGACGTCGCGCAAGAGCTGCAGGTTCGGGCCGGCGAGCATGCCGTCCTTGTTGACGTCGGTGACGACATAGCGGGCGCAACCCTCGGAGTCGAGGCGGGTCAGCACCTCGTAGAGATCGCCGCCGTCGCGGGTCCAGCCGCGGGCCGCCAGGGTGCGGCCGCGGACGTCGAGACCGATCGCGACCCGGTCGCCGTGCTCGGCGATGATCTTGGCGCACCACTCCGGCTGCTCGAGGGCCGCGGTGCCGATGTTGACGCGGGTGCAACCGGTGGCCAGAGCAGCCTCCAGGGACTCGTCGTCGCGGATGCCGCCGCTCATCTCCACCTTGATGTCGAGGGCCCCCACGATCTCGGCCTGGAGCTCACGGTTGGTGCCGCGGCCGAAGGCGGCGTCGAGGTCGACCAGGTGCAGCCACTCCGCTCCGGCGTCCTGCCAGCGACGGGCAGCGGCGACGGGGTCGCCGTAGACCCGCTCGGAGCCGGCCACGCCCTGGGCCAGCTGGACCGCGCGGCCCTCGGTGATGTCGACGGCGGGCAGCAGCTCGAGGTAGTCGCTCATGTCTTCTCTCGGTCGGTGTGCGTGCGGAGTTCGGGGAGGGACCCGGCGGATCAGGTACGCCGGAACAGCATCGTGTGGAGCACCGGCGCGCCCAGCGCGCCGACCGCCAGGGCCAGCAGCACGGCCGCGGGGCTCTCGGTGAAGGCCCAGGTGAGCACGACCGCCGCGAGCACCAGGGCCACGGTCGTCGCGGTCTGCCGACGACGTCGCTCGGCGAGGATGCCGGACTGCCGGTTGCGCGGCCCCCTCGAGGGCAGCCAGCCGGTCAGTGCCCGGCGTCGCGCGGCCCAGCGCTCACGACGGGCCACCTCCGCTGCTCGTCTCTCGGCCAGCAGCGCCGCCGCGGCCTCCCGCTCGGCCCGGCGTCGCGCACGCTCCTTGCTCACAGCGTGCGGACCCAGTTGCGCAGGAGGGCGGCGCCGGCGTCCCCCGACTTCTCCGGGTGGAACTGGGTGGCCCACAGCGGACCGTTCTCCACGGCGGCGACGAAGCGGTCGTCCCCGTGGGACGCCCAGGTCACCAGCGGGGCCGCGGTGCGGTCGTTGGTGACCAGCGTCCAGTCGCGCACGCCGTAGGAGTGCACGAAGTAGAACCGCTCCTGCTCGATGCCCTCGAACAGCTTCGTGCCCTCCGGTGCGGTCACGGTGTTCCAGCCCATGTGCGGGACGACCGGCGCCTGCAGACGCTCGACCAGCCCCGGCCACTCGTCGCAGCCCGCGGTCTCGACGCCGTGCTCGATGCCGCGCTCGAAGAGGATCTGCATCCCCACGCAGATGCCGAGCACCGGCCGGCCGCCGGCCAGCCGCCGACCGATGATCCGCTCGCCCTTGATGGCGCGCAGGCCCTCCATGCACGCGGCGTACGCCCCGACGCCGGGGACCAGGAGGCCGTCGGCCTCCAGGGCGGCGTCGAAGTCGGAGGTCAGCGTGACGTCGGCACCGGCACGCTCCACCGCTCGTACGGCGGAGCGGAGGTTGCCGGAGCCGTAGTCGAGGACGACGACCGACGGAGCGGTCACAGAGTGCCCTTCGTGGACGGCACGCCCGTCTCGCGCGGGTCGAGGGCGACCGCGTCACGGAAGGCACGCGCGAACGCCTTGAACTGCGTCTCCACGATGTGGTGCGGCTCGCGCCCGGCCAGCACGCGCACGTGGAGGGCGAGGTGGGCGTGGAAGGCGATGGACTCGAAGACGTGCTGGGTCAACGACCCGAGGTAGGACACCCCGGACCCACCGAGCTGGACGTACTGCTGCCCCTCGGGCTCACCGGTGTGCACGCAGTAGGGACGACCGGAGACGTCGACGACGGCCTGGACGAGCGCCTCGTCGAGCGGGACGGTGGCGTCGCCGAAGCGGCGCACGCCCTTCTTGTCCCCCAGCGCCTGGCGCAGCGCCTGGCCGAGGGCGATCGCGGTGTCCTCCACGGTGTGGTGGGCGTCGATGTGCACGTCGCCGTCGGTCTGGACCGTCAGGTCGACCAGCGCGTGCCGGGCGAACGCGGTGAGCATGTGGTCGTAGAAGCCCACGCCCGTGGAGATGTCGTGGCGCCCGGTCCCGTCGAGGTCGACCTCGACGAGCACCTTCGACTCGCTGGTCTGGCGCTCCACGCGTCCGGTGCGGCTCATCACTTGCTCCCACTCTCGTCCAGCACGGCGTCCAGGGCCTCCCTGAACGCGGTCATCTCCTCAGGCGTCCCGATCGACACCCGCAGCCAGCCCTCGGGGCCGACCTCGCGGACCAGGACACCCTGGTCCAGCAACCGCTGCCACACAGCATGCCGGTCCGGGAAGGTCCCGAACAACGCGAAGTTGGCGTCGGAGTCGGCGACGTCGAGGCCGCGACCCCGCAGCCAGGCCACGGTCTCGTCGCGCTCGTGACGCAGCTCGTCGACCTTGCCCAGCAGCTCCTCGTGGTGGCGCAGGGCCGCGAGCGCGACCGCCTGGCTCACTGCGGAGAGGTGGTAGGGCAGGCGCACGACGCGGATCGCGTCGCAGATGCGCGGGTCGGCGGCGAGGTAGCCCAGCCGCAGCCCCGCACCCGCGAACGCCTTGCTCATGGTGCGCGTGACCACGAGGTTGGGGTACGACGGCAGCAGCTCGATCGCGCTGGGCGTGCCGGTCCGGCGGAACTCGCCGTAGGCCTCGTCGACCACCAGCAGGCCGTCGTCGCCCAGCGCCTCGCACAGCACGCCGACGACCTCGGGCTCCAGCGCGGTGCCGGTCGGGTTGTTGGGGCTCGGCAGCAGCACCAGGCTCGGCCGCTCGGTGCGCACCAGCTCCAGCGCGGCGTCCACGTCGAGCGTGAAGTCCTCGGCGCGACGCCCGGCCACGAAGCGGCTGTGGGTGTCGCGGGCGTACTCCGGGTACATCGAGTACGTGGGCGCGAAGCTCACGACGGTCCGGCCCGGGCCCCCGAAGGCCTGCAGCAGCTGCAGCATCACCTCGTTGGAGCCGTTGGCGGCCCACACCTGCTCGGGGGTGATCGGGTCCTGCCCGTCGGCCACGTCGCGCGACAGGTAGTCCGCCAGTCCTTCGCGCAGCGCGACGTGCTCGCGGTCGGGGTAGCGGTTCAGCCCTCGAGCCGCCTCGGCCGCAGCCGCCGCGATGTCGGCGACGCACGCCTCGGAGGGTCCGTAGGGGTTCTCGTTGGTGTTGAGCTGCACCGGCGCCTGCTCCAGCGAGAGCTGGGGCGCGCCGTACGGCGCGAGGCCGCGCAGCTCCTCGCGGAGCGGCGGGAAGGTCATCCGGATCCCCTAGCGCTGAAACCGGATGCGGACCGACTGCCCGTGGCCGGGCAGGTCCTCGGCCTCGGCCAGCGTCACGACGTGGTCGGCGACCGCCTCGAGGCCCTCGCGGGAGTAGTCCACGACGTGCACCGACTTGGTGAACGCGCGCACCGACAACCCCGAGGAGTGGCAGGCGCAGCCGCCGGTGGGCAGCACGTGGTTGGACCCGGCGCAGTAGTCGCCCAGCGCGGTCGGGGCGTAGTCGCCGATGAAGATCGCTCCGGCGTTGCGGATGCGGGCGGCGACGGCCGCAGCGTCACGGGTCTGGATCTCCAGGTGCTCCGAGGCGTAGGCGTCGCACACCTCCACGCCCTGGTCGAGGTCGTCGACCAGCACGATGCCGGACTGAGCACCGCCCAGGGCGACCTTCACGCGCTCGACGTGGCCGGTGGTGGCGACCTGCTTCTCGAGCTCGGCCTCCACGTCGTCGGCCAGCGTCTCGGAGTCGGTGACCAGCACGGCCGCGGCCAGCGGGTCGTGCTCGGCCTCGGAGATCAGGTCGGCGGCGACGTACGCCGCATCGGCGGTCTCGTCGGCGAGGATCGCGACCTCGGTGGGACCGGCCTCGGAGTCGACGCCGACCAGGCCCTTGAGGAGGCGCTTGGCGGTCACGACCCAGATGTTGCCCGGCCCGGTCACGAGGTCGACCTTGGCGCAGGGGCCGGTGCCGTAGGCGAACATGGCGATCGCCTGCGCGCCGCCCACGGCGTAGACCTCCTCGACCCCGAGCAGGGCGCAGGCCGCGAGGATGGTGGGGTGCGGCAGGCCGCCGAACTCCTTCTGCGGCGGGCTCGCCAGCGCCAGCGACGGGACGCCGGCCACCTGCGCCGGCACGACGTTCATCAGCACGCTGGAGACCAGGGGCGCGAGGCCACCGGGGACGTAGAGCCCGACGCGACCGACCGGGACCTTGCGGTGCACGACACGCGCGCCCGGGCCGAGGTCGGTGACGACGTCCTGCTCGAGCTCGGCCTCGCTGGCCACCCGCAGGCGGCGGACGGACTCCTCCAGCCCGGCGCGGATGGCGGGGTCGAGCTCCTCCAGCGCGCGGGTCATCTCCTCGACCGGCACCCGGATGTCGCTCTGGGTGACGCCGTCGAACTTCTGCGACATCTCCAGGATCGCCTCGAGGCCGCGGGTGCGGACCTCCTCGCAGATCGCATGCGTCGCCGGGACCGCTGCTTCCACGTCGAAGTCCGCACGCGGCAGGGCCGTCCGGTAGTCGAACGGCTCACCCGGCGTGCGGCCCGTGGCGGCGCTGCGCAGGTCGATCCGGCGAATCATGGGGCCAAGTCTACGAGCGGGCGGTGGCGCGCCCGAACCCGCGATGCCCCGATGGACACACCACCCATCCCCTAGGGTCGAAGACGTGACCTCGACGCTCCCGATGTTCCCGCTGAACTCGGTGCTGTTCCCGGGCGTCACCGTCCCCCTGCGGGTCTTCGAGGACCGCTACCGCGCGATGGTCCACCACCTGCTGCGCATCGAGGACCCCGCCGAACGGCTCTTCGCCTCCGTCGGCATCCGCGAGGGATACGAGGTCGGCGAGCACGGCGCCCAGTCGCTCTACCGCGTGGGGGTGCGGCTTCAGCTGACCGAGGCCGAGCAGCACGACGACGGCACCTTCTCGATCCTGGCGGTGGGCCGCGACCGCATCTCCCTGGAGCGGCTCGACAGCTCCGGTCTCTTCCCCCTCGGCCATGTCGAGGAGCGCCCCGAGGCGGTGCCGGTCATGGACCCGATGCTCGAGGCCGTGATGGAGCGGGCCCGGTCCACGTTCACCGCCTACCGTGCCGCGCTGGCCGCGATCCGGGCGGACCCGCACGAGGGCTCGCTGCCGCAGGACCCGACGTACCTCTCCTGGACGCTGTCGGCCAGCGCTCCCCTGCCGATGCCGGAGCGGCAGGGGCTGCTGGAGTGCGACGACCCGATCTCGCGCCTGGAGATGGTGACCGACCTGCTGCGAGCCGAGCTGCGCGCGATGAACGTCATCCCCTCCCTGCCCGCCACCGAGGTGGCCCGCACCCGCTGGTCGCCGAACTGAGCCGCCAGGAACCGTGCGAGGAACGAGCACGGTTCCGTGGGCGGTGAAGGTCGAGCAAGCGTCGCGACCCGGTGAGACGAAGGAGAACCTGACACCCATGGCCAAGAAGACGAAGCAGACCGCCGGCACCCCGGCGACCGTCGCCCTGACCCGCGCAGGCGTGGAGTTCACGGTCCACCCCTACGATCACGACCCCCGAGCGGAGTCCTACGGCCTGGAGGCGGCCGAGGCGCTCGGGCTGGCGCCGGAGCAGGTGTTCAAGACCCTCTTCGCGAGCCTCGACGGGCGGTTGGTCGTCGGTGTGGTGCCGGTGACCGGCCAACTGGACCTCAAGGCCCTGGTCCGGGCGCTGGGCGGGAGCAAGGCGGTGATGGCCGACCCGGCGGCGGCCGAGCGGGCGACAGGGTACGTCGTCGGCGGGATCTCCCCGGTGGGCCAGAAGCGGCAGCACCCGACGGTGGTCGACGAGTCCGCGCTGACCCACGACCGGGTCTACGTCTCCGGTGGCCGCCGGGGCCTGGACCTGGGCCTCTCCCCCGCCGACCTCGTGCGGATCACCTCCGCCGTGACTGCCCGCATCGGTCGCTGAACGACCCTCACACACCCGCGGGCCCCTGCCCGCCGAACCGGCGTATTGATACGCCGGCTCAGCGTGAGCGGGTCAGTCGGTGGAGATGCGCAGCAGACCGCGCAGGCTGCCGTCGTCCTCGATCCAGGACGAGGAGCCCAGGGCGGCCAGCGGCTCCAGGTTGTCGCGGACCTCGGCCATGTCGTCCCCCTCGTCGAGGGGCTCCTCGACTCCGGGCAGGTCGCCGAACCCGGCGGTGAACGCGTCCTCCAGGGCCTCCATGAAGCCGATGGCCACCTCGGCCACCACGTCGATGTCGGCGTAGGCGACGCTCACCAGGCCGTCGGTCTCCGGCACCACGTCACGGAAGCGATCGCTGTCGCCGAGGTCGCCGCCCTCGGCGACCTCGTCGCGCCACGAGGCACTGGGGCCCACCGCCACCACGTCGTCGCCGGCACTGACACCGAGCAGGTCCGCGCCCGGGGCCTGGAAGGGACCGAGGAACGGACCCACCGCGTCGGCGAGGTCCTGCACCGCCTGCTCCTCACCGTCCATCACCAGCGCGAGCGGGATGGAGCCCAGGTCGCCCCGGAAGAGGTCGTTCGCGTCGACGTCGCCGCCGACGGCCAGGGCGATCGCGTCTCCCGCAGCCTCCTCGACCTCGTCGAGCCCGAGCCCGACGGTCTCCTGGAGCGCGAGCTCGACGTCGCCGGGCTCGAGGCCGGCGGTGGGGTCGGACTCGATGAGGTCGGCCAGCCAGCCGGTCCAGCCCTCCCCCAGGCCGTAGGCGTAGACCAGCGAGGTGTCCTCGGGCAGGTCCTCGACCAGCGTCCCCGCGTCGCCGTCGAAGGCGTCCAGCAGCTCGGACTCGCCCATCGACCCGGCCAGCTCCAGCTCGAGCCCGCCGTCGTCGAAGCGCACCTGGGCGATGCCGCCCTCGAACTGCTCGGCGGCCTCGACCACCTCGGCGGGAGGCTCGGAGGGAGCGCCCAGGCTCGGGTCGAAGCCCATGACCGCCTCCCAGTTGTCCAGCAGCAGCGTCCCGGCCCCGGGTGCGGCGTACATCGTGAGCAGGCCGGCGTCGAGCTCGCCCGTCCAGCGCTGGAAGTCCTCGTCGTCGGCCAGCGTGCCCTCGTCCTCGACCAGCTCGCCGGCCCGACGGAGGTCCTCCTCGGTCTCGGCGACGAGCATCCAGCCGTCCTCCACGGAGTACGCCGTCGAGTCCTGCTCCCCGACGCACTCGGTGACCGCGGCGATGCCCTCCGTGGCCGCGTCCTCGTCGCGCACCTCGAGGGCGATCAGCGGCGAGGGAGTGTCCGTGGTCAGGGCGACGGCCGCCAGGCCGATCCGCTCCCCCAGCCACGGCTCGATGTCTTCGTCGTAGGAGAGGCCGTCGCAGCCGGACTCCGCGATGAGGAGGTCGGCCAGCTCCTCGCGCAGGTCGATCTCGCCCAGGTCGCCGTCGAGACCCAGCTCCTCGGCGATCAGGGGGAACTTCTCCAGGGTGCGCAGGGCCTCCAGCTTCTGGCTGCCGCTCGGGTCCAGGGTCAGCCCGACGTAGCCGACCGCGGACGCCGGCAGCGCCTCGGCGGCCTGTGCTCCCTCGTCGAGGAACCACCGGGCGCCGAAGGCAGCGCCACCGACGGCGGCGAGGCCGAGGCCGGCGAGCACCGGCACGAGCACCTTGCGGCGACGGCCCGGACGGTCACGGTCGAGCGGACGACCCCCGCCCTGCTCGAGAAGCTCCGGCTGCCCGCCGTCGTGCGGATCGGGGGTGTGGCTCATGGGGGACTACTCCCGGTGTCGCCCAGGGATGAGGAGGAAGACCGCGCACAGCGCCACGAGCGAGGCGAGCGGCCACACGAGCAGGGCCCCTGGAGATCCCAGCGCGAGGTGGTCGGGCAGCACGGTACCCCGCTCGGCGGTCAGCGCGAGGACCTGAGGGTCGGCCGGGCCGAGCCGGGTCCCGACCTGCCACATGAGGACGGCGGCCACCACCGAGCCGCCGGCCACCGTGCCGAGCACCAGCAGCTCGTCGCGCCGGGCGAGCAGCGCCATGAGGCCGCCGAGGACCAGCCCGGCGGCACCGCCGATGACCACGAACAGCCCGGTGCCGGAGAACTGGTTGCGCAGCCCCGCGGGGTCGTAGCGGAACTCCGAGTCCACGACGAACCACTCGCGGCGCACCACCAGCCCCTGGCTGGGCTGCCACAGGTGCTCCCACAGGACCCCCAGGCCGGCACCGGTGAGGGCGAAGAGTCCGAGCACGAGGGCGGCCCGCAGCCAGGCCCTCCGCGTCTCGGGGGACGCGGGCACGGAGGTCACCCGGATCGGGGCCGAGGAGTCGGTCAGCTGGTGAGACACCCGGGCCCCAGCAGCTGCTTGAGGTCCGCGAACAGCGCCGGCGTCGGGGTGACCCGCAGCCGGTCGTCGAGCCTCATGACGAGGGTCTGCTCACGCTTCATCAGCCGCAACCGTACTTCGGTCATCCCAGGATGGGTGGCGAGCACGTCGCGCAGCTGCTCCACGACGGGGCCGGTGCACCGGGTGGAGGGCAGCGAGATCACGACCGGCCCCGATGGCCCGTCGGTGATGTCGGGGACCGACACCTCCTGGCCGTGGATCTCCGGCTGGTCCTTGCTCTTGGACAACCGGCCCTTGACCGTGAGGATCGCGTCCTCGACGAGCAGGGTGCTGGCCAGCTGGTAGGAGCTGGGGAAGAGCAGCACGTCGATCGCGCCGTCGAGGTCCTCCAGCGTCACCATCGCCCAGGCGTCGCCGCGCTTGGTGATCTTGCGCTGCACCGAGGTGACCAGGCCGCTGATGCAGATCGGGGACCCGTCGGCCCGTGACTCGTCGAGCATCAGCTCGCCGATGGTGCAGTCGGTGCCCTGGGAGAGCACGTGCTCCAACCCGAGCAGCGGGTGGTCGGACACGTAGAGGCCGAGCATGTCCCGCTCGTGGCCGAGCAGGGTCATCTTGTCCCACTCGTCGATGTCGGGGATCGTCACGCTGACCCCGAAGGAGCCGGAGTCCTCCTCGTCGAGCCCCCCGAACAGCGAGTCCTGGCCGATCGCCTCGTTGCGCTTGATGTCGACGTACTGGTCGACGGCCGTCTCGTGGATCGCCACCAGCGCCTTGCGGCGGTGCTTCATCTCGTCGAAGGCACCCGCCTTGATCAGCGACTCCATCACCCGCTTGTTGCACACGTGCGCGGGCACCTTGGACAGGAAGTCGTTGAAGTCGGTGTAGCGGCCCTTCTCCTCGCGCGCGGAGACGATGCCGTCGACGACGTTGCCGCCGACGTTGCGCACCGCGGTGAGGCCGAAGCGGATGTCGGTGCCGACGGGGGTGAAGTTGGCCGCCGACTCGTTGACGTCGGGCGGCAGGACCTGGATCTTCATCCGCCGGCACTCGTTGAGGTAGATCGCCGACTTGTCCTTGTCGTCGCGCACCGAGGTGAGCAGCGCGGCCATGTACTCGGCCGGGTAGTTGGCCTTGAGGTAGGCGGTCCAGTAGGAGACCAGGCCGTACGCCGCGGAGTGGGCCTTGTTGAACGCGTAGTCGGAGAACGGCAGCAGGATGTCCCACAGCGTCTTGATCGCCGCGTCGGAGTAGCCGCGCTCCTTCATGCCGCCGGAGAAGCCCTCGAACTGCTTGTCCAGCTCGGCCTTCTTCTTCTTGCCCATGGCGCGACGCAGGATGTCTGCTTGTCCGAGGCTGTAGCCGGCGAGCTTCTGGGCGATCGCCATGACCTGCTCCTGGTAGACGATGAGACCGTAGGTCTCCCCCAGGACGTCCTCGAGCGGCTCGGCGAGCTCGGGGTGGATCGGCTCGACCGGCTCGCGGCCGGTCTTGCGGCGGGCGTACTTGTTGTGGGAGTCCGCACCCATCGGACCCGGTCGGTAGAGCGCGCCGACGGCGGAGATGTCCTCGAAGGTGTCGGGCCGCATCGAGCGCAGCAGCGCGCGCATCGGTCCGCCGTCGAGCTGGAAGACGCCGAGGGTGTCGCCGCGCTGCAGCAGCGCGTACGTCGCCGGGTCGGTGAGCGGGAGCTCCTCGAGGACGACGTCCTCGCCCCGGTTGGCCTTGATGTTCTTCACGGCGTCGTCCATCACCGTGAGGTTGCGCAGCCCGAGGAAGTCCATCTTGATCAGGCCGAGGCCCTCACAGGTGGGGTAGTCGAACTGGGTGATCATCGCGCCGTCGGCCGGCCGCTTCAGCAGCGGGATCACGTCGATCAGCGGCTCGCTGGACATGATGACGCCGGCGGCGTGCACGCCCCACTGCCGCTTGAGGCCCTCGATGCCGATCGCGGTGTCGACCACGCGCTTGACGTCGTTGTCGGCGTCGTAGAGCTGCCGGAACTCCCCACCCTCGCCGTAGCGCTTGTGCTGGGGGTCGAAGATCTCCTGCAGCGGGACGTCCTTGCCCATCACCGCGGCCGGCATCGCCTTGGTGATGCGGTCACCCATCGCGAAGGGGTAGCCGAGGATGCGCGAGGAGTCCTTGACGGCCTGCTTGGCCTTGATGGTGCCGTAGGTGACGATGTAGCTGACCCGGTCATCGCCGTACTTCTCGGTGACGTACTTGATGACCTCGCCGCGCCGGCGCTCGTCGAAGTCGATGTCGAAGTCGGGCATCGAGACACGGTCGGGGTTGAGGAAGCGCTCGAAGATCAGGCCGTGCTCGAGCGGGTCGAGGTCGGTGATCCGCAGGGCGTAGGCGACCATCGAGCCCGCACCCGAGCCTCGGCCCGGCCCCACGCGGATGCCGTGGTCCTTGGCCCAGTTGATGAAGTCGGCGACGACGAGGAAGTAGCCCGGGAAGCCCATCTGAGTGATGACGCCCAGCTCGTACTCGGCCTGCTTGCGGACCTTGTCGGGCACGCCGCCGGGGTAACGGTGCGAGAGACCTGTCTCGACCTCCTTGACCAGCCAGGAGTCCTCGTTCTCCCCCGGCGGGCAGGGGAAGCGCGGCATGTACTTGCCGACGGTCTCGGTGAACTGCACGTCGCAGCGCTCGGCGATGAGCAGCGTGTTGTCGCAGGCGGCCGGGAAGTCGCGCCACAGCTCGCGCATCTCGGCGGCGGACTTGATGTAGTAGCCGTCGCCGGAGAAGGCGAAGCGCTGGCCGGGGCCGTCACCGGCGGGGATGTCCATCGTCGAGCCGGAGTTGATGCACAGCAGGTGCTCCTGGCTGGCGGCGTCCTCGCGGTTGACGTAGTGGGAGTCGTTGGTGGCCAGCAGCGGGATCTTGAGGTCGTCGGCGAGGCGCAGCAGCCCGTCGCGGACCCGGCGCTCGATGTCGAGGCCGTGGTCCATCAGCTCGAGGAAGTAGTTGTCCCGGCCCAGGATGTCCTGGAAGTCGCCGGCCGCCTTGCGGGCGGCGTCGTAGTTGCCGTAGCGCAGGTGCACCTGCACCTCGCCCGAGGGGCAGCCGGTGGTGCCGATGATGCCCTTGGAGTGCTGGGCCAGCAGCTCGCGGTCCATGCGGGGGTGCTTGAAGAAGCCGTCGCGCCACGATCCGGTGGAGAGCCGGAAGAGGTTGTGCATCCCCTCGGTCGACTCGCTGAGCAGCGTCATGTGCGTGTAGGCACCGCGCGCCGAGACGTCGTCGGGGCCACCGTCGTAGAAGTTGACGCCCTTCTTCTCGAAGCGGCTGATGTTGGGGGTGAAGTAGGCCTCGATGCCGATGATCGGCTTGACCCCCGCGGCCTTGGCCTTGGAGTAGAACTCGTAGGCGCCGAACACGTTGCCGTGGTCGGTCATCGCCACCGCCGGCATGCCCAGGTCGGCGGCCCGCTGGGTGAGGTCGCCGAGGCGGGCGGCGCCGTCGAGCATGGAGTACTCGGTGTGGACGTGCAGGTGGACGAAGGAGTCCTTGGAGGCGGCGGGCCCTGACGGCATGGTCGCGCTGCATCCCTTCGGGGGTCGTCGAGTGGGCAGGAATGAGTCGGCCGAGCCGGAGCCCGACGCCGATCCCGGGGAAGGGGATCAGACTACGCGAGCCGACAGCCGGAGACTGCCAGGGCGCTCCGACAGTCCGGGCCGCGGGGCCGTCGTCGCCGTCCTGTCCGGTCTCAGTCGGCGGCGGCGTCGAGGGACTCCTCGACGACCACCCGCACGATCCGCTCCAGCCGGTCGATCCCGAGGGCCGGTGCCCGGGTCGCGAGGTGCTCGGCCACCGCGCGCTCGCGGGCCGGGTCACGGCGGGTGCTGCTCTTCAGCGGCTGGATGGCGCGGGTCAGCGCCGCCCGGCGGGCCAGCAGGTCGCCGAGCTGGGCGTCGACCTCGTCCACCAACCCGCGCAGGAACGCCACCGGGTCCTCCCCGGGCCAAGCCAGGCGCACGTCGGGCTCACCCTCCTCGTTGGCCGATCCGTCGGTGCGCTCGAGCTCGACCAGACCGTGACGGGCGTAGAACTCACGGGCCGGCCGGTTGCTCTCGAAGACCCACAGGCAGAAGCCTTCGGGCTGCCGGGCCGTCACCAGGTCCAGGAGCGCCGCGCCCACACCGGTGCCCTGGTGGGCGGGCTGGACGTAGAGGTCGTCGAGCCAGCCGGCGGTCGTGCGGGCGTAGCCCACCGGCACGCCCTCGACCTCAGCGACCCAGGTCTCGGCACCGGGCGCGTGGTCGGCCACGCGCTCACGCAGCCAGCGGCGTACGTCGTCGTCGGAGTGGACCGGGTCCGGCATCGGCGCCGCGCGGCGGGCCAGCAGGTGGATGAGCGCCAGGGCGTCGGCGTCGTCCTCGTCGGCCGGCCGCAGGACGAGCTCCGACTCCGCCACCGGAGCCGGCGCGGCCTCGTCAGTGGGCATCGCGGATGACCTCGAGCGCGGCGGCGAGGTCGTCGGGGTAGGTCGACTCGTACTCGACCTCGTCACCGGAGTCCGGGTGGGTGAAGCCCAGCTTCACCGCGTGCAGCCACTGCCGCTCCAACCCGACCCGACGGGCGAGGACCGGGTCGGCGCCGTAGGTGAGGTCGCCGACGCAGGGGTGCTTGAGCGCGCTCATGTGGACCCGGATCTGGTGGGTGCGTCCGGTCTCGAGGTGGATCTCCAGGAGACTGGCGAACCGGTGGGCCTCGAGGGTCTCGTAGTGGGTGACCGAGGCCCGACCGTCGGCCATCACCGCGAACTTGTAGTCGTGCTTGGGGTGCCGCCCGATCGGGGCGTCGACCGTGCCCTGCAGCGGGTCCGGGTGGCCCTGGACCAGCGCGTGGTAGGTCTTGTCCACGGTGCGGTGGCGGAAGGCGTTCTTGAGCACGGAATAGGCGTGCTCGGACTTGGCGATGACCATCACTCCGGACGTGCCCACGTCGAGGCGCTGGACGATGCCCTGCCGCTCGGACGCGCCGCTGGTGGCGATGCGGAAGCCGGCTCCGGCCAGGTGGCCGACGACGGTAGGGCCGCCCCAACCCGGAGATGGGTGCACGGCGACCCCCACGGGCTTGTCGATCACGACGATCGAGTCGTCGTCGTGGATGATCTTGATCCCCTCGACGATCTCGGGGACGACCTCGAGGGGGTCGACCAGGCTCGGGATCGTCACGTCGAGCATCGCGCCCGGCAGGACCCGGTCGCTCTTGCCGACGTCATGGCCGTCCAGACGCACCAGACCGCCCGCGATGAGGTCGGCCGCGCGGGTGCGCGAGACACCGAACATGCGGGCGATGGCGGCGTCGACGCGCTCGCCCGCGAGCCCGTCGGGCACGGAGAGCGTGCGCTGCTCGGAGGCCTGGGTCATGCGCTCTCCTCCTCGACGTCGCGGGTCCCGTCGAGGCGTACGCCGCGGAACGCCTGGAGCAGGATCACGCCGGCCGCCACGTTGATGCAGATGTCGGCGATGTTGAAGACCGGCCAGTTCGGCAGCATCAGGAAGTCGATGACGTGGCCGCGCATCGGACCCGGCTCGCGCAGGACGCGGTCGGTCAGGTTGCCGCTCACGCCCGCCAGCAGGAGCCCCAGCCCCACGGCCCACAGGACGCTGCGCACGCGCAGGCTGAGGTAGAGGACGACGCACACCGCGACCACCGCCAGGCAGCTGAGCACGACGGTGTACTCGGTGCCGGTGCTGAACGCCGCCCCCGGGTTGCGGGTGAGGTGCAGGACCAGGAGGTCGCCGACCAGCGGCACGTCCGGACGGCCGTCGAGGTGACGCACGGCGAGCACCTTGGTGAGGATGTCGACGGCGTACAGGGTGAGCGCGACGAGCGCGAGCACCCAGCGGGCCCGGACCGGGGACGTCATGGGGCGGAGGGGATCCTCCGGGGCTATCGCCGCTCCTCGCGCTGCTTGCATGTCATGCACAGTGTGGCACGGGGGAAGGCCATCAGACGAAGCTTGCCGATGGGCTGGCCGCACGACTCGCACACGCCGTAGGTGCCGTCCTCGATGCGCGCCAGCGCCCGATCGATCTGCGCGAGCTTCTCGCGCTCGCTGTTGAGCACGCTCATCTCGTGGTCGCGCTCGAACGTGGTGGCGCCGAGGTCGGCCTGGTCCTGCCCGGCCCCGTCACCGGAGTCACGCATGAGGCCCGACAGCTCGTCCTCCTGCTCGGCGACGATCTCCAGGCTGTGGGCGCGCTGCTCCTCGAGCTCGGCCATCACCTCGGCCAGCTCGGCAGGGGTCCAGGCGTCCTCGCCCTCCTTGACCACCAGGGTGTCGGCAGCGGCCTCGGGGGCAGGTGTCGGCTTCTTCACGGGAGCAGTCTTCTTGCTCGGGGCCTTCTTCGCAGGGGTTTCCGCGGGTGCTGCAGCCTTCTTTGCGGCCGCATCCTTCTTCGCGGGCGCTGCCTTCTGCCTTCTTCGCCGGCGCAGCCTTCTTCGCCGGCGCAGCCTTCTTCGCCGGCGCAGCCTTCTTCGCCGGCGCAGCCTTCTTCGCCTTCTTCGCCGGCTTCTCCGGCTCGGAGTCCGGCGCCCCTCGACGGCGGATCACGCGACGCGCGGCGGAGGCTGCCGTGCCGGCCAGGGACTTGCGTGCGGCTCGAGCCATGTGGCCCGACTCCCCTCGACAGGCCCGCCGGTGGCCGACAGGCTCGATCAGATGTTGGCCGGAGGCTAGTGGCTGCGGCCCCACCACTCAACGCGCCTCGCCGAAATGCCACGAGGCCGGCTCCTGGACGGAACCGGCCTCGTGGACGAGGTGAGGAGGACTCAGCCCTCCTCCTCCCCGAGGATCGAACGCAGCCGCTTGGGAGCGGGGGCGTCCTCGGAGGGCGCGTCGTCGGCGCTGCCCTCGAGGGCCTCGAGCTGCTGGGTGAAGTAGCTGCGCAGGCGGGAGCGGTACTCGCGCTCGAAGGAGCGCAGGCGGTCCACCTCGGCGGCCAGCTTGTCGCGCTCGCGCTCGAGGTCGCCGAACATCTGCTGACGGCGCTCGGCGGTCTCGGAGTCGAGCATCTGCGCACGGGTGCGGGCGTCGGCCTCCATGCGGTCGGCCTTGGTCTTGGACTCGCTCTCGAGCCGCTCGGCCTTGGTGCGGGCCTCGCCGATGATCTTGTCGGCCTGGTCCTTGGCGTCCTCGACGAGCTCGTCGGCGTTGCGCGTGGCGATCTCGAGCAGTCGCGCGGCGGCGTTGGACGCCTCCGGCACGGTCTCGACCCGGATCGTCTCCACGGGGCTGGAGGCAGCGACGACGGGCTCCGGCTCGGGTGCCTTGGCCGGCTCCGGGGTCTTGGCCGGCTCGGGCTCGGCCACCGGGGCGGGCGGCGTGAACGCCTCGGTCGGCGCTCCTCCGGCCTGCACCTGGGAGAGCTGGACGCGCAGGTCGTCGTTCTCCTTCGTGAGGCGGGCCAGCTCGGCCTCCACCTCGTCGAGGAACTGGTCGACCTCCCCCATGTCGTAGCCCTCACGGAGGCGGACGGGCGTGAAGCGCTTGTTGCTCACGTCCTCGGGCGTCAGCGGCATGACCTCACCCATTCGTTGTCGTCTGCAGCGGTGGTCTGGTCGACCACCACACCTGTCGGTCGAACAATAGCGTCCCTGGTGGGACTGGTGGGACTCACGGGTCCCGGGCGGCGCGGCGAGGGTCTCAGGACAGCAGCAGGCTGTCGTTGACGTTGAGCAGGACCCACGCGATGACCAGCACGAGCAGGAAGCTCAGGTCGAGCGCGAAGTTGCCCAGCCGCAACGGCGGAATCACCTTGCGCAGCGCCTTGATGGGCGGGTCGGTCACCGAGTAGACGACCTCCAGCACCACCAGCAGCGGCCCGGTCGGCTGCCACTGACGGGCGAAGACCATCACCCAGTCGACGATGAAGCGGACCCACATCAACGCGATGAACACGAAGAGGACCACGTGGATGATCGAACCGGCGACGTACACGTCGGTGAAACTCTCCTCGTCAACGCCCGCGAGGGCGCTCAGCTCTGGTTGAAGAAGCCACCCTCGACGATGCGCTCCTTGTCCTCGGCCGCGACCGAGACGTTGTGCGGCGAGAGCAGGAACACCTTGTTGGTGACACGCTCGATGGTGCCACGGGTGGCAAACACCAGGCCCGCGGCGAAGTCGACCAGGCGCTTGGCGTCGGAGTCGTCCATCTCGGTGAGGTTCATGATCACCGGGATGCCCTCGCGGAAGTGCTCACCGACGGTGCGCGCCTCGTTGTAGGTGCTCGGGTGCAGGGTCGTGATGCGGGACAGCTCAGCCACCACCGGGGTCGGGGCCGCCGTCGGGCGACGGCGCTCGGAGAGGTCGGAGACGGGCGCCGGACGGGCGGCCCGCGGGGAGGCGACGGGTCGGGTCTCGACGGTCTCGTCGTGGCCGTCGTACTCGTCGTACCGGCCGGTGTCCTCGACGAGACCGAGGTACTCGCCGATCCTGCGCATCGCGCCGCTCATGAGTCGTGTCCTCCGGGATCGAGCGCCCCGGTGACGGGACGCTGGTTGTAGTGAACGCTAACGGTCGAGCGGCCTGGAACCGAGGATTGCCGAGCCGACACGCACGTGTGTCGCACCGACGGCGATCGCGGGCTCCAGGTCCCCGCTCATGCCCGCGGACAGGACGTCCGCGGAGGGGTGGTGGTCGAGGAAGGTCGAGCGGACCCCGGCCAGGCGGTCGAAGGCCGCGGACGGCTCCTCCCCCAGCGGCGCGACGGCCATCAGGCCCCGCAGCCGCAGGTGCTCGGCGGCCACCACGGCATCGGCCAGCGCCGCGAGGTCGGCGGGGTCCGCGCCCGCCCGGTGCTCGGCCCCGGGAGGGTCGAGGGAGACCTGGAGCAGGACGTCGACCGGACGCCCGCGCTCCTGCGCGCCCCGGTCGAGCCGCCCCACGAGCTTGGTGCGGTCCAGGGACTCCACGACGTGGGCGTAGCGGGCCACGGCGCCGGCCTTGTTGGACTGCAGCCCGCCGATGTAGTGCCAGCGCAGGTCGAGGTCGGCGCACTCGGCGGCCTTGGCCTCGGCCTCCTGGTGGCGGTTCTCGCCGACGTCGGTGACGCCGAGGTCGGCGAGCAGCCGCACGTCTGAGGCGGGGAAGAACTTGGTGACAGCGACGAGGGTGACCTCACTCGTGTCGCGGCCGGCCTCGGCGCACGCCCGCTCGATCCGTCCGCGGACCTGCGCGAGACCGTCTGCGAGCTCCTCGCGGCGGCTCATGGCGCACCTCCCGAGGTCCACACCAGGCCGGCGAAGCGCCCGGCCCGGTCACCGTCGCGACGGTAGGAGTGCAACGTCTCCTCCTCCAGCGTGCAGCGCGCGACCTCGTGGACCGTCACTCCGTGGGCCTCGAGCTGGGCACGGACGCCGGCACCGAGGTCGAGACCGGGCGTGCCGCGGCGCGTCTCGGCGTACGTCGTGGGGACCAGCGCGGCGACCTCGGCCCGCATGTCCTCGGGGACCTCGTAGCAGGCGCCGCACACGTGCGGGCCGACCCAGGCCTCGAGGTCACCGGCCCCCAGGTCGCGCATCGTCGCCACGGTCCTGCCCACGATGTCGAGGGCCACCCCCTTGCGACCGGCGTGCACCGCGCCGAGCACGCCGGTGCGCGGGTCGGCCAGCACGACCGGGACGCAGTCGGCGACCCGCACCATCAGGCCGAGCCCGGGCGTGGAGGTGACCAGCGCGTCGGCGGTCGGAACCTGACCGGTGGGCTCGGGGCCCGGGTGGTCCACGACGAGCACGGTGTCGCCGTGGACCTGGTTCATCCGCGCGAACCGCACCCCGCAGGCCGCCTCGAGCTCGGGGAGGCTGTCCTCGAACGCCGGGCGCAGGCCCTGGAGGTCGAGGGTGGAGTCGGTGAAGGCGACGTCCACACGGACGTCGCCCTCCCGGTGGTCGCGGTGGGAGAACACCCCTACTTCAAGAAGTCCGGGACGTCGAGGTCGTCGTCGTCGAACTCGACCTGGCGCGGGGCCGGGCGGGGCGACGGCGTCGCGGGGCGAGCCGACTGCTGCCCGCCGGGCTGACCGCTGGACTGGGACGGCTGGGACGGCTGGGCGGGGCTCGAGGTCGCCTGCGGCGCCTCGTCGGTACGCCGCTGGGCGACCGCGGCGGCGACGGCCGCCCGGGTCTCCTCCTGCGTCTGCTGCGGCTTGGGCTCGCGGCGCAGCACGGTGCCCTCGTCGCGACGCTTGGGGGTGCCGCCGTCGAAGCCGGCGGCGATCACGGTGACCCGGACCTCGTCGCCGAGGGCGTCGTCGATCGTGGCGCCGAAGATGATGTTGGCCTCGGGGTGGACCGCCTGGGCGACCAGGGCCGCCGCCTCGTTGATCTCGAACAGGCCGAGGTCGGAGCCACCGGCGATCGAGAGCAGCACGCCGTGGGCGCCGTCGATGCTCGCCTCGAGCAGCGGCGAGGACACGGCCATTTCCGCAGCGGCGACCGAGCGGTCCTCGCCACGGGCCGAGCCGATGCCCATCAGCGCCGAGCCGGCGTTGGCCATGACCGACTTCACGTCGGCGAAGTCGAGGTTGATCAGGCCCGGGGTGGTGATCAGGTCGGTGATGCCCGAGACACCCTGCAGCAGCACCTGGTCGGCCTGCTTGAAGGCGTCGAGGACCGACACGTTGCGGTCGGAGATCGACAGCAGGCGGTCGTTGGGGATCACGATGAGGGTGTCGACCTCGTCGCGCAGCGCCGCGATGCCCTCCTCCGCGGAGTTGGCACGGCGGCGGCCCTCGAAGGCGAAGGGGCGGGTGACGACACCGATGGTCAGGGCGCCCAGCGAGCGGGCGATGCGCGCGACGACGGGCGCGCCGCCGGTGCCGGTGCCGCCGCCCTCGCCGGCGGTGACGAAGACCATGTCGGCCCCCTTGAGGACCTCCTCGATCTCGTCGGCGTGGTCCTCGGCGGCCTTGCCGCCGACCTCGGGGTTGGCGCCCGCGCCGAGGCCGCGGGTGAGCTCGCGACCGATGTCGAGCTTCACGTCGGCGTCGCTCATGAGCAGCGCCTGCGCGTCGGTGTTGATGGCGATGAACTCCACGCCCTTCAGACCGACCTCGATCATCCGGTTGACGGCGTTCACACCACCACCACCGATACCGACGACCTTGATGATGGCCAGGTAGTTCTGTGCTGCCACGGCTCTCGCCTCTCGAATCCGAACGTTGGGTGGGTGCTGGTCTGGGTGCCAGGGGGCTGGCTCGCCGGGGACGTCCGCTGCAGTCGCCCTCGGCCTCGTACGCCGGTCTCAACTCTGACCCTCAGGCTGAGGGTTATAGTTATGTCAACCTCGTCGTGCCCATGACAGTAGGAGTCGTGGGCCACGGATCCGCGCAGACACGCCCGGACACGCCGCCCGGAGATTTCGGTCGAACCGGCGTATCAACACGCCGGCTCGGCACCCCTCCCCCGCGGACGCGGGCTGGCGGGCTGGCTACTGGCGCGTGGTGGGGTTGCTCGGGACCGAGACGTCGTAGACCGACGCCTCCTGGCCGAGCAGGACCTCGAGGACCTCGGCTTTCTGGGCGGAGTCCTCGGCGCTCCCCCACACCACCGTCCGCCCGTCACGCAGCGCGAGCTCGATCTGGTCGACGGTGGCGACCGAGACGTGGTCGACCCGCGGGGCGAGGTCGTCGGGCAGCGCCGAGACCACGGCCGCCGCCTCGCGCAGGCTCTCGCTGGTCGCCCCTGAGGAGGTCTGCACACGGGGCAGGTCGGCCGGGGGTGCCTTGAAGTCGCGGAAGACCACGCCGTCCTCGTCCAGCCCGCGCAGGGTGGTGCCGATCTGCACCACCGCGACCGCCTGCCGCTCCACGACGGTGATCTCCACGGTGTGCGGCCACCCGCGCACCACGTCGACCTCCTTGACGATCGCCAACGACTGGACCCGCGTCGAGATGGCTCCCAGGTCGACGCGCGCCAGCGGCTCGTCGAGGGGCACCGCCGCCACCCGCTCGACCTCGCTGACCGAGAGCTGGTCGGCGCCGGTCACGGTGACCTGCTCTGCGCGCAGCCAGGCGGAGAACCACACGGCGTACGTCGCCAGCCCGAGCAGGCCGAGCACCAGCAGCGCGGCCAGGGCGCGGCGCCAGGACAGCCAGCGGCGCGCCCAGCGCCGCCGGGTGAACGCCCGGCGGGTGCGGTCCTGGCTCACGGGCGGGTCCGGGCCAGCAGGTCGAGCACCTGCGGTCCGACCTCGGTGATGCTGCCGGCGCCGAGGGTCAGCACGACGTCACCGGGGCGCGCCCGCGAGACGAGCTCGGCGGGCACGTCGGCCTGGTCGGGGACGAAGGCCACGCGCTCGGGCGGCAGGGGGACGGCGCCGGCGACCAGCGCACCGGTCACCTCGGGGTCGGGGTCCTCGCGGGCGAGGTAGACGTCGAGGACGACCACCTCGTCGGCGGCGCCGAGCGCCTCGCCCATCGCGCGGCCGAAGAGCCGGGTGCGCGAGACCAGGTGCGGCTGGTAGGCCACGACCACGCGTCCCTCCCCCGCCAGCGACCGCGCGGCCTCCAGGTCGCCGGCGATCTCGATCGGCTGGTGCGCGTAGGAGTCATAGACGCAGACGCCGTCGACCTCGCCCTTGAGCTCCATGCGACGGCCGGTGCCGGTGAAGGACTCCAGGCCGGCGCGCAGGCCCTCGAAGGGCTGGTCCAGCCTCAGTCCGGCGGCCAGCGCCGCCAGCGCGTCGAGGACGTAGTGGCGGCCCGGGATGCGCAGAGTCACGCGGCCCAGCTCCACGCCACGGTCGACGACGGTGAAGGCGGAGGTGCCGCCCTCCAGGACCACGTCGACCGCGCGGACCTCGGCGTCCTCGGACTCCCCCACCGCGACGAAGCGCAGGTCGCGGGCCTCGGCCACGGCCCGCAGCGCGGCCGCCCCCGGGTCGTCGACGCAGGCGACGAGGAAGCCGTGACCGTCGATGCGGCCGACGAACTCGGTGAACGCGGCGCGGTAGGCCTCCTCGGTGCCCCACTGGTCGAGGTGGTCGGCGGCCACGTTGGTGACGATCGCCGCGAACGGGGAGTAGACGAGGAACGCCCCGTCGCTCTCGTCGGCCTCGGCCACGAAGAGCGACCCCGCACCGGCGTCGGCGTTGCGGCCGGTGGTGGAGAGCAGGCCGCCCACGGCGTACGTCGGCTGTGCGTCGCAGGCGAGCAGCGCGCAGGTGAGCAGGGAGGTCGTCGTGGTCTTGCCGTGCGTGCCGGCGACGGCGACCACCCGGCGGCCGGCCATCGTGGCGGCCAGGCCGGCCGAGCGCGGCAGCAGCCGCAGCCCGCGCCGGCGGGCCTCGGCAACCTCGGGGTTGTCCTCGCGGGCCGCCGTGGTGACCACGACCGAGTCGCCGGCCCCGAGGTCGCCGAGGTGCTCGGCGGCGTAGCCGCGGTGGATCGTCACGCCGAGCTCGCGCAGGCTGGGAAGGAAGGGGGTGTCCGCGTCGTCGGACCCGGTGACCTCCACGCCGGTGGCCGCCATGATCCGCGCGATCGCGGACAGGCCCGCGCCGCCGATGCCGACGAAGTGGACCCGGCCGAGGTCGTCGGCGGGGAGGATCTCGTCGGGGACGGGGAGCCTCATGCCGAGCGCCCCGCAGCCTCGAGGACGATGCGGGCCAGGGCCTCGTCGGCGTCGCGCGGCACGAGCGAGGCGGCCGCCGCGCTCATCGCCGAGAGCCGGGACGGGTCGGTGAGCAGCGGGACGGCGTGCTCGACGACCCAGGCGGTGGTGAGCTCGGCGTCCTCGACCAGCAGCGCCCCGCCGGCCTCGACGACCGGCACGGCGTTGAGCCGCTGCTCGCCGTTGCCGATCGGCAGCGGCACGAAGACCGCGGGCAGGCCGGTGGCGGCCGCCTCGACCACCGAGTTGGCACCCGAGCGGCAGACGGTGAGGTCGGCCGCGGCGAGCGCGAGGTCCATCCGGTCGCAGAAGTCGAGCACGACGTAGGGGACGTCGGTGGGCACCGGCTCGGCTCCCCCGTGCTTGCCCTGCACGTGGAGCACCTGGACACCCGCCTCGGCCAACGCCGTCGCCGCACCCGAGACCGAGCGGTTGAGGCTCTGGGCGCCCTGCGACCCGCCGGTGACCATGAGTGTGGGCCGGTCGGGGTCGAGCCCGAAGAACGCGCGCGCCTCGGCACGCACGGCCGCGCGGTCGAGCGTGGAGATCATCCGACGGATGGGCAGGCCGACGTACTCGCCTCCCCGGAGCGGGGTGTCGGGGAAGCTGGTGCAGACCCTGGTCGCCACGCGGGCGCCGACCTTGTTGCCGATGCCGGGCAGCGCGTTCTGCTCGTGCACCACGATCGGCAGCCGGCGCCGTCGGGCGGCGAGGTAGGCGGGCACCGAGACGTAGCCGCCGTAGCCGACGACGACGTCCGGACGGACGCGGTCCAGGACGTCGTACGTCGCCCGGACCGCGGCGCGGAGCCGACCGGGGACCTTGAGCAGGTCGGCGCCGGGGCGCCGGGGCAGGGGCACCGGGGGCACCAGCTCGAGGGGGTAGCCGGCGGCCGGGACCACGGTGTTCTCCAGGCCGCGGGGCGTGCCGAGGCAGGTGATCTCCGCCGCGGGCTCCAGCCGGCGCAGGGCGTCGGCGGTCGCGAGCAGGGGCGAGGTGTGGCCGGCGGTGCCGCCGCCGGCGAGGAGGATGCGCATCGGGGCCGACTCTAGGGATCGCGGGGGCGGGTCAGGAGACCCGACCCGCCGAGACTCCGGTCGAGCGTGACCGACGACGCGCGGCCAGGGCGCGCGCCGCCTCGGGCTCGCGCCGGGCGAAGCCGATCAGCAGCCCCAGGGCCGCCAGGGACGGCAGCAGCGAGGAGCCGCCGTAGGAGACCAGCGGCAGCGGCACCCCGATGACGGGCAGGAGCGCGAGCACCATGCCGACGTTGATCATCATCTGGCCCAGCAGCCACACCACGATGCCGAAGGTCGCGTAGCGCACGAACGGGTTCTCGGTGCAGCGGGCGACCCGGAGCGCGGCGAAGGCGATGGTCAGGAACAACCCCACCACCAGCAGGGTGCCGACGAGCCCGAGCTCCTCGCCGAGCACGGCGAAGATGAAGTCGGTGTGGGCCTCCGGGAGGTCGCCCCACTTCTGCTGCGAGGCGCCGATGCCCTGGCCGAACCAGCCTCCGCTGGAGAGGGCGTAGAGGCCGTGGGCGGGCTGCCAGCCGGTGTCGTGGAAGTCGGCGAAGGGGTCCATGAAGGTGGTCAGGCGCGCCCAGCGCTCGCCGTCGGTGACCGCGAAGCCGGCGGCGATGGTTCCGACGACGGCGAAGATGAGCACGAAGAAGCGCATCGGGGCGCCGACCACCCAGAGCATGCCCATGAGGATCGCGCCGAAGACCAGGGCGGTGCCGAGGTCGCGCCCGGCCACGACCAGACCGGTCGCCAGGAACATCCCGGGGACCACGGGCACCACAAGCTGGTGCAGGTTGCCGAGCCGGCGCTCCTTGTTGGCGTAGACGGTGGCCGCCCACAGGATCAGCGCCAGCTTGGCCACCTCGGAGGGCTGCATCTGCAGCGGGCCGACCCCGAGCCAGTTGCGGTTGCCGTTGATCTCGCGGCCCAGGAAGATCGTGAGGAACAGCAGCACCAGCGACAGGACGTAGACCCACACCGAGATCCGTCGCAGGAAGCCCAGCGGCAGGCGTGAGGCCACGAAGGCGGCCGGGAGCCCGATGAGCAGCCACATCAGCTGGCGGCGCACGACCGCGTAGGAGTCGCCGTCGTTGAAGCGGTAGGAGTAGACGCTGGAGGCGCTCAGCACCATGATCAGGCCGATGGTCAGCAGCAGCGCGGACGCACCCAGCAGCAGGTAGTACGACGTCAGGGGCTTGTCGAGCGCCTCGCGCAGCGAGACCAGCCACGCGAACCGGCCGCCGGCGCCCTCACCGTCCCGCTCGCCGCGCAGCTCGCCGGGAGTCATCAGCCGGGTCTCGTCGGCGGTGGTGCTCACCTGGCGCTCCTGCTCCTCGTGCGGGTCGTGCGTCAGCCTCCGAGGTGGGCCCGGACGGCCGCGGCGAACGCGTCACCGCGGGCGCCGTAGTTGGCGAACTGGTCCATCGAGGCGCACCCCGGGGCCAGCAGCACCGTGTCGCCCGGCTGGGCGAGCGACGCTGCGGCCTCGACGACGCGACCCATCGGACCGTCTCCACCATCAGTCACACCAGTCTCATCGCTCCCGACCCGGATGACCGGCACATCGGGCGCGTGTCGGGCCAGTGCCTCGGCGACGACGTCGGCGTCGCGGCCCAGTAGCACCGCCCCGCGAAGCCGGTCGCGCACCGAGGCGACCAGGTCCTCGAAGCGCGCGCCCTTCGCCAGGCCTCCCGCCACCCACACGACAGGGTCGTAGGCACGCAGGGAGGAGAGCGCGGCGTGCGGATTGGTGGCCTTGGAGTCGTCGACCCAGGTGATGCCGTCCTGCTCGGCGACGACCGCGATGCGGTGCCCGTCGAGGGAGAAGCCGCGCAGCCCGTCGCGCACCGCCTGCTGCGAGACGCCGTGGGCGCGTGCGAGGGCCGCGGCGGCCAGCGCGTTGAACACCACGTGCGGAGCCGGGCTGGGCAGGTCGTCGACCGTGCACAGCTCGGCGGCGCTGGTGGAACGCTCCTCGATGAAGGCGCGGTCCACGAGCAGGCCCTCGACGACCCCGAGCATCCCGGGCTGGGGCATCCCGAGGGTGATGCCGATGGCCCGGGCTCCCTCGACCACGTCGGCGTCGCGGACGAGCTGCTCGGTGGTCGGGTCGGCGACGTTGTAGACGCAGGCCCGCTGCACCCGCTCGAAGACACGGCCCTTGTCGGCGGCGTACTCGGTCATCGAGGGGTACCAGTCGAGGTGGTCCTCGGCGACGTTGAGCACCGCGGCGGACTCGGCGCTCATCGAGTCGGTGTAGTGCAGCTGGAAGCTGGAGAGCTCCACGGCGAGCACGTCGTGAGGCACGGGGTCCATGACGGCCTCGACCAGGGGCAGCCCGACGTTGCCGGCGGCGACGCTGCGCAGGCCGGCCTGTCGGAGGATCGCGTCGAGCATCTGGACCGTCGTGGTCTTGCCGTTGGTGCCGGTGACCGCCAGCCACGGGGTGTCGTGGTCGGGGTGGCGCAGCCGCCAGGCCAGCTCCACCTCGCCCCACACCGGGATGCCGCGGTCACGGGCCTCCACCAGCAGCGGGCTGTCGGGCCGCCAGCCGGGCGAGGTGATGACGACGTCGACGTGGTCGAGGTCGGTGGGCAGGGCGGCAGTCGTGCCGGGCCCGAGGCGTACGTCGGCCCCGAGGACGCCGAGCAGCTCGGCCTGCTCCTCCTTGCCGGCGGCGTTCTCGTCCAGCGCGGTGACCGAGGCCCCGAGGTGGGTGAGGTTGTCCGCGGCGGCGAACCCGGAGACGCCGAAGCCGGCGACGACGGCCCGCACACCCTCCCAGGAGTCGGTCTGCCCGAGGGCCTGGAGGTCGTGGCGGGGACGGTCGGCGCTCACGTGCCCGCGACCCACTCGGCGTAGAAGATCCCGAGGCCACCGGCGACGCACAGGCCGGCGAGGATCCAGAACCGGATCACCACGGTGACCTCCTCCCAGATCATCTCGAAGTGGTGGTGGATGGGCGCGATGCGGAAGAGCCGCCTGCCGGTGCCGGTGAGGCGCCGGGTGGCCTTGAACCAGGTGACCTGCAGCATCACCGAGACCGTCTCCATGACGAAGACGCCGCCGAGCACGATGAGCAGCAGCTCGGTGCGGGTGAGGATCGCCAGGCCGGCGAGCGCCGCGCCGAGGGCCAGCGAGCCGGTGTCGCCCATGAAGATCTGTGCGGGCGCGGCGTTCCACCACAGGAAGCCGAAGCAGGCGCCGGTGATGGCCGCGGCGATCACCGCCAGGTCGAGCGGGTCGCGCACCTCGTAGCACTTGCCGTAGGTGATGTCCTCCAGGCGGCACCACTGGTTGTTCTGCCAGATGTTGACGATGGTGTAGGCACCGAAGACCATCACGCTGCACCCGGTGAGCAGCCCGTCGGCGCCGTCGGTGAGGTTGGTGGCGTTGCTCGTGGCGATGACCATCAGCAGGATCAGCGCCACCACGACCACCGCAGGCAGGACGAAGCTGTCGAAGTCGCGGATGAAGGACAGCGAGAACGACGCCGGACGCTGCCCGCGGTCGTCCTCGAGCAGCGGGCTGAGCGCCAGGATGCCGAAGGCGAGACCGACCACGGTCTGGCCCACGATCTTGGCCTTGCTGCGCAGGCCCAGGCTGCGCTGCTTGTAGATCTTGATGAAGTCGTCGAGGAAGCCCACCAGGCCGGTGCCGACGAAGAGCAGGAGCAGCAGCAGCGCGGAGGCGCTGGGCGTGCTGACGGTGATGATCTTCGCCGCGAAGTAGCCGATGACGCTGGCGCCGATGAGGACGACACCGCCCATCGTGGGGGTGCCGCGCTTGACGTGGTGGGTCGTCGGCCCGTCGTCACGGACCTCCTGGCCGTAGCCCATCTTCGTGAACTGCCGGATGGCGTAGCGGGTGCCGATCAGCGAGATCAGCAGCGAGATGCCGCCCGCCAGCAGGATCGCCCTCACCGCTCGTCCACCTCCGCGCGCCCGTGCGCCGTCGTCTCTCGCGACCTGGTCGGTCGGTTGTCCTGTGACCCGGGTGCGGGCCGTCGACCATCTTGGCGCATGGCGCCGGGTCCGCCACCACGCCCCGCCGCGCGGGTGGGGATCCTCACGCCGGCCCGCGGCGGTCGGGGCGTGCCGGGAGGGCGCGGAGCGCCTCGAGCGCGACCTCGCGGTCGTCGAAGGGGTGCACGGTGCCGTGCACCTCCTGACCGGTCTCGTGGCCCTTGCCCGCGATCAGCACGATGTCGCCGGGTCGGGCCTGCGCGACGGCGTGGGCGATCGCGGCTCGCCGCTCCCCCACCTCCAGCACCTCGGCCCGCCGGTCGGAAGGCACCTGCTCGGCGCCGGCCAGGACCGCGGCGCGGATGCTCGCCGGGTCCTCGGTGCGCGGGTTGTCGTCGGTGACCACGACCAGGTCAGCCAGCCGGGCGGCGATCTCCCCCATCAGCGGGCGCTTGCCGGTGTCCCGGTCCCCGCCCGCCCCGATCACCACGAGGACGCGCCCCTCGGTGAGCGGTCGCAGGGCCCCGATGGCCGCCTCGACGGCGTCCGGCTTGTGCGCGTAGTCGACGACGACCTCGAAGTCCTGACCGGCGTGCACCGACTCCAGCCGCCCCGGGACCCCGGCCAGCCCGCTGATGCCGCGTGCGACGGGGGCGGGCTCGAGCCCCGCCTCCCCGGCCGCGACCACCGCGGCGAGCGCGTTGGAGACGTTGTAGCCGCCGGCCAGGGGGACGCCCCCCTCGATCCGCAGCCCACCGGGGCCGGCCACCGTGAAGTCGGTGCGACTCGGGGCGGGGTGCACGTCGACGGCGTGCCAGTCGGCGTCGGTGCCCGCGACCGACACCGTCGCGACGGGCAGCGAGGTGCGGCCTGCCAGGAGCCGTCCGTGCTCGTCGTCGACGCAGACCACGGCGCGGCGGGCACGCTGGGGCGTGAACAGGGACGCCTTGGCCTCGAAGTACTCCTCCACGGTGTCGTGGAAGTCGAGGTGGTCACGGCCGAGGTTGAGGAACACCGCCACGTCGAAGACCACGCCGTCGACCCGTCCCAGCACCAGCGCGTGGCTGGAGACCTCCATGGCGCAGACCTGCACCCCGCGCTCGACCATCAACGCGAACAGGCCGTGCAGGTCCGGCGCCTCGGGCGTGGTGAGAGCCGTCTTCACGTCCTCGCCGGCGATGCGGGTCCCGACCGTGCCGACCACCGCGGCGACGTGGCCGGCGGCGGCCAGACCGCCCTCGAGGAGGCGGGTCGTGGTCGTCTTCCCCTGGGTGCCCGTCACCCCGATCATCGTCAGCCTCCGGGCGGGGTGGCCGTAGACCTCCGCGCTCACCGCCCCCAGGACGCCCCGCGGGTCGTCGACGACCAGGGTGGGCGTGCCCTCGGGCAGCCGGTCGGCACCGGCCGGGTCGGTCAGCACGGCGACCGCCCCCGCGGCCAGGGCCTCGACCGCGAAGTCCGCCCCGTGCGCCCGCGCCCCCGGCAGCCCCGCGTAGAGGTCGCCGGGCCGGACCCGTCGGGTGCTCAGGGTGACACCGGTGACCTCGACCGTCTCCGGCTCCCGGCCGCGCCAGGTGGCTCCGGGGCAGGCGCGCGCGGCGAGCTCGCCCAGCGTCGGTACGAGGCGGGTGGGTGGGGCGGGGATTCGGGTCGCTGCTCACGGTCGGACCACCCTAGGGACGGGCGGGGCCGGCCACCACTCGACGGCTCACCACTCGACGGGCAGGTCGGAGGGCTTGGTGCTCGTCGGGGGCACGGCGTAGCGACGCAGGGCGTAGCCCATGATCTTCGAGAACGCCGGGCCGGCGACCGAGCCGCCACCCCCGCCGTTGCGGGGGTTCTGGACCACGACGTAGACGGTGAACCGGGGGTCGTCGGCCGGGGCGAACCCGGCGAAGGAGACGGTGAAGGTGCCGTCGTAGCAGCCGCACTCCGAGGACGCCCGCTGAGCGGTGCCGGTCTTGCCGGCGACGCGGTAGCCGGGGACCTGGGCCCGGGGGGCCACGCCCGCGTCCGGGTCGACGACGCGCTCCATCATCAGCATCGTCTTGCGCGCGGCCTCCTCCGACAGGACGCGCCGCGAGGTCGTGGTGTCGGTGCCGACCCGCTGGCCGCTGTCGGTCGTGGCCGTGCCGCGCACCACGCTGGGGTCCACGCGGACGCCGCCGTTGGCCACGGCGTTGATGGCCGCAGCCATCTGCAGGGCGTTGACCGAGATCGACTGGCCGAACGCGACGCGGTCCTGGGTCTGGGAGGTCCACAGCGACCCCGACGGCACGATGCCGGCCGACTCGCCGCGCACCCCGACGTCGGTGGCCTCACCGAGCCCGAAGGCCGTGAGGTAGTCACGCAGCTCGTCGCCCTCGAACTTGTCGGCCGCCAGGACGGTGCCGATGTTGGAGGACTTGGCCAGCACCCCGGCCAGCGTCAGCTTGATCGTGCCGTGGTCGAACCAGTCGCCGATCGAGCGGTCCTGGCGGGCCAGAGACGCCGGCACCGTCAGGCGGGTCCGCGGCGTGACCCGGCCGGCGTCGACCAGGGCACCGAGGGTCAGCACCTTCTCGACCGAACCCGGCTCGTAGACGTCGCTCATCGCCCGCGAGCCGAGGTCGGCCTCGTCGGACTCCAGCGGCTGGTTGGCGTCGTACGTCGGGTAGTCGGCGAGGCTGAGGACCTCACCGGTCCGGGAGTCCATCACGATCGCCACGCCGGAGTCGGCACGGGCGCCGTAGACGGTCTGGCGCAGGACGCGCTGGACGTACCACTGCAGCTCGCGGTCGATGGTGGTGGTGAGGTCCTCGCCGTCGACCGCCTCGACCACGGTCTGCTCGCCGAGCGGGATCTTCTGCCCGGCGGCCACCGAGTAGCGGGCCGACCCGTCGGTCCCCGACAGCTGGGCGTCGAAGGTGCGCTCGAAGCCGGCCAGCGGCTGCGGGGTGCCGTCACCCAACGGGGTGCCGAGGAAGCCGACCAGGTTGGCGGCGACGTCGCCGGCCGGGTAGACCCGGATCGGGTCGCGCTGGGTGGTCAGTCCGTCGAAGCCGCGCGCACGCGCGCGGTCGAGCACGTGGGCGGCCTTGGCGGCCGGCACGGCTCGGGCCATGTACTGGAAGCGGGTGTCGGTGCGGCGCAGCCGTTCCAGGACCGTCACGTAGTCGACGTCGAGCTTGGTGGAGAGCAGCTTGGCCAGCTGGGGCGCCCGGTCGACGGGGTTGCCGGCCTCGTCGGTGTTCACCAGGGCCGGGTCGGCGATGACCATGACGCCGTCGACCGACTCGGCCAGCGGCTCCCCGTTGCGGTCGAGGATGTCGCCCCGCGTCGCAGGCAGCACGACGTCGCGTGATCCCTCGGCGGCGGCCATCGCGGCGTACGAGCCCGGGTCCAGTCCCTGCAGCTGGACCAGGCGGCCCCCGAAGACCGAGAGGACCATCGCGATCAGCACGAAGCCGATGCGCAGCCGCACCTGGGGTGCGCCACGACGGGGGTAGCGGGAGGTCGCCACGGTGTCCTCTGCTCGTCTCTTGGTCTGGTGCTTGGTCTGGTGCTGGGTCTGTTGCTGGGGTCTGGTCCGCCGTCCGACAGGGCGTCAGGCGTCCCTGTTCTTCTTCGCCCGCTCGGCCTTCTTCTCGGCCAGCTTCTCCGCCTTCCGCTGGGCCTTCTTCTCGGCCTTCTTCTCGGCCAGCTTCTCCGCCTTCTTCTCGGCCCTCTTCTCGGCCCTCTTCTCGGCCCGGCGCTCGGCACGGGCCTCCGCGCCATTCCTACCCCCGCGCTCGGCCGCAGCGGCGTCGCCACGCCCGTCGCTCAGCACGCCCTCGGCAGGACGGACCACGGTCGCCGGCGGGTCGAGCAGCGACGGGCGCGCCGCGGGGCGCGGGTCGAGGAGCACCGGGGCGACCACGCGTGCCCCGACCGGGTCGCCCTCCACCGACCCGTCGGACAGGTCGAGGAAGAGCGGAGCGGCCGGCACCCGCATGCCCAGCTGCTGGGCCTTGCGGGCGACGACCTGGGGGTCGCGCAGGTTCTCCAGCTGCATGCCGAGCGACTCCTCGCGGGCGGAGAGCAGCGCCGCACGCTGCTCCAGCGAGGTCGCGGTGAACGAGGACTGCTGCATGGAGGTGTTGAACAGCAGCAGGCCCACGACACCGCCGAGCAGCAGGAGGGTCACCAGGGAGACGAACGGGACGCGGGCGGCCCGGGTGCGGGCCCGCGGGACGACGGTGAGCCGGGCACGCTCGACGGCGGCCTCGGCCAGGCGCGGCGCACGCTGACGCAGCGCGGCGGTGCTGACGGGGCTGGGCATCAGACGGCTCCCCTGTTCCTGCTCTGGTGGTGCTGGCGGGTGTGCTTGCTCGGGTGGACGCGCTCGACGGCGCGCAGTCGGACGGAGGCGGCCCGGGGGTTCTCGGCGATCTCGGACTCGTCGGCCTTCTCCGCACCCCGCGTGACCTGCCGCAGGGGCGGCTCGCTGCCCTCCGGCACGAACGGCAGGTCGGGAGGCACCTCGGAACGGGTGCCGGAGGTGAAGGCCTGCTTGACCATGCGGTCCTCGAGGGAGTGATAGGACTCCACGACCACGCGCCCGCCGACCCCGATCGCCTCGATCGCGGCCGGGAGCGCACGACGCAGGACGGCGAGCTCGTCGTTGACCTCCATGCGCAGCGCCTGGAAGGTGCGCTTGGCCGGGTGCCCGCCGGTACGCCGGGCGGGTGCCGGGATCTCGGCGTACAACAGCTCCACCAGCGGCCCGGAGGTGGTGAACGGCTCGGCCTCGCGGCGACGTACGACCGCCTGGGCGATCTTGCGGGCGAACTTCTCCTCGCCGTAGTCGCGCAGGATGCGCGTCAGGTCACCGACCGAGTAGCTGTTGAGCACGTCGGCCGCGGTCGGCCCGGTCGTGCCGTCCATCCGCATGTCCAGCGGCGCGTCCTCGGCGTAGGCGAAGCCCCGCTCGCGGACGTCGAGCTGCATCGAGGAGACACCGAGGTCGAAGAGCACGGCGTCGACCTCGTCGAGGCCGAGGTCTGCCATGACGTCGGGGATCTCGTCGTAGACGGCGTGGACGCCGGTGAACCGGTCGCCGAAGGGCGCCAGCCGCTCGCCGGCCAGCCGGAGCGCCTCGGTGTCGCGGTCGACGCCGATCACGCGGGCCGACGGCAGGCGGGTCAGCACGGCCTCGGAGTGGCCACCGAGGCCGAGGGTGCAGTCGATCATCACGCGGGGACGGTCGTCCGCGTCGCGCTCGAGGGCGGGCGCCAGCAGCGCCACGACCCGGTCGAGCAGCACCGGGACGTGCAGGGGGCCGGCCACCTCAGCGACCCAGGCCCGAGAGGCCGGTCAGCAGCGCCAGGCCCGTGGCCGCCCCCACCGAGGTGGCCAGCGAGAACGCCATGAGCGCGGCCGCGTCGCGGGCCTGGTGCCGGACCCGCCGCTCGGCGGTCGGCGCCGGCGACGGCGCGTGCGTGCTGCTCATGGTTCGACCCATCTGGACGGCGGTGTGGGGGTGGTGGTGCGGGGTGGTGCGCGGTGGTGCTGCGGGCGCTGGACCTGCGGGGGGATCCCGCCGGGCCTGGTCCTCGCCCGCTCCGTGAGCTCGTGATCTGGGGCCGGGGAAGGTGTCCCAGAGACGTCCGTCTGCGGCCGGGGAAGGTGTCGCAGAAGGGGTGGAGCGGGCAGGGACCAGGCCCTGCGGTGTCCCGCTGTGCAGTTGTGGTGGAGCGTGGGTGGAGCGCCGGTGGGGGCGATCAGTCGCCGGGCGACTCGTCGAGCTCGGCGAACTTGGCCTGGGCGCCGCTGGAGTACTCCTCCCAGCGGGCCGGCGACCAGATCTCCACGCGGTCCCCGACCCCGACCACGACGACGTCGCGCTCGAGACCGGCACTGGCCCGCAGGAAGGTCGGGATGCCGATGCGCCCCTGCTTGTCCGGGGTCCCCTGCTCGGCTCCGGCGAACAGCACGCGGCGGTAGTCGCGCGCGTCCTTGTTCGTCATCGGCGTCGCCTGGGCCCTGGCCGCCTCGGCCATGAACGTCTGCTCGGGCCACACGGTCAGGCAGTTGTCCTGTCCCTGAGTGATCACGAGGCCCTCCGCGAGCGCGTCCCTGAACTTGGCGGGGAGGAACAGGCGGCCCTTCTCGTCCAGCTTCGGCGTGTAGGTGCCCATGAAGAACACGGGGCACCTCCGCTGGACGTCAGGAACCACCCGGCTCCTCCACTTTCCCCCACCCTACTCCACTTTCCTCCACCGTCAACCACCTTCCTCCCCTTTCGCACCCCCTCCGCTCCCCCGTTCTCCCCGGCGCTCCTCCCCGCCCCTCACAGCTCTCCCCGGCGCTCACACGTCCTCCCGGGCGCCCCGGGATCCGATCGCGCGTGTTCGCAACCAACCCGTGATCCCAGACGTCTGACCCCGGTGCGCAGCGGACGGCTAGGTTGCTGCGACCGCCTACGGTGGTCAGACCGACGAGGGAGAGGACGCAGCCGTGGCAGCACCGAGCGCCGACGGGGCGGACCTGGGCACACTGGCCCGGGTCGCCGACCAGGTCCGCGGCAACATCGAGCGGGTCATCGAGGGCAAGCCCGACGTGGTCTCAGCGACGTTGGTGGTGCTGCTGGCCGAGGGGCACCTGCTCATCGAGGACGTGCCCGGCGTCGGCAAGACGATGCTGTCGAAGTCGCTGGCGCGCAGCATCGACTGCAGCGTCCGCCGCATCCAGTTCACCCCGGACCTGTTGCCCTCCGACGTCACGGGCGTCTCGGTCTTCAACCAGGACACCCGGACCTTCGAGTTCCGCCCCGGCGGCGTCTTCGCCAACGTGGTGGTCGGCGACGAGATCAACCGGGCCTCCCCCAAGACCCAGTCGGCGCTGCTGGAGTGCATGGAGGAGCGGCAGGTGACCGTCGACAACACGACGTACCAGCTCGACTCCCCCTTCATGGTCATCGCGACGCAGAACCCGATCGAGATGGAGGGCACCTACGCCCTGCCCGAGGCCCAGCGCGACCGCTTCATGGCGCGGGTGTCGGTCGGCTACCCGGTCGAGGCCGCCGAGCTGGCCATGCTGCAGACCCACACGAGCCACCGCCCGCTCGACGACCTCGAGCCGGTCACCGACGCCGCCGAGCTGCGCAAGCTCATCGCGATCGTCGGGCAGGTCTACGTCTCCGAGCCGGTCCAGCGCTACGCCGTCGCGATCAGCGCCGCCACCCGCCGCACCAGCGACCTGGCCCTCGGCGCCTCGCCCCGGGCGACGCTGCACCTGGTGCGGGCCGCCAAGGCGTACGCCGCGATGGCCGGCCGCGACTACGTGCTGCCCGACGACGTGGCCGCCCTCGCCGAGCGCGTCCTGGCCCACCGCCTGCTGCCGAGCACCGAGGCCGCGATGGGCGGTCGCACCACTCCGGAGATCCTCGCCGGGGTGCTCGGGTCCGTGGCGGTGCCCGAGGGACACCGGCACTGATGCGCGAGGCGCTGGCGGGCCTGACCCTGCGGGGTCGCTCCTTCGTGGCCGCCGGCATCGCCGCGATCGTCTGCGCGGTGCTGCTCGGCCAGCCGGCGCTGACCCGGGCCGGCGTGCTGGTGCTGGCGCTCCCGCTGGTCACCGCGCTGGTGCTCGGCCGCAGCCGCTACCGGCTGGCGCTGCTGCGCAGCGTGTCCCCGAGCCTGGTGGGCGCGGGCCAGCCCGCGCGCGTGACCCTCTCGCTGACCAACGACGGTCGGACCCCGAGCGGGGTCCTGCTCCTGGAGGACAAGGTGCCCTACGCGCTGGGCACCCGGCCCCGGTTCGTGCTGGAGGGGGTGCGCAGCGGCTGGCACCGCCAGGTGTCCTACCAGGTCCGCTCCGACGTGCGTGGCCGACACGAGGTGGGCCCCATGCAGGTCCGCATCACCGACCCGTTCGGCCTGGTCGAGCTCGGCCGCGCCTTCCGCTCCACCTCCTTCCTCACCGTGACCCCCCGGACCGTCCCGCTGCCGGCCGTGCCGCTCAGCGGGTCCTCGCACGGGTCGGGCGACCAGCGGCCGCGCGCGTTCGCCACGGGCAGCGCCGAGGACGTGACCGTGCGCGAGTACCGCCGGGGCGACGACCTGCGACGGGTGCACTGGCCCAGCTCGGCGCGGATGGGCGAGCTGATGGTCCGCCGCGAGGAGCAGCCCTGGCAGGCCCGCGCGACCATCGTCATCGACAACCGGGCCTCCGCCCACCGCGGGCAGGGGGCGGGCTCCTCGCTGGAGGCCGCCGTCAGCGTGGCGGCCTCGGTGGCGACCCACCTGGCCCACCGCGGCTTCCAGGTCCGCCTGGTCACCGCCAACGCCGTCGAGCACGCCGTGTGGCACGACCGCGACGCCGACCGCAACACCGGGCCGCTGCTCGAGGCGCTGGCGGTGCTGCAGCCCAGCCCCGTCACCACCCTCGACGCCGGCTGGCTGGCCGAGCCCGGCCACGGAGGTCTCGTCGTCGCCGTGCTCGGAGCCGTCGGCGAGGCCGACGCCCCGGTGCTGCGGCGGATGCAGTCGCTCACCGCCGTACCTCTCGCGCTGGCGCTGGACGTCGACGCGTGGGCCGGTCGTGCGACCGGGTCCGCGGCGCCGGTGCTCGCCGCCCGGGGCTGGCGGGCCGTGGGGCTGGGTCCCCAGGACCCGCTGGACGTGGCCTGGCAGGAGCTGGGCAGCCGCGTGGGCGCCGGGGCGGCGCGATGAGCCGTCCCTCCCCCGCCCTGGGGCCCGCGCTGGTGACCGCCTCGGTCGCCGCCGCCACGACGTGGGTCGCCCTGCTGTCGTGGCGCGGCCTGACCGACCGCCCCAGTGACGTGCTGGTCCCGCTCGTCGTGCTCGCCGGTGTCGTGGCCGGGGTCGGGGCCCTGGGTCGCTGGGCACGCCTGGGCCCGTTCGGGGTGCTCGTGCTGCAGGTCGTGCTGGCCGGCATGGTGCTCAGCTACGTCGTGAGCGGTTCCCCCGTCCCCGTCGGCGCGGCGTGGGCGGACCTGCGCGCCGAGGTCGACCTGGCGATGGAGGGCGCGCGCGCCTACGCACCCCCGGTGCCGGCGGAGGAGGCCGACGTCTCGCCGCTGCTGCTCGGCGGTGGCCTGCTGTGCCTGCTGCTGGTCGACCTGCTCGCCGCGGGGCTGCGCCGCGTGCCGCTGGCCGGCATCCCGCTGCTGGTCGCCTACAGCCTGCCGGTCGGACTGCTCGGCACCGACCTCATCTGGTGGGTCTTCGCGCTCACCGCGCTGGGCTTCCTCGTGCTGCTGTTCGGCCAGGAGGCCGGCGACGTCGACCGGTGGGGACGGTCCCTCGAGGAGGGTCCCCGTGGCGCGTCCGGCAGCCTGCAGTCGGCCGGCGTGCGGATGAGCGCCGTCTCGATCGGCCTCTCGGCCACGGCCCTGGCCGTCGTCGTGCCGCTGGCCATTCCGACCCTCGAGGTGCGCCTGCTCGACATCGGGCGCGGTGGCCCCGGCGGCGACGGCATCGAGATCGAGAACCCGATGGTCGACCTGCGCCGCGACCTCAACCGCGGCGCCGACGTGCCGCTGCTGCGGCTGACCACCGACGACCCGGCACCCTCCTACCTGCGCACCTCCGTGCTCACCCGGTTCACCGCCAACGAGTGGAGCTCCGGCGACCGGCAGATCCCCACCGAGAACCTCCCCGACGGCCGGATGCCCGACCTCGTGGGTGTCGACGAGTCCGTGCCGCGCTCGACGTTCCGCTACGAGGTCGAGGTGCTGGACTCGCTGACCTCGCGGTGGCTGCCGACGATGGCACCGGTCACCGCCGTGCGGGCCGAGGGCGACTGGCGCTACGACGCCTCGACGATGGACTTCCTCTCCGCCGACAAGGAGCTCGACACCGCGGGGATGAGCTACTCCATGACCGGGGTCCAGCTCGACCTCTCCGCCCAGCAGCTCGCGGACGCGCCCTCCTCGGCCGGACAGGTGTCCGCCGACTTCACCGCCCTGCCGCCGGGCATGCCGCCGCTGATCCGCCAGCTGGCCAACGACGTCACCCGCCAGGCCCCCACCCGCTTCGAGAAGGCCGTCGCCCTGCAGGACTGGTTCCGCGAGAACTTCACCTACTCCCTGGACCGGGTGCCCCCGGGCAACGGCACCGACGAGCTGGTGAACTTCCTGTCCACCGAGGAGGGCGGGCGCACCGGCTACTGCGAGCAGTTCGCCGCGGCGATGGCGGTGATGGCGCGCCAGCTCGGCATCCCCGCCCGCGTCGCGGTGGGGTTCCTCGTGCCGGACGAGGTCGAGGACGGGGTCTTCGAGTACTCCGCCCACGACCTGCACGCCTGGCCCGAGGTGTTCATCGCCGGGGCCGGCTGGGTGCGCTTCGAGCCCACGCCGGCCGACCGGGCCGACGGCGTACCGAGCTACACGCGGCAGTCGGTGGACGGCCCCGACACCGACCCGACCAGCCCCACCGGTCGCCCCCAGGACGACACCGCCAACCCCGGCGGGCCCGACGACGAGACCCCGGACCGGACGCCGGAGCAGGCGGAGGACCCGCTGGCCGCGACGCAGGACGAGGGTGGCGTGAGCTCGGCCTGGGTCGTGCGCGCGGTGGGCTCGGTGGCTGCACTGCTGCTGCTCGTGGCCCTGGCCGCGCTGCCGGGGGCGTGGCGCCGCCGTCGTCGGGTACGCCGGTTGGCCGGCGACCTGGAGTCGGTGTGGGCCGAGCTGCGCGACACCGCCGTGGACCTCGGGGTCCCGTGGCAGTCGGGCCGCTCGCCGCGCGTGACCGGTTCGGCCCTGCGCGAGCACCTTCCGCAGGTGGGCGGGCTGGACGCGCCCCGGCCGGCCCTGGACCGGCTGGTCGCCCGACTGGAGCAGCAGCGCTACGCGCGGGCTGACTCCGAGGAGGCGGACGTGACCGAGGAGGTCCGGCGCGACGGCGTACGCGTGGTGTCCGGGCTGGTCAGCGCGGCCGAGCCGCGCGCTCGACGCCGCGCGCACTGGTTGCCCCGGACCCTGGTGCGACCGACCCGGCCGGCTGCCTCGGGCTCCCCGGTCGTGGACCGCGAGCTGGTCGACCAGGTGCGCTGAGGGCCACTTCCGGTCGGGCAGCGAGGGGCACGGCCCCACTGCCGGGCGGGCAGCGAGCGGTCGTCGGTCCCCACTGTTGGTCGAGCAGCGAGCGCCAGCGAGCGGGCGTCGAGACCCCGGTCCCCCGGGGTCTCGGGGTCAGAAGCCGCCGTTCTCCTCGCGGCGACGACGCCACCGCTCCTCGACGCGCTCCATGAAGGAGCCGGAGGACCCGCGCTGGCGCGAGCGCATCTTGCCTCGGCGGCCACCGTCGATGACGGTGAAGCCGGTCTGTCCGGTGGGCTGGCCGGGTGCCTCCTCGCCGGGAGCGGGGGCCGCCTGGGCCTGACCGCGCAGGGCGTTGAGACCGAGGGTGGCCGAGCCGAGCATCACGACGAAGCCGGCGATGCCGATGGGCCAGACGTTGATGACCGCACCGGTCATGAGCAGGACGACTCCGAGGACGAACACAGCGCCGGCCAGCACCGCGCGCCGCCGGGCGGCGCGGCGCAGCGAGGTGCCGCGCAGGGTGGAGACGAACTTGGGATCCTCCTCGGAGAGGGCGCGCTCCATCTGCTCGAGCAGTCGCAGCTCCTCTTCCGAGAGTGGCACGGTTCCTCCATGGTGCTCGCCTGGTGCACGGCCTCGTCCCCGTGGCCGACGGCACAAGTCTAGGCAGGCCGTCGCGCGCATGGTAGGGATGCACCCATTTTGGGGCCACTGGTCCCGACCGGCGCCGGCCGGCACACGATCTTCACGCCGAACCGGCGTATCAATACGCCGGTTCGGCGCCCCTTCCACGCCGCGACGGCCAGTCCTTCCGGAGGTTGCGCCGGTCCGGCATCCCCTCCAGGTCGAGCCGGCCTCTCAACACGCCGGCTCGACGTGCTCACCCCAGCAGGCTGGCGGGACGCACCGCGGCGCTGCCGAAGCGTCGGGCGGCGCGGTCGACGGCCCGGTCGGCGTCGGACCAGCCGTGGTCACGCTCCCCCAGCAGCGCCTGGCGGTGCACGCTCTCGCGCGGCACCAGCCCCTCCACCCGGACCCCCACCAGGCGCAGCCGGGCGCGCTGGAGGCCGAGAGCGTCGAAGAGCGCCACGGCGGTGCGGTAGACGTCCTGGGTGACGTCGGTGGCCTCGGGCATCGTCCGGGAGCGGGTGAGGGTGGTGAAGTCGGCGAAGCGCACGGTGATCGACACGGTCCGGCCGGCGACACCGGCGACCCGCATCCGCCGCGCGACGGTGCCGGTGAGCGCCAGCATCTCGCGCAGCACCACCTCGCGGTCGTCGACGTCGCGGGAGAAGGTCTGCTGCGCGCCCATCGACTTCTCCGGATCCGCACCTCCCCCGATCCCGAAGACCGGCGTCTGCTTGGCCACGACCTCCCGGCGGTCCTGGCCCCAGGCCAGCTCGTGCAGGTGGCTGCCCAGCGCCTGCCCGACGGCGCGTTGGAGGGTGCGCAGCGGGGTGTGCGCGACGTCGCCGACCGTGATGAGCCCCAGCCGGTGCAGCATCGCGCGGGTCTTCTCACCCACCCCGTAGAGCTCCCCCACGTCGAGGGGGTGCAGGAACGTCGTGACCTCCTCGGGAGGGACCACCACCACACCATCGGGCTTGGCCCGACGACTGGCGAGCTTGGCCACCGAGATCGACGCCGCCACCCCCACCGAGCAGGTGATGCCCTGCTCGTCGTGGACCGTGGCGCGGATTCGGTCGGCGATCTCCTCGGGGGTCCCCCAGCGGCGTACGGACCCGCGGACGTCGAGGAACGCCTCGTCGATGGAGACCACCTCCACCACCGGCGTGATCCGCCGGAGGGTCTCGACGACCGCGGCGGAGACGGTGCCGAAGACGTCGTGCTCGGGGCTGACGATCACCGCCTGCGGGCAGAGCCGGCGGGCGCGCGCCGAGGGCATGCCCGAGCGCACGCCGTGCTCCCGGGCGAGGTAGTTGGCCGAGAGGACCACACCGCGGTGGCCGCCGCCGACGATGACCGGCACGTCGCGCAGGTCGGGGCGGTCACGGGTGGCGACGGAGGCGTAGAACGCGTCCATGTCGACGTGCAGGACCGGGGTGTCGGTCATGGCCGCCACCGCCCGTGCGTCAGTGACGTCCCGAGCGTGCGCGAGCGACCTCTCGGCCGTGCGTGAGTGACCTCTCGGCAGTCAGGCGAGTCAGGCGCGGGCGAGCAGGTGGAGCTGGGTGGCCAGGGGGAGGTACTCCGGGCGCTCGGCGACGGCCTGCTCCAGCTCCAGCAGGGCTGCGGTGGCACCGGGCTCGAGGTCGAGCAGCGAGCCGGGGACCAGGTCGGCGAAGACGCGGACGCCGTGGACGGTCTCGGTGCGCAGACCGGCGGCGTCGAGCAGGTCGGTGAGCTCGTCGCGGGTGAAGCGCCGGCCGGCACGACCGGGCTCGGTGCTGGCCGCCGACGCGGGGGCGAGCAGGGCGAGCGCCTGGCCGAAGTGACCGGCCATGGCCCGCGCGATGACCGCGGCGTGGCGCTGGGCGACCAGCAGCGACAGGGCGCCGCCGGGGCGCAGCACCTCGTGCAGCGTGGCGAGGGCACCGGCGGCGTCGGTGACGTGCTCGAGCACGCCGTGGCACAGCACCAGGTCGGCACTGCCGGGCGCGACGGGGCCCGCAGGCGCGAGCAGGCTGGACAGGTCGCCCTGGTGGGCGACCACCTCGACACCCTCCTCGCGGGCGCGGCGGCCCAGCGAGGCGAGCGCGTCGGGACTGGGGTCGACGACGGTGACGCGGTGGCCCATGCCGGCGATCCGGACCGCGGAGACGCCGGTGCCGCCGCCGATGTCGAGGACGTCGAGCGGCTCGCCGTCGAGGAGGCCGCGCAGGGCCTCCCACACCACGGCGGTACGGGCGTTGGCGCGACGCTGCTCGGGCCGGTCGGTACCTGGCATGGCCCCCACCCTAGGGCGTCGGTGGGCCGGGTCATCCCGGGCTCCCCGGGCTGCGGTGCCACAGCTTGCGGGCGACGTCGCGGGTGTCGTCGCCGGCCGGCTTGATGTCGGCGTACGGCGAGAGCTTGAAGCCGCTGGAGTGCACCAGCACCCGGCGCCGACCCATGCCTCCCGCGGTCGGGCCGTCCTGCGGCTCCTCGGAGAAGTCCGGCGGTCGGGCCATCACCGGGCGCGAGGCCCGGCTCTCGGCCGCGCCGGCGCCCGCGCGCTCCACCCCGACGCCCCCGAACCCGCCGGGGACCACGGCCATCTCGGCGCGCACCGCCTCGAGGCCGCCGCCGCGCCAGGTCTGGTGCAGGGCGGGCAGCTCCCAGCAGCCGGTGGCGCGCAGCGAGACCCCACGGTGGCCGGTACGGCGCAGCTCGCCGCGCACCACCAGCAGCCAGGAGTGGAAGACCGTGGCGGCGTAGGGGCCCTGGGCGTCCTCGAAGAAGGTCGCGTCGACCGGACCGGTGCCGTCGTCGAGGGTCAGGAAGATGACGCGTCGACCGGAGCGGATCGGCGGGGTCTGGGTGGCGACCTTGACCCCGGCGACCAGCAGCTCGGCCTTGCTGCGCTGCCCGAGCAGGTCGCGGCTGCGGGTCGCCCCGAGGGCATCGAGGAAGGGGCCGTAGGTGTCGACGACGTGCCGACTGGCGTCGAGGCCGAGGATCTCCAACTCCGCGCGCATCCGCTCCTCCGCGGTCATCTCGGGGAGCCCCGAGAGCTCGCCGTCGCCGGGCGCGTCGCCGAGGTCGAGGGCCAGCTGGACCGACTCCACCGGCTCCGGGGGCGGGGCGGTGCGGGCCTGGGCCGAGGAGCGGCCCCAGATCCCGTCGCGGACGGGGGTGCCGGAGTCGTCGCGGTAGCCGGCACCGAGGTCCGCGGGACGCCGGTCGCCGCGCAGGTCGCGCTCCCCCACCGACTCCGCCCCGCGCTGGCGCTCGCGCACCTCGGCGTCGCTGGAGTTGCGGGCCGCGGCCGCGTCGGCCACCGCGACCGAGCGGGCGGGCGTGCGGGAGCGCCGGCCCGCCGCACCTCCGGTGCTGCGGCCCCGGGCGGCGCGCTCGACCGCGCGGCCGTGCCGGTCGAGCTCGGCCACCTGCAGGAGCAGGTCACGTCGGGTGACGGTGCCTCGCCGGCGTACGTCGGCGCCGGAGGTGTCCCCCAGCCCGTAGGTCGCGTCGAAGCCACCGGCCAGCACCAGCCGCTCCACGACCGGGCGGGAGACCCGCGCGCGGTGCCAGAAGTCGCTGAGCGAGTGGTAGGGCCGGGCCGCGACGACCCGGTCGACCTCGGCCTCGCTGATGCCCTTGACCTCCGAGAGCGCGAGCCGGATGCCCCAGCGTCTGGCGCCCTCGGGCTGCTGGTCGGTCCACCACGGCACCCCGGGACCGGGCCCGGGGCCCTCGTCGAGCACCTCCACGGAGTACTCCCTGCCGCTGCGGCCCACGTCGAGGCCGAGCACCTCGATGCCGCAGCGACGGGCGTCCTCGAGGATCAGGCGCTTGGGGTACATGCCGGGGTCGTGGGTGAGCACCCCGGCCAGGAAGTGCGCCGGCCAGTGCGCCTTGAGCCAGGCCGACTGGAAGGTCGGCAGCGCGAAGGCGGCCGCGTGGGCCTTGCAGAACCCGAAGGAGGCGAAGGCCTCCAGCACCGACCAGACCTCCTCCACCACGTGCATGGGGTAGCCGCGCCCCAGGGCGCGGGGGAAGAACCACACCTTGGTCTCGGCCATGCCCTCGCGGTCACCGAGCGCGCGCCGCTTCTCGTCGGCCTCGGCGAACGTGACGCCGGCGAAGCGGCTGATGATCTCGATGACCTGCTCGTGGAAGACCACGACCCCGCGGGTGGGGCCGAGGATCGGGCGCAGGTCGTCGTGGAGGTAGCGCGCGGCCTTCCAGCCCTGCTTGACCTCGAGGTAGGGGGTGATCATGTCGCTCTTGACCGGCCCGGGGCGGAACAGCGAGATGTCGGTGATGACGTCCTCGAAGGTCTCGATGCCGGACTTGCCGACCAGCTCGCGCTGGCCCGGCGACTCGATCTGGAAGATCCCCAGCGTCCGCGCGGTCGAGATCATCTCGTAGGTCGCGGGGTCGTCGTGGGGCACCTGCTGCTGGTCGTCGAGGTCGACCTCGACGCCCTCGAGCCTCCTGATCTCGTTCACCGCGTGGGCCATCGAGGACTGCATCCGGATGCCGAGCACGTCGAGCTTGAGCAACCCGAGGTCCTCGACGTCGTCCTTGTCGAACTGGCTCATCGGGAATCCCGCGAACGACGCCTCCACCGGAGTGCGGTCCAGCAGCGTGGCGTCGGAGAGCAGCACCCCGCACGGGTGCACCGCCACGTGCCGCGGCAGGCCGTCGAGGCGCTCGACGAGCTGGAACATCAGGTCCAGCCGCTGCTCCCCCAGCCCGCTGGCGCGCAGCTCGGGCAGCTCGCGCAGCGCGGTGCGGGCATCGCGCGCGCGGATGTGCGGGAAGGCCTTGGCGATCGCGTCGGTCTCCAACGGCGGCATGCCCAGCGCGGCACCGACGTCGCGCACGGCGTGCCGCACCCGGTAGGTGTCCATCATCGACACGCACACGCAGCGCTCGCCGCCGTAGCGGTCGAGGATCGCCTCGTAGACCTCGGTGCGGCGCGCGGACTCCACGTCGACGTCGATGTCGGGCAACGCCTGGCGCAGCGGGGAGAGGAAGCGCTCCATCAGCAGCTGGTGGCGGATCGGGTCGACCCCGGAGATGCCGAGCAGGTAGGTCACCAGGCTGCCCGCGCCCGAGCCGCGGGCCGCGACCCGGACACCGAGGTCCTTGATCAGGTCGGTGACGTCGCCGACGGTGAGGAAGTACGACGCGTAGCCGAGGTCGCGGATCACCCCGAGCTCGTCGTCGAGGCGCTTCCACACCACCGCCAGGCCGCTGCTGCCGTAGCGGCCGCCGATCGCCTGCTCGCAGCGCAGGCGGAGCAACGTGTCCGCGTCAGCACTCCGCCCGTCATCGCGAGTGCCGAGCACGCTCGGGCCTCGCGCGAGCTCGAACTCCGGGAAGTGCACCTCCCCCAGGCCGAGGTCGCCGCGGGGGTCGAGGGCGCAGCGCTCGGCCAGCGCGCGGGTGCGGGCCAGCAGCCGGGCGGCGTCGGAGGGTCCGCCGCCGGCGGCGTGCGCGACCTCGTCGGCCACCTGGCGCATCTGCGGCCCGGACTTCAGGTGTCCCTCGGCGTTGGTGCGGTCGACGTGACGCCGGTCCAGCGCGACCAGCCGACGGGAGGCGTCGAGCACGTCGGCCGTGGCGGCGTCGCGGCGCTCGGCGTAGCGCACCTGGTTGGTCAGCACCGTGGGCAGCCCGGCCTCGGCGGCCACCCGGGCCAGGTGGGCGGCGCGGGCCGCGGAGCCGGGCAGCCGGTGGTGGACCAGCTCGACCTGCAGGCAGCCGGTCGGCACCAGCGCGCGCCAGCGGGCCAGCTCGGCACGGACCAGGTCGTCGCGGCGCCCCTCCAGCGCCGGGCCGAGGAGCGATCCGGGGCCGAGCAGCACGACCACGTCGCCGGAGCCCAGCAGCGCGGCGACCTCGGGGGCCTCCGGGTCGAGCACGGGCGTGCCGCGCTCGCCGGCGAGGTGGGTCGCCGAGAGGATCCGGCACACCGCGGCCCAGCCGCCGCGGCCGCCCCCGGGACCGGCCGCGTGCGCGAGGAGGGTCACCCGCGGCAGCCGCGGGTCGCGGAAGGCACCTCCGCGCACCGGCGTACGACGGCGGCTGCCGGGCTCCCCCGCCGGGCCGTCGCCCGGCGCGCCCGGTGTGCTCGGGCGGTACGCGAGGTCGACGCCGAGGACCGGGGAGATGCCGGCGACCTGGCAGGCCTTGGCGAACTTCACCGCGCCGTAGGTGCCGTCGCGGTCGGTGAGACCCAGCAGGTCCATGCCGTGCTCGACGGCCCGCTCCACCAGGCGCGGGGGCAGCGAGGCGCCGTGGCGCAGGGAGTAGCCGGAGGCCACGTGCAGGTGGGGGAACGGGTCGCGCACGGCTCGCTCCTTCGTCTCGTCTCGGCTCGACCCCGGACAGCTCCTCGACCGCCGCTCGCACGCTCTTCCGTAGACCCGGAAGCGTCGAACACGTGTTCGAAGAAGGCGTCAGCGTAACCCCGCCCGAGCGCGGCCGGTCAAGTCCTTGACGGACTGTCGGAGGTTGGGAGTACCGTCGTCGATGTTCGAACATCCGTTCGATCGACGAGGGGTCGAGGGAGCCCGGGACGACGCGCCCGGGAGGAGGACGGTGAGTGAGGATGCGACGCTACGACGAGCCCGTGGAGGTGCGCCGCGGCCCGGTCCCCGGCTGCCCCGGCGAGGGCCCGGCCCAGCTGCTGTGGCGGGGACGGCTGTGGAAGGTGCGTGCCGTGGTCGCGCACTGGGTGGAGACCGGTCCCTGGTGGCAGCACGCCCACGTGCACGCGGTCATCGGCTCCGAGGAGAGCGGGGCTGGAGCCCGCGGCTCCACCTCCGACGGGGGGACCGCCCTGCTCGAGGAGCTGCTCGGTGAGCGGGAGGTCTGGCGGGTGGAGGCCGGCCGCGGCCCCGGCCGCCCCGGGCCCCAGGGGCTGCAGACCTCACAGGGGCCCCACGAGCCCGCCACCCCGACCACCGGGGTGCTCGAGCTGACCCACGACACCGCCGAGGGCCGCTGGCAGCTCGTCGGCTGCACCGACTGACCCGCCCCCTGACGACAGCACCCCAGACCTGGAGAGACAGATGTCCCCGCAGACCCCGTACCTGCTGCCCGCCACCACCCACTCCTACCTCGCCCGCGCGGCCGAGTCGCTCGCCGAGGCCACGGCCTCGCGCGACGTCCCGACCCGCTACGCCTGCGCCCACGTCGCGGCGCTGCGTGCCGCGGCCGCACTGCTCGCCGCCCGCGCCCGGCCCCAGCCGACCCGGGGACGGCGCCAGAAGAACGCCTGGGTGCTGCTGACCGAGGTCGCCCCCGAGCTCGCGGAGTGGGCGACGTTCTTCTCCGCCGGGGCGGCCAAGCGCGCCGCCGCCGAGGCCGGCTCGCGGCGTGCCGTCACCGAGCGCGAGGCCGACGACCTGGTGCGCGACGCCGACCGGTTCCTCGCGGTCGTCGAGCAGTCACTGGGCCTGGTGCCCCATGCCGTGGGCGCCGGCACCACCGTCCCCGGCGGTGCCGGCAGCCGGGTGGTCGAGCACCGCGCCGGATGAGGCCGAGAGGTCGCCCGCGCACGGCCGAGAGGTCGCCCGCGCACGGCCGAAAGGTCGCTCGCGCACGGCCGAGAGGTCGCTCGCGCACGGCCGGCGAGCAGCCGGCGGTGGGTTCAGACCGCGCCGTGGTCGACCCGGGAGCGGGTGGCGCGCAGGTGCTCGGAGGTGCTCGGGTGCCACATGGCGACCAGCAGCGCCACGATGAGCGCGATCGCGAGGTAGCTGAGCAGCAGCAAGGTGGTCGGCGGGTCGACGCGCATGCCCGACCCGGTGGCCACGGCGGTCATCACCAGCAGCACGGTGAGGCAGACACGAGCCCAGTGGTGGCCGTGGGCGTAGAACATGGTGAGGACCACCACCAGCGCCGCGACGGTCACGAACAGCACGGACGCCACCGCGAAGAACTGCGGCACCGCGATCGGCCGCTCGTCCATGAGGTAGTCCAGGCCGCGCTGCGCCACGATCTCGCGAGCGTCACGGTGGCCCTCGGCCCAGTTGAGCACCATCCGCTCGCGCAGCAGCCCGACCAGGGCGACGGTGAGCAGGCCGAGGCCCAGGAAGGTCCCCAGCAGCGCCAGCGAGATCCGGTGGGCCGCAGGCGCCTCCACAGGGCGGTCGTCGAGGTCGGTGCTCACGCATCAGACTCTACGGCTCGGGACTCGACGCACCCACAGGGAGCCGACGTGCAGCCAGGGGTCGCCAGGTCTCGTGGCTCGTCGCTGGCGCTCCTCGCACCTCGACCAGCGGTGGGTGGCTGGCGCTCCTCGCACCTCGACCAGCGGTGAGGGCCGGCGCTCCTCGCTCGGCCAGCGGTGGCGCTGGCTAGGGTGCGGGCATGAGCGAGCACCCGGGCATCGCCCGCTTCCGCGCCGAGCACGAGCGCCTGGGCGGGACCGGTCGCATCGTCACGCTGCCTGACTCGGTGCACACCGCCGCGCTGGCCGCCGAGGCGTTGGGCTGCGAGGTCGGTGCGATCGCCAACAGCCTGCTCTTCGACAGCGGCGAGGGTCCGGTCCTGGTGCTCACCTCCGGGGGACACCGGGTCGACGTCACCGCCACCGCCGCGCGGATCGGGGTGCCGAGGCTCAAGCGCGCGAGCCCCGACTTCGTGCGCGAGCACACCGGCCAGGTGATCGGCGGGGTCTCGCCGCTGGCTCACCCGGCGCCGGTGCCGACGTACCTCGACCGCCACCTCGCCACGTTCGACGAGATCTGGGCCGCGGCCGGCCATCCCGCCGCCGTCTTCTCCACGACGTACGCCGAGCTGCTGGCCATGACGGGGGCGACCGAGGTCCACGTGGGGCCCGAGGACGCGTCGGCGTGAGCCGCGTCGTCGTCGTGGGCGGCGGCTTCGGCGGGATGGCCGTCGCCGCCCGGCTGGCCAAGACCGGCCACGAGGTCACCCTCCTCGAGCGCTCCCCCGACCTCGGCGGCGCCCTCGGCTCGGTGAGCGAGGAGGGCTTCACGTGGGACGCGGGAGCGTCGTACACGTTGCTGCCGGCGGTGCTGCGCGACCTGTTCCGCAAGACCGGGCGTCCCCTCGAGCGCGAGCTGGACCTCGAGCCGCTCGACCTGGTGCGCGAGCACCGCTTCGAGGACGACACCACGCTGGCGCTGCCGACCTCTCGCGCCGGGCAGCTGCGCGCCCTCGACGCCCTCGAGCCCGGCCTCGGCGAGCGCTGGGCCGCCCACGTCGACTCCTTCACCGAGGACTGGGAGGTGCTGCGCCAGCACTACTTCGAGCACCCCTGGCAGCGCGCCGCCCTGCCCGACGCCGTGCGCCGGCGCTTCGACTCCCGCGAGATGCTGCACAAGCGGTTGAAGAAGACCCTCAAGGACGAGCGGCTGCGCGACCTGGCCACCTTCCCGTTCCTCGCCGAGGGGCACGACCCGCGCAACGTCCCCGCCTGGATGGGGCTCGTGGCCTACCTCGAGCAGCGGTTCGGCACCTGGCACGTCCCCGGTGGCATGGCACGCATCACAGAGGTCCTCGGCGCCCGGCTCGCCACCCGCGGGGTCACGGTGCTGCGCGGCACCCCCGCCCGCGACGTCGTCCTGCGCGAGGGCCGCGCCGTGGCGGTGCGCACCGACGAGGGCGACATCGACGCCGACGAGGTCGTCGTCGCCGTCGACCCACGGGGCCTCCCTTCCCTCGCACCGCTCGTGGAGCGCACCATGCCCGCGATCCCGCCGGTGGTCTGCCACGTCGGTCTCGAGGGCGACGTGCCCGACCTGCCGCACGAGGTGGTGCTGCACGGCGACCCGCTGCTCGTGGTCCGGACCGGCGGCCACGCACCCGACGGACGCCACGCCTGGACCATCCACGGGCGCGGCAAGATCGCCGAGGACCTGCTGCGTGCCCTGGCCCGGCACCGCATCGACGTCCGCGCACAGCTGGTGCACCGCGTCGACCGCAGCCCCCGCGAGCTCGTCCAGCTGTGGGGCAGCTCGCCGCTCGGGGTGCTCTGGCAGGGCCGCAGCACCGTCCGCGCACGCCTCGGGCCGGACACCCCGATCCCGCATCTGCACACCGCGGGCGCGCACGCGACGCCCGGCGCGGGGCTGCCGTTCGTCGGCCTCTCCGCCGCGCTCGTCGCCGAGCGCATCGGCCCCGTCTGACGCCCCGCCTGACGCCCTCCTCGACGAGGGCGCGCCCGGACCAAGGCGTCAGGGCCGAGGCGTCAGGGCCGGACGTCGAGCTTCTCGAAGATCTCCAGCGTCGCCTTGGACCGGTTCAGGGTGTAGAAGTGCAGCCCCGGGGCGCCGGCGTCGAGCAGGTCGCGGCACAGCTCGGCGGCCAGCGCGATGCCCTCGGCACGCATCGAGACCGGGTCGCCGTCGTGGGCGGCGATGCGCTCCACGACCTCGGCGGGCACCTCGGTGCCGATCAGCTCGCCCTGGCGACGGATCGCGGCGAGGTTCAGGATCGGCATGATCCCCGGCAGGATCGGCAGGTCGACCCCACGCGCACGGACCCGCTCGACGAGGCCGACGTAGTCCTCGGCACGGAAAAACATCTGCGTCACCGCGAACTCCGCACCCGCCCGCGCCTTGGCCACCAGCACGTCGGCGTCGTGGTCCAGCGACGGCGAGCTGGGGTGCTTCTCGGGGAACGCCGCGACCCCGACGCGGAAGTCCTCGCGCGCCGCCACCATCTCCACCAGCTCGCTGGCGTAGGTCAGCCCGCCCTCGGTGGGGGTCCACTCCGCGCGCGGGCCACCCTCGGGGTCGCCGCGCAGCGCCATGACGTGGTGGACACCGGCCGCGGCGTACTCGTCGAGGATCTCCTCCAGCTCCGCCCGCGTGTGGCCCACACAGGTCAGGTGGGCCATCGGGAGCATCGAGGTCTCCTGCGCGATGCGCCGCGTGACCCGCACGGTCGTGCCGCGGCTCGAGCCACCGGCGCCGTACGTCACCGAGACGAACGTCGGGTCGTAGGGCTCCAGGGCCCGCACGGCTGCCCAGAGCTGCTCCTCACCGGCCTCGTCCTTGGGTGGGAAGAACTCGAAGGAGAAGGACCGCTCCCCCGCCTCGATCAGCTCCTTCAGGGAGCGCCCACGGCCGATGCTCATGGCCACGAGTCTAGGTCGCGGCACCCCACCCGGGCCGGTCACGTCCACCCACCGGTGACCCCCGTACGCTGCTCCGGTGACCTGGGACGCGACCGAGTTCCGCCAGCGCGTCCAGGACGCCCTGGACGACTTCCTCGACCTGCAGGGCCAGCGGCTGGCCCCGCTCGGGCCCGACGCCGAGCGGCTGCTCGCCGAGGCGCGCGCGGCCGTCTCGGGCGGCAAGAGGTTCCGGGCAGCCTTCTGCTGGTGGGGCCACCTCGCGGTCGCACCCGCCGCCGACGAGCAGGCCCTGGCCCGTGCCTGCGCCTCCCTGGAGCTGCTGCACGCGAGCGCCCTGGTCCACGACGACCTCATGGACGCCTCCGACACCCGGCGCGGGCGGCCGGCGACGCACCGCGGCTTCGAGGCCGAGCACCGCGCCGCCGACGGCGGCCGGGGCTGGCGCGGCGACCCCGAGCAGTACGGCGCCGCCGCAGCGATCCTGCTGGGCGACCTGCTCCTGGCGTGGGCCGACGAACTGCTGCGCACCTGCGGGCTGCCGCTGGAGCAGGTGGGCCCGGCGCTGGAGGTCCTGGACCGCACCCGCACCGAGGTGATCGCGGGACAGTTCCTCGACGTCTCGGTGCAGGCCCGTGGCCGTGCCGACGTCGATGCCGCCATGACGGTGCTGCGCTACAAGTCCGCGAAGTACTCCATCGAGCGGCCGCTGCACACCGGCGCCGCCCTCGCCGGCGCGGACGAGGCGACCACCGCCGCGCTGCGCTCCTTCGGGCTGCCGCTGGGTGAGGCGTTCCAGCTGCGCGACGACCTGCTGGGCGTCTTCGGCGATCCCGCCGAGACCGGCAAGCCCGCCGGTGACGACCTGGTCGAGGGCAAGCGCACCGTGCTGGTCGCGCTCGCGCTCGACGCCGCCCCCGACGAGGAGGCGGCCCGGCTCGACGGCTCGCTCGGCAGGGCGCTGTCGGCGACCCAGGTCGACGACCTGCGCGGGATCATCGCCCGCAGCGGGGCGCAGCAGCAGGTCGAGGACGTCATCGCGGCGCTGACCGAGCGGGCACTGACGGTCCTGGACGACGCCGCGCTGCGACCGGAGGCCGACGCAGTGCTGCGCGAGCTGGCCGCCGCGGCCACCCAGCGCAGCGTCTGACCCGACCCGACCCGACCCGACCCGATCCGGCCCACGCCTACGGCGTCGCGGTCCCCGTCGGGCTGGAGGTCGTCGGAGACATCCGAGGCAGGTCCGGGTCACCTGTCTGCGAGCCCGGGTCGCGCCCGGCGAGCAGCCAGATGCCGATGACGACGGCGAGCACCAGCACCATCGCGAGCGCACCGGACGGGCCGCCCCGTGGCGGCTGGACGTTCTCGGGAACTCGTCGGTAGAGCACGGCCAGGACCTCGGAGGGACCTAGAAGGCCATCGACTGGGCCCGGCGCTTGACCTCCGAGCCGCGGTTCTCCCGCAGCGCGTCGATCGGCCGGCCGGGCAGGTCGGCGTCGAGGAAGACCCAGGCGATGATCTCGCGGTCGTCGTAGCCGTTGTCGTGCATCAGGGTCACCAGGCCCGGCAGCCCCTTGACCGGCTCGCCGTCCTGGATGAAGAGCGCGGGCACCCGCTGGCCGGCGCGCTCCCACGGGACGGCGGCGGCGAGCTGGTGCTCGCGGATCATCGTGCGCACCTTGCCGACGCTCACGCCGAGCTGCTCGGCGACCTCGGACCACTCCAGCCAGTCCTCCACGAGGGCGGAGAGGTCGTGGTCGGCCAGGCGGGTCTCACTCATGGGTCCATGGTGTCACTGCCCGGCAACGCCCGGCCGGGCGGGCGCCACGGGATCGGGCGGGCGCCACGCCGGGCCGGGGGCAGCCCGGCGCCCGGACGCGGCGACCGTACGATGGACGCTCCGGAACGCAGGAGGGTCCGCAGTGACAGACCGGGAGCCGCAGGGCCAGCTCCTCGACGGCCGCTACCGCGTGGGCCCGCGCATCGCCCGCGGCGGCATGGCGTCGGTCCACGAGGCCCTCGACCTGCGCCTGCACCGCACCGTCGCGGTCAAGATCATGCACCCCGGCCTCGGTGACGGCACCGACTTCGCCGCCCGCTTCGTGCGCGAGGCGCGCGCCGCGGCCAAGCTGTCGCACCCCAACGTCGTGGCGGTCTACGACCAAGGCGAGGACGACGGCACCGTCTTCCTGGCGATGGAGCTGGTCACCGGGCACACCCTGCGCGACACCATCTCCAAGGAGAGCCCGATGTCGCCGTCGCGGGCGCTCGCGCTGCTGGAGCCGGTCGTCTCCGCGCTCGCCGCCGCGCACCGCGCCGGGATCGTGCACCGCGACGTCAAGCCCGAGAACGTCCTCATCGCCGACGACGGCCGGGTCAAGGTCGCCGACTTCGGGCTGGCCAAGGCCGTCGGCACCGACACCCAGCACACCGCGACCGGCGGGGTGCTCATCGGCACCGTCTCCTACCTCGCCCCCGAGCTGGTCGCCGAGGGCACCAGCGACGCCCGCGCCGACGTCTACGCGGTCGGCGTGATGTCCTACGAGCTGCTCACCGGCACCAAGCCGCACGAGGGCGAGACCCCGATCCAGGTGGCCTACAAGCACGTCCACGAGGACGTCCCCGCGCCGTCCCTGCGCGCCCCCGGCGTCCCGTCGTACGTCGACGCGCTGGTCGCCCGCGCCACCGCCCGGGACCGCAGCCAGCGCCCGGCCGACGCGAGCGTGCTGCTCCACCACCTGCACCGTGTCTCCCAGGCGCTGTCCTCCGGCGTCTCCGACGACGAGGAGCTGACCCAGGACCTCACCCCCCTCCTCGCGGCGATCCCCGCACCGGTGGCGGCCGCGGCGCCCGTGGAGGAGCACCGCGTCGGCGACACTTCGCCGGAGGTCTGGGAGCCCGAGGAGCTGGCCGGTCTCACGCACTCCGGGACCGACCCCGAGGCCGTCCCGACCGCCGGTGCGGGCCCCACTGCAGGCGCCGCCGCTCCCGCGCGTCCGCCCCGGCCGGCTGCCCGACCCGCGTCCCGACCTGCTTCCCGATCGCCCCGCCAACCCGGTCGACGCCGCCGCTGGAAGGGCCCGCTGGTCCTGCTGCTCGCGCTGCTGCTCGCCTCGGGCGTCGGCCTGGGCGCCTGGTGGTTCGGCTGGGCGCGATACGAGACGGTGCCGACCGTCCTCGGCCAGAGCCGCGCGTCGGCGATCCAGGAGCTGGAGGAGGCCGGCTTCGAGGTCGACCTCGCCGACGGCGTCTACAGCGAGTCCGTCGACAAGAACCACGTGGTGAGCAGCAGCCCCGAGCCCGGCGAGCGGGTGCTGCCCGGCGAGACGGTGACGGTGGTGCTGTCCCTGGGCGTGGAGAAGTACCCCGTGCCCGACCTCCAGGGCCTCACCACCGATGCCGCCCGCGCGGCACTGGCGGAGGTGCAGCTGAAGCTGGGGCGGGTGAAGGAGAAGTTCTCCGAGAAGGTCGAGTCCGGCCTGGTGATCCGTCACGACCCCGCCGAGGGCAAGCAGCTGCGCCCGGACAGCGTCGTCGACGTCGTGGTCAGCAAGGGCCGACGCCCGCTCAACGTGGGCGACTGGGTCGGCAAGCCCGCCGACCGCGCCCAGCAGACGCTGGAGCGCAAGGGGCTGGTCGTCGACCGCTCGCAGGAGCAGTACGACAACACCGTCCCAGAGGGCTTCGTGATCGCCCAGAACCCCCAGGGCGGCACCCTTTTCCGCGGCGAGACCGTCGCCCTGGTCGTCTCCCTGGGGCCCGACCTGGTCACCGTCCCCAGCGTGCGCGCGCAGGGCGTGGAGTCCGCCCGCCAGGAGCTCGAGTCGCTCGGCTTCGTCGTCGAGACCCGGGAGGCCAGCGGCTACCTCGGGCTGGGCTACGTCTTCAGCCAGGACCCCGCCGCCGGTGAGCGGCTCCCGCGCGGCAGCACGATCACGCTGACCCTCATCTGAGATTTCACGGGCGGCGGCGTCCGCCGTGAGGATGCTCCGGTGACCTCCCCCAGCGCCGACCCCAGCACCGCCCCGAGCGCCGATCCGAGCACCGACCGCAACCCGATCGGCACCCACGTCCTGGTCGGCAAGGGCCTGGTCGCCGGTGCGCTGGCCGATGCCGAGCGGCTGGGCTGCGAGACGCTGCAGGTCTTCGTGGGCAACCCGCGCGGGTGGGCGCTGACCCCCGGCAAGCCGGCCGAGGACGAGGCCTTCCGGGTCGCTGCGCACGAGCGCGGCATCCGGACCTTCATCCACTCGCCGTACCTGGTCAACCTCGGCTCCCCGACGGCGAAGACCTACGAGAACAGCGTCGCCGTCGTGGCCCACAACCTGCGCCGCGCCGCCGAGATCGGCGCCGAGGGCGTCGTCGTGCACACCGGGTCCTACGTCGACACCCAGGCCGACCCCGAGGGCGCGGCGCAGCGGCACGCGGCCGCGCTGGCCCAGGTCCGCGAGGGGCTGCTGCCCATCCTGGAGGCTCTCGGCGACGACGGCCCCTGGCTGCTGCTGGAGCCGACCGCCGGGCAGGGCCGCTCGCTGTGCGCGGGCGTGGAGGACCTCGGCGACTACCTCGGGGCGCTGGACCACCACCCGCGTGCCGGCATCTGCCTCGACACCTGCCACGTGTTCGCGGCCGGCGCGCCGTTGGACGAGGCCGGTGGCGCTGCGGCCACCGTCGAGCGGATCGGCGAGATCGCCGGCCCCGACAGGCTGCGCCTCGTGCACGCCAACGACTCCAAGGACGTGCGCGGCGCGATGAAGGACCGGCACGAGCAGATCGGCAAGGGCCACATCGGCTCCGACGCGTTCGTGGAGCTCTTCGCCCACCCGGCTCTGGAGGGCGTGCCGTTCGTCCTGGAGACCCCCGGCTCCCGCGAGCCCGGGGGCGACGTGGACGTGCTGAAGGCGCTGCGCGACGTCGCCCGCCGCCAGGCCGGGACGCAGTGATGCGGCGGTGACCACCCGGCGTACCTCCCTGCTGGCGTCGCTGGCGCTGCTGGCGATGACCGCCTCGTGGGGGTCGACCTTCTTCCTCATCCGCGACCTGCTGGAGCGGGTGCCGACGCTGGACTTCCTGGCGGTGCGGTTCCTCGTCGCGGCCGCCGCGATGCTGCTCGTCGCGCCGCGCGCGGTGGCCCGGCTCAGTCCCGAGTCCCGGCGTCACGCGGTGGTGCTGGGCGGGGTGTACGGCGTCGCACAGGTGCTGCAGACCGCCGGCCTGGCCCACACCCCGGCGAGCGTCTCCGGCTTCATCACCGGGATGTACGTCGTCATGACCCCGCTCCTCGCAGCGGTGCTGCTCCGCACCCGCATCGGCGGGCTGACCTGGGTCGCCGTCGCGATCGCCGCCGGTGGGCTGGCCGTCCTGACCCTCGACGGCGTCTCCATGGGCTACGGCGAGGCCATCACGCTGATGTCGGCGGTGCTCTACGCCCTCCACATCGTGGGGCTGGGTGCCTGGTCGGACCCGCGGCAGGCGCTGGGCATGTCGATCGTGCAGATCACCGTCATCGCGGCGCTGTGCTCGATCGCGACGATCCCCGACGGGGTGGTGCTGCCCAGCACCGGCGCCGACTGGGCGTCGGTGGTCTACATGGCGCTGGTCGCGGGCGCGGCGGCGATGCTGGCCCAGACCTGGGCGCAGGCGCACCTGCCGCCCACGCGGAGCGCGATCATCATGTCGATGGAGCCGGTCTTCGCCGCGACCTTCGCGGTGTGGCTCGGTGGGGAGCCCACGACGCTGCGGATGGTGGGCGGCGGCCTCATGGTGCTGACCGCGATGCTGCTGGTCGAGCTGGCGCCGCGGCGGAAGGTCGAGGGCGAGGTCCAGCACCTGGTCGTGTGACCGGTCACACCCACCCCCCGGTTACGTTCGGCCCATGGTCGTCGTGATGTCCCCCGACGCCACGGAGGAGGACGTGGCGGCGGTCGTCGCACGCGTCGAGGCCGTCGGTGGCGAGGCCAACGTCAGCAAGGGCCTGACCCGCACGATCATCGGCCTGGTCGGGGACATCGAGTCCTTCCACCACCTCAACCTGCGCACCCTGCGCGGCGTCGCGGACGTGCACCGGATCTCCGACCCCTACAAGCTCGTGAGCCGCCAGCACCACCCCGACCGGTCCACGGTCTGGGTCGGCACCGGCCGCCAGGTCCCGATCGGCCCGGAGACCTTCACCTTCATCGCCGGCCCGTGCGCCGTCGAGACCCCCGGTCAGACCCTCGAGGCCGCCCAGATGGCGCAGGCCGCGGGGGCCACGCTGCTGCGCGGCGGCGCGTTCAAGCCGCGCACCTCCCCCTACGCCTTCCAGGGCCTCGGGGTCAAGGGGCTGGAGATCCTGGCCGGTGTCCGCGAGGCCACCGGCATGCCGGTCGTCACCGAGGTCGTCGACGCCCGCGACGTCGCGGTGGTCGCCGAGCACGCGGACATGCTGCAGGTCGGCACCCGCAACATGGCCAACTTCGGGCTGCTGCAGGCCGTCGGCGAGGCCGGCAAGCCGGTGCTGCTCAAGCGCGGCATGACGGCCACCATCGAGGAGTGGCTGATGGCGGCCGAGTACATCGCCCGCCGCGGCAACCTCGACGTCGTCCTGTGCGAGCGCGGCATCCGCACCTTCGAGCCCGCCACCCGCAACACCCTCGACATCTCCGCGGTGCCGGTCGTGCAGGCCACCAGCCACCTGCCGGTCATCGTCGACCCCTCCCACGCCGCCGGCCGCAAGGACCTCGTGGTCCCGCTGGCCCGCGCCGCGATGGGCGTCGGCGCCGACGGGGTCATCGTCGACGTCCACCCCGACCCCGAGTCCGCGCTGTGCGACGGCCCCCAGGCGCTGCTCGGCAGCGAGCTGCGCGAGCTGGCCTCCGCGGTGCGCAGGCTGCCCGCGGCGCTGGGTCGTCGCGACGCCTCGGAGCGGGTGCGCGAGGGCTGAGCGGGCGCAATCATGAGCCCGTCGGGGAGCACGGCTACGCTGCGGCTTGCCGGCAATCCCGGTCCGGGACGGGAGGGACATGACGAGCACGTGCGCGCGCTGCGGCGCCGAGCACCCCGTCGACTCCGTGGGCCGCTTCTGCACCAACTGCGGTGCCCCGCGCGGCGCCGTCGCCGGCCCCGTGGCCGAGCCGCCACCCGTGCACCAGGCGCCCCCGCCGCAGCGGTTCCCGCTGTACGCCGAGGAGCCCGGCTCCCCCGCCCCTGCCCCGGCGCCCACGCCGGTCGCCCCCGGCCAGCCACCCCACGGCGGCCAGCACCGTCGCCGCAGCGCGCTGCTCTGGGCGGGCCTCGCGGTGGCCGCACTGCTCGTGCTCGTCGTCGTGCTGGCGCTGCTGACCGGCGAGAGCGCGGAGGACCCCTCCGGGTCCGGCCCTGCGGCCGGGACCTCGAGCGCCGACGGCGACCCCGCTCCCACCGCCGACCCCGAGCCCCTGGTCGACCAGGTGACCGCGGAGGCGCCGCGCAGCGACGCGGACAGCGTCGACATCTCGACGGGTGAGCCGACGTCGTACGAGGCCGGGAACATGCTCGACGGCGACCCCGAGACCGCGTGGCGGGTCGACGGCGACGCCACGGGCGAGACCCTGACCTTCACCTTCGACGAGCCGGTGACGCTCACGAGCCTGGGGCTGGTCAACGGCTACGCGAAGACCTCGGTCGACGGCTCCGGCACCGAGTTCGACCTGTACGCCGGCAGCCGTCGCGTCCTGGCGGTCCAGTGGGTCCTGGACGGGGGGACGGTGATCGACCAGACCCTCTCCGACGGCGAGCGTGGGCTGCAGCGAGTGGACACCGGGGCGGTCGAGGTCACCGTCGTGGAGCTGCGCCTGGTCGAGGTCTCCGCGCCCGGCGACGGGCCGGCGGCACGCGACAAGACCGCGATCTCCGAGGTGTCCCTGGAGGGCTACCCCGGCTGAGGCCTGCTCCTGGCCTAATCGAGCCCGGCGAGCACCGAGGCGGCGCGCTCGGCGTCGGCGCGGCTGACGTCGAGGTGCGTGACGAGCCGGACCGTGGTGGGCCCGACCGTGGCGACCAGGACGCCGGCCTCCTTCGCCCGGGCCACGAACCCGGCGGCGTCGGCCTTCTCGACGACCACGATGTTGGTGTCGACCGTGTCCGGGTCGGTGCCGCAGGCCTCGGCCAGCAGCCGGGCGTGGGCGTGATCGTCGGCGAGGCGCTCGACGTGGTGGTCCAGGGCGTGCAGGCCGGCAGCGGCCAGGATCCCGACCTGGCGCATGCCGCCGCCGAGGCGCTTGCGGCGCACCCGGGCCTCGGCCATCGCGTCGGCGGAGCCCACCACCAGCGACCCGACCGGGGCGCCGAGCCCCTTGGAGAGGCAGACGGCCAGGGAGTCGGTCGCGGCGCCGTACTCCTCCAGCGGCGTGCCGGTCGCGACGTGGGCGTTCCAGAGCCGGGCGCCGTCGACGTGGACGGCGACACCGGCCTCGTCGGCCAGGGCGCGCACGGCCTTGAGATCCGCGAGCGGCAGGACGGTGCCGCCGGCGAAGTTGTGGGTGTTCTCCAGCGAGATCGCGGCGGTGCGCACGAAGAACGGGCCCATGTCGGGGGCGACCAGCCGGCGCAGGACGCCGAGGTCGACACCACCCCGATCGTGGATCCACGTGCGCATGGTGACGCCGCTGACCGCGCCGTGGGCGCCGAGCTCGGCACGCGCGATGTGGGCCGAAGCCTCGCACAGCACCTCCTGCCCCGGCGGGACCAGCAGGCCCACCGCGAGCACGTTGGCCAGCGACCCGGTGGGGGTGAACAGCGCGGCCTCGTGGCCGAACATCCCCGCGACGCGCTCCTCGAGCGCACGGACCGTGGGGTCCTCGCCGTAGACGTCGTCACCGACCTCGGCGCGCGCCATCGCGGCGCGCATCGCCTCGGTGGGACGGGTCAGCGTGTCGGAGCGGAGGTCGATCACGGCGCGACCCTACCCAGGGGGCCAACCGGTGTTTCGAGACGCGTCACGGTCCGACCTCGCCAGCTCGGTCGCTCCGTCGACGCTCCTCAACCTTGCTCGCGCACGTTTCGTCCTTCTCTTCGTTCAGGGCGAAACGGCTCGCAACATGTCGGCCACCTGGAAGGCCAGCTCGAGGGACTGCACGCGGTTGAGGCGCGGGTCGACGACCGACTCGTAGCGGTGCGCGAGCCCGTGCTCGTCGAGCTCCTCGCCGCCGCCGATGCACTCGGTGACGTCGTCGCCGGTCATCTCGACCAGGATGCCACCGGGCCAGGTGCCGAGGCTGCGGTGGACGTCGAAGAAGCCCTGCACCTCGCCGACGACGTCGTCGAGGCGACGGGTCTTGTAGCCGGTGGAGGAGGTGAAGGTGTTGCCGTGCATCGGGTCGCAGACCCAGGCCACCTGGACGCCCTCGGCGGTGACCTTCTCCACCAGGCCGGGCAGGCCCTCGCGGACCTTGTCGGCGCCGAAGCGGGTGATGAAGGTGAGGCGGCCGGGGGTGTTCTCCGGGTTGAGCTGGGCGGCGAGCGCCAGCGCGTCGTCGGCGGTGGCCGTGGGGCCGAGCTTGACCCCGATGGGGTTGCGGATGTGGCGGAAGTACTCCACGTGGGCGCCGTCGAGCTGGCGGGTGCGCTCACCGATCCAGACGAAGTGGCCCGAGACGTTGTAGGGCTGCTCGGTGCGGGAGTCGACGCGGGTCATCGCGTGCTCGTACTCCATCAGCAGCGCCTCGTGGCTGGAGTGGAAGTCGACGCGGCGGAGCTCCTCGGGGTCGGCGCCGATGGCCTCCATGAACGACAGCGCCTTGTCGATCTCGCCGGCCAGCTGCTCGTAGCGCTGGCCCGCGGGCGAGGTCTTCACGAAGTCGGTGTTCCAGGTGTGGACCTGGCGCAGGTCGGCGTAGCCGCCGGTGACGAAGGCGCGCACGAGGTTGAGCGTCGCGGCGGAGGCGTTGTAGGCGTCGAGCAGCCGCTTGGGGTCGGGGATGCGCGCCTCGGGCGTGAACTCGAAGCCGTTGACCACGTCGCCGCGGTAGGCCGGGAGGGTGACCTCCTGGCCGTCGACGACCCGGGTCTCCTCGTCGGAGCTGCGTGGCTTGGCGTACTGCCCGGCCAGCCGGCCCAGCTTCACGACGGGCACCGAGCCGGCGTAGGTCATGACGACGGCCATCTGCAGCAGCACCCGCAGCTTGTTGCGGACGTTGTCGGCGGTGACCTCGGCGAAGGTCTCGGCGCAGTCGCCGCCCTGCAGAAGGAACGCCTCCCCGCGGGTGACCGCGGCCAGCTTGTCGGTGAGGTCGTCGCACTCGCCCGCGAAGACCAGCGGGGGCATGGTGCGCAGTCGGGCCACGGCGTCGTCGAGCGCCCCGCGGTCGGGGTACGTCGGCTGCTGGAGGGCGCCGATCGCGTGCAGGCTCTCGAGGGTCGGGATGCTCACCGATCCAGGGTACGTCGAGCCCCGGCCAGGCTCCGAGTCCGCGGCGCGACGTGGACAGGCCCGGCGCCCCGCGAGGTCTACTCGCGCAGCGCCTCGGGGTCGCGGAACCCGGTCTTCTTGGCGCGGATGCCGCGGTTGGTGAGCCACGTCAGCACCCACAGCACCACGCCGATGGCCAGCAGGACCCCGGCGATGCGGTACTGCACGTGGTCCTCCGCGACGCGGGCCCAGGGGCCGACCAGGAACGCCGCGCTGACGGCACCGACGTACGGCGTCCAGCGCGGCGCGCTGAAGCCGTCCGCGTCCCCGGGGTCGCGACGACGCAGCACCAGGCAGGCGACGTTGACCACGGCGAAGACCGCGAGCAGCAGCAGGCCCGTCGTGCCGGCCAGCGCGGAGACCACCTCGGTCTCCGAGCGCAGCCGGACGAACGTGATGAGCCCGAGGGCCATGAGCGTGGTGAACGGGATGGCCGCCCACGGGGACCGCCGCCCGGGCAGCACCGCCGCCAGGGAGCGGGGCAGGACGTCCTGCTTGGCCATCCCGTAGACCAGGCGGCTGGCCATCAGCATGTTGATCAGGGCCGTGTTGCCGACCGCGCAGATGGTGAGGAAGGGGAAGACGTCGTCGATCGGCAGCCCTGGAGCACCGACCCGCACGACGTCCAGCAGGATTCCGGCGTCGGGGTTGGCGGGGTCGGCGATGTCGCCGGGCGGGATCACCACGACCACCGCCAGGGCCACCAGGACGTAGACACCGGCGCAGATCGCCAGACCGGTGAGCAGGATCCGCGGGAAGGTGCGCGAGGGGTCCTTGACCTCCTCCACCATGTTCACCGAGTCCTCGAACCCGACCATCGCGAAGAACGCGACGGTCGTGGCGATGGTGATCGCCAGGAACGCCGACTTCTCCCCCGGCGTCTCGAAGACCACCACGCGGCCGACCTCGCCCTCGCCGCTGACGACGGCCCACGCACCGATGGCGATGATCACGGTGAGCGCCACGACGACCACCGAGGTCAGCACGACGTTGAGCTTCACGCTCTCGCCGACCCCGCGCAGGTTGACCGCCGCCAGGACCAGCATGAAGCCGAGGGCGACGGCGAGCGTGGCGCCGGTGCCGGTGGGGACACCGCCGAGGAGGTTGTCCAGGCCCAGCAGCAGGTTGGAGGCCACCAGCCCCGAGGACGTCGAGGCGCTGGTGATGCCCGAGCAGACGACCGCGAAGGCCACCAGGAAGGTGACGAAGTGGATGTCGAAGGCCTTGTGGACGAACAGCGCCGCTCCGGCCGCCTGCGGGTGCCGCGTCACCAGCTCGAGGTAGCTGAGGGCTGTCAGGGCGGCCACGGCGAAGGCCACGAGGAACGGCAGCCACGCCACCCCGCCCACCTGGGCCGCCACGTCACCGGTGATCGCGAAGACACCGGCCCCGATGATGTCGCCGACGACGAAGAAGAGCAGCAGCCGCGGACCGATCGCCCGCTTGAGGGGACTCCCGTCGCCGGTGTCGTCCGCTGCGTCCACCTGTGTGGCGCTCTCGCTGGTCATGGGAGCCTCCCTGCCCGGAGCCGGTCCCGGCCCGCTCAACCGCAGATGCTCTCCCGCGGAAGGGCACGGCAAACCACCCCGGGCCGGACCGCCGGGCGACTCTGACGGCGGGTCATCGGTCGACTCGTCCGACCGCGGACGTCACCCCTCGACCCGGCGCCGCGCGCAGGCGAGCACCTCGTCCAGGTCCAGCCCGTACGTCGGCGGGTCGCCGTCGGCGTACGCCCCCAGGTGGCCGGCGGCGCGGTCGAGCAGCCGACGGGCGCCGACCGCGTTGCTCCGCTCTGCGTGGGTGAGGGCCACGCACAGCTGGGCCAGCCCCTGCCAGAGCGGGCGCTCCTGCTCGGGGCAGGACTTCCAGCGCACCTCGAGCGCCTCGTGGGCGGCGAAGGGACGGCCGTCGTCGAGCAGCGACCGGGCGTAGGCCAGCGTCTCCTCCGGTGAGCGGGGCGTCTCGTCGATCGGGGGCAGCCCGGGCGAGCCGTAGGGCAGCGGCCGTCCCAGCCGGTCACGGGGCCGCGCCTGCTCGGCGCGACCCTCGGCGTTGCGGTCACGGTCCCCGGCGGCACCGGTCGCGGCGGCAGCCATCAGCCGAAGAACACCTCGGCCTCGGCGTACTCCGCGGGACTGACCACCTTGAGCTCGCCGGTGCCCTCGGCGAGCGGGACCCTGGCGATCCTCGTGCCGTGCAGCGCCATCATCGTGCCGAAGTCGCCCTCGGCGACCGCGTCGGCGGCGTGCAGGCCCAGGCGGGTGGCGAGCCAGCGGTCGAAGGCCGTGGGCGTGCCGCCGCGCTGGACGTGCCCGAGGACGACGGCCCGCGCCTCCTTGCCGGTCCGCTCCTCGATCTCGGAGGCCAGGCGGTCGCCGATGCCGCCGAGACGCACGTGGCCGAAGTCGTCCTTCTCCCCCGACTGCAGGGTCATGCCGCCGCCCTCCTTGGGGACAGCGCCCTCGGAGACCACGATGATCGGGGCGTACTCGGACTCGAAGCGCGCCTCCACGTGCCGGCAGACCGCCTCGATGTCGAAGGGCTGCTCGGGGATGAGCACGGCGCTCGCGCCCCCCGCGATCCCGGAGTGCAGGGCGATCCAGCCGGCATGGCGGCCCATGACCTCGACCACCAGCACGCGGTGGTGGGACTCGGCGGTGGTGTGCAGCCGGTCGATGGCCTCGGTGGCGATGTTGACCGCGGTGTCGAAGCCGAAGGTGAAGTCGGTGCCGGACAGGTCGTTGTCGATGGTCTTCGGGACCCCGACCACGTCGACCCCCAGCTCGGCAAGCTTCGTGGCCACGCCGAGGGTGTCCTCGCCGCCGATCGCGACCAGGGCGTCCACGCCGTCGCGCGCGAGGTTGTCGGTGATCTGCTGGACGCCGTGGTCCAGCTTGAACGGGTTGGTCCGCGACGAGCCGAGGATCGTGCCGCCGCGGGGCAGGATGCCGCGGCACTCCTCGATGCCCAGCGGCATCGTGAGCCCCTCCAACGGGCCCTTCCACCCGTTGCGGTAGCCGACGAACTCGAACCCGTGCTCCTTGACGCCCTTGCGGACGACGGCACGGATGACGGCGTTGAGGCCGGGGCAGTCCCCGCCTCCGGTCAGGACTCCCACTCGCATGCCACGACACTAGCCCTCCATGGCCCGGGTCACACACGGATAGGGTTCCTGCCATGACCTTCTCGATCGTCGCCAGGTCCGCCGGTCCCGATCCCGAGACCGCCTCGTGGGGGGTCGCCGTGGCCTCGAAGTTCCTCGCCGTGGGCAGCGCCGTCCCGGCCGCGGTCGCCCAGGTCGGCGCCATCGCGACCCAGGCCCACGCCAACGTCGCCTACAAGGGCCTCGCGCTCGCCCACCTCGACGAGGGTGCCACCGCCTCGGTGGCCCTGCAGCGGCTGCTCGAGGAGGACGAGGGGCGCGACCACCGACAGGTCGGGATCGTCGACGTCGAGGGCAACGCCGCCAGCCACACCGGCAGCGCGTGCCTGGACTGGGCGGGCAGCGTGACCGGCGACGGGTACGCCATCCAGGGCAACATCCTCACCGGCGAGGAGGTCGTCTCGGCGATGGAGGCCGCTTTCCTCGCCAGCGACCCCGAGGCCCCGCTCGCCCAGCGGCTCCTCGCCGCCCTCGAGGCCGGCGACCGGGCCGGCGGGGACAGTCGGGGGCGCCAGTCGGCAGCCGTCCTCGTCGTAAGCGAGGGCGCCGGGTACGGCGGCATGGACGACATAGAGGTCGACCTGCGCGTCGACGACCACACCGCCCCCGTCGAGGAGCTGCAGCGCCTGCTCGCCCTCAACGACCTCTACCTCACCGCCTCCACCGAGGAGGAGAAGGTGCCGATGACCCCGGAGCTGCGCGAGGAGCTCGAAGGCGTCGCGCGCGCCGCCGGCCACCGCGACCTCGAGAGTTGGGTCGGCGCGGAGAACTACGAGATGCGGGTCGCCGAGGACCTCTCGTGGGTCGACCGGCGCATCCTCGCGATCGCCCGCGGCGAGGAGGGCGCGCAGTGAGCGGCAGCATCCTGGCCATCGACGCCGGCACGACCGGGGTCACCGCCGTCGTCGTCTCCGACAGCGGCGACATCGTCGCCAAGGGCTACCAGGAGTTCGCCCAGCACTTCCCGAAGCCGGGCTGGGTGGAGCACGCACCGGAGGAGATCTGGCAGGCCACGCTCGAGGCCACCCGCGACGCGCTCACGCAGGTCGACGCCTCGCACCTCAGGGGCATCGGCATCACCAACCAGCGCGAGACGGTGCTGCTGTGGGACCGCGAGACCCTCGGCTCCCCCCGCCGCGCCATCGTGTGGCAGGACCGCCGCACCGCCGACATCTGCGTGCGCCTGCGCGAGGAGGGCCACGAGGAGCGCATCACCGAGCTGACCGGCCTGCGCCTGGACCCCTACTTCTCCGGCACCAAGCTGCGGTGGCTCGCGGAGCAGGAGCCGCGCACCTGGGGTCTGGTCGAGGAGGGCAGGTACGCCGTCGGCACGGTCGACTCCTACCTCATCGCCCGGATGACGCGCGGGCTCCACCACGTCACCGACGTGTCCAACGCCAGCCGCACGCTGCTGTTCGACCTCACCACGGGCGACTGGTCCGACGAGCTGTGCGGTCTCTTCGGCGTACCCCGCGACGCGCTGCCCGACCTCGTCCCCAGCTGGGGCGACATCGCGGTCAGCGACCCGCGCTCGTTCCTCGACCTCGAGCTGCCGATCGCCGGCATCGCGGGCGACCAGCAGTCGGCGCTGTTCGGCCAGACCTGCTTCGACCCCGGCGACGCCAAGTGCACCTACGGCACCGGCTCGTTCATCCTCACCAACACCGGCAGCGAGCTCGTCCGCTCCGACGCCGGCCTGCTCAGCACGGCCGCGTGGCGCTCCCCCGACGGCGAGCTCACCTACGCCCTCGAGGGCGCCATCTTCGTCACCGGGGCCGCGGTGCAGTGGCTGCGCGACGGCCTCCAGATCGTCGGGTCCGCGGCCGAGACCCAGGCGGTCGCCTCGACCGTCGACTCCTCCGACGGCGTCGTCTTCGTGCCCGCCCTCACCGGCCTCGGTGCCCCGCACTGGGACCCGCACGCCCGTGGCACGATCCTCGGCCTGACCCGCGGCACGACGCGTGCCCACCTGGTGCGCGCGACGTTGGAGGCGATCGCCTTCGAGGTGCGCGACGTCATCGAGACCATGCCGGCGCGCGACACCCTCAAGGTCGACGGCGGCGCCTGCGCCAACGACCTGCTCTGCCAGATCCAGGCCGACCAGCTCGGCGTCACCGTCGACCGGCCGCGCCTGACCGAGACCACGGCGCTCGGCGCCGCGTTCCTGGCCGGCCTCGGCACGGGGGTCTGGGACTCCACCGACCAACTGCGCGCCACCTGGCAGCTCGACCGCGCGTTCACCCCGTCCGGCGACCGTGCCGACGCCGACGCCGCCCACCGGCGGTGGACCGAGGCGGTCGAGCGGTCGAAGGGCTGGGCGACCCCCTAGCCCTGCCCCAGGATCGCGAGGTCGCGGCGGATGTAGCGCAGGTGCGCCCACTCCTCCTCGAGGATGACGCGCACGCAGTCACCGACGGTCGGGTGCCAGTCACCGCCACCCCAGGGGTTGTCGCGCTCCTCGGCGAGGTGCTCCGGCGTGACCGAGTCCAGGAACTCGGTCACCTGCCGCTGCTTCTCGGCACGGACGGCCAGCACCTCCTCGTACGTCGGTGGCTCGGGTCGGAAGATCGACATGTCGAAGCCCATCTGCGCCGCACCGTCGAAGATCTGCCCGATCTCGTGAAAGGGCTGTTCCTCACCGCGGATCGCCTTGCCCAGCCAGCAGTCGGTGGCGAGCACGAGGTGGCGCAGGGTCTGGGCGAGGGACCACTCGTCGGGCACGTGCGCGTCGACGAGGTGGACCGGAGTGGCAACCACCGTCTCCGCCCAGGCCCCTTGCGCGGCGACCCAGGCAGCCCGTAGGCCCTCGGGCGTCTCGGCCCTGCGCAGTCCACGTCCCGGGAACAGCCGGTCGAGCTCGGCCTCGACCAGGGGCACCACGTCAACCCCGTTCACCAGCAGCGTCCCGAGCTCCAGGTCGTGACTGTCGATGTCCAGCCCACCGACGTCGACGCTGCGCATCACCACGCTGCTGACGTCGGAGAAGCGGATGGTCGCGCCCTTGAGACTGGCGCTCTGGAACGTCGCGCCCTCGAACTCGTCGCCGGTGTAGGTGGTCATGCACCGATGATCCTCGCCCCCGGGCGACGACGGCCAGTGGCAACTTCGAGCGCTGTCGCAGCTGGCTCCTCGGCGACCTGGCCGGCGACTCGCCGACTGAGCAGACGGCGGCGTCGTGCGTCAGCCCAGCCGCTCCAGCGCAGCGGCGGCGTCGTCACGGGCGGCGCGCGCCTCGTCGCGCACGGCCTGGGCCTCGTCACGGACCTCCTCGGCCTCCTCGAGCGCGTCGTCCACGTCGTCGGCGTCGTTCTCCAGGTCGGCCAGCCGTCGCTTGAGCTCGTCGATCTCCGCCTGGAGCTCCAGGGCGCGCGCCTCGAGCTGCTCGACCTCGGCCTGTGCCTCCTCCCAGGCGGCATCGGCGTCCGCGACCTCGCCCTCCGCCTCGGCGAGGGCCTCCTCCGCAGCGCGCCTGGCCTTCGCGTCCGCGTCGGGGTCGGGTACGACGCTCAGCACCGGTCGCTCCGCGGGCGGCTCCGCGGGCGCGGGTGCGGCCTCGAACCCGAGTGCGTCGGGGAGCGCGACGGCCGCGGCCACGTCGACCGCGTCCACCCCGGTGGACGTCAGCGCGGTGACGAGCAGCCCGCTGCGCACCGCCTGCGCGCAGTCGGCGTCGACCATGGCGGCGGTCAACGTCGCCTCGACCTGGTCGGCGACCGCCTGCGTCACCTTCAGCCCGTGCCGACGGGCGAGACCGCGGGCGGTGGTCGTGACCGCCGCCGTGAGCTGTCGACGCTGCTTGGTCAGCGCACGGAGCTCCTCGGCCGACATCGAGGCCTGGGCCTCCCGCAGGGCGGAGCCGACCTGCAGGACCTGCTCGACCTGCTCGGTCTCGTGCCGCACCAGCAGGTCGACCACCCATGCAGCGGTCGACGGCTTGCGCAACGCCTTGAGCCGCGGGGCGAGGTCGGTGCCCTTGTGCTGCTTGACGAGCGCGTCGCGCGCTGGGGTGAACTCGGCCAGCGGGAGCCCGTAGAGCCGCTCGGCGAGCCCGAGCAGCTGCTCGGTGAGGTCGTCGCGCTCAGCCATGAGGCGAGGTCATCAGGCCGGGCCGTCCGGCTCGTCGAGCCCCTGCTCGATCGCCCACCGGGTCAGCTCGACGCGGTTGTGCAGCTGCAGCTTGCGCAGGGTGTTCTGCACGTGGTTCTGCACCGTGCGGTGGGAGAGGACGAGTCGCTCGGCGATCTGCTTGTAGGACATCCCCGTGGCGACCATCCGCAGCACCTCGGTCTCGCGCTCGGTGAGCTGCGGCCGGTCCGGGTCGTCGGCAGCGGGCTCGGAGAGCCGGCGGTACTCCCCCAGCACCAGGCCGGCCAGTCCCGGCGTGAAGACCGGGTCCCCGGCTGCCGTGCGGCGCACCGCGTCGATCAGCTGCTCGCGCGAGGCGGACTTGACCAGGTAGCCGGTCGCGCCCGCCTTCACCGCGGCCAGGACATCCTCCTGCTCGCCGCTGGCCGAGAGGATCAGCACCCGGGCGGACGGGTCGTGGCGCAGCACCGTCTCGGTGACCTCGACCCCGTTCGGTCCGGGGATCTGCAGGTCCAGGACGACGACCTGCGGGCGAGCTGCGGGGAACCGCGCCACCGCCTGGTGACCGTCGGCGGCCACCGCCACGACGTCGAAGCCGGCGTCGGCGAGGTCCCGTTCCACGGCGTCGCGCCACATCGGGTGGTCGTCGACCACCATCACGCGCAGCGCCTCGCTCACGCGTCGGACCCTAGAGGATGGCCCGGGTGCACCAACGGGAGCCACCGCCCGCGGCGGTGGCCCAGGGCGCCCGAGGCAGGGTCGTCGGCGACCTCGAGGTGCGCGATGCGGCAGGTGACCTCCGCCGACCAGCCGACCTCGCGCTCGTCGACGAGCTCGACGCCCGCCCAGGTGCCGGCCGTGACCAGTCGCGGCCCCCACGGGGTGTCCTCGAAGTCGGCCATCCGGAACGGCCCGCCGGGTGCCGGAGCCATGCCGGCGAACGCCTCCCCCAGCGCGCGGTCGCTCCAGGCGAGCACCTGCACGACCGCCCGGCCGGTGTCCCGGAGGGTCTCGGTCAGGTCGGCGTCCGGGTCGAGCAGACCGATCACGTGCGAGGGCTCGCCCAGGGCGACCACGAGGGAGGAGACCGTCAGACCGACCCGGTCGGGCCCCGAGCCGGTGGTCCACAGGGTCACCGCCCCGCCAAGACGTCCGCGGAACCGGCGTACCGGGTCGGGGTGTGGGTCGGCGAAGGGGTGGGTGTCGTGGATCGTCACGGTGCCTCCCGAGGCAGGGTCAGCGTCCACTCGGTGCCCCATGGACCGGTCGCGAGGTCGGCTCGGCCACCGAGGTCGCGCAGCCGCCCGACGATCGAGCCTGAGACGCCCAGCCGCCCGTCGGCGACCGCCTCGGACAGGCGGCCGTCCACGATGCCGGGACCGTCGTCGCGCACCGACACCGAGACCTTGTCGGGCAGCGCCTCCAGCAGCACCCACGCCGTGGCGTCCGGCCCGGCGTGCCGCTCGACGTTGTCCAGGCACGCCCGCAGCGCCGCGACGACCTCGGCCGCCCGGTCGGCGTCGAGCTCGACGGCGTGCCCCGGCAAGGAGACGACCACGCTCATCGACTCCAGCCCGGCCAGGGCGTCGGACAGGTCCACCCGGGTCGCCGGCCCGCGGGCCGAGACCCGGTCCTGGGCGCGGATCAACGCCCGCAGCGCCTCCTCCTGCTCCCCCGCGGCCCGCCCGAGCGCCGCGGCCTCTCCCCCGAGCTCGGCGCCGCGGCGCTGCACGAGCGAGAGGACCTGGAGCACCCCGTCGTGGACGGCGCGGGCCAGGCGCGCCCGCTCGGCCGCGGCCGCCGCCTCGCGCTCGGCACGGTCGCGCTCCACGGCCGCGCGCTGCAAGGACTCCACCAGGTAGCCCACGACGGGCCCACCGACGACCAGCAGGAAGATGTTGCCGTAGGTCCCCTGGGTCACGTCGTCGCGGATGAGCAGGTCCGTGCCGCCGACCAGCAGCCCGGCGAGGAGGCCGCCACGCCACCCCGCCCGCGCGGCCCAGGCCAGCATCGGCGACATCACCCAGAAGCCGGCCAGCGTGGCGTCGAACCCCTCCGGCTTCGCGACGGGGGTCAGCACCAGCGCCACGAGCGCGACGGCGAGGTCCACGGCGAGCAGCCGCCAGGTGCGACGGGACGCGTCGGCGTACGCCCAGGTGACCAGCAACGACCACGCGACGAGACCGGCCACGACGACGCCACCCAGCGCGGGGCGGACCATCTCGTCGGCGGTGTAGAGCCCGACGCCGAGGGTGTTGGCGACCAGGACCAGTCGTAGCACCGCCAGGGCGCGGAAGAGCCGGTCCTCGACGACGCGGGCCGCCGGGTCCGACCCGGTCCCCGCGGGCGCGGCGGTCAGGACGCCTTCCGCTCCCCGTCAGCGGGGGCCGGCTGGGCTGCCTGGGCGGCCTCGCTCTTGGAGAGCTCCTTGGCGCGGGTGGCGTACATGTCGACGTACTCCTGGCCGGAGAGCCGCATGATCTCGTACATGATCTCGTCGGTGATCGAGCGCAGGATGTAGCGGTCGTTCTCCAGGCCCTCGTAGCGCGAGAAGTCCAGCGGCTTGCCGAAGCGCACCACCGGGCGGGTGAACGAACCGAACTTCTTGCCCGGCGGCGCCACCACGTCGGTGCCGACGACGGCGACCGGGATCACCGGCACGCCGGTCTCGAGCGCGAGCCGGGCGACGCCGGTCTTGCCGCGGTAGAGCTTCCCGTCGTGGCTGCGCGTGCCCTCGGGGTAGATGCCGAACAGCCCGCCCTCACCGAGGACCCGCTTGGCCGAGAGCAGTGCTCCGGCAGCGGCGTCGGCACCCGAGCGGTCGATGGGGACCTGGCCCGAGCCGGAGAAGAAGGTCTTCTGCAGCCAGCCCTTGAGGCCCTTGCCCGTGAAGTACTCCGCCTTGGCGACGAAGGTGACGCGACGGGGCAGCGTGAGCGGCATGAACAGCCAGTCGGCGTAGGAGAGGTGGTTGCTCGCGAGGATCGCGGGACCCTCCGCGGGCACGTGCTCGGCACCCTCGGTCTGCGGGCGGAAGACGACGCGCAGCAGTGGACCGAGGGCGATCCACTTCAGGAACCAGTAGAACACCCCACCACCCTATTCCAATGCGGCAGGATCGCGGCATGACCGCCGCGCCCCTGCACCCCCTGGCCAGCCCGCTCGCGACCGACGCCGACCCCTCCGCCACCGGCGGACGACGGATCGGGGTGCTCCTGAGCCACGGCTTCACCGGGCAGCCGGCGTCGATGAAGCCGTGGGCCGAGGCGCTGGCCGAGAAGGGGTACGCCGTCGAGGTGCCGCGGCTCCCCGGCCACGGCACCACCTGGCAGGACCTCAACACCCGCACGTGGGACGACTGGTACGCCGAGCTGCGCGCGGCCCACGACCGACTCGCCGCCCGGACCGACGCCGTCGTCGCCGCCGGTCTGTCCATGGGTGGCGCCCTCGTGCTGCGCCTGGCGGCCGACACCCCTTCCCTGTCCGGCGTCGTGGTCGTCAACCCGGCCGTCGCCACGAAGCGTCTGGACGTGAAGCTGCTGCCGGTGCTCAAGCACGTCGTGCCGTCCTTCCCCGGCATCGCCAACGACATCAAGAAGCCCGGTGTCGAGGAGCACGGCTACACCCGCACCCCGCTCAAGGCGGCGCACTCGATGATGCGGGCCTGGGGTCCGCTGGTCGCCGACCTGCCGCGCATCAAGGTGCCGCTGCTCTACCTCCGCTCGACCGTCGACCACGTCGTCGACGAGGCGTCCGAGCCGATCATCACCGGCGGCGTGTCGGGTGAGGTCAGCGTCGTGCGACTGCCCGAGAGCTACCACGTCGCCACCCTCGACAACGACCTCCAGACCATCGTGGAGGAGTCGGCCGCTTTCGTCGCACGGGTGACCTCGTAGGCTCTTGCCCGTGCAGCGCGAGGGAGACGACGAGGCCTGGCGGTCGATCGTCGAGAACTTCGGGGAGCGGGCCGAGCTCGACGACGAGCCCGACCCCGGGCCGAGCACGCCCGCCGAGCAGCAGTCCCGGACGGATGCCTACGGCTGGGCCGTGGCCCCGGAGCCGGAGCCGGACGAGCCCGCCGAGCTGGCCGAGCCGACACGGGCGTACGGCGAGGACGAGGACACCTACGTCCCGCCCGAGCCACCGCCACTGCCGGTCCCCGAGCCCGACCGCGGCATCGCCTGGGCCGGTGTCGTCGGAGCGCCCCTCCTCCTGCTCGTCTCCCTGCTCTTCAGCATCGGGCTGCCCTCGTGGGTGGGCTACCTCATGGTGGCGTGGTTCGTGGGCGGGTTCTGCTACCTCGTCGCCCGGATGCCCAAGGAGCCCCGCGACCCCTGGGACGACGGCTCCCGGGTCTGACCGGGCACCTGCCACCTAGTGCCGCGTCCCAGAAGTTCTTGGGCGCTTCGCGCCCCCCATGGCACGCACCTCGCTGCGTTGCCGACGCTTGCGAGAGGAACGGCTATGGCTGCGCGCCGGCGCCTGGCGATGCACGCACCCTGAGGATGCCAACCGTTCAACAACTTCCGAGACGCGACACTAGCGGGTGCGGCGCGGGCGACGCGACCGTGCCCGGCGCGGTCGGGCTCCCCTGCCGAGCCCGTCCCGCACCATGCTGGCGGCGCCGACCGCACCGGCCTCGGGGCCGTGGGCGGCACGGATGACCGGCGGGACCACGCGATCGGCGGCGCCGACGAGGGAACGAGCCAGCTCGGCGCGCGCCGGCTCCAGGAGCAGGTCGCCCGCGGCGGAGACTCCCCCACCGACCACGACCACCTCGGGGTCGAAGGCCGCTACCAGGTTGGCCACGCCGGTCCCGAGCCAGCGGCCGACCGAGGCGAAGGCCTGCAGCGCGACCTGGTCGCCCTGCGCGGCCGCCTCGGTCACCATCGGCCCGTCCACCAGCGCGGGGTCGCCGTCGGCCAGGTCGAGCAGCACCCCGCCCGCCCCGGGCGACTCCAGCGCGGCGCGCGCCAACCGGACCAGCGCGTTGCCCGAGGAGTACTGCTCCCAGCAGCCGCGGCCGCCGCACTCGCAGTCGCGTCCGTCCGGCACGACCTGCATGTGCCCGAACTCGCCGGCCATCCCGTTGCGCCCTCGGTGCAGCTGTCGTCCGAGGACCACCGCACCGCCGATGCCGGTGCCGAGGGTGACGACCAGCGCGTCACGCGCACCGACCGCAGCGCCGTACGCCGTCTCCGCCCGAGCCGCGCAGTTGGCGTCGTTGTCGAGGAAGACCGGCACCTGCCAGCGCTCGGTGAGCCGGGCGCGGACCTGCTCACCGTGCCAGGGCAGGTGCGGGGCGAACATGACCCTCTCCCCCGCGGCGTCGACGAACCCGGCGGCCGCGAGCCCGACGCCCGCCACCCGGCGACCTGCGGCCACCTCCTCCACGGCCTGGGTCAGTGCGTCCTCGACGAGCTCCACCTCGACCCGCCGGCCCGGCGTCATGCGACGAGCCACCTGCAGCACCTCGCCCTCCGCGGAGACCTCCGCGGCGACGACCTTGGTGCCACCGACGTCCACACCGATGACCACCGACATCTCAGGGGCCCCGGTCAGCGCCGGGCCAGGTCGGCAGCGCCGATGAGGCCGGCGCGGTTGCCGAGGCGGGCCTTGCGGATCTCGAGGCTGGGACGGTGTCCGCGGCCGGTCAGCTGCGCCGCGAAGGCCTGACGCACCGGCTGCAGGAGGAGGTCGCCCGCCTCGCTCACGCCGCCGCCGATGACGCAGACGGCAGGGTCGAGGATCGCGGCGAGGGAGGCGATGCCCTCGCCCAGCCAGCGACCCAGGGTGGCGAGCTGCTCGACCGAGAACGGGTCACCGGCACGGGCGGCCTCGGTGATCAGTGGACCGGTGATCCGGTCGACGTCGCCATCGGCGAGGTCGAGCAGGCGTCGAGCCAGCAACGAGCCCCCGCGGGCCTCGGACCGCGCCTCGCGCACCATCGCCGACCCGGAGGCGTACTGCTCCCAGCAGCCGTGGTTGCCGCAACCGCACAGCACCCCGCCGGGCACGACCCGCATGTGGCCGATCTCGGCACCGACGCCGAACGCCCCCCGGTAGAGCGAACCGTCGAGGACGAGACCGCCGCCCACGCCCGTGCCCACGGTGACCAGCAGCAGGTCGTCCACGTCCGCCCCGGCCCCGAAGCGGAACTCCCCCCACGCCGCGACGTTCGCGTCGTTCTCGATCACGACCGGGAGGCCGAGGTCGCGCTCCAGCTCGGCCCGCAGCGCCACGTCGCGCCAGGCGATGTTGGGGGCGAACATGACCGTGGAGCGGCTCTTGTCGACGTACCCGGCCGCGCCCACGCCCACGGCGCTGACGTCGTGCTCGGCGGCCAGCCTGCGCACGAGGTCGCAGACCGCGCGCTCGATGGCCTCCTCGTCGGTGGCCGGGGACTCCACGCGCAGCTCGGCCAGGATCGCGCCGTCCTCGTCCACGACACCGCCGAGGATCTTGGTGCCGCCGATGTCGATGCCGCAGGTCAGGCTCACGCGTCGGTCTCTCTGTCGGTAGGTGTGTCGGTGTGCGGGTCGTCCCACGCGCCGTCGTCGTCGAGGTCGATGTGCTCCACGCCCTGGCGGCGCTCCTCGGTGCCGCCCTGCTGGGCCGCCATGACCCCGGCGGCCGCCTGCAGCAGCGAGGTCGCCGCCGTGGTGAGGTGCGCGCGCACCTCCGGGCTCATCTGGCGCACCACGTGGATCGTGCGGCACACCGGGCAGTAGCGGCACTCCGGGCTGCCGTTGGCCAGGTTCTCGCGGAGGTTCTCGTCGAGGTGCTCGTGCACCTGCGCGGCGGTGTGGGCGGCGTGCTCGGCGATGCCCGAGACGCCCTGGGCCCAGTCCTGACCCTGGTCCTTGGCCCAGTCCGAGAGCGCCCCGAAGAGCTTGGCCGCCTCCTCGGCGACGCTCCCGACGTCCTCGGGCCCGTGCTCCCCCGGTCCCGGGGGCGGTTGCTCGCTCATCGGCGGGCCTCCTGCGGTCGTCGGTCCTGGTCGCGGGCGGTGGCGTCCCCGGCGGGCTCGGCGAACCGGACCTGGAGCCGGCCGTCCTCGACCCGGGCGCCGGCCACCCGCAGGCGGGAGAGGCCGGACGGGAGCGTGAGCAGGCGGCGGTAGGAGCCGACCGTGACCACCAGCTCGTCGTCGTTGCGCGCGATGTCCACCTCCGCCCGGGTGACGAAGGGCAGCGCCAGGCGCAGCTCGGCCCCCCGCTCGGTGCGGGTGACCTGGAAGGGACCCTCACCCTGCGGCGGCGCGAGCGGGTCGGATCCGTCGTACACCTCGGTCGCCAGGGCGTGCAGGGCCTCGACGCCGACCGGCTCCACGGGGCGGTACTCCGAGCGCCACACCGGCAGCCCCGCGAAGGACTGCGAGACCTGGGCGAGCACGGCGTCCTGGGCCGCGACCCAGCCCTCGCGCCAGGCGTCGCCGCCCGAGGGGAAGACCCGGTTGGCCACCACGCCGTCCACGCGGTAGCCGAAGAGTGAGAGGTTGGTGTAGCTGCGACGGGCCTCCGCCAGCACGACCGTCTCGGGGGTCAGGACGAGACGCACGCTCGCCTCCGGTCCGGACAGCAGTGCCCGGACCTCCTCGAGCTCGGCGTGCAGCCGCTCGATCGCGTCGAAGACGTCGTCCCCGGGCATGGGGACGCCGGCCGCCCTCGTGAGGACCGGCTTCAGGGCCTTGACGATGCGCCGCTCGGCGGGCAGGACGCGGTGCATGTACCACCCCAGCGCCTCGGGGAGGGCCAGCAGCCGCAGCGTCTCGGCGGTGGGTGCACAGTCGACGACCACGACGTCCCAGCGCCCGGACATGGCCTGGAGCCGCAGCTCGAGCAGGGCCAGGACCTCCTCGGCCCCCGGAATCACCGTCAGCTCCTCCGCCGCGACCGGATCCACCCCCGCGACGTCGAGGACCGAGAGCAGGTAGCGCTGGATGTCGGCCCAGGACTGCTGGAACCGCAGCTGGGCGTCGACCTGTTGGACGAAGAGGCGGGGGGCCACCTCGGTGGGCTCGGGGCCGACGGGGGCACCGAACGCGTCGGCCAGGGAGTGCGCGGCGTCCGTCGAGAGCACCAGCGTGCGGTGTCCGTCGGCGGCAGCCAGCGCAGCCGTGCCCGACGCGATCGTCGACTTCCCGACGCCGCCCTTGCCGGTGAACAGGAGGATGCGCACGCAGCCGCCCTCAGGCCAGCTGCTCGACGCGCTTCTTGAGCCCCTTGAGCGCGGTGTCGATGAGGATCTTCTCGCCCTTGCGCTTGAGCATCCCGATGAGGGGGATGGAGACGTCGAGGGCCAGACGGTAGGTGACCTCGGTCGACCCGCCCTTCTCGCGCAGCACGTAGGCGCCGTCGAGGGCGCGAAGCATCTTGCCCTCGACGAGGGTCCAGGTGACCTCACGGTCCCCGTCCCAGGTGTAGGCCAGGGTGTACTCGTCCTTGATCGGCGAGACGTCGAGTGCGAAGAACACCTGCTCGGCGCGACCGTCGGCCCCGGTGGCGACGACGTCGGCGGTGGTGACGCCCTTGGCCCAGGCGGGGTAGCTCTCGAAGTCGGCGATCACGGCCATGACCTCGGAGGGGGTGGCGTCGATCACGATCGACGAGGTGGTCTGCTCAGCCACTGCGACTCTCTTTCCGACGCTGGACAGCGGGGGTTCGTGACGGGTTCGTCAGGGGTCAGCGGGGGGACCTCCGGCTGCGCGAGCGTACCGGATGGGGCCCCCTCCGCCCGACGGCGGTAACGTGCCCGGGCACGTTCGTCGAAGGCCAGACAGGAGCAGCCGTGCGCGAGTACTCGACGCCCATGACCGTCGAGGTCCCCACCACCGGCAACCTCACCGACGCCGTCGTCCGCAACGCGGCCGAGGCGCCCGACGCGGTGGTGATGAGCCGCCCCGACGGTGCCGGCGACTGGACCGACGTGACCGCAGCCTCGTTCCACGACCAGGTACGCGCCGTCGCCAAGGGCCTGGTCGCCGCGGGCATCGAGCCCGGCGACCGGGTGGCGCTGATGTCGAAGACACGCTTCGAGTGGACGCTGCTGGACTACGCCATCTGGTTCGCCGGTGCTGTGACGGTGCCGGTCTACGAGACCTCCTCGGAGGAGCAGGTCGCCTGGATCCTCGCCGACTCCGGCGCCCGTGCCGTCGTCACCGAGGGCCCCGAGCACACAGCCCGGGTCACCGCGGTCCGCGCCGACCTCGAGGACCTCCGTCACGTGTGGTCCTTCGCCGACAACGCGGTCGACGTCCTGTCGCGCCTGGGTGCCGACGTCGCCGACGAGCAGCTGGAGCAACGTCGTACGACGGCGACACCGCTGGACCTGGCGACGATCATCTACACCTCCGGCACGACCGGACGCCCGAAGGGCTGCATGCTCACGCACGGCAACTTCCTCTTCGAGCTGGGCGTGGCCACCGAGGAGCTCGAGTCCCTCTTCGAGACCGAGGGCGCCTCCACGGTGCTCTTCCTCCCGCTGGCGCACGTCTTCGCCCGGATCATCCAGGTGGGCTGCGTCATGTCGCGCACCCGCCTGGGCCACAGCCCCGACATCAAGAACCTCCTGCCGGACCTGCAGTCCTTCCGCCCGACCTTCGTGCTCGCCGTGCCGCGGGTCTTCGAGAAGGTCTTCAACACCGCCTCCCAGAAGGCGGCCGCCGAGGGCCGCGGCAAGGTCTTCGACCGGGCCACCGAGACCGCCATCGCCTGGTCGCGCGCACAGGACCGGGGGCGGGTCCCGCTGAGGGTCCGGGCCGAGCACGCCGTCTTCAGCCGGCTCGTCTACGGCAAGCTCCTCGCCGCGCTCGGCGGCAGCTGCACGTTCGCGGTCTCCGGCGGCGCGCCCCTCGGGGAGCGGCTGGGCCACTTCTACCGCGGCGTCGGGCTGACCATCCTCGAGGGCTACGGCCTGACCGAGACCACCGCCGCCCTCACCGTCAACCTGCCGGGCGCGCACAAGATCGGCACGGTCGGGCGTCCCTTGCCGGGCACGGCCGTGCGCGTGGCCGACGACGGCGAGCTGCTCTTCCGCGGCGGCCAGGTGTTCGCCGGCTACTGGGGCAACGAGTCGGCCACGGCCGAGACCCTCGAGCGCGACGGGTGGTTCCACAGCGGCGACGTCGGCGAGGTCGACGACGAGGGCTTCGTGCGCATCACCGGCCGCAAGAAGGAGATCCTGGTGACCGCCGGCGGCAAGAACGTCGCCCCCGCCGTCCTGGAGGACCGGGTCCGTGCCCACGCCCTGGTCGACCAGTGCCTCGTGGTCGGCGACGGCCAGCCCTTCATCGGTGCGCTCGTCACCCTGGACCGCGAGGCGCTGACCGTCTGGGCCGAGGCCCGTGGTCTGTCCGGCTCGGCCGAGGACCTGCTCGACCACGCCGACGTCCGGGCCGCGGTGGAGGAGGCGGTCGAGGACGCCAACAAGGCGGTCTCCAAGGCCGAGTCGATCCGCAAGTTCGTGGTGATCGCCGACGAGTGGACCGAGGAGGGCGGGCAGCTCACGCCCAGCCTGAAGCTGCGTCGCTCCGTGGTCATGCGCGAGTCGCGGGCCCACGTGGAGGCGCTCTACCGCTGATCCCGGGCGCCACCCCACCAGCGGACGAACGACATCTCTGGAATCCGCTCAGGCTCACGGCGGTCCGCAATTGCGCGAAAAGGGCCCAACGGCCCTACCGACGCTCCTAGCATGAACTCGGAGGGAGGCGCTGCCGCGCCTCTGTCATGACGTGCGGACATGGGGAATGGGGCCCCACGTCCCTGCAACGAAAGGTTCGTGATGGACCGTCGCAGGATGCTGCTTGTCGCCGCCGCCGTGGTGGCCGCGCTGGGGACCGCGCTGGTGTTCCTCTACGTCCGCGGCGCCGACAACCGGGCCGAGGAGAAGTTCGAGACCACCGACGTGCTGGTCGCCACCGTGCAGATCGAGCGCGGTGAGCGCATCGCCGACGCCGCCGCGGCCGGCAAGCTCGCCCGTCAGGCCGTCCCCCAGGGCCAGGTCCTGCCCGGCGCCCTGGTCACCACCGAGGGCGTCGACCAGCAGCTCGCGCTGACCGTCATCTACCCCGGCGAGCAGATCGTGCCGCAGAAGCTCGGCGACACCGCCGTGGACGAGCCGCGCCTGCAGATCCCCGACCAGGGCGACATGGCGATGTCGATCAACCTCACCGACCCCGCCCGCGTGGCGGGCTTCGTGAACCCCGGTTCCGAGGTGGCGATCTTCATCAACGGCAGCGACGCCACCACCGGACAGCCCTACTCCCGCGTGCTGCTCACCCGGGTCAAGGTCATCGCGGTCGGCTCGACGACGCCCGTCACCACTACGACCACGACCAACGGCCAGGGCGGCGAGGGCGGCCAGCAAGTCGTCGAGTCGCTGCCCCGCACCCTCATCACGCTCTCGGTCAGCCAGGTCCAGATGCAGCGGGTGCTGCTCGGCCAGCAGCAGGGCGAGCTCTCCTTCGCGCTGCTCACCGAGGACTCCAAGGTCACCCTCGCCCCGCCCACCACCACCGACTCCCTCTTCCAGTGAGCTGATCCGATGCCCGTCGCCGTCGACACCGAGACCAGTGCGGTCACCGCGCTGCTGGCCGGCATGCCGCCGGGCAGCCAGGGCGTCGACTCCGTGGACCGGATGCGCGCCTGGCTCGGCCAACACCTCGACGAGTACGTCGTCGTGCTCGGTCCCCACCTCGACCTGGACGACTGCCTGAAGGTCTGCGAGGACCTGCGGGTCAGCCGGCCCACCGTCAGCGTCGTGCTGGTGCGCGACAAGCTGGACACCGGGGTGCTGGGCAGCGCCATGAAGGCCGGCGCCCGCGACGTCGTGGCCGTCGAGGACACCGAGGCCGTCCGCGGCGCGGTCGACCGGGCCCGGGAGTTGTGGACTGCGCTGCGCGGCCCCAGTGGCGCCCAGCAGCTCGGGCGCGTCGTGACCGTCTTCTCGCCCAAGGGCGGGGTGGGCAAGACCACGATGGCGGTCAACCTCGCGCTGGCACTCACCGAGCGTGGCGCGCGCCGGGTCTGCCTGGTCGACCTCGACCTCGCCTTCGGCGACGTCGCCATCACCATGCAGCTGTTCCCCACGCACTCCATCGAGCACGCCATCGGCTCCGAGGACTCCCTCGACGCCGCCCATCTCGACACCCTGCTGACCCGGCACGCCGACTCCATGATGGTGCTGGCCGCCCCGGCACACCCGGACGTCCGCGAGCGGGTCTCCCCCATGCTGGTGGCCAAGGTCCTGCGCACGCTGCGCGAGACCTTCGACTTCGTCGTCGTCGACACCGCGCCGTCGTTCGACGAGCAGGTCCTGACCGCGCTCGACGAGACCGACGAGTGCGTCATCGTGGCCACCCTGGACGTGCCCACCCTGAAGAACGTCAAGGTCGCCCTCGAGACCCTGGACATGCTCGACATCGCCCGGGGCCACCGCCACCTGCTGCTCAACCGCGCCGACGACGCGGTCGGCATCACCGGTGACAAGGTCGAACAGATCCTCGGCATCCCCGTCTCGGCCTCGGTGTCCTCCGCGGTCGAGGTGGCCGCCGCCACCAACGCGGGCACGCCCATCGTCGTGTCCACACCCTCACACCAGTCCAGCCAGGCCGTGCGCGCCCTCGCCTCGGAGATCGCGGGGGTCCCCCTCGCCGGTCCCGAGCACGACGACTCCGACCCGGCCCCCACCGACAGCGACGAGCACGACGCCGCGGAGCGCGGCCGGTCCCGCTTCCGGTTCAGGAGGTAACCCATGAGCAGCCTCGCCGACCGCCTTGCGGCCGCCCGTCAGGCCGAGCAGGCCGCCGCGGACGCCGACGCCCCCCAGGGCCCCGATGCCGGCGCTCCCCCGACCGCCGACGCCGCGTCTACCACCCCCGCGGCCGCACCGGCCGCGGGCTCGAGCGCGGTGGCAGCCGCCGCCCGGCGTACCGCTCCCGAGCCGCCGCGGAAGACCCGGCTCACGTCGCAGCAGGGCGACCGGATCGAGGAGCTGAAGCAGAGCGTGCACACCGAGCTGCTCAAGCAGCTCGGTCCGCAGCTCTACGACGCCGACATGGACCAGGACCAGCTCGACCAGCGGGTCCGCGCCGTCCTCGCCGACGTGCTCAGCGCGCAGGACCGTCCCCTCTCCAGCAGCGACCGCCAGCGCGTCACCCAGGAGATCAGCGACGACATCCTCGGCTACGGCCCCATCGAGCCCTACCTGCGCGACCCCGATGTCTCCGAGGTCATGGTCAACGGGCACAAGGACATCTGGCTCGAGCGCAAGGGCAAGCTGGTCCCGGCGGAGGCGACCTTCGCCGACGAGGCGCACCTGCGTCGCACCATCGACAAGATCGTCTCCCGCATCGGTCGACGCGTCGACGAGTCCTCCCCGATGGTCGACGCCCGCCTCCCCGACGGCAGCCGCGTCAACGCCGTGGTCCCGCCGCTGGCGGTCGACGGCTCCGCGCTGACGATCCGGAAGTTCGCCGCCGACCCGCTCACCGCGCTCGACCTGATCTCGTTCGGCTCCCTGACCCCCCAGACCTGCGACTTCCTCGAGGCCTGCGTCCGTGGCCGCCTCAACGTCATCGTCTCCGGCGGCACCGGCGCCGGAAAGACGACCACCCTCAACGTGCTGTCCTCCTTCATCCCCGGCGACGAGCGCATCGTGACCATCGAGGACGCCGCCGAGCTCCAGCTCAAGCAGGACCACGTCGTGCGCCTGGAGTCGCGCCCGGCCAACATCGAGGGCAAGGGCGCGGTCACGATCCGCGACCTGGTCAAGAACAGCCTGCGCATGCGACCCGACCGCGTGATCGTCGGCGAGGTCCGCGACGCCTCGGCGCTGGACATGCTGCAGGCGATGAACACCGGCCACGACGGCTCCATCTGCACCCTGCACTCCAACGGTCCCCGCGACACGCTCTCCCGCATGGAGACCATGGTCCTGATGGCGGGCATGGACCTGCCGATGCGCGCGATCCGCGAGCAGGTCGCCAGCGCCGTGGACCTGATCGTCCACCAGTCCCGGCTCAAGGACGGCTCGCGCCGCATCACGCACATCACCGAGGTCGAGCGGATGGAAGGCGACGTGATCACCCTCCAGGACATCTTCGTGTACGACGCCTCGCTGGGCTTCGACGCCGACGGGCGCTCGCTCGGGCGGCTGCGTCCCACCGGCCTGCGCCCGAAGTTCCTGGAGAAGATGGCCTACGCCAACGTCACCGTCGACCCGATGGTCTTCGCCACGGACCGCATGTGATGCCCCGCCTTCTCGGACCCTCCACGAGGCGGCGCACGGGCCACCTCGGACGGCTGCTCGCCGCGCTGCTCGCCCTGGCCTGGGTGGTGTGGCCGGCGAGCGCCGGCGCCGCCGGCGAGGCGGCCTCGATCTCCTACGTCGAGCCGACCGCCGACGGCACGGTGCAGGTCATCGTGTCCCTGCCACCCGACGCCGCGCCGGACCTCGGCAGCGTCGAGCTCCGCATCGGCGGCGACCGGGTCGACGCGGAGGCCGAGCCCGCCGGCACGTCCGGTGCCGTCCGGCGCACCGCCGTCCTGGTGATGGACACCAGCAACTCGATGCGGGGCGAGAAGATCGCGGCCGCGAAGTCGGCTGCGCTCGCCTACGTCGACGGCCTGCCCGACGACGTGTCGCTGGGCATCGTGACCTTCGCCCGCTCGGTCGCCCAACCCCTCGCCCCCACCCAGGACCGCGCGGCTGCCCGCTCGGTCATCGACGGCCTGGAGCTCTCCGCGCAGACCGCGCTCTACGACGGCGTGCTCAGCGCCGTCGATGTCGCGGGCACGGAGGGTCAGCGCACGCTGGTGGTGCTGTCCGACGGGGCCGACACCACCGACACCACGTTGGAGACGGTGACGGCGGCGGTCGAGGGCGCCGGGGTCCGCCTCGACGTCGTCTCGCTGGTCCAGGACCCTGCCGACGACCTCACGGCCCTCTCCGCGGCCGGGGACGGCGAGGTCATCCCCGCGACGAGCGAGGCGCTGACGCGCACCTTCGCCGCCGAGGCGGACGTGCTGGACCGCCAGGTGCTGGTCACCGCCCAGGTCCCCGGCGACCTCGACTCCGTCGACCAGACCATCGCCGTCAGCATGGACACCAGCTCCGGGACGGTGTCCGCGGAGGCGTTCGCCGCGGTCGCGGAGTCCGTCGCCGGTGGCACCGGTGTCGACGACCAGCTGCTGCGCTCGGGCGGCTGGGTCGTGCCCAGCTGGGCGATGTACGCCGGCGTGCTGGCGATCGGGGTGGGGCTGGTGGTCCTGCTGGTCGCTCTCGTCCCCCGTCCGGCGCCGGCGCCCAGCGCCGCTGACCGCGTCGTCTCCTACACCGCCCGTACCGGTGGCGCCCCGGAGCACGAGACGCCGCGGCTCGACACCGAGCAGGCCATCGCCCAGGCCAAGGACGCCGCCGCCCAGGTGCTGCGCCGCACCAAGGGCCTCGAGGCGAGGATCGCGCACCGTCTCGAAGGCGCGGGCAGCGAGCTCAAGCCCGCCGAGTGGCTGCTCGTCCACGCCGGGATCGTCGTCGTCTCCGGCATCTTCGGACTGCTCCTGGGGGCGGGCAACATCATCCTCGGGCTGGTGTTCATCCTGCTCGGCGTGGCCGGCCCCTGGGTCTACCTCGGGCTGCGCCGTTCCCGGCGCCGCAAGGCCTTCAACGCGGGCCTGCCCGACACCCTGCAGCTGATCAGCGGCTCGCTGTCCGCCGGGCTCTCGCTGGCCCAGTCGGTCGACACCGTGGTCCGCGAGGGCCCCGAGCCGATCTCGACCGAGTTCCGCCGCGTCCTGGTGGAGACCCGGCTCGGCGTGACGATCGAGGACGCCCTCGAGGGCCTGGCCGAGCGCTTCGACAGCAAGGACTTCGAGTGGGTCGTCATGGCGATCCGCATCCAGCGCCAGGTCGGTGGCAACCTCGCCGAGCTGCTGGACACCGTGGCGGGCACCATGCGCGAGCGCGAGTACGTCCGCCGACAGGTCAACGCTCTGGCCGCCGAGGGCAAGCTCTCGGCCTGGGTGCTCGGCCTGCTCCCGCCCCTGTTCATGGTCTACCTGCTGCTGACCAACTACGACTACGTCAGCGTGATGTTCACCGAGCCTCTCGGCATCGTCATGATGGTGGGAGCGGCCCTGTGGCTCGCGGTCGGCGTGTTCTGGATGAGCCGTCTGGTGAAGGTGGAGGTGTGAGATGACCCTGCTGCTCGTGCTTGGGGTGCTCCTGGTCCTCGTCGCCATCCTGCTGGTGGCCTCGGCCACCACCAGCGACGCCGAGGCCTCCGGGGTCGGCAAGTCGCTGGCGGTCCTGCAGGCGATGACCAGCGCACCCAAGGAGCTGACCGACGAGATCGACCGTCCGTTCTCCGAGCGGGTCTGGGAGCCGCTGCAGGCCAGGACCCTGGGCCTGGGTCGCCGACTGTCCGGGGCCGACTCCGCGGAACGGATCCGGCGCAAGCTGGACCTCGCGGGCAACCCGCCGGGCTGGACCGTCGACCGGGTCACCTCCGGCAAGATCGTCGGCGCCGTGGCGGGTCTCGTGGTCGCGCTGCTGTTCAGCCTGATGCTCGGTGCCGGCACCCCGGTCCGGATCGCCGTGGTCCTCGGCGGTCTGGTCGTCGGGTTCTTCGGCCCCAACCTTTACCTCTACCAGAAGGCCTACGACCGCTCCCTGCAGATCCAGCGCGACCTGCCCGACGCCATCGACCTGATGACGATCAGCGTGGAGTCGGGTCTCGGCTTCGACGCTGCGGTGCAGCAGGTGTCCCGCAACACCGACGGCCCGTTGGCCGAGGAGTTCTCCCGGGTGCTGCGCGAGATGCAGATCGGGCAGGGACGCGCCGCCGCGCTACGCGCCATGTCCGATCGCACCAACGTCGCGGACCTGAAGAGCTTCGTGAGCTCGATGGTCCAGGCCGACTCCTTCGGCGTGCCCGTCGGCCAGGTGCTGCGCGTGCAGTCCAGCGAGATGCGCGTCAAGCGCCGCCAGCGGGCCGAGGAGAAGGCCCAGCAGGTGCCGGTCAAGATCACCGTCCCGCTGATCTTCTGCATCCTGCCCTGCCTGTTCGTGGCGGTCATGGGGCCTGCCGTCATCAGCATCATGGACAGCTTCTGAGACACGGCGCCGATCCGACGACGATGAGGAACGCCCCCGACCTGCGCATCGCGGCCGCCGCGCGCGGCTTCGTGCTGCTCGCGCTCGGGGGGCCGATCCTGTGGGGACGTGACGTGTCCTCCGTGATCGCCCTGGCCGCCCTGGGCACCGGCTGGCTGCTGGCCCTGAATCTCGAGCTGCGGGCCCCCCGGCTGCGCGTGCCCCTGGTCGTCCTCGACGCGGGGTTCGTCGGCCTGGTCGCAGGCACCGAGCTCACCTCCCAGGCGGTGCTGGGCGCCCTGGCCGTGCCACCGTTCATCGCCGGCCTGTGGCAGGGCCTGCGCGGTGTGCTGCTGGCCCTGTCCGCGGAGCTGATCGCGGTGGTGGTGGTCGGCATCGCCTCGGGCGGACCGCTCAGCGCGGACCAGTCCTTCGCGATCTTCACCTGGGCGGCGATGGGTCTCGCGCTCGGCATGGTCGCCACCTTCGTGCGCGGCGCACTGCGCGACGACGACCCGATGGCGCCGTACCGGCACGCATCCGACCTGCTGCGCGAGCTCAACCAACTCAGCGTCGGCCTGTCGTCGGGCCTGGAGCCGCGCAGCCTCGGCGGGGTCATCCTCAGCACCGTGCTCGACGAGGTCCCGGCGTCGGCGGTCAGCATCCACGTCCCGCTGGACGACCACCTCGCCACCCTCACCGCCAAGTCGCTGCCCGGTGGCGACCTCGACCGGTGCGCGGACTTCGCCACCGCGGCCTGGGCGCGCGACCAGGTCGTGGTCGAGGACGGCATCTTCGCCTTCCCCCTCGAGGGGCACCGCTCGACGGTCGCCGTGGTGAGCGGCTCGCTCCCCCCGGGCTCCAGCGTCGGACCCGACGAGCTGCGCCACCGCGTGACCCGGTTGCAGGTGGCCCTAGAGGAGCAGGCGGTGCAGCTCGAGACGGGGCTGCTCTTCGAGGCCTTCCGCGACACCGCGACAGCCGACGAGCGGCAGCGGCTCTCGCGGGAGATGCACGACGGCGTGGCGCAGGACATCGCCTCCCTCGGCTACCTCGTCGACGCACTCGCTGCCCAGGCCCCGACCCCGGAGGCCGAGGCCCAGCTGGGCATGCTCCGCGAGCGCGTCACCGCGATCGTCTCGGAGGTACGCCGCTCGGTCACCACCCTGCGCACGACCGTGGGCACCAGCGAGTCGCTCGGCACCGCCATCGTCGGAGTCACCCGCAACCTGAGCCAGACCTCGGGCATCCCCATCGAGGTCACCCTCGACGAGCAGGCGCAGCGGCTGCGGCCCGAGGTGGAGGCCGAGCTGTTCCGCATCACTCAGGAGGCGCTCAACAACGCCGTCAAGCACGCCGAGTGCCGCACCATCCGGGTGCACTGCCAGGTGGCCGCACCCACGGCTGCCATCACCGTGATCGATGACGGCAAGGGTCTGGGCGAGGCACGCTCGGACTCCTACGGTATGGGAATCATGCGAGAGCGAGCCCACCTCATCGACGCCGACCTGGCGATCGAGGAGCCACCCGGCGGCGGGCTGAGCGTCAGCGTCCGCCTGCCCGCGGAGCAGCGGCCGCCGGCCGCACCCACCCCCGAGACGAAGCAGGTGAGCACCCCCCGATGAGCGAGAACATCTCCGTCATGCTGGTCGACGACCACGAGCTGATCCGCACGGGGCTGGCCGGGGTCTTCGACCTCCAGCCCGACATGACGGTCGTGGGCCAGGCCGGCTCGGTGGCCGAGGCGCTGACCCGCTTCGAGGAGGTGCGGCCCGACGTGGTGGTCACTGACCTGCAGCTGGGCGACGGCACCGGTCTCGACATCGTCCGGGCCCTGCGACGCGACCACGAGGACGTCGGCCTCATCGTGCTGACCATGCACTCCGGTGACGACCAGATCTTCGCCGCCATGGAGGCCGGCGCCTCCGGTTTCGTCGGCAAGGACGCCCCCTCCCCCGAGGTCGTCAAGGCCGCCCGCCACGCCTCGGTCTCCCCCCGCTCGTTCATCTGCAGCGGACTGGTCGGCGCCATGATGCGCCGCGGGGCGGCGGAGTCCACCCGGCTCACCGACCGAGAGCACGAGGTCCTCGTGCTGCTCGCCGACGGCCTGGGCGCCGCCCAGATCGGGGCACAGCTCTACATGAGCGAGTCGACCGCCAAGTCCCACATCGCGCGGATCTACCAGAAGCTCGGCGCCGCCAACCGCGCCCAGGCGCTGGTCACCGCGATGCGGATCGGCCTGCTCTCGAGCGTGCAGCGCCAGCCCGGCACCCCCTGAGCACCTGGCCCTCCGCAGGGGCCTCTACGCCGCTAGCAGATCCGCACTAGTCCGGAATGACTATGCCGGTCCGGACCTTCATGGGATGAACCGTCCCCCGGGTACGGCCGAGAATGGAGTCCATGAGGCTCCTCGTCGGGGGCCGCAGACCACAGGGAGAAATCACATGCTCGAGTTCCTGCGCATCATGCTGGACGCCCGCTCCGAGGACCGCGACGAGCGCGGCGCCTCCGCCGTCGAGTACGGCCTGCTCATCGCCGGCATCGCCGCGCTGATCGTCGTCGTCGTGTTCGCCTTCGGCGGCGCCATCGAGGAGATTTTCGATGACACCTGCGACACGATCGCCACCAGCGCCGGCACCACCCAGTGCGCCGACCGACCCACCACCTGACGCAAGCCGCCTCGCGGCCGTGTGGCCCTCGCCCCGTCTCAGGACCGGGCGAGGGCCACACGCACGAGCAGGGTCGGGTGGCTGCCGAACCACCAGTGCGACCACGCCGGCGGGGTGGGGTCGGCCAGGGAGCGCAGCGCCAGGCGCCGCTGCAGGTCCACGAAGGCCTCCGGGTCCTCGGTCACCCGCAGCGCCTCGACGTCGGCGCGCAGCTCGATGGTGCGGCTGATCCCGTTCTGGACCGGCAGGGCGAGCACGCTCCCGACCGCGAGCAGCGCCACCAGCGTCGGCACCGTCGCCGGGTCGTCGGCTCGCCGACGGCCCAGGACCAGGCCCAGCAGGCCCACCGCCGCCGCGGCGCCGCTGGCACCGAGCACGGTGCCGACCAGGACGTCGTCGTGCCTGGCGTGCGCGAGCTCGTGGGCCACCACCGCGAGCGCCTCGTCGCGCGGCACGTCGCGGACCAGGTTGTCGTAGAGGACCACGCGGCGGCTGTCGGCGAACCCGGACACGTAGGCGTTGAGGGTCGTCGTCCGTCGGGATGCGTCAGCGACCAGGACCTCGTCCACGGGGACCCCCTCAGCCTCGGCGAGCTCGAGGACGCCGGTCCGCAGGTCGCCGTCGGGCAACGGGGCGAAGTCGTTGAACAACGGCTCCACCACCAGCGGGTAGGCGAAGCTGCCTGCGACGACCAGACCCGCCGCGAGTCCAGCGACCACGGCCGGCCAGGCCCGTCGCCACCGGCGGGCACAACCGACGACCACCAGCGCGAGCAGGCCCGTCACCACGATGTCCAGCGCCTCGGCGACCACCAGGTCCCTGGCGAAGCCGGTCCATGTCTGGTCGGAGAGCCCGGCGGCCCTGACGTGCCGGCGTGAGAGCACCGAGAAGGTCAGGGTCGCCACCCGCGCGACCAGCTCGACCCCCGCCACGGCGAGGAGCACCTGGACCCACCAGCGGCCGGGGAGCCGGCCCGCCCAGCGGCGTACGCGGGCGGACAGGGCGAGCAGCACCACGACGAGCAGGTTCACGGCGGTCGCCGCCCACCCCCATCGCCGCAGCACGCCCGTGAACTGCTCGGCTCGGGCCACCTCCGCGCTGGTCAGCACGTCCTCCACCGGCACGGGGTCCGGCGTCCCTCCGGGCACCGGCGACCACGGCACGAGCAGCGCGGCCAGGAGCAGGAAGACACCCGTCGCGACCACCGTGACCGCGATCGCGACGCGCCGCTGCGCGATCATCCGGCAGCCTCGGTCAGCAGCCGCTGCCAGGTGCGCGTCACCTCGGCCGGGTCGGTGCCGACGGCGGCCAGGGCGGCGGCCAGGTCCGCACCGTCGGAGGTCCGTCGGTAGACCTCGACGAGCCCGTCCTCCCCCACGAGCGTCGCCAGGGCGCGGCAGGCCAACCAGGCCGCCTCGTAGGCGGCGCCGAGGTGCGGCGCCGTGAGGTCGAAGTCGGACTCGTCGGGCAGCCGGTCGGGGACCCCGTCCTCACGCACCCGCTCGAGGACCTGGGCGGCGGTCCGTGAGAGGGGCAGGTCGACGTCGAGGAGGGCGACGTAGTCGGCGAACCCCTCCACCAGCCACACCGGCGCCCGGCTGGTGGGTGCCCCGGTGACGGCGTGGACGGCCTCGTGGGTCATCACCACCTGGGCGCCGGTCCGCCGCAGTCGACCGAGCTCGGCCGGGTTGACGAAGACGTGCACCGGCGAGGAGGTGGACAGCAGGCCGTCCACGGACGCGGTCACCGCGGCCACCTCGCGGTAGGTCCCCTCGGGCACACCCAGCACGGCGTCGAGCCCCGCTGCGTCCTGCGGCACCTCCACCACCAGCGGCCCGGCACTGTCGCCGAGCACCTTCGCGGCCTGCGGCACCGCACGCCGCGCCAGGAGGGAGTACGGCGCCGGGTCGGCGCCCGTGGTGATCACGAGCGTGTCCTCGCCCCGGTCGACCAGCACGGGGCCGCGCAGCCACAGCGGCACCCGGCCCCCGGTGAACCCGGTCACCCCCACGGCCTGCGCCGACGACCGGAGGCCCACCTCCACCTCCGTGCGCGCGACTCCACGATCGACCCCACCCAGCGACCAGGTCAGGTCGGCCCGCACCGCCCAGCTGCCGTCCTCGGCAGGGACACCGAGGGTGTCGACGTAACGGAGGTCGAGGTCCCGCACCCGCAGGGTCCGGGCGTTCCCGGCCAGCGACTCCAGGAGACTGCGGGCCGCGGCGTCATCGGCGGGCGCGAGTGAGGCGGCGGCCGCGCCGTCGCCGGTCGAGAGGGCACGCTCGAGGGAGTCGAGCGCCGTGGTGGCTGCGACGGGGTCGGCAGCGGCCGGCACGTCCGCGGGCGGCGCCGCGACGTAGGGCCCGTCGGCCAGTCGGGTGACGACCAGGACCGCAGCGAGGACGCCCGCGAGGAGCAGCGCCAGGACGACCCGAGGTCGTCGCCGCCGTGCGGGCGGAGCGTCGATCGGCGAGGGTGCTGCCGGGTCAGCCAGGACGGACCGCGCCGACGTACGGCATGGAGTGCAGCGGGGAGACCCGGACGCCCTGGCTGGGGTTGGCCGCGTGGACGATCATTCCGTTGCCGATGTAGATGCCGACGTGGCTGATCGGGCTGTAGTAGAAGACCAGGTCACCGGGCTGCAGCGCGCTGGCGGCGACGCGGGGCCCGGAGGAGAACTGGGCGCCCGAGGAGTGCGGCAGGCCGACACCCGCGGTGCCGTAGGCACGCATCGTCAGCCCGGAGCAGTCGAAGGCGCTGGGGCCGGCGGCGCCGTAGACGTAGGCCTTCCCGACCTGGGCCATGGCGTACCGGATCGCCGCGGCGGCGCGGCCGGAGGCGGGCACCGAGGCAGGCACCCGGTCGCTGTCGCGGGAGAGCACCTCCTCGCGCTCCTCCTCCTCGAGGCGGGCCAGCAGGCTCTCGGCCTCGTCGAGCTTGGACTCGATGGTCGACTTCTCGCTGGCCAGGCGGTCCTTGAGCCGGGCGACCTCGGCGGTGCGGCGGGTCGTGGCCTGCAGTCGGATGCCGAGCGCCTTGACCTCGGAGGCGTAGGAGTCGAAGAGCTGGTCGGTCAGGCTGTCGTAGGCCGACATGGTCGACATCTGCGACAGGAACGCCGACGGGTCGCCGGAGAGGGCGACCTGGCCGACGGCCGAGAGCCGGTGCCCCTCGTAGGTGCGGATGACCGCGTCGCGCACGCGGTTGCGCACCGCCCGCATCTGCTTGTCCTGACGCGCCTGGTCCGACGTGACGGCCTTCAGGTCCCGCTTGAGCTCACCGAGCTCGAGTCGGACGTCGTTGTAGCGCTCGGAGGCCTGCTCCGCCTCGTGGTAGAGCCGATCGACCCGCGCCTTGACGTCGTCGATGTCCGGCTCGGCCTGGGCCGGCGTGGACGGCACGAGGCCGACGAGTCCCGCCAGCAGGGTGGCTGAGAGGAGGGTGGCGAGTCGAGAGCGACGCTGCAGCACGAGCGGGTGGTCTCCCTTGCTGTGTCGACGGCGCACGCGCGGACCCGGCCGGCCCGCTGGTCACGAACGCCCCGCGTGACGGTAATCGCTGGAGCGGAGCCCGGCCAAACCTCCGGGGCATGTCGCACGCCGATTTCACTCGGGGCGACCGGACCTCCTGCCACAGCAGGAGTCTGGGGTCACAGCCGTCACATACGTCACACGCACAGACCCGGTGCGGCAGGCCGTCAGGCGCTCGCGATGTCCGAGCCCGGCACGCCCGTGCCGGTCGGGTCGGTGCCGGGCCCGTCGGTGGGGGTGACCAGCCGCAGCGGCGGCACCAGTCCCCCGGCCGCGAGAGCGCCCAGCAGCTCGCGGTCCTCCTCGTCGAAGCCCATCTCGGGCGGTGGTCCGAGCAGCACCGTCACCACGCAGTCGTGGCAGGCCAGCCCGCGGACCACGCAGGTGTCGCAGTCGATCCTCGTCGTCATGCGCCGCACGTTCGCAGCGAGCACCGACACTCCGGGCCCGGAGCGACGACAGCGGCGTGTCGCAACTCCCTGCGGAGCACCTCCAACGCATGAGACCGTCGTGGTCCGCATCGAGGGAGGGCTGATGACGTCTCGGGGTCGAGTGGGGTCCGGCGTGCTGGCGCTGGGTCTCCTGCTCATCTACCTGCTCACCGCGTCCTCCACGCCCTCGGTGGACGCTTCCTCCGCCAGCCTGCAGGGCTGGAGGATCGCCACGACGGGCAGCCCGTGGCTCGATGACCTCGACTTCGACGAGCTGCCCGTCCGATACACCGACCCGCCGTTCTGGACCGGCGAGAACGTGTCAGGCCACTTGGTCGTTTACCGCTCCCCGGGGGTCACCGCCGCCTCGACGCTCGCCTACCTCGCTCAGGAGCCCCACCCGAGCAGGTTCAGCATCCGGCCGGCGAGCCTCCTGGCAGCCGCGCTGGCCTGGGCGACCGTGCTCCTCGTGTACGGCGCGGTGCGCCGACACCTGTCCCACAAGGGCGCGCTTACCGTCTCCGGCGTGCTCGCGCTCGGGACGCCGGTCTGGAGCGTGGCTGCTGACGCGATGTGGCCGCACACACTGACCACTCTCGGTATCGCCGGCATGGCCTTCGCCGCAAGCCGGGAGCGTTGGCTCGTGGCTGGTCTGATGGGCGGCATCGGCCTGACAGGAAGGCTGCACCTGTCGTTGGTCATCGCTGTTCTCGGTACCGGCGTCGGGTTCCTCCGACGTAGGCCCTCGATCACCGTTCTGGTCGCAGCGACCAGCCTGCCGTTCCTCCTGATCTCCGCGGCATGGAGCAGATGGCTCTACGGCCAATGGGATCCCGCCGGCGGATACCCACAGGTCGACGCGTACGCCGACCGCGCCACCAGCCAGTCCGCCGTCGACCTCCTGAGCAACCACCTCGGGCTGTGGGTCTCGGCCGATCGAGGCTTCCTGACGTGGACGCCGATCGTCATCGTGCTCGTCCCCGCGGTCGTGCGGTCGTGGCGACACCAGCCCGACTGGGCGCGCATGCTCCTGCTGGGCGGTGTCCTGTACACCATCGTGCAGAGCCTGATGAACCACTTCGCGGGAGGCACTGCGTTCTACGGCTACCGCCTGACGCTCGAGCTCCTTCTGTGCTCCGTTCCCGTTCTCGCGTTCTCCCTGGGACACCTGGGGCGGTGGGCCAGGTGGGCTGCACCGGTCGTCGCCGGGTTGCAGGTCGGGGCCATCGCGTTGGGCGCCACCTTCAACAGCGTGGGTCTACCCCTGGACGCAGCCTGGACGCGGAACGCCTTCGTCACGGCGATGATGGAAGTACCCGCCCTGGTGGTCCCGTGGGCCCTGTGCGGCGTGCTGGGGCTCCTCCTCGTGAGGGCCGCGTCTCGTACGCCGACGTCAACCCCCGAGCAGGCCCACCAACGAGGCTGAGGCGACCGCGCGGGCGCCGGCGTGCTGGCAGCGGGCCTGCACCTCCCGGTCGTCACTGACGACCAGGACGACCCTGCCGCGCGGCTCCGCCTCGACGAGCTGGCCGATCACCTCGTCGGCGATCACGCCCTTGGGGCTGAAGAGGACCTTGACGCCGCGCGGCTGCGACGTCGGCGGCCGGGTGTCGGCGTCGGCGCCGTCGAAGACGACGGTGGTCTCGGCACCGGTGCGCGCGACGAGCGGGGCCATCGCGGTCAGCAACCGGGTCCGCTGCGCCTCCAGCGAGGAAGCGGACCAGGCCCCCATGGACACGTTGTAGCCGTCGACGACCAGCCGGGCGCGCGGCAGCGCGAGGTACTGCTCCAGCAGCGCCGGACCCACGTCGGGGACCGCCCGTGGACCGGGGACGTCCGGTGCGGCCAGGGACTCCTCGACCCGCTCGCCGGGGCTGGAGGTCGCGGGCGGGAGGGCGAGCTCGCGACGCAGCCCCGCGGTCGCGTCGAGGATGGTGTCGAGCAGGACCCGCGTACGTGCCGTCGCCTGCTCCTTCTCCGCGCGCCCGCCGCGTCGTCCCTGCCGCGCCTCCGCCTCGAGCCGCTCGACCTCGGCCTGCAGCCGGCGTACCTCCTTGTCGCGGGCGGCGAGTGCGACCTCGGCCGCAGCGCGGGCCTCCTCGGCGGCGTGCGCCGCCGCGAGCGTCTCCTCGTCGACGTCGCGGCGCTTGGCCCGGGCCTCGCCCAGCTTGCGTCGGAGCTGGGAGACCTCGGCCTTGTACCCCTCGACCTGTTGGCGGTACGACGCTCGCAGGTCGCGCAGCTCGGCCTCGGCCTGCTCCGCGCGCTGCTGCCAGCGCTCCTCCTTCGCCTGCGCGACGACCTCCTGCTGCTGGGCCGCGTGCTCCTCCACCTGGCTGACCGAGGTGTCGAGTCGTCGCGTCCACCCCTGAGGGCGGACCAGCCAGTCCAGCGCCGCCGCCTCGAGCGCGTCGTGCATCGTGCCGTCACGCAGCGCGACGAGCTCGTCCTGCCGGCGCACCGAGACCTGGTGGGCGATCCGCGCGCGCAGGTCCTCGTCGGCGAGCCCGGCGGTGATCGCCTGGCCCCCGAGACGAGCACGGCGCGCCGGCGCGAACCCGGCGACCTTGCGCAGCGCCGCAGGCAGCTGGGGCACGTCCGGCAGCACGTCCGCGACCAGGGTCAGGACCCTGGTGCGCACCGCCACCGGCAGCTCCTCCAGCCGCACCGTCTCGCTCACGCCCGTCCTCCTCGCGCCTCTCGACGACCGTTCGTCCGTCACCTGGACCGACCACTCGACCTGTCCCCAGCCTAGTGCGGCGGTGGGCCCCGGCCGCGCGTCGCCGCCGGGTTGTCGGCGCACCGCTCTAGCGTCGTGCCCATGAGCAGCAGCCGTGCGGGAGCCCTCTGGGAGAGCCAGCGCAGCTTCGACGAGCTCGGCCGGCCACTGCGCGACCTCACCTTCTGCGTCGTGGACCTCGAGACGACCGGTGGCTCGCCCACCTCGGGCTCGATGATCACCGAGATCGGCGCCGTGAAGGTCCGGGGCGGCGAGGTCCTCGGGGAGTTCCAGACCCTGGTCGACCCGGGGACCGAGATCCCCCCGTTCATCGCCGTGCTCACCGGCATCACCAACGCCATGGTCGCCGACGCTCCGCGCATCGAGTCCGCCCTACCCGCCTTCCTGGAGTTCGCGGCCGGCAGCGTGCTGGTCGCGCACAACGCGCCCTTCGACGTGGGGTTCCTCCAGCACTTCGCGGCGCTGCAGCAGCGTCCGTGGCCGCGCTTCGAGGTGGTCGACACCGCCCGGCTGGCACGCAAGGTGGTCACGCGCGACGACGCCCCCAACTGCAAGCTCTCCTCGTTGGCCCGCCTGTTCGGTGCCACCACCGCGCCCAACCACCGGGCACTGGCCGACGCCCGCGCCACCGTCGACGTGCTGCACGGCCTGATGGGGCGCCTCGGGGGCCAGGGAGTGCACACCCTCGAGGAGCTGCAGACCTTCACCTCGCGGGTCACCGCGGCGCAGCGCAAGAAGCGCCACCTTGCCGAGGGCCTGCCGCACTCTCCCGGCGTCTATCTCTTCCGGGACCAGACCCAGCGCATCCTCTACGTCGGCACCAGCAAGGACCTCCGCACCCGGGTCCGGTCCTACTTCACCGCCTCCGAGACCCGTTCCCGGATGGGCGAGATGGTCGGGTTGGCGACCTCGGTGACCGGCATCGAGTGCGCGACGCCGCTGGAGGCCGCGGTGCGCGAGCTCCGGCTGATCGCCGAGCACAAGCCCCGCTACAACCGACGCTCCAAGCACCCCGAGAAGACCCACTTCGTCAAGCTCACCCGCGAGCCCTGGCCACGGCTGTCACTGGTCTCCAAGGTCCTCGACGACGGCGCCGACTACCTCGGTCCCTTCGCCTCCCGGCGGGCGGCCCAGTCGGGTCTCGACGTGCTGCACGAGACCTTCCCCGTCCGCCAGTGCTCCGACCGACTCGGCCCGCGTACCCGCCGGACGCCGTGCGTGCTGGCCGAGATGGGGCGCTGCCTCTCCCCCTGCGACGGGTCGGCCGACGAGGCGACGTACGCCGCGGTCGTCCGGCAGCTGCGCGACACCCTGCTGCGGCGCCCCGATGCGGTCGTCGAGCAGATCAACCGCCGGATGAGTGCCCTGGCCGAGGACGAGCGGTTCGAGGAGGCCGGGGTGCACCGCGACCGGCTCGCCGCCTTCGTCCGCGCCGCTGCACGCACCCAACGGGTCGGGGCACTGAGCGGTTGCCCGGAGGTCGTGGCCGCACGCCGTGAGGACGACGGCCGGTGGGCCGTCCACGTGGTGCGCTTCGGCCGGCTCGCCGCCGCGGGCGTCATCCCCTCCGGCGCCGATGCCGTCGCCTACGTCGAGCAGCTGCGCGCGGGCGCCGAGACCGTCCGCACGGCTCCGGGGTCGGCACCGGCGGCCACGGTGGAGGAGACCGAGAAGATCCTCGCCTGGCTCGAGCAGCCCGGCATCCGACTCGTCGACGTCCTCGGCGAGTGGGTGTGCCCGGTGGCGGGAGCGACGAAGGAGCTCGCGGTGCACGAGCGCGTACGCCGGTCACGGGACGAGCTCGCAGGTACGGTGAGCCCGTGATCACCGCCATCGTCTTCGTGAACGCCGACGTCGCCCGGATCCCCGAGGTCGCCGAGGAGATCGCCTCGATCGAGGGCGTCTCGGAGGTCTACTCCGTGACCGGCCAGATCGACCTGATCGTCTTGGTGCGGGTGCGCCACCACGAGGACGTCGCAGGGGTGGTGGCCGACCGCATCAACAAGGTCCCCGGGGTCACCGACACCGAGACCCACATCGCCTTCCGCACCCACTCCCGTCACGACCTCGAGGCCGCGTTCTCGCTCGGCCTGGACTGATCGCGTCGTGGTGTCGCGCGCCGCGCGGGTGTGGCTGCCCTCGCTGACGCTGCTGGGCGTCCTGGTCGTCGCGGTCACGCGTGCAGCCCGCCCACTGACGAATCCCGACACCTACTTCCACCTCCGCTTCGGTGCGGAGTTCCTCGCGGGCTGGTCGCTGCGCGACCCCGGCAGCGTCTCCTCCTCGGCGACCCGTGACTGGTTGCCGACCCAGTGGCTCCCCCAGGTCCTGATGGCGGCGATCGAGGACCGGGCCGGCCTCCCCGGCGTCGCCTGGCTCTCGGGCCTGCAGCTGGTCGTCCTCGTCCTCGCGCTCGCCTGGGTGTGCCGTCGTCGCGCCGACCCCGTCGTCGTCGCCGTGCTCACCGCGCTCGTCCTCTGGGCGTGCTGGCCGGCGCTGTCGATGCGTCCCCAGGTGTTGAGCTACGCCTTCATGGCACTCGCGGTGCACGCGTGGTGGCAGGCCGCACTGACCGGCGCACGCCCCTGGCTGCTGGTCCCACTGACCTGGGTCTGGGCGATGTGGCACGGCATGTGGCCCTTCGCACTGGTCGTGGGTGCGGTCGGCCTCCTGGCCGCGGCGCTGCACCGTGGGGTCCGGGCGCGCGAGCTCCCGCGCCAGGCCGCCGTGCTCCTCGCCTGTGCCGCGGCCGCCGCGCTCACCCCGGTCGGGCCCGCGTTGTACGCCGCGGTGCTGACGGTCGCGGGGCGAGGACGGTTCTTCGGCGAGTGGGCGGCCCCCGACTTCACCAGTCCGACGGGCACGGCCCTCATCCTGCTCGCCGCTCCTGCGTTGCTCGTCGTCCTGCGCCGCGGGGCCCCGTGGCCGACGGTCCTGTTCCTGGGGCTGGGCCTCGGCTTGGCGCTCTACTCCAACCGCACGCTCCCGCTGGCCGCGGTCACCCTCGCCCCGGTCACGGCCCTGGCCCTGCAGTCGCTGATCCCGGGCGAACCGACCGCACCGTCGCGCAGGGAGACGCGGTGGGGGCTGGGCGCCGCGGTCGCGGCACTGGCGGTCCTGGCCGTGCTGGTGCCGCGCTCGTCCGCGGAGACACCCGTGCGTGCCGCGTGGGTCGACGACCGCCTGAGCGCGCTGCCGGCTGGGACGACGGTGCTCAACGACTGGGGTGACGGGGGCTACGTGATGTGGGCCCACTCCCAGCTCGACCTGGTGATGCACGGCTACGGCGACACGTTCACCACCGAGGAGCTCGAGCGCAACACCTCCATCCTCGGCCTGGACCGGGGCTGGCAGGACCTCGTGCGCGAGACCGGCGCCGAGGTCGCCTTCCTGCGCACCGACCACCGCCTGACGGCCGCTCTGGAGGATGCCGGCTGGCGGGTCGTGGCCACCTCCGACGAGGTCGAGCTGCTGGAGGCTCCCTCGGGCTGGTGAGGGCCTCCCCTGCCGGACCGTCTCAGCGTGCGGTCGCGGCGACCCAGCGCTCGAGCAGCGCCCCGGCCGCACCGCTGTCGATGGCACCGGCGGCCTTCGCCATCCCACGCTCGAGGGACTCCTGGACCGGAGCACCGGGCTCGTCGTGGACGGCCAGCGCGGCACCGGCGTTGAGGACCACCGCGTCACGCACCGGGCCGCTGTCGCCGGCCAGCAGACGGCGAACGACCTCGGCGTTGTGGGCGGCGTCCCCGCCGCGCAGGTCCTCGGTCGTGGCCGGCGCGAGACCGAGCGACGCGGGGTCGACGCGGTCCTCGCGGACCTGGCCGTCGTGGACGACCCACACCGACGAGGTCGTGGTCGTAGTGAGCTCGTCGAGGCCGTCGTCGCCCCGGAACACCCACGCGTCGACACCCCGGGCGGCGTAGACCCCGGCCATGACGGGCGCCATCCGCGCGTCGGCACAGCCGATGGCCTGGGCCGCCGGCCGTGCCGGGTTGCTCAGCGGACCGAGCAGGTTGAAGGCCGTGGCGATGCCCAGCTCGCGGCGGGCCACAGCCGCGTGCCGCATCGCCGGGTGGAAGGTCGCGGCGAAGCAGAAGGTGATCCCGGCCTCGGAGGCCACCTCGGCGACCCGGTCGGCCGGGAGGTCGAGCCGGATGCCCAGCGCCTCCAGCACGTCGGCGGAGCCGGACTTCGAGGAGGCCGAGCGGTTGCCGTGCTTGACCACGGTCGACCCGGCACCGGCCGCCACGATCGCCGACATCGTGGAGATGTTGACCGACATCGACCGGTCGCCGCCGGTCCCGACGACGTCGAGCAGGCGGCCGGGCACCGAGATCGGCGTCGCTCGTTCGTACATCGCGGCGACCAGGCCGGTCAGCTCCTCGCTGGTCTCGCCCTTGGCGCGCAGCGCGACCGCGAAGCCCGCGACCTGCGCTGGGGTGGCGTTGCCCTCGAGGAGCTCGGCCATCGCCCAGGAGGTCTGTCCCGCGGTGAGGTCGCGGCCGGCGACGAGGTCGCCGAGGACCTCGGGCCAGGTGCTCACGCGGGGCTCAGCTGGTGGGGGCGGGGACCCGCGAGCGCAGCAGGCCCACGACGGTCTCGGCCAGCGCGATCGGGTCGAGGGGGTGCGGCACGGCGGCCTCGGCCCGCGACCAGGTCGCCAGCCAGGCGTCCTGCGGCCGGCCGGTCAGCACCACGACGGGCGGGCACTGGAAGATCTCGTCCTTGAGCTGCTTGGCGATGCCCATGCCGCCGGCCGGGACGGCCTCGCCGTCGAGGATCGCGAGGTCGATGTGTCCCGCGTCCATGTTCTGGATGACCACCGGCTCCGTGGCCACCTCGACGTACTCCACCTCGGGCAGGTCGGGGTGCGGGCGCCGCCCGAGCGCCAGGATGACCTGCTGACGCGTGGTGACGTCGTCGGAGTAGACGAGGACCTTCAGCGGCTTGCGGGAGGCAGTGGAGTCGCTCACGCGGGCCATCGTAGGCCCCACCCGGCTCACTCCGCCGAGACCCTCGCCACACGAGCCGCCTCCTGCGCCTCGAGCCGGTCCAGACGCCGGTCCTCACGGCGAGCCTCGGCCATCGAGGAGCGGACCCACTGGGTGAACAGCACGCCGAAGAAGACCAACCCGATCAGGTCCCCCGAGCCCCACAGGATGCCGCCGGCCAGGTGCTGGTCGTCGAGCGCGTCGGGCAGCCACGCCCCCATCGGCCCCTCGCGCAGCGCCAGGTAGTGCTCGCCGGCGATGAGGGTCTCCTGCCCCATGATCGTGACGCCCAGGAAGGCGTGGAAGGGCAGGGTCAGCACCGTGATGAGCACCCGGAACGGGTAGCCGACCCGCCCGGGCACGGGGTCGATGCCCATCAGCGGCCAGAAGAACATCGCTCCGACGAGCACCAGGTGCAGGTGCATCGTCTCGTGCCAGAACGTCGACTCCAGGGTCGCGGGGTACCAGCCGGAGTAGTAGAGCGCCCAGGGCGAGACGACGTACGCCGCCAGCACCAGCGGCGGGAAGGTCAGGACCCTCGCCAGGCGCGAGTGCAGCACGGCGAGCAGCCAGCCGCGCGGGGTCCGGGGCAGCGTGCGTAGCGCGAGGGTCACCGGCGCGCCCAGCGCGAGCGCCAGCGGCACCAGCATCGACAGGATCATGTGCTGGACCATGTGGACGCTGATCAGCGTCGTGTCGTAGGTCCCGAGCCCCGACGAGGTGGCCACGAGGAACGACCCGAGCCCCACCCCCACGAAGGACACCGTGCGCGCGGGCGACCAGACGTCACCGCGGGCCCTCAGGCGGCGCACCCCGAGAAGGTAGAGCCCCCCGAACCAGGCCACGAGGACGATCGGGACGGGCTCGAACGACCAGGCCGTGAACACCCGCGCCAGGTCGAAGGGAGGCAGGTACGCCGAGGTCGCCGAGGCGTCCACCAGGGGGGTCACGAGCACGCCCTCGAGTCTAGGTCGACCACGATCGGGGGGTCGGGGTGGCCCTTCGGGCAGGTCACGACATAATGCTCGCGTGGCGACAGCGGCAACGATCCCAGCATCCCGGCTCCACGGGCACCACGACCGACCCAGCATGGTCAGCGTCGGGACGATCATCTGGCTCTCCAGCGAGCTGATGTTCTTCGCGGCACTGTTCGCGGCGTACTTCACGATCCGCTCGGTCAGCCCGGAGCTGTGGGCCCAGAACACCGAGCTGCTCGACGTGCCGTTCGCGGCGGTCAACACCACGATCCTGGTGCTCTCCTCGCTCACCTGCCAGCTCGGCGTCTTCGCCGCCGAGCGCGGCCAGGTGGGTCGCACCGGGTCAGTCCTCCAGATCAAGGGCTGGGGGCTGCGCGAGTGGTTCATCCTCACCTTCGTCATGGGCGCCATCTTCATCGGCGGCCAGGCGGTGGAGTACGCCACGCTCATCCAGGAAGGTGTGACCATCCAGGACTCCGCGTACGGCTCGATGTTCTACCTCACCACGGGCTTCCACGGCATCCACGTCGCGGGCGGACTGCTCGCGTTCCTGCTGGTGCTGGGACGCACCTACCTCGCACGCAAGTTCACCCACGAGCAGGCGGTCAGCGCGATCGTCGTCTCCTACTACTGGCACTTCGTCGACGTCGTGTGGATCGGTCTGTTCGCGACCATCTACCTCGTCCAGTGACGACCCAGTACCGCTTTTGAGCGCCTCCTAGACTGACACCGGAACAAGGACTCTTTGACGTGCGAATCCTGAACTCAGCTGCCGGCCGCCTGTCACGCCTCCGTCGCGGGCGGCTCGCAGGCGCCCTCCTGCTCATGGTCGGCCTCCTCGCCGCAGGCGGCCTGTGGACCGCGGTGATGACCCCGGCCTCGGCCGAGAAGACCCAGGACCTGGCCAGCCAGGTCGAGGAGGGTCGCAAGCTCTTCCTCGTGGGCTGCTCGACCTGCCACGGCACCAATGGCGAGGGCATCCTCACCGACCGCGGCAACAATCTCGGCCCGTCCCTGGTCGGCGTCGGTGCCGCCGCGGTCGACTTCCAGGTCGGCACCGGCCGGATGCCCATGGCCCAACCCGGCGCGCAGGCGCCCCGCAAGGACGTCGCCTACAGCGACGAGGAGACGGCCGCCCTCGCCGCGTACGTCGCCACCCTCGGCCCCGGCCCGGCGATCCCGGCCGAGAGCGACTACAGCATCGACGGCCTGGATAGCGAGGCCCAGGAGGCTGCCATCGTCCGCGGTGGCCAGCTCTTCCTCACCAACTGCACGGCCTGCCACAACTTCGAGGGGTCCGGAGGCGCCATGCCCAACGGTGGCTACGCCCCGACGGTGCGCGGCGTGGACTCCAAGTACATCTACGAGGCGCTGCTGACCGGTCCGCAGACCATGCCGACCTTCAGCAACGGCAACCTCACCCCCGACCAGAAGCGCGACATCATCGCCTACCTCAACAACCTCAACGACTCCGCCGGCGTCGGCGGCTTCGGCATGGGCAGCCTGGGCCCGGTGGCCGAGGGCCTGTTCGCCTGGATCGTGGGCATCGGTGGTCTCGTCGGCTTCGCAGTCTGGATCGCCGCGCACACCACGCGCTCGAGCAAGAAGAAGGTGCAGGCGTGAGCAACGAGCTGACCGGCCCCGGGACGAGCGCAGACAACCTGCCGGCGGAGGAGCCGATCCCCAACCCGGGTCTGCCCAGCCACACGTGGCGTCCCACGGACATCGACGAGGACGCCGCCCGGCGCGCCGAGCGCCAGATCGCCTCGATGTACCTGCTCTCGATGGTCTGCGTGGTGCTCTTCTGCGTCACCTACTTCGTCGCTGACGTCGGTGACAACTGGACGACCTTCCTCGGCCTCGGTGCCTCCACCGTCGGCCTGGGCGTCTTCCTCGGTCTCGCGCTGCTGCTGATCGGCGCCGCGACCATCCAGTGGGCCCGCAAGCTCATGAGCGATGTCGAGATGGTCGAGATGCGCCACCCCGCGCGCTCCTCCGACGAGGACCGCGAGGCCACCCTCCAGGCGCTGTCCTCCGGCGCCGAGGACTCCGGCATCGCCCGTCGTCCCCTCATCCGCAACACGCTCCTGGCCTCTGTCGGCATGCTCGGCGTCCCGGCCGTGGTGCTGCTGCGCGACCTCGGTCCCACGCCGGGCCAGGCCGCCGAGGCCGACTACCCCGGCGCCGGGCTCGAGAAGACCGTGTGGACCCCCGGAATGCGCGTCGTGCGCGACGTCGTGGGCACCCCGATCCGGGCGTCCGACCTCGAGATCGGTGACCTGGTCAACGCCCAGCCCGAGGCGATCTTCCCCTCCGAGGAGAGCGGCCTGCCCGAGCTCGAGGGGGCCGAGCTGCTGATCGCCAAGTCGAAGGCCGCGGTCATCGTCGTGCGCATGGAGCCCGACACGATCATCCCCGGCGAGGGCCGGGACAACTGGTCGGTCGACGGCATCGTCTGCTACTCCAAGATCTGTACCCATGTGGGGTGCCCGATCTCCCTCTACGAGCGGACCACCCACCACCTCCTGTGCCCGTGCCACCAGTCCACCTTCGACCTCTCCGACTCCGGTCGGGTGGTCTTCGGGCCGGCTGGTCGACACCTCCCACAGCTCCCCCTCGCCGTTGACGAGGAGGGGTTCCTCGTGGCCCAGTCCGACTTCACCGAGCCGGTGGGGCCGACGTACTGGGAGCGCGATCACAAGGACATCGGCGACCAGGGTGAGGCTGACCTGTGAGCATCGACACCAGCAGGGTCGCGACGAGCAACTCGTCAGCGGCCACTGCCAAGAAGCCGGGCAAGGCCGGCGCCGTCGCCAACTGGGCCGACGAGCGCCTGGGCCTGGGCACGGCCATGAAGAAGAACCTGCGCAAGGTCTTCCCCGACCACTGGTCCTTCATGCTGGGCGAGATCGCCCTGTGGAGCTTCGTGGTCCTCCTGCTCACCGGCGTCTTCCTGACGCTGTGGTACCACCCGAGCATGGCCGAGGTGGTCTACGAGGGCTCCTACGACCCGCTGCGGGGCGTGCTCATGTCCGACGCGATGGCCTCGACGCTGGACATCTCCTTCGACGTCCGGGGCGGACTGATGATCCGGCAGGCCCACCACTGGGCTGCCATGATCTTCATCGCGTCCATGATGATCCACCTGCTGCGCGTGTACTTCACCGGCGCCTACCGCAAGCCCCGGGAGCTCAACTGGGTCATCGGCTGCCTGTTGCTGCTGCTGGGCACGCTCGAGGGTTTCACGGGCTACTCGCTGCCCGACGACCTGCTGTCGGGCACCGGCATCCGCGCCGCGGACGGCTTCATGAAGTCGATCCCAGTTGTGGGCACCTACGTCAGCTTCTTCCTCTTCGGCGGCGAGTTCCCCGGCGACCAGATCATCCCGCGGCTCTACATGATCCACGTGCTGCTGATCCCGGGCCTGCTGCTGGCGCTGATCGCGGCCCACATGCTGCTGCTCGTCTACCACAAGCACACCCAGTGGCCTGGCCCCGGCCGCACCGAGGAGAACGTCGTCGGCTTCCCGATGCTCCCGGTGTACGCCGCCAAGGCCGGTGGTTTCTTCTTCATCGTCTTCGGTGTCACCGCGATCATGGGTGGCCTCCTGGGCATCAACCCGATCTGGAAGTACGGCCCCTACGACCCGACCAAGGTCACGGCCGGCTCCCAGCCCGACTGGTACATGGGTTGGCCCGACGGCGCGCTGCGGATCATGCCCGGCTGGGAGTTCCACCTCGGTGGCTACTCCTTCGCGCTGAACGTCTTCCTGCCGATCATCGTGCTGCCGGGTCTGATGTTCACGATCCTGCTGCTGCTGCCCTTCATCGAGTCCTGGATCACCGGGGACAAGCGTGAGCACCACCTGCTGGAGCGCCCGCGCAACGCCCCGACCCGGACCGCGCTGATGGTCTCGCTGATGACCTTCTACGGCCTGATGTGGGCCGCGGGCGGCAACGACATCATCGCGATCACGTTGAACTCCGACATCAACCAGATCACCTACTTCATGCGGGTGGCGGTCTTCGTCGGACCTGCGATCGCGTTCTGGGTCACGCGTCGCTGGTGCATCTCGCTCCAGCGCCACGACGAGGCGAAGCTGCTGCACGGCTACGAGACGGGCGTCATCATGCGCTCGCCCGAGGGTGGCTACTCCGAGCGGCACCTGCCGATCAGCGAGAACGCCGCCTACACCCTCACCGCTCGCGACCGCGACGTCGTCTACACCCCCGGGTCGGAGACCGACGAGAGCGGCGTGGCGGCCCCGGGTGGCCGGCTCAACGGTCTACGCGCCAAGCTCTCCGAGCTCTGGTTCGCCGACAACGTGCAGAAGCCGACCGCGCAGGAGCTCGAGGAGGCCCGGCACCACGCCGAGCACGAGCACGCGCTCACCGCAGCGCTCGACGGCGTCGCCGCCGACGGGCACCAGTTCGACGGCCACCACGCCGTCGAGGGTGAGTCGCTCCGCGGTCACTGACCGACACGTACGACGCCGAAGGCCCGGTCCCCCGAGCGGGGGCCGGGCCTTCGGCCTCGGTGGGACAGCAGCCCAGGGCGTGGGCAGGCGGGAGGCGGCGTCAAGACAGCGCCGAGACGCCGTTGACGTCGAGGTCGACGCGCACCTCGGTGCCGGCCTGCCAGTAGCGCCGCGGACGCCAGTGAGCCTCGGTGTTGCTGAGCCAGTGCCAGGTGCCGGGCTGCTGCGGCACCGACTCGACCCGCATCTGGCGCTCCATCGAGGCACGGTCGGTCACCGGCACGTCGAAGGACACCACGACCGGCATGCCGACCCCCACCGTCTTGCCGTCCAGCGGCGCGACGGACGCGTAGGTCTGCTCGGCGAGCGAGAGGTCCTGGGTCCGGAAGCGGGTCACCGACCGCACCGCGGCGCCGTCGGCGTCGCGCCCCACGGCGCGGACCGTGTACGCCGCCCCGGGCTCCAGCCGCTCGCCGGCCACCCACTGCGTGCCGTCCACGGAGACCTCGCCGGGGACGTCGCCGGCGGGCGAGCTGACGGTGACCCTCTCCAGCACCGCGGACTCGGCCTGCACGTCCAGGAGGGTGTCGACGGTGACGTCGCGCTCACCGCGCCCCTCGTTGAGGACCAGGCGGGCCGGTCCCTCGCCAGGCGTCTGTGCGGAGTCCTGACCGCCGTCGCCCCCTTCACCGGGCAGCGGAGCACCCTCACAGGCGCTCAGCCCCGTGGCGACCAGGGCCACGAGGCTGACCTAGGCCAGCAGGGTCCGCGGGCAGCGGTAGCCGGTCACCGTCAACTCCTCCCAGCAGGTGGCTCAGTGGCGGTGACAGTCCGGACGCGGGGTGCGTGGACCGTCCCAGGGTAGGCACGGGGTGCCCACGACGACGCACTCCGCGCCGTCCCTGTGCAGGGAGGACGCGGAGTGCGGCGAAAAGGTTGCGGTGACCCTCAGTGGGCGTGCTCACCCCGGTAGTACTCGAAGACCAGGCCACAGGTGGCCAGCGCGCCCAGCACGGAGCCGATGATGAAGAGCCACCAGGCGGTCATCGCCAGGGCGAAGACCATGACGCCGAGCGTGAGGGCCGCCCACAGCGGCCACCAGGAGTAGGGCGGGAAGAAACCCAGCTCACCGGCGCCGTCCGCGATCTCGGCGTCGTGGCGGTCCTCGGGACGGGGCTCCATCTTCCGGGCGTGGAAGCCGAGGTAGATGGTGACCATGAGGGTCAGCAGCGCCGTCATCGTGAGCGCGGAGGTCCCGGTCCAGTCGGCTCCGGTCTCGCCGGCGCCCGTGATGAACCAGTAGGCCGGGGTCACCAGCACCAGGAAGATGGTGGCGATCGCGAAGATCCAGGCTTCGGCCTTCATCGGGACTCATCCCCCTTCGTGTGCTCGCCCCGCACGATGTCCTCGCGGCCCGTCATGTCCGGAGCATCGGCGAAGTCACCGTTGGCGGCAGCCTGGTTCTGGTCCAGGTCGAGCGCCGCGATCTCCGGGTGGTGCAGGTCGAAGGCCGGCGACTCCGAGCGGATGCGCGGGATGGTGTGGAAGTTGTGGCGCGGCGGCGGGCACGAGGTGGCCCACTCCAGCGACCGGCCCCAACCCCACGGGTCGTCGACCTCCACGAGCGGAGCGTTGCGCGAGACGTAGAGGTTGTAGAAGAACGGCAGCATCGACAGCGAGAGCAGGAAGGCACCGACGGTCGAGACCTGGTTGAGGAAGGTGAAGCCGTCCTCGGGCAGGTAGTCGGCGTAGCGCCGCGGCATGCCCTCCACGCCCAGCCAGTGCTGGACGAGGAAGGTCAGGTGGAAGCTGACGAAGAGCATCCAGAAGTGCAGCTTGCCGAGGCGCTCGTCGAGCATCCGGCCGGTGAACTTGGGCCACCAGAAGTAGAAGCCGGCGAACATCGCGAAGACCACGGTGCCGAAGACGACGTAGTGGAAGTGCGCCACCACGAAGTAGGAGTCGGAGACGACGAAGTCCAGCGGCGGGCTGGCCAGGATGACACCGGTCAGGCCACCGAAGAGGAAGGTCGTGAGGAAGCCGATCGACCACAGCATCGGGGTGTCGAAGGACAGCGAGCCGCCCCACATCGTGCCGATCCAGTTGAAGAACTTCACGCCGGTCGGCACCGCGATGAGGAAGGTCATGCCGGAGAAGAAGGGCAGGTCGACCGCACCGGTGACGAACATGTGGTGGGCCCACACCGCGACCGAGAGGATCGCGATGCCGAGGGTCGCCCCGACCAGGCCGACGTAGCCGAAGATCGGCTTGCGGCTGAAGACGGGGAGGATCTCGGTCACGATGCCGAAGAACGGCAGCGCGATGATGTAGACCTCCGGGTGCCCGAAGAACCAGAACAGGTGCTGCCACAGGATCGCCCCGCCGTGGGCGGTGTCGAAGACGTGGGCACCGAGGCTCCGGTCGGCCTCCAGCATCAGCAGGGCGCCCGCGAGGATCGGGAAGGCGATGAGCACCAGCAGGCTGGTGATCAGCACGTTCCAGACGAACATCGGCATCCGGAACATCGTCATGCCGGGCGCGCGCATGCAGATGATCGTGGTGATGAAGTTGACCGCACCGAGGATCGAGCCGAGGCCGGCCATCCACAGGCCCATGATCCACAGGTCACCGCCGACGCCCGGCGAGCGGACCGCGTCGGAGAGCGGGGTGTAGGCGAACCAGCCGAAGTCGGCCGCGCCCTGGGGCGTGAGGAAACCGGAGGCGGCAATGAGGCCGCCGAACAGGAACAGCCAGTAGCTGAACATGTTCAGGCGCGGGAAAGCCACGTCCGGGGAGCCGATCTGGATCGGCATGATGACGTTCGCGAAGCCGAAGAACAGCGGCGTCGCGAAGAGCAGCAGCATGATCGTGCCGTGCATGGTGAAGAGCTGGTTGTAGACCTCGTCGTTGACCACCTGCGAGCCGGGTGCGAACAGCTCGGCGCGGATCAGCAGTGCCATGACGCCACCGATGAGGAACCATGCGAAAGACGTGACGAGGTACATCTTGCCGATCAGCTTGTGATCGGTCGTGGTCAGCATCCGGACCACGAGCTCGCCGAGGGGCTTGCGCCCGCTCTGCTGCGTGGGGTGGGCCGCGGTGGCGGTCATTCGCCCTCTCCCTCGGTCTCGTCGGTGTCCAGGCCCGCCTGGGTGCGGGCGTCGTCGCTGCCGATCAGCGGCAGGTCGGAGTCGTTGCCCTCGGCCACGAGGCCGGCGACGTACTCGTCGTACTCCTCGCGGCTGACGACCTTGACCTTGAAGAGCATCCGGGAGTGGTAGACCCCGCACAGCTCGTAGCACTTGCCGAGGTAGTCACCCTCCTCGGTGGGCTTGAGCTGGAAGGAGTTCACCCGGCCCGGGATGACGTCCATCTTCATGAGGAAGCCGGGGACGCCGAAGTCGTGGATGACATCGGGACTGTGGAGGTTGAAGCGCGTGGTCTCGTCCACCGGCAGCCACAGCGTCGGGATGTAGGAGGCCGTGCCGACCTCGTAGGCGTACTCGGAGTAGGGGAACTCCTCGTCGGTGTTGTCCTCGTTGGCCTCGACGTCCAGGGCGCCGACACCGTGGTTGAAGGTCCATGACCACTGCTGGGCGGTCACCTCCACGATGTTGTCCGGCACCGGGTCGTCGGCCAGCGCGATGTTCTGCACGCGCACCGTGTGGACGAAGAAGACCACCACCATCATCACCGGCGCGACGGTGTAGAAGATCTCCAGCGGCAGGTTGTAGCGCGTCTGCACGGGGATCTCGTCGTCGCTGCGGCGGCGGTAGGCGATCACGGCGTAGCCGATGAGGCCCCACACGATGACGCCGGTCACGAGGGCGGCGATCCAGGCCCCCTGCCACAGCGCGAGGGTGCTCTCCCCCTGCTCGGTGACGGGCTCGGGCATGGCCAGCCGCTCCCACTCACCGCGCGACTCCGACGAGCAGCCGGCGAGCAGCAGGACGGGGGCGCTGAGGGCGACGGCGAGGCCCGCGCGAGCGGCCCGACCGCGGCGGCGCAAGGGCGCTCCGAAGGGGTGCTGCAGACTCAACGGTGGAGCCTTCCTCTCAAACGATCAGGAGTGCTGGTCACACTACCGTGATCGGGCGGCGGTGTCGGGACCAGGGTGGGGGTTCGGACGCGCCGGCCGTAGGGTCGGCTCGTGGCACACGCACACCTCGACGCGGCGGCGGGCGCTCCCCTGCACCCGGCCGCCCGCGAGGTCTTGGACGCCGCCCTCGCGCGGGGGTACGCCGACCCCCGCGCCCTGCACGGTCTCGGGCGGGACGCCCGGCTGCTGCTCGACAACGCCCGCGAGGCGGTGGCAGACGCCCTGGCCGTGCGCCGTGACGAGGTGTGGTTCACCGGCCCGCTCGACGCCGTGCAGCGCGGGCTCCTGGGCCTGGCCGAGGCGCGGCTCCACCGCGGTGCCCGGCTCGTCGTTCCGTCGGTCGAGCACGCGCACGTCCGGCACGCGGCCCGCTGGTGGGCCGACCGACACGGCGGCCAGGTGCACGAGGTGGGCGTGGACTCCTGGGGCCGGGCCTACGACGGCGACCTGGTCGAGAGCGCGATCGGTGGCGACGTGGCCGCGGTCGCCTGCCAGCTCGCGAACCACGAGGTCGGCACCATCCAGCCGGCCGGTCAGGTCGAGCTGCCCGACGGCGTCCCCCTCTTCGTGGACGGCTCCGCCTCCCTGGGGATGATCGACCTGCCCGAGACCGGGTGGTCGGCCGCTGCCGGTCACGCGACCTCGTGGGGCGGGCCTGGCTCCGTCGGCGTCCTGGTGGTCCGCCGCGGGACGCGATGGTCGAACCCCTTCCCCGGGGACCCCGAGCCCCAGGACTTCGGTGGCGCGCTGCCTGACGTCGCCGGCAGCCTCGCGGCGGCGGCCGCGCTGCAGGCCACGCTCGCCGAGCGCGCGGAGGTCGACGGCCGACGCCGGCGTCTCGTGGACCGCATCCGTGAGGTCGCAGCGGCCCTCCCCGACACCGAGGTCGTCGGCGACCCGGTGGAGCGACTCCCCCACCTGGTCACCTTCTCCTGCCTCTACCTCAGCGGCGAGGCGCTGGTGCGCGAGCTGGACCGGGCCGGCTTCGGCGTCGCGAGCGGCTCGGCCTGCACCGCCTCGACCCTCGAGCCCAGCCACGTGCTCGCCGCCATGGGCGCCCTCACGCACGGCAACGTGCGCATCTCGCTGGGTCGAGACGTCACCGAGCAGCAGGTCGAGGCGCTCCTCGCGGTGCTGCCCGAGATCGTGGGCCGGCTGCGGTCGGAGGTGGGCCTGTAGTGGACAGCAGCCTCACCGTGACCTTCGGCGGCCATCCCGAGCCGGACCTCGAGCTGGACTGCCGGGGCATGCTCTGCCCCCAACCGGTGATCGAGCTGGGGCGCCGCCACACCGAGGTGCCCGTGGGAGCGGTGGTCGCGGTCGTCGTCGAGGACGTCGCGGCCCGCACGGACGTCCCGGCGTGGTGCCGGATGCGCGGGCAGGAGTACCTCGGCGAGGACACTGCCCCGGACGGCGTCCCCCGCTACCGGGTGCGTCGACTCACCTGAGGGCCGGTCGGGTCAGCCGACGAACGGGCGGACCTCGGCCGCGGCCTCTGCGCCGTACGACGCCTCGAGGCGGGCCACGAAGTCCGACCCGGTGAAGTGGTACTCCTGGGTGCCGACCGTCTCCACGACGTACGCCGCGAGCACGCAGCCGACCTGGGCGGCCCGCTCGAGCCCGACGCCCCACGCGGTGGCGGCGAGGTAGCCGGCGCGGAACGCGTCGCCGACACCGGTCGGCTCGACGGCCGCGACGTCCTTGGCCGCGGGCACCACGATGTCCTCCTCGCGGGCGCGCTTGATGCGCACCCCGTCGGCGCCGAGCGTCGTGACCTGCAGCCCGACCTTCGCCAGGACCTCGTCGGCCGACCAGCCGGTCTTCTGCTCGATCATGTGCGACTCGTACTCGTTGGAGAACAGGATCGCGGCGCCGTCGATGAGCTCGCGGATCAGCCCGCCCTCGCCGAAGGCCAGCTGCTGGCTGGGGTCGGCGATGAAGGGGTAGCCGCGCTGGCGGCACTCCTCGGTGTGGCGCAGCATGCCGTCGGGGTCGTCGGCACCGATCAGCACGTAGGCCGGCTCGCCGACCCGGGAGACGATCGGGGCCAGCTCGATGAGGCGGGCCTCGCTCATCGCTCCGGGGTAGAACGAGGCGAACTGGGCCATCGTGGAGTCGGTGGTGCACACGAAGCGGGCGGTGTGCTTGGACTCCGATATCCGCACGCTGTCGCAGTCCACGCCGTGGCGCTCCAGCCAGGAGCGGTAGTCGGAGAAGTCCTCGCCGGCCGAGCCGACCAGCACCGGGCGCAGCCCGAGCGCGGCCAGGCCGAAGCACATGTTCGGCGCGACGCCGCCGCGGCGGATCTCGAGGTCGTCGACCAGGAACGAGACCGACAGCTTGTGCAGCTGCTCGACGACCAGGGAGTCCTCGAACTTCCCCGCGAAGCTCATCAGGTGGTCGGTGGCGATGGAGCCGGCGATGAGCAGCGCCCCGGCAGTGGTTCCAGTGGTCTCAGACACGTGGCCGAACACTACCGATCGGTACTGCTGGGAGTACCCCCCAGTAGCCAATAGCGTCGAGGACATGGCCTCCTACGACGACCTCAGCACCGTGTCCCAGATGCACGACGACTGCACCGCGACCCGCTCCACGCTGGAGCGTCACCTGGCCCGGGCAGCCGGCCGCGCCACCCGCCCCGCGCCCTCCATCCTCTTCGCCGACTACCCGCGCGAGGTCCAGAAGCGCGACATCGAGGTCGGCGAGGCCGCCCAGCGCATCGCCAACGCGCTCTCGCTGCACCTGGACTGACGGCACCCGTCCACGGCGACGTACGACGAAGCCCCCGACCGATCCGGTCGGGGGCTTCGTCGTACGTCGGCTCGGCGGCCTCAGCTCAGTGGAAGCTGTCGCCGCACGCGCACGAGCCCGTGGCGTTCGGGTTGTCGATGGTGAAGCCCTGCTTCTCGATGCTGTCGACGAAGTCGATCATCGCGCCGTTGAGGTAGGGGACGCTCATCCGGTCGACGACGACGGACACACCGTCGAAGTCGGTGACGACGTCACCGTCGAGGGTGCGCTCGTCGAAGAACAGCTGGTAGCGCAGGCCCGAGCAGCCACCGGGCTGCACGGAGATCCGCAGCTGGAGGTCGTCACGACCCTCCTGCTCCAGCAGGCTCTTCACCTTCGCCGCCGCGACGGAGCTCAGGTTGATGCTGTCGGTACGACGCTCGGTCTCGACCTGCTCGGTCATGTCGTGGTGCTCCCAACTAGAGGTGCGGGGGTCTGGGTGGGTGGTCCGGTCCCGGACCGGTGTCCACCAGGGTCAATGGTAGGCGAGGCTCGGCTATTCCCTCGACCACGTCCGGGCCACCCGCTCCGAGAGCTCGCTCAGCGCCTGCGCGGGCTGGCCGAGGGCACGCTCCTCCCCCACCAGCTCGACGAGCGAGTACGCCGCCTCGACACCCAGTGCGCGCATCTCCCGTGAGCCCACCAGCACCTGGCCGGCCAGCGCCAGGCAGGGCCGCAGCGCCCGTGCGGAGATCTCGGCAACGCCGTACGGCACCTTGCCGGAGCGGCTGGAGAAGTCGAAGGCCCCCTCGCCCGTGACCACGACGTCGGCCGCTCGGGCGCGGGCCTCGAGGTCCACAGCGGCGGCCACCAGGTCGATCCCGGGCTCCCGGGTCGCCCCGAGCAGCATCAGCGCGAACCCCAGTCCACCGGCGGCGCCGGCGCCCTTCTCCAGCGAGAGCCGGCGGTCGGTGGCGACGGCGAGCTGCTCCAGCAGGCCGTCGACGAGCGCGATGCGGCCCTCGTCCAGCCCCTTCTGCGGGCCGAAGGTCTTGGTGGCGCCGAACAGGCCGGTCAGGGGGCTGTCGACGTCGCTGGCCGCGATCAGGGTGACCCCGGCCAGACGCTCCCTGGCGGGCCCCAGCTCCACCGAGGTGACGTCGGACAGGCGCAGCGGTCCGGCGTCGAGCCGGCCGTCGGCGGTGGCCCCGAGGGCGTGCAGCAGGCCGGCGCCGCCGTCGTTGGTGCCGCTGCCGCCCAGGCCGACCACGACGGTCGTCGCCCCGGCGTCGACCGCGGCGGCCACCAGCTGACCCACGCCGACGGTGCTCGCGACCTCGACCCCCTCCCCGCCCGTGAGCTGCAGCCCGCAGGCCTGCGCGCTCTCGACGTACGCCGTCGGGCCGTCCAGCAGGAGCGTCGCCGGCGTCGCCTCGCCCAGCGGGCCGGTCACCGTGACGACGACGAGGTCCCCGCCGGTCGCGGCGTGCAGGACGTCGACGAAGCCCGGGCCGCCGTCGGACATCGGGGCGAGGTCGAGCTCGTCGCCCGGGGAGCGCCGTCGCCAGCCCTCGGCGATGGCCTCCGCGGCCTCGACGGCCGTGAGGGTGCCCGCGAACTTGTCGGGTGCCACGAGGACTCGCATGCCCCCATCCTCACGCACGGGTAGGTTCGGGCCTCGTGGCGGAGTCGCGAGAGGGCCTGGTGGTGCGGCCGATGCGGCTCGAGGACGTCGAGGTGGCCGAGCAGATCAGCGCCGAGGCGTTCCTGCAGGTCGACCGGGCCACCCGGCGGGCCACCGACCCCGAGCCGGAGCGTCGTCCTGCCGCGCGCTCGCAGCGGTGGATCGACCGGACGTCCAGCCTGCTGGCGACCGACGGGCCCGGCTGCTGGGTCGCGGACCTCGACGGCCGCACCGTCGGGATGGCCACCTCGCTGCGCCGCGAGACGCTGTGGGCGCTGGCGACCTTCGCGGTGCTGCCCGACGCCCAGGGCGGCATCGGGCGGCCGCTGCTCGAGGCCGCGCTGCAGCACTCGGTCGGCTGCCTGCGCGGCATGCTCTCCAGCTCCTCCGACCCGCGGGCGGTGCGGCGCTACCTGGCGGCCGGCTTCGACCTGCACCCGCAGATGGTGATGACCGGTCAGGTCGACCGGAGCGCAGCGCCCTCGCTCCGCGGCGTCCGCGAGGCGACCCCCGGTGACCTCGACGAGCTCGACTCGCTGGACCGCCGCGTCCGCGGCGCTGGACGCGGCCACGACCACCTGCTCCTGGCGCAGACCGGCCGAGCGATGGTGGTCACCGACCGCGCGAGCAGCGGCTACGTCTACGTCGGCGACACCGGCAGCGTCCTTGCCCTGGCCGCGACCGACCGTCGCACGGCGAGCCGGCTGCTGTGGGCGGCGATCTCCCGTTCCGACGGGGAGGTCGAGGTCCCGCACGTGACGGGTGCCAACCAGTGGGCGCTGCGGGTCGGGCTCGACGCGGGACTGACCGTCCGCACCGAGGGCTACCTCGGGGTGCGCGGGATGAAGCCGCCCGCGCCGTACCTCCACCACGGCGCGCTGCTGTAGGTCGAGAGCATGACTCCGGGTCTCACGGGGTAGGAACGGCGCGTGCTCCCGCTCCTCTCCCGCCTCCGGCCGGCCTGCCTGCTCACCTCAGTCCTCCTGGCACTGACCTCCGTGCCAGCCTTCCTGGTGCAGGCCTTCGCCGTGCAGGACCAACCCACGACCACGGCCCCGGAGACCTCGACGATGCTGGTGCTGGACTCCAGCGGCTCGATGGCCGAGCCCGCGGGCGGCGGCGCCACCAAGATCCAAGCGGCGAAGCAGGCGCTCCGCGACGTCGTGGCGGCCCTCCCCGACGACGCGGTGGTCGGGATGCGCGTCTTCGGCGCCGAGGTCTTCGACCGCGACCAGCCGGGCGCCTGCACCGACAGCCAGCAGGTCGTCGCGCCCGGCACCGACAACCGGGACGCGCTGCTGCGCGAGGTCGAGCGCTACCGACCCTTCGGCGAGACGCCGATCGGATTCGCGCTGCGCCAGGCCGCGCAGGACCTCGACCCCGACACGGCTCGCAGCATCGTCCTCGTCTCCGACGGCGTCGCCACCTGCGACCCGGACCCCTGCGAGGTGGCGAAGGAGCTCTCCGCCCAGGGGGTGGCCCTGCGCGTGGACGTGGTCGGGCTGGGAGTGGATGGAGCGGCCCGGGCCCAGCTTCGGTGCATCGCGGCCGTCGCCGAGGGTCGCTACTACGACGCCTCGTCCGCCGAGGAGATCGTGAGCAGTCTCTCGACCGCCAGCGAGCGTGCCCTGCGTCCCTTCGAGATCGATGGCGAGCCAGTCGTCGGCGGCGCAAGCCAGGACGAGGCCCTGCCCCTGGCCGCCGGGCGCTACGCGGACCGTCTCGTCGGCCGTGAGCAGGAGCGTTGGTACGTCTACGAGCGCACGGTGCCGGGCTCCACGGTGGTCGCCAGCTCCTACGAGCTCCAGCCCGGCGGGCTCAGCGACCTCCAGGTCGACGTGGTCGAGCCGGACGGCGGCGGCTGCGGCACCAGCACCTTCTCGACGATCGTGCCGCTGTTCACCGGCAAGAGCGACCTGGCTCCCGCCGAGGGCATGTACTCGTGCGGGGACCCCGTGCACGTCCGGGTCAGGCGGCTCGGGGACGACACGAGCCCGCTGCCCTTCGGCCTCTCGCTCGTCGAGGAGCCGCCGGTCGAGAACCTCGACTCCCTGCCCACCGACGTCGACACCTCCGTCCTCGAGGAGCCGGAGCGGGCCGGGGAGCGCGCCCGCCCCATCGTCGCCGGCACCTCCTTCGAGGACGCGCCGCCGCTCGAGCCCGGCACCACGTACGCCGCCACCGTCGTGCCGGGGGAGGTCAACGCGTTCCGCGTGCAGGTGGGTTGGGGGCAGAGCCTGGCGGTCCGGGTCGACCGCCCGGGCCTGACGCCTGCCCAGGACGAGACGATCTCCAGCTCCGGCTCGTTCTTCGACCTCCAGCTGATGAGCCCGCTGCGCGCCTCGCTCGGCGACGACCTCGACGCCGACGCGAGCACGAACCGCATCGACACGAGCACGACGGTCCAGATGACCGGCATCTCCCCCGTTGCCTGGAGCAACCGGGAGCGGGACGACGCGCACTTCCTCGCCGGCGACTACTACGTCCTCTACGGCGCGGACGTGGACGCCGCATCGTCGGCGGAGCTGCCTTACACGATCACCGTCGAGGTGCAGGGCGAGGAGTCCGGCCAGCCGGTCTACGCGAGCCCAGGGGAGCTCGTCACCAGCGGCGAGTCCCTCACCGCCACCGAGGTCAGCCCGTCCGACGAGGCCGACGAGGCCGCCGGAGGCACGACGCCGGCCCCGGCCGGGGAGGCCGAGGCCGCGGACGACGGGACGTCGGGTGATCCGGGCTGGCTTGTCCCCGTGGCAGCCGTCGTCGGCGCCCTGGTGCTGGTAACCGCCCTCGCCCTCGTCGTACGCCGTCGACGCGCGTCCTGACGCGGGACCGCCGCCGGCTCGGGCGCCCGGACGCCCCGCCGCCGACCGCACCGGTCGGGCGCCTTCACCCGCCGGTGCTCGACTGCCGCCGCGGGCGGCCTACGCTGGAGCCATGACCACCGTGGACCTGCCGCTGCTGCCGCTCGGACGCGGGCGCGACCTCTCCGCTGAGCGGGGCGTCGAGTGCCCGGGTGACCTGCCCGCCGCCTCCGACCCCGACCTCGTCGAGCGCGCACGCAAGGCCAAGGAGGCGCTGGGGGACCGTGTCTTCGTGCTGGGCCACCACTACCAGCGCGACGAGGTCATCCAGTTCGCCGACGTCACCGGCGACTCCTTCAAGTTGGCCCGCGACGCCGCCGCGCGTCCCGAGGCCGAGTTCATCGTCTTCTGCGGCGTGCACTTCATGGCCGAGTCCGCCGACATCCTGACCAAGCCCGAGCAGCAGGTCGTGCTGCCGGACCTGGCCGCCGGGTGCTCGATGGCCGACATGGCCCGGCTGACCCAGGTCGAGGCCGCGTGGGACGCGATGGCCGCCGCCGGCGTGCAGCAGCAGGTCGTGCCCGTGACGTACATGAACTCCAGCGCCGACATCAAGGCGTTCTGCGGGCGCAACGGCGGCGTGGTGTGCACCTCCAGCAACGCCCAGACCGCCCTGGAGTGGGCGTATGAGCAGCAGGGCCCGGACACCAAGGTCCTGTTCCTGCCCGACCAGCACCTGGGCCGCAACACCGCCGTGCTGCAGCTGGGCCTGTCCCTCGACGACTGCGTCGTCTGGGACCCGCACCGCCCGAACGGCGGTCTGACCGAGCAGCAGCTGCGCGACGCCCGAATGATCCTGTGGAAGGGCCACTGCTCGGTCCACGGCCGGTTCTCCGAGGACGTCGTCGACGAGCTGCGTGCCGCGAACCCCGACATCAACATCCTGGTGCACCCGGAGTGCAAGCACGAGGTCGTGCTGAAGGCCGACCTGATCGGCTCCACCGAGTTCATCATCCAGACGATCGAGGCTGCTCCTGCCGGCTCCTCGTGGGCCATCGGCACCGAGCTCAACCTCGTCAAGCGGTTGGCCGACTCCCACCCGGACAAGAAGATCGCCTTCCTCGACCGCAACGTCTGCTACTGCTCGACGATGAACCGCATCGACCTGCCCCACCTGGTCTGGGCCCTGGAGTCCCTGGTCGAGGGGGTCGTGGTCAACCGGATCGAGGTCGACCCCGAGACCGAGGCCCAGGCCCTGGTCGCGCTCGAGCGGATGCTGTCCCTGCCGGGGAAGACCGCCAAGGACTGACCGGAGCCGGCCGGCGGCGCGTCGTCCGCCGGCCGCCTCGTCAGCGGGGCAGCTCGATCCAGACCGTGGCACCGCCGCCGGGCGTCTCGGTGATCCCGATGCGGCCACGGTGGGCGTCGACGATGCGGCGCACGGTCGCCAGGCCGATGCCATGGCCCTCAACGTCCTCGTGCGCGCGCGCCAGCGGGGCGAAGACGCGCTCGCGGTCGGCCTCGGGCACCCCGAGCCCGTGGTCGACGACCTCGATCCGCCACAGGTCGCCGTCCGCGCGACCGCTGACCTCGATGCGGGCCTTCTCCCCCGGCGCGGCGAACTTCGCACTGTTGGCCACGAGGTTCTGCAGGACCGCGCGCAGCTGGACCGGGTCGCCCTCGACCGTCGGCAGGTCGCCCACGGTGAGGTCGGCACCCAGCAGCGGGACGGCCAGGTCGGCCCGGACCTCGGCCATCACGGCCGTCAGGTCGACCTGGCTGCGCCGCATCTGCCCGCCGATGCGCGCGTAGGCGAGCAGGTCGTCGATGAGGCTCTGCATCCGCTCGGCACCCCTGTTGGCGCGGGTCGCGACGTAGGCCAGCGTGTCGGCGTCCGGCTCCGGGGCCTCCATCTGCTCCTCGAGCAGCTCCAGCGACATCCGGACCGCCGACAACGGGTTGCGCAGGTCGTGGGCGACCTGGCCGGCGAAGGCCGTGAGCACCTGGTTGGAGCGCTCGAGCTCGGCCTGGGTGGCCTCCAGCGCCTTCACCGCGCTGGTCAGCTCCCGGGTGCGCAGCTCGAGCTCGAGCAGGTCGACGACCCGGTCGGCGAGCTTGACCAGCGCCTCCTCCTGGTCGTCGCCGAGCTCGCGGGGCTCGGTGTCGAAGACGCACAGCGTGCCGATCACCACGCCGGCCGGAGTGCGCAGCTGGTGGGTGGCGTAGAACCGGACGTCGCCGATCTCACCGGTCACGAACGGGTTGTCCCTGAACCGCGGGTCCTGGGAGGCGTCCGGCACGATGACCGGCTCCTTCTCGTGCAGCACCAGGTTGCACATGGAGTCCTCGCGCGCGCAGATCGAGGCGTCGAAACCCGCCGTCGCGATCTGGTGCTGCTCGGTGTCGGTGATCAGGTTGATGGTGGCCAGCGGGACCTGCGCCACCTGGGCAGCCACGTCCACCAACGCCATCAGGTCGGCGCGCGGCGGCTCGAGGAGCACCTGGTAGCGGTCGATCTCCAGCACGCGCTCGGTGTCGCTCAGCAACCTCATGACCGTCCTGTCCTGCCCCCATGTCCCACGATCCGTCCGGCACAGGGTAGGGACCCCTCCCCTGGTCAGGGAGCCGAACGCCGGCGAAAGTACCGCGGCGACGGAGAAATCACACTGCAGGACGCCTCACAGGCCCGGCGCGCCCCAGATCGCCAGCCACCGCGACATCTCCCGCTCGACGGGCAGCTCGCCGGCCAGCAGGTCCCTCAGCTGGATCTCCAGCAGGTTGTCGCGCGTCCGTGCCGCGCCGGCCTGTGGCGCGAAGGGGTAGAAGGTGCCCTGCTTGTAGAGGTAGACCAGCCCGGCCCGTCGGCCGGTCGCGTCCGCGAACGGGACCAGCGAGCACAGCAGCCCCGGTCCGAAGCCGTGGGACTCCAGGGTGGTGTTGACCGCGTGCAGGTCGGTGACCAGGCCCTCCACGTCGTCGGGGTCGTCGTCGACCACCAGCCAGGTGAAGCCGAACTCGTCGTGCTCGAGGCGTACGTCGGGCGCGTCGGCCGCACCCCGCAGGAGCTCGACGATCTCCTGCTCGGCCTGCGCGAAGGCGGCACCGCCCGCGGGGCGGTAGCAGACCGCCCCGAGGCCGGTGGGCGCGAGGCCGACGGCAGCCCGCAGGGTGATCGCGGCCGAGGGCACCGCGAACAGCGCGTCGAGGTTGGCCTGCTTGGGGCGGCTGCGGCCCAGGATCGAGTCGAGCAGTCCCATCAGCGTCGACCGCTCACGGGGTCGGCCTGCCGAGCTCGGCCTGGATCCGGGCCAGCTGCTCGAGCCGCTGCTCGAGAGTGGGGTGGGTGGAGGTGAGGGTCCGCAGCGAGACGCCCTTGATGGCCGGGGCGATGAAGAACGCGTTCATGGCCTGGCTGGCACGCAGGTCGCGGTCGGGGATGGCGTTCATCCCCCCGCTGATCTTCTGCAGCGCCGAGGCCAGGGCCGCCGGCTTCATCGTCAGGTAGGCGCCGGCCCGGTCGGCCGAGAGCTCGCGGTAGCGCGAGAGAAGCTTGAGGAGCAGGAAGCTGACGGCGTACACGACCATGCTGACGAGCAGCATCAGCAGCCACACCGGCAGCGCGGAGTTCCCGTCGCGGCGGTTACCGCCGAACATCGCGCCGTACTGCGCCCCCTGGGTGACCATCCCGGCCACGATGCCCGCCGAGGACGCCACGGTCATCACCAGGACGTCGCGGTGCGCGACGTGCGCCAGCTCGTGGGCGAGCACACCCTCGAGCTCCTCGACGGTCAGCAGCTGAAGGATGCCGGTCGTCACGACGACCACCGAGCGGTCCGGCGAGCGACCGGTGGCGAAGGCGTTGGGCATGCTGGTGTCGGCCACGCCGACGCGCGGTTTGGGCATGTCGGCGAGCACGCAGAGCCGGTCGATCATCGCGTGCAGCTCGGGCGCCTGCTGCGGGGTGACCTCACGGGCCCGCATCGCCTTCATGGCCACGGTGTCGCTGCTCCACCACTGGTAGAGCGCGATGCCGATGCCGACGAGGCCGATGAAGGGGACCAGGGTTCCGTACCCGGACCCGGCCGCCACGGCCATCAGGCCGACGACGAGCAGGACGAAGAGCCCGCCGAGCAGGAACATGACCGTCGTCATCCGGGCGGTCAGCCCGGCGTCACCGACGAAACGAGTACGCGCCATGCCCCCAGTCTCCCTGGCCGTCCCAAGAGCAACCTGAGCGGCTCAGGCGCGGTCCTCGGGCTGCTCGACCTTCTCCTCGGCGGCTTCGAGGATCGGACCCGAGCCCGCCGACTCGCCCGAGGTGATCGCGTCGGGCGCGGGCTTGCCGCCCTTCATCGCGGCCAACTCGGCCTCGACGTCGGCCTGGCTGCTCATCGACTCCAGCTCACGGGCGATGTCGTCGCCGGCGTTGAGCGAGGAGGCGTCATCGAGGGCACCGGAGGCGATCAGCTCGTCGATGGCGCCGGCACGGGCCTGCATCTGGGCGGTCTTGTCCTCGGCGCGGGCGATCGCGGCGCCCACGTCACCGAACTCGTCACCGATGCCGGAGACCGCCTCGTTGATGCGCGTCTGGGCCTCGGCCGCGGTGTAGGTCGCCTTGATGGTCTCCTTGCGGGTGCGGAAGCTCTCGACCTTGGCCTGCAGTCGCTGCTGGGCCAGCGTGAGCTTCTCCTCCTCGCCCTGGAGCTGCGCGAGCTGCACCTTGAGGTCGTTGATCTGGCCGGTGAGACCCGACTTGCGGGTCAGCGCCTCGCGGGCGAGGTCCTCGCGGCCCATGTCGATGGCCTTCTGGGCCTGGTCGGTCAGCTTGGCGGCCTGCTGCTCGAGCTGGTTGATCTGCAGCTCGACCCGCTTGCGGCTGGTGGCGACGTCGGCGACGCCACGGCGCACCTTCGTCAGGAGCTCCAGCTGCCGCTGGTAGCTGTAGTCCAGCGTCTCGCGCGGGTCCTCGGCACGGTCGAGCGCCTTGCTGGCCTTCGACTTGAAGATCAGGGTGAAGCGCTTCCAGAGGCTCATGGTGACGGTCCTTCTCGCACGAGGTCGTGGTCGGTGTGTCTCGGGGTCGCCCCTCACCCTACGGCTCCGCGGCAACGCGCGGGCAGGGGTCCGGTCGCCACCGGTAGTCTGGGGACTCGTCCGCGGCGTCCACGACGGACCCCGCGGCCCGCACCAGTCCCCGCAGCAGACAGGCCCACGTTGTTCCGTCGTTCGAAGTCCGAGTCGGCCCCCGAGACCCCCGAGACCACGTCCGCGACGACCGGCGCGTCGGCGCGCACCACGCCGGGCAAGGGGCGCCCGACCCCGTCGCGCAAGGAGGCCGAGGCCGCCGCGAAGGCCCGCGCCAAGGTCCCGCGCACCCGCAAGGAGCAGGCCGCCGCCGCGCGGGTCGCGCGCGCCGAGAACTCCGCCAAGGTCCGCGAAGGCATGAAGGCCGGTGACGAGCGCTTCCTGCTGCCCCGCGACAAGGGCCCGGTGCGCCGGTTCATCCGCGACTACGTCGACTCGCGGTTCTCCTTCATCGACGTGATCGTGCCGGTGCTGATCGTCACGATGATCCTCAGCTACTCCGGCAACCAGACCCTCGCCGGGATCGGCAGCACCGTCCTCATGCTCACGGTGCTCCTGGTGATCGTCGACATGATCCAGCTCCGGTTCCGGGTCCGCCGTCAGCTGGCCCAGCGCTTCCCGGGCGAGAGCACCAAGGGCACCACCTGGTACGCCATCAGCCGGGCGATGCAGATGAAGTTCATGCGGATGCCCAAGGCGCAGGTCAAGATCGGCCAGCAGCTCCCCGAGCACTACCGGTGAGCCCCTCGGCCGACGTCTCGGTCCGCGTCGCCTGGGCCGAGGACGCCGCGGCGATCGCCGCGCTCCAGCTGCGCGCCTGGCCGCAGATGTACGCCGACGTGCTGCCGCCCGAGGCGTTCCCCACCGGTCCGGAGGCGCTCGACGCCGCGACCCGCACCTGGGAGCAGTCGCTCGCCCGCCCGACCGACGCCCGGCAGCGGGTGCTGGTCGCCCTCGAGCGCAACCGCGTGGTCGGCTTCGCGCTGACCGGGCCGGCCACCGACCCCGACTGCGACTCGGTCGCCGACGGCGAGCTCTCCGAGATCGTCCTCGACCCTGACGAGCGCCGTCAGGGGCACGGAAGCCGGCTGCTCCAGGCTGCGGTCGACACGCTGCGCGCGGACCGGTTCGAGCGGGCCGTCACCTGGCTGGTGGCCTCCGACGATGCGCTGCGCGGCTTCCTCGACGGTGCGGGATGGGCACCCGACGGCGCGCACCGCGAGCTCGACCTCGACGGCGCCGGGACGGTCCGCGTCAAGCAGGTGCGGCTGCACACCGACCTGCGCCAGTGAGCGACCGGCCACTCGAGTCGCACGCCGAGGCGCAGCGACGCGTCGTCCGCGACAGCCTCGGCGTCGGGATCGCCACCGGCCTGTACGGCGCCTCCTTCGGCGCGGTGTCGGTGGCCTCCGGGCTCGACGTCGTCCAGACCTGTGCGCTGTCGCTGCTGATGTTCACCGGTGCCTCGCAGTTCGCCCTCGTCGGGGTGCTGGGCTCCGGCGGCTCGGCCGTCACCGGCGCCCTGACCGCAGCCCTGCTCGGCACCCGCAACACCCTGTACGGCCTGCGGCTCGCACCCTTGCTGGGCTGGCGCGGCGCCCGCCGCTTCGGTGCGGCCCACCTGGTCATCGACGAGTCGACCGCCATGTCGATCACGCGTCCCAGCCGCGCGCTGGCGCGCACCGGCTTCCTCACCACCGGCTGGAGCGTCTTCGTCCTGTGGAACCTCTTCACGCTGCTCGGCGCGATCGGCGGCGCGGTGCTCGGCGATCCGCGGACCTACGGTCTGGACGCGGCGGTCGGGGGTGCGTTCCTGGCCCTGCTGTGGCCACGGCTGCAGGACCGTGACGGCCGCCGGCTGGCGCTCACCGCCGCGGCCGTCGCCCTGCTCGCGGGCCCCCTGGTGCCCTCCGGCCTCCCGGTGCTGGTCGCCGGTGGTGTCGCGCTCGTGGTCGGCGTGCTGCACGCCCGGCGGGAGGCACCGTGAGCGCGTGGTGGGCGGTGCTGGGCGGAGCGGCGGCCTGCTACCTGCTGAAGCTGGCCGGCCTCTCGGTCCCTGCCTCGGTGCTGGACCGCCCCCTCGTGCGTGCCGTCGCCGACCGGCTCCCGATCGCCCTCCTGGCCGGACTGATAGCCGTGCAGGTCCTCGCCGGCGACCGGGGCGTGGTGCTCGACGCCCGGGCGGCCGGACTGCTCGCCGCGCTGGTGCTGCTGCTGCTCCGGGCGCCGTTCCTGGTCGTGGTCGTGGGATCGGCACTCACGGCAGCCGTGCTGCGCCACGTGGGCCTGATGTCGTGACGGAACCCGCCCCGGATCACTCCGGGGCGGGATCCGCACAGCACCGATGGCCCCTCCCCCACGGAGGGCGTCGGCACCGCTGGGGCCGCACCGTTTCCGTTCGGTGCGGACCCGCGGGGGGCGTCCCGGCCCGAGATGGGCGGGGTCGACGCGAGCAGCCTGGCAGAGGTCCAGACCACCTGGGAACCCGTGGGTCGCCTCAGGTTCCTGCAGTGCGAGTTCCTGCAGTCCGAGGTTCTGCAGTGCGAGTTGCTGGGGCCGAGCACCGGTGGGCGACGACCGGCGCAGCGACCAGCAGCCACCCGCTCAGTCCAGGTCGAGCAGCTTCTCCAGTCCGACGGTGAGGCCGGGCCGGTCGGCGATGGCACGCAGCGAGGCCAGCACGCCGGGGGTGAAGGACGCGCGGTCCATCGAGTCGTGGCGGATCGTGAGGGTCTCCCCCACCCCGCCGAGCACGACCTCCTGGTGGGCGACCATCCCGCGGATGCGCAGGCCGTGGACACGGACACCGTCGACGTCGGCGCCGCGGGCCCCCTCGAGCGCGGTGCTCGTCGCGTCCGGCGCGGCGCCGAGGCCGGCCTCGCGCCGCGCGGCGGCCACCAGCTCGGCGGTACGGCGGGCCGTGCCCGAGGGTGCGTCCGCCTTGTCGGGGTGGTGCAGCTCGACGATCTCCACCGACTCGTAGAAGCGCGCCGCCTCGGCGGCGAAGCGCATCATCAAGACGGCGCCGATCGAGAAGTTGGGGGCGATGAGGACCCCGGTGGCCGGCGACCCCGCCAGCCACCGCTCCAGGGTGGCGAGCCGGTCGGCGTCGAAGCCGGTCGTGCCGACCACGGCGTGGATGCCGTGGTCGACGCAGAACTCCAGGTTGTCCATGACGACGTCGGGGTGGGTGAAGTCCACGACGGCCTCGGCTCCCGCATCGACCAGGGCGGCGATGTCGTCCCCTGCGTCCACCGAGGCCACGAGCTCCAGGTCCTCCGCCGACTCCACGGCACGGCACACCTCGCTGCCGACCTTGCCCCGGGCGCCCAGGACACCGACCCTGCTCACGGTTGCGCTGACTGCGTTCTCCACGCGGGCCAGCGTTCCACATGGGGCACCTCGCACGTGACGCAGACCGCCCGGTCGCGACACCCGTGGTCGACCCCGCCACCGGTTCACCGACGCTTCTGGCAATCTTGGCCCCATGGTGCTGCAGACGATCCCCGCCCGGATCCGTTGGTCGGTCGACCTCATGGACGTCCAGCCGGGAGACCACGTGCTGGAGATCGGGTGTGGCCCCGGCTACGGCGCGGAGCTGATCTGCAGTCGCCTGGAGACCGGCAAGCTCTTCGCGATCGACCGGTCGGAGTCCGGGGTCGACCGCACCAAGCGTCGCTGCGCGAAGTACCTCGAGTCCGGCCGGCTGACGGTGCGCCAGATCGACCTCGCGACCCTGCGGGTGCCCGTCAAGCGCCTGCACAAGGTCTACGCCTTCAACGTCAACCTCTTCTGGGTCCGCGACTGCAGTGACGAGGTCGCCCTGCTGCACGAGCGCGTGCTGCCCGGCGGGGCCGTCTACATCTTCTTCGAGGCCACGCGTCCCGACCAGGTGGCCGAGATCGTCGAGAAGACCTCCGCCGCCCTGTCCAGCGCCGGCTTCCGGGTCTCGGTCGTCCAGCGCAAGGTGCCGGCCTGCGTGGGGATCATCGGTAGACGTTAGGTCTCAACCTGATGATGACCCTATATTAGGTTTCAGCCTGATGAAGGGTCGTGAGGAGGGCGCTGTGGCTGCACGGGGCACGGATCCGCCGGTCGGCATCGTGCTGACCGTGGACCAGCGCGGCAGTCGCACGGCCCCCGACGCCGTCGCGGACCTCCTCGCCACGCTCGACCCGCGACCGACACGGCTCGCCTTCCGCCGGACCGCCGGCGACGAGGTCCAGGGGCTCGTGCACGAGGCCGAGCACCTGCCGAGCCTGGTGGAGGCCGTGCTGCGGGACGGGCGGTGGCGGGTCGGCATCGGCATCGGTGCGGTCGAGCTCCCCCTGCCCGGGGACGTGCGCGAGGCACGAGGTGCCGCGTTCGTCCACGCCCGCGAGGGGGTCGACGCCGCACGTCAGGCTCCCGGTCGGGTGCGCGTCGTCGGTGGCGCCACGCCCGAGGAGGTCGCGAGCGCGCGGGCCCTCGAGGCAGCGATCTGGCTGTGGGCCGCGCTGCTGGACCGGCGTACCGACCGTGGCTGGGAGGTCGTCGACCTGCTCGACGCCGGGCGCACCCACGAGCAGGCAGCGCGTCATCTCGGGATCTCCCAGAGCGCGGTCACCCAGCGGGCACGGGCAGCCGGCGTGGTCGAGGGCGAGCGGGCCCGCGAGCTGGTGGCGCACCTGGCCGGCACGGCCCTCGCACGCGCGAGGGAGGACGTCCGATGACGTGGGAGGTCGACGCCGGCGGGGCGATGCTGCTGGTGCTGCTGACGGCCGCGCTGGTCGCCGCGTCCTGGGCCTGGGCGCCGCGGGGCCGTCGGGTGTGGGCACCTGCCGCGCTGGGCCTGCTGGCTGCGGCCCTCGCCTGGTCCGGGGCCGCCGACCTGACGCTGGCCGGGGACGCGCCACGCTCGCTGCTGGTCGCGCTCGCCGGCGCCCTCGCGGTCCTCGGGGGCGGACCGGTGACCACCTCGTTGTTCGCCCTGGTCGATGCCGAGGGTCATGCCCGGGGTGACCTCGAGGGTGACGTCGAGGGAGACGCCGAACATGACACAGGGACCGGCCCTGACTCCGACTCCGCCCAGGACGCCGACACCCTCGAGCGGGCCGGTCAGCTGCTGCGCGGCGGCGCGTGGATCGGTGTCCTGGAGCGTGCCGGCGTCGTGGCCGCGCTGGTCGCGGGCTGGCCCGAGGGACTGGCCGTCGTGCTGGCCCTCAAGGGGCTGGGGCGCTACCCCGAGCTGCGCAACGCCGGCACCGGCGCGGTGGCCGAGCGCTTCATCATCGGCACCTTCACCAGCGTGTTGTGGGCCGCATCCTGCGCAGCCTGCGTGGTGCTTGCCTGACGGCGCAGCCGCGCGCAGCCGGCGAGCGGGCCGGTACGTCGGGCTGGCGGTCAGGCCGGGCCGACCACCGCGAGCACCTCGGGTCGCGAGAAGATCTCCGCCGCCACCGCGCGCACGTCCTCGATGCTCACCTCGTCGATGTGGGTCAGCACCTCGTCGAGGGTGAGCAACCGGTCGTGCACGAGCTCGGACTTCCCCAGCCTGGCCATGCGCGACCCCGAGTCCTCCAGGCCGAGCACCAGCCCGCCCCGCAGCTGGCCCTTGCCGCGCTCGAGCTCTTCGGCGCTGATCCCCTCCCGGGCGACCAGCCCCAGCTGCTCGCGGACGACCGAGAGCACCTCGTCCTGCTTGGCGGGCAGGCACCCGACGGAGACGCCGACCAGCCCGGAGTCGGCGTGGTGGGAGGCGAACGCGTAGACCGAGTAGGCCAGGCCACGACGTTCCCGGACCTCCTGGAACAGCCGCGACGAGGTCCCGCCCCCGAGGGCGGTGCTGAGGATCGACAGCGCGAAGCGGCGGGGGTCGTTGCGGGCGATGCCCTCCATCCCGAGCACGAGGTTGACCTGCTCGAAGGGACGGATCGTCGAGGCGGTGCCGGGGTGGACGGGCGCGGGCGCGCCCTCCCCCAGGCGCGAGACCGGCGCCTCGGTGCGGTCCAGGAACCCGTTGCGACCGAAGGCGGCCTCGACCTGCGCGACCACGTGGTCGTGCTCGACGTTGCCGGCCACCGACACCACGATCGTCGCGGGTCGGTAGTGCGTGCGGTGGAACTGCGCCACCTGGTCACGGGTCATGGCGGTGATGGACTCGACGGTCCCGGCGATCGGACGTCCGAGCGCGGTGTGCTCCCCGAAGGCCTGGGCCGCGAACAGGTTGTGCACCACGTCGTCGGGGTCGTCGTCGTGCATCGCGATCTCGTCGAGGATGACGTCGCGCTCGGCGGCGACGTCCTCGGGGGTGATCAGGGAGTCGGTGATCATGTCGCCGAGCACGTCCACCGCCAGGTCGAGGTCCACGTCGAGGACCCGTGCGTGGAAGCAGGTGTACTCCTTGGCGGTGAAGGCGTTGAACTCGCCCCCGACGGCGTCCAGGGCCACCGAGATGTCCATCGCCGAGCGGCTCCCCGTGCCCTTGAACAGCACGTGCTCGAGGAAGTGGGAGCAGCCGTGCAGCGTCTCGTCCTCGTCGGCGGACCCGACCCCGACCCAGACCCCGATGCTGGCCGAGCGCACCCCGGCCATCTGCTCGGTGACGATGCGCAGCCCCGAGGGGAGCAGCGTGCGGCGTACGACGGAGGTGACCAGCCCGTCGTCGTCGGTCGTCTCCGACAGCGTGCTGGTCAGGTGCGCTGTGCTCTCGGGGCTGCCAGGGGTGCCGGGGGTGCCGGCGGGGGTGCTCGTGCTGGTGCTCATCGGGTCGCTCCGGTCTGTCCGTGGCGGTGAAGCGACCGACCCGCCCGAGCCGGTGGCTCGGGCGGGTCGGTCACGGCGTGCTGGTGAGGATCACTCCTCGGAGGCGGCCTCCTCGGCGGCCTCGCCCTCGGCGCCCTCCTCCTCGACCACGGGGGTCAGGGAGAGCTTGCCGCGGTCGTCGATCTCGGCGATCTGGACCTGGATCTTCTGGCCGACCGAGACGACGTCCTCGACGGCGTCGACACGCTTGCCGCCGGCGAGCGAACGCAGCTTGCTGATGTGCAGCAGGCCGTCCTTCCCGGGCATCAGCGAGACGAACGCACCGAAGTTCGTCGTCTTGACGACGGTGCCGAGGTAGCGCTCGCCGACCTCGGGCATCGTCGGGTTGGCGATCGCGTTGATCGCCGACCGAGCGGCCTCGGCGGCGGCACCGTTGGTGGCACCGATGTAGATGGTGCCGTCGTCCTCGATGGAGATCGAGGCCTCGGTGTCGTCCTGGATCTGGTTGATGACCTTGCCCTTGGGACCGATCACCTCGCCGATCTTGTCGACCGGGATCTTGATGGTGATGATCCGAGGCGCGGTCTGCGACATCTCCTCGGGGGCGTCGATGGCCTCGGCCATGACGTCGAGGATGGTCAGGCGGGCGTCCCGGGCCTGCTTGAGCGCGGCACCGAGGACCTCGGCGGGGATGCCGTCGAGCTTGGTGTCGAGCTGCAGCGCGGTCACGAACTCACGGGTGCCGGCGACCTTGAAGTCCATGTCGCCGAACGCGTCCTCGGCACCGAGGATGTCGGTGAGGGCCACGTAGGTGGTCTGGCCGTCGATCTCACCGGAGACCAGGCCCATCGCGATGCCGGCGACCGGCGCCTTGAGCGGCACACCGGCCTGCAGCAGCGACAGGGTCGAGGCGCAGACCGAGCCCATCGAGGTCGAGCCGTTGGAGCCCATGGCCTCGGAGAGCTGACGGATCGCGTAGGGGAACTCCTCGCGGTCGGGCAGCACCGGCAGCAGCGCGCGGCGCGCCAGGGCGCCGTGGCCGACCTCGCGGCGCTTGGGCGAGCCCACGCGACCGGTCTCACCGGTGGAGAACGGCGGGAAGACGTACTTGTGCATGTAGCGGCGGTGCTTCTCCGGGGAGAGCGTGTCGAGCTGCTGCTCCATCTTGAGCATGTCCAGCGTGGTGACACCCAGGATCTGGGTCTCGCCGCGCTCGAACAGCGCCGAGCCGTGCACCCGCGGGATCAGGCCGACCTCGGCGTGCAGCGGACGGATGTCGGCCAGGCCGCGGCCGTCGATGCGGACCTTGTCGCGCAGGATCGACTCGCGCACCAGCGCCTTGTTCAGCGAGCGGAACGCCGCGCCGAGCTCCTTCTCGCGACCCTCGAACTGGCCGGCGAGGCGGTCGAGCAGCGCGTCCTTGATCTCGTCGGTGCGGTCCTGGCGCTCCTGCTTGTCCGCGATCTTCATCGCGGCCGCGAGGTCCTCGCGGGCAGCGGACTCGACCGCGGCGTAGACGTCGTCCTCGTAGTCGAGGAAGACCGGGAAGTCCTGGACCGGCTTGGCCGCGGCGGCGGCGAGCTCGGACTGGGCCTCGCAGAGCTGCTTGATGAAGGGCTTCGCGGCGTCGAGGCCCTGGGCCACGACGGTCTCGTCGGGCGCCTGAGCACCGGAGGAGATCTTGCCGAAGGCGGTCTCGGTGGCCTCGGCCTCGACCATCATGATGGCGACGTCGCCGGCGTCGGTGACGCGACCGGCCACGACCATGTCGAAGACGGCGTCCTCGAGCTGGGAGTGGGTCGGGAACGCGACCCACTGGCCGTCGATGAGGGCGACGCGCACGCCGCCGACCGGGCCGGAGAACGGCAGGCCGGAGAGCTGGGTGGACATCGACGCGGCGTTGATCGCGAGGACGTCGTAGGGGGTGTCGGGCTCGAGGGCCAGGACGGTGATGACGACCTGGACCTCGTTGCGCAGGCCCTTCTTGAAGGTCGGGCGCAGCGGACGGTCGATGAGGCGGCAGGTGAGGATCGCGTCCTCGCCCGGGCGGCCCTCGGAGCGGAAGAACGAGCCGGGGATCTTGCCCGCGGCGTACATCCGCTCCTCGACGTCGATGGTGAGGGGGAAGAAGTCGAACTGGTCCTTCGGGTGCTTCCCGGCCGTCGTCGCCGAGAGCAGCATCGTCTCGTCGTCGAGGTAGGCCGTGACGGAGCCGGCGGCCTGGCGGGCCAGGAGGCCGGTCTCGAACTTGACGGTACGGGTGCCGAACGAGCCGTTGTCGATGACGGTCTCGACGGCGGAGATCACGGGCTCAGCCGTGTGGGACTCGGTCAAGAGTGTTCCTTCTGAGGTTGCAGAGCATCCCGCTGCGTCCCGCGAAGAGGTGCCGGTCTTCGATCGAGGCCCGCAGTCGCGTCGCACGGGTGCGAGCTCTGAGAGCCACTACCGAGGACCGAGCCGGGCGAGCGGGTCACTCCTGGTGTGGATGGTTGTTCAGTTGTACGACGCCGAGCCTAGTGGTCGGGGCCGGAAATGCGTCGGAGCGGCCGCCCGCGTTCGGGCGACCGCTCCGCCCTCGAGGTCTGAGGGGTGCGTCAGCGGCGCAGGCCGAGACGCTCGATGATCGAGCGGTAGCGCTCGATGTCGCTCTTGTTCAGGTAGTTCAGCAGGCGGCGGCGCTGGCCGACCAGCAGCAGCAGGCCACGACGGCTGTGGTGGTCGTGCTTGTGCTGCTTGAGGTGCTCGGTCAGGTGGGAGATGCGGTGCGAGAGCAGAGCGATCTGCACCTCCGGCGAGCCGGTGTCGCCCTCGGTCGTGGCGTACTCGGCGATGATCTTCTTCTTGGTCTCCGCGTCGGTACCGATCGACATACGGGTCTCCTTCCGGCTCCGGGTCTCCCCTGGGCCTGTTCGCTGCGCGGCGCGCCGGGGCCTGTTCACCCGGGCACTCTCGATCCGCGGCCGTTGGACGGCAACCGGACGAGAATAGGCCCCGCACGGGCGAGGGTGGAAATCCTCGCCCGCACGGGGCCCATGGCCCGCGCTGCGGGTCAGACGTCGTGGTGCGAGGAGGTGCGGCGCTCGGTGACCGACCCGTCGGGGTGCGTGGTCGTGGCGACCGTGCCCGACTCGCGACGGCGGTTGAGCGTGACGGCGGTCAGCACCAGCAGGGCGACGCCGACGATGGTCATGATCCAGCCGATCATCTGCAGGTCCACGCCCTCGACGGCGTCCTGGACGGCCAACGCCAGGATCAGTCCGACGACGACGAGGAAGCCTCCGGCTCCGTAACCCATGGTGTTCTCCTCTCGGTGCGGGCGCGGCGTGCGCCCGTCAGGCGTGTGGGGTGATGCCTTCGACTCTTGTGCCCGGTGCGGCCGACGGATCTCTCACCCGACCGGGTAAGAGTGCTGCTCAGCCCCGCGCGGGCCGGCGGTGGCACGATGCCGTCATGGGCCTGCTCGCGGACTCCCCGATCCCCTCCGGCTTCACCGGCACCCGGCTGGGGGTGTGCAACCTGTGCGAGGCGATCTGCGGCCTGCGGGTCACCTTCACCGACGGTGAGGTCACCGGCATCCGCGGCAATCCCGAGGACCCGCTCTCGCGGGGGCACGTCTGCCCCAAGGGCGTCTCCCTGGCCGACGTGCACGCCGACCCGGACCGGTTGCGCCGGCCGGTGCGCCGGGTCGGGACCGGCGAGGCCGCCCGGTGGGAGGAGATGGAGTGGGAGGAGGCCCTCGACCTGGTGGCCGACCGGCTCGCGGCCACCTCGCGCGAGCACGGCCGCGACGCGGTCGGCGTCTACCTCGGCAACCCCAACGCCCACTCGCTCGGCTCCGCCACCCACGGGACGGCCTTCGTCCGCAGCCTCCGGACCCGCAACCGCTTCAGCGCCTCGTCGGTGGACCAGGTCCCCCACCAGTTCCTCGCCTGGCAGATGTTCGGCCACCAGCTGCTGCTGCCGGTGCCGGACATCGACCGCACCGACCTCTTCCTCGTCATCGGTGCCAACCCGATGGCCTCCAACGGCTCCCTGATGACCGTGCCCGACTTCCCGCGACGCGTCCGTGCGCTGCACGAGCGCGGCGGCCGGATGGTCGTGGTCGACCCTCGACGCACCGAGACGGCCAAGGTCGCCGACGAGCACCTGTTCGTCCGGCCCGGCAGCGACGCCGCGCTCCTCCTGGCGCTCGTCCACGTGCTGCTGCGCGAGGACCTGGTGACCCCACCGGCGTACGTCGACCACCTCGAGGACCTCCCGGGCCTGGTCGCCGACTTCACCCCCGAACTCGCCGAGCGGGTCAGCGGCGTGCCGGCCACCGACGTCGAGCGCCTGGCACGGGAGCTGGCCGCCGCCGACCGCGCCGCGGTCTACGGTCGGCTCGGCGTCTCCACCCACGGCTTCGGCTCGATCTGCCAGTGGGCCGTCACCCTGCTCAACGTCCTGACCGGCAACCTGGACCGCGAGGGCGGGGTGATGTTCCCCGAGCCCGCCATCGACACGGTCGGGCGCCGCATCGTCTCCCCCGGCCACCACGACGTGTGGCGCAGCCGCGTCCGCGAGCTGCCGGAGTTCGCCGGGGAGCTCCCGGTCTCGGCCCTGCGCGAGGAGATCGAGACGCCCGGGGAGGGACAGATCCGGGCGATGGTCACGATCGCCGGCAACCCCGTCCTCTCGACGCCCGACGGGCGGCGGCTGGCCGACGCGCTCGACTCCCTGGACTTCATGGTCGCGATCGACATCTACCTCAACGAGACCACCCGTCACGCCGACGTGGTCCTCCCGGTGACGACCGCCCTGGAGCGCGACCAGTACGACCTGGTCTTCCACGGCCTGGCGGTGCGCAACACCGCCCGCTTCACCCCGGCGCTCCTGCCCAAGGAGAAGGGCACCCGACACGACTGGGAGGTCTTCGGGGCGTTGGCGCGCCGGCTCTCGGCACGGCTGGGGAAGAAGCTGCCGCTCCGGGCGCGGCTCCAGCAACGGGCCCGGATGACCGCCAGCCCGCGGCTCCTCCTGCCGCTGCTGCTGCGCGGCAACCGCTACGGCCTGACCTGGCGGGCGCTGCGGCGCCACCCCGAGGGCGTCGACCTGGGGCCGCTGCGTCCCTGCCTGCCCGAGCGCCTGCAGACCCCGGACAAGCGGGTGGACCTCACCCCCGCCCTCGTCGTCGACGACCTGGCGCGTCTGCGTGCCTCGCTGGAGAGCACGCCCACGACCGCCGCGGACGAGCTGCTGCTCATCGGCCGTCGCCACGCACGCGACTGCAACTCCTGGCTGCACAACTCCGATCGGCTCACCCGGGGCAGGCCGCGGCACCAGCTCCTGGCCCACCCCGACGACCTGCGCGAGCGCGGCCTCGCCGACGGCGACGTGGTGACGGTCTCCAGCCGGGTCGGCTCGGTCGAGGTCGAGTGCGCCGCGAGCGAGGACCTGATGCCCGGCGTCGTGTCGCTTCCGCATGGCTACGGCCACGCGCTGCCCGGGGTGCGGCTCTCGCACGCCAGCACGGTGCCGGGGGTCTCGATCAACGACCTGACCGACCCCGAGCGGCTCGACGTCTCGGGCAACGCGGCCCTCAACGGCACCCCGGTGCGGCTCAGCCCTGCCGCCGCTCCCGCAGGGTGAGGTAGACCGCCCGGACGCCGACGGCCCGCTCGAGCTCGCGGGTCACCAGGCCGAAGAACTGCTCCCGGTAGGCCTCGTCGGTCACCGTCGACACGGTCAGGTAGAGCAGCGAGAAGGAACCCAGGAACAGCGACACCTTGCCCAGCGGGACCGAGACCTGCGCGAGGTAGGGCAGCGTGTGGATGTCCTCACGACCCAGGCCCGTCCACGACTCCTGCACGTCGACGCCCATGGTGAGAGCGCCGAAGAGCAGGAAGAACCCGAAGACGGTGCCCGCCAGCAGCAGCACCTGGACGAACTGCACGATCACCAGGAACAGCACCAGGTTGCCGCGCTCGAAGCCGGTCACCGTCGCGCGCCCCACCGGGTCCGCCCCCGGGTCGGCCAGCAGCTCCTCGCACGCCTCCTCCAGCGGCGTACGACGGCAGGCGCGGCGCAGGAAGTCCTCGTCCACCGCGTCGTCGGCCCGGTCGACCTCCTCGGGCAGGCGCACCAGCAGGAAGGCGACCGCCATGCCGACGAACAGCAGCACCACGAGCCACAGCGTGCCGGTCTGCAGCGAGGCCGCCAGCTGCCAGACCTCGGCGTTGATGAACAGGAAGGTCACGAAGATCAGCAGCAGCGGCAGGGCACGCGTCATCTGGGGCAGCAGCGAGGGCAGCGAGGACGCGGTGCGCCGCAGCGCCCACGCCAGGATCGGTCGCACGTGCAGCACGGTGAGGGCGTAGGAGACGACGGCCAGCAGCACCAGGGTCAGGACGACCGCCGGGGCCGCCGACACCTGGGAGGTCAACCACGCCAGGGCCACCCCGGCGCCCGCAGCGACCAGCGCGACCAGCAACAGCCGTGGGACGGTGCGCCGAGGCGAGAGTGCCTCGCGCGCCTCGCGCCGCCGCTCCGGCACGAAGTAGGACAACCCGTTGGCGAGGAACCACGCATCGGCGGCCGCGACCGGGTCGCCGTCGCGGCCGCCTCGGTCGTGACGACCGGGCAGGACCATGCCTCAGCCCGCCAGGAGGTCGCGCGCGCGGTCGACGTCCTCGGCCATCTGGACGACCAGCTCGTCGACGGAGTCGAAGGTGACCATGCCGCGCAGGCGCTCCACGAACGTGACCTCGACCTCGACGCCGTAGAGGTCCAGGTCGCTGCGGTCCAGGACGTAGGACTCCACCCGCCGGGCCCGCTCGCCGTGGAACGTGGGGTTGGTGCCCACGCTGATCGCGGCGGGGAGGGACTCACCGGTGTCGAGCCGAATCAACCGCCCGGCGTACACGCCGTCGGCGGGGGCCGCGGTCATCGCGTCGGTCGGGACGTTGGCGGTGGGGTAGCCCAGCTCGCGGCCGCGCTGGTCGCCCTTCACCACGGTGCCGCGGACGGAGTACGGGCGGCCGAGGGCCTGCGCCGCCCCCGAGACGTCCCCCGCGGCCAGGCAGGTGCGGACGTAGGTCGACGACCAGACCTGCGGACCACCGTCGAGCGGTATCCCCTCTGCGGTGAAGCCGTGCCGGGCACCGGACTCGGTGAGCGTCGCGACGTCGCCGCCCGCGCGGTGGCCGAAGCGGAAGTTGGCGCCCACCACCACGGCCGAGGCGTGCAGGGCGTCGACCAGCACCCGCTGGACGAACTCCTCCGGTGACCAGGACGCCACCTCGCGGTCGAACGGCAGCGCAAGGACCGCGTCGGCGCCGGCGTCGGCCAGCAGGGCGGCGCGAGTCTCGAGCGAGGTGAGCGCGGTGGGTGCGTGCTCGGGACGCAGGACCGCCATCGGGTGCGGGTCGAAGGTCACCGCCACCAGCAGCAGGCCACCCTCGTCGGCGACCGCCCGCGCCCGCGAGAGCACCTGGCGGTGGCCGAGGTGGACACCGTCGAAGTTGCCGATGACGACCGCAGTAGGCCCGAGGTCGTCCGGCACGTCGTCCCAGGACCGCCAGAGCTGCACGTCAGCACCCTACTGGCGCTCGGTCACCCCGCCGGGCAGCAGGTCACTCCACGACGCGGATCTTGGCGGTGACGGCCTCGGCGATCTCGGGGGTGACGTCGGTGATGCCGTGCTCGGCCGCCGCGTGGGAGGCGACCTCGGTGAACAGCTGCTCCTGGGACGCGGCGCTGAAGCTGGTCGGGCAGCCGGGCATCACGTCCCCGCACGCGAGCTGGAACTTCATGGGGTCTCCTCCTGGTGGTGGGGGTCTGCGGCGGGCGGGTCGGGCACCCGTACCCAGAGCACGCCGTGGTGCTCGTCCTGCTCCATGCCCACCGTGCCGCCGTGCACGACGGTGAGCGCCCGGGCGAGGTAGAGACCGACGGTGATGCCGGACTGCCCACCTTCCGGGGAGTCGAACGGCTCGAAGAGCGCGCGGGCGGTCGCCGGGTCGACCGGGTCGCCCTCGCGGACGATCCGGAGCTCGGTCCAGGGCGCCTCCCGGCGTACGTCGAGGCGGACACGCTGCGGAGCGGGCCTGGTCGTCATCGCGGCCTTCCACAGGTCGCGCACGATCCGCGGGAACAGGTCGAGGTCGACGTGGAGGACGACGTCGGCGCCGTCCCCACCGATGTCGTCGGGCAACGTGAGGGAGGCGGCGACCTCACCGACGGTGATCGGGTGGGGGTCCGGCTCGACGCGTCCCAGCATCGCGGCCGTCAGCAGCTCGACCTCGCCGGTGCGCTCGTCCAGCAGGTCGAGCGCGGCCTGCAGGCGCACCAGCGCCTGCTCCCGGGACGCAGCGTCCGCCGACATGTCCCCGAGCAGCCCGACCCAGGCCTGGGCGACCGCCAGGGGCGAGCGCAGGCCGTGCGTGAAGACGCTGAGGAACCGGTCCCGCTGACGCGCGAGGTCAGGGCCGGGACGATTGGTGACCGCGGCCGTGCCGGCCTCGGTGAAGGCCTGCGTCCACCGGTGCAGCAGCGCAGGGTCGACGCCGTGACGCTCGGCCACGGCCGGGGCCCGGCCGCCGGCGAGCACGTCGAGCACTGCCGCGACGCGCGCGTCGGTGGCCTCCCCCATCCGACCACCCTCGATGACGCGCGGCCCGCGGAACCGCATGCGGGTCATCCCCGGCCCCTCTCTCCCACCGGCGAGGCTAGTACGACGAGGGCGACCCGGGACAGGGTCGCGAGCACTTTCGGCTCGACCGGCCGGTGGGCATGGCCCGTTCGGGCCACGTCCGGACCGCGGACGGTCACGGAGCGCCGAGCCCCATGACCGGACGTCGGGTCAGACGAAGACCGCGACCGCGCGGGCGACGCCGTCCCGCGGCTCGTAGAGGGCCAGGAACTCCCCGCTGGGGTCGAAGAGGGCCGTGAGCCCGGCCAGGTCGCGCTCGAGGGCGCGTCCCACCCGGACCGAGCCCGCCTCGTCCTCGTCGAGGTCGATCGACGAGAAGGCGGCACGGGCAGCGTCGGCGATCGGCACCACGCTCGCGTCGTCCTCGAGCTCCTCCAGCGTCCGGGCGACGCCGAGGTCGTAGGGCCCGACCGCGGTACGACGCAGCGCGGTGAGGTGCCCGCCCACGCCCAGCGCGGCGCCGACGTCGCGGGCGATGGCGCGGACGTAGGTGCCCGAGGAGCAGCGGACCGAGATGTCGACGTCGAGGTGCTCCCCCACGACCCGCTGGTCGCCGACCACGAGCTCGTGCACGGTGACCGGTCGGGCCTTCAGCTCGACCTGCTCGCCGTCACGGACACGCTGGTAGGCGCGCTTGCCGTCGACCTTGATCGCCGAGACGGCCGTCGGGACCTGCTCGATGTCGCCGACCTGGGTGCCGAAGGCAGCCGCGACCGCAGCGGGGTCCAGCGAGGCGGCCGGGGTCGTGGCGACGACCTCGCCGTCGGCGTCGTCGGTGGTCGTGCTGACCCCGAGGCGCACCGTCGCGTCATAGGCCTTGTCGGTGAGCATCAGGTGCCCGAGCAGCCGCGTGGCGCGACCGACACCGAGCACCAGGACACCGGTGGCCATCGGGTCCAGGGTGCCCGCGTGACCGACCTTGCGGGTCCCGACGAGCCGCCGGACCCGACCGACCACCCCGTGCGAGGTGATGCCGCCGGGCTTGTCGACGACGACCAGCCCGGGCTCGGTCACGCCCGGTCGTCCCGGTCGTGGTCGTCGTGCTCGTCCTCGTCGTGGTCCTCGTCGAGGTCGCGGGGCTTCTTGTAGGGGTCCTCCTCGCCGGCGTACGCCTCACCGCGCGCCGCCGCGACCGCCTCGTCCTGCGCCTTCGCGCGGGCGAGGACCTCCTCGAGGTGGCGGGCGGTCTCGGGCAGGGCGTCGGCGACGAAGGTCAGCGTCGGGACGTGGCGCATGCCGAGCTGCTTGCCGACCTCCGAGCGCAGCAGGCCCTTGGCCGACTCCAGCGCCGCGGCCGTCGAGGCCAGCTGGGCCTCCTGGTCCTCGGGTGAGCCGAGCACGGTGTAGAAGATCGTGGCCTGCTGGCTGTCGCCGGAGACCCGGACGTCGGTGATGGTGACGAAGCCGAGGCGCGGGTCCTTGATCCGGCGCTCGAGCATCTCGGCCACGATCACCTGGATCCGGTCGGCGATCTTGCGCACGCGCGGGTTGCTCATGGGGTCTTTCTACTCCTGGGGCGGGACCCGGTGGGGTCCTGGGGCTGGACGGCCGACGCCGGGCCGGTCCGTGGTGACGGACCGGCCCGGCGTACGGGGTGGAGCGGTGCGGTGCTCAGCCGCGCGGGATCTCCCTCATCTCAAAGGCCTCGACGAAGTCGCCTTCCTTGATGTCCTGGAAGTTGCGCAGGACCAGACCGCACTCGAAGCCCTCGCGGACCTCGGAGGCGTCGTCCTTCTCCCGCTTGAGCGAGGCCAGGTCGAGGTTGTCGGCCACCACGGCGCCGTCGCGCACGAGGCGGACCTTGGCGTTGCGGCGGATGAGGCCCTCGGTGACCATGCAACCGGCGATGTTGCCGATCTTGCTGGAGCGGAAGATGGCCCGGATCTCGGCCTTGCCGAGCGAGACCTCCTCGTACTCCGGCTTGAGCATGCCCTTGAGCGCGGCCTCGATCTCCTCGATGGCCTGGTAGATCACCGAGTAGTAGCGGATCTCCACGCCCTCGCGGTCGGCCATCTCGGTCGCCTTGCCCTGCGGACGGACGTTGAAGCCGATGATGATCGCGTCGGAGGCGGCGGCCAGGTCGACGTTGGTCTCGGTGATCGCACCGACACCGCGATCGATGACACGGATGCCGACCTCGTCGCCGACGTCGATCTTCGACAGCGCGTCCTCGAGCGCCTCGACCGAACCGGACACGTCGCCCTTGAGGATGAGGTTGAGCTCCTGGCTCTCGCCCTTCTCCATGGAGGCCATGAAGTCCTCGAGCGAGCGGCGGACGCGGCGCTTGGCCTGCATGGCCGCACGCTCGCGCGCCTCGCGCTTCTCGGCGATCTGGCGGGCCATCCGGTCGTCCTCGACGACGATGAAGTTCTGACCGGCGCCCGGGGCGGCGTTCAGACCCAGCACCATCGCGGGGCGCGACGGGTCGGCCTCCTCGATGTTCTCGCCGTGCTCGTCGAGCATGGCGCGGACACGGCCGTAGGCCGGGCCGGCGACGATCGAGTCACCCACGCGCAGCGTGCCTCGCTGGACCAGGACGGTCGCGACGGGGCCGCGGCCGCGGTCGAGGTGCGCCTCGACGACCAGGCCCTGGGCGTCCTGGGTCGGGTTGGCCCGCAGGTCCAGCGACGCGTCGGCGGTCAGGACGACGGCCTCGAGCAGCTTGTCGAGGTTGAGCTCGGACTTGGCCGAGACGTCGACGAACATCGTGTCGCCGCCGTACTCCTCGGGCACCAGGCCGTACTCGGCCATCTGGCCGCGCACCTTGGTCGCGTCGGCCTCGGGGAGGTCGATCTTGTTGACCGCGACCACGATCGGCACACCCGCGGCCTTGGCGTGGTTGAGCGCCTCGACCGTCTGCGGCATGACACCGTCGTTGGCCGCGACCACCAGGATGGCGATGTCGGTGGCCTGCGCACCACGGGCACGCATGGCGGTGAACGCCTCGTGGCCCGGGGTGTCGATGAAGGTGATGCGGCGCTCGTTGTCGTCGACGTCGGTGGTGACCTGGTAGGCGCCGATGTGCTGCGTGATGCCACCGGCCTCCTTGTCGACCACGTTAGCAGAACGCAGCGCGTCGAGGAGCTTGGTCTTTCCGTGGTCGACGTGACCCATGACGGTGACGACGGGCGGGCGGACCACGAGGTCCTCCTCGCCACCCTCGTCCTCGCCGAACTCCAGGTCGAAGGACTCGAGCAGCTCGCGGTCCTCGTCCTCGGGCGAGACGATCTGGATGACGTAGTTGAGCTCCTCACCGAGCAGCTCGAGCGTCTCGTCGTTGACCGACTCGGTCGCGGTCACCATCTCGCCGAGGTGGAAGAGCATCTGCACGAGCTGGGCGGCGTCGACGCCGACCTTCTCGGCGAAGTCGGTCAGCGAGGCGCCGCGCGCCAGCCGGACGGTCTCGCCGTTGCCCTTGCGGACGCGCATGCCGCCCAGGGTCGGGGCCTCCATGGCCTCGAACTCCTGGCGACGGGCCCGCTTCGACTTGCGACCACGACGCGAGGGACCGCCGGGACGACCGAAGGCACCCTGGGTCTGGCCGCGCTGGCCGGGACGACCGCCACCGGGACGACCGCCACCGGCGAAGCCGCCACCACCGGGCCGACCGGCACCGGGGGCGCCGCCACGACCGGGGGCACCACCGCGACCGGGCGCGCCGGGACGACCGCCGGGACCGGGGCGACCCGGGGCCGGACGACCGCCGGGACCCTGGCCGAAGGCGGCCGGGGACTTGGGCATCATCGCCGGGTTGGGACGCGGCATGCCCGGGCGACCGGGAGCGCCACCGTCACGCGCGGCCGGCGGCCGCGGGGGACGCTGGTCGCCGGCGCCGGGACCCGCGGGGCCACCGGAGGCCGGACGCGGGGCGGGCCGCTGGCCCATGCCCTGGCTGGAGGCGAAGGGGTTGTTGCCCGGGCGCGGGGCGCCGGGGCGGCCGACCGGGCGGGGCGCCGGGGGCTTGGGGGCGGCCGGGGAGGCCGAGGCAGCAGGTGCCTCCGGCGTGGCCGGCTTGCCGGGCTTGGGGGCTGCGGGCTTCTCGGCGGGGGCCTCGGGCGCGGCCTGCTCGGCGGCGGGGGTCGGCTCCGGGGCCGGAGCAGCCTTCGGGCCGGGCTTCGGACCGGGCTTGGGACCCGGGGTGGCGGCCGGCTTCTCAGCAGCAGGCGCCTCGGGGGCCGGCTGCTCGGCAGCCGGCTCGTCGGCAGGCTTGGGGGCCGGCTTCGCAGCGGGCTTGGCAGCCGGCTTCTCCGCGGTCGGGGCGCTGGCCTGCTCGGCCTTCAGCTTCTCGCCGAACTCCTTGCGGAAGCGCATCTCGGCCGGCAGCTCGACGGTCGAGCTCGCCGACTTGACGAACTCACCCATCTCCTTGAACTTCTCGAGAACGAACTTGCTCTCGACTCCGAACTCCTTGGCGAGCTCGTGAACGCGGGTCTTGGCCACAATTCTCCTTCTGGCCTCGAGACCCTCGTCCGGGGTGTCCCTCGAGACCGCTAGTGGTGGTGCAAACTCATCGGGAAGTACTCATCGAGTGCTCATGAGCTGCTGCTCCAGTTCCTGGTCATGCGTCCGGGCCTGGTGTCCGGTCGCGGCTGTCGGGCACGCGGGTGAGGTACGTCGCCACCGCGTCCGTCGTGAGCCCCTGCCCGCCTGCTGCTCGCAGGGCCCGGGCGAAGGCCTTCCGTCGGACGGCCAGCTCGTAGCACGCGGTCGTGGGGTGCAGGTGCGCCCCTCGGCCGGCTGCGCTCCCGGTGGGATCGGGCACCACGGCCGGTCGGCCGTCGTGGGTTCCCACCACGAGACGCAGCAACTCGCGTCTGGCGGCCCGCTGCCGACATCCCACGCACGTGCGGACGGGGCCGTCAGGGGACGGGAGGTCCGAGCGCGTAGGGGTTGTGTCTTGGCGAGCCACCGGGGTCCACCTTAGCGCGTCGTCGGTCGACGGACCGAACCGGGGAGAGTCACCCCCGCGGTCGGGCGTGGCGCCGGGCGGTGGGCGGTCGGGTCACACGGTTCCGACCGCGTGACCCGCGTCCCTCACGTGTCGCTGGGCTGCTCGTCGGAGCGGATGTCGATGCGCCACCCGGTGAGCCGCGCGGCGAGGCGGGCGTTCTGGCCCTCCTTGCCGATGGCCAGGGAGAGCTGGAAGTCCGGCACGACCACCCGCGCCGAGCGGGTCGCTGCGTCGACGACCTCCACGGACGTGACGCGGGCCGGGGACAGTGCGCTCGCGACCAGCGTCGCCGGGTCCTCCGACCAGTCCACGATGTCGATCTTCTCGCCGTGCAGCTCGGCCATCACGTTGCGCACCCGCTGGCCCATCGGGCCGATGCAGGCGCCCTTGGCGTTGACGCCCTGGCCGCGGGCCACGACCGCGATCTTGGTGCGGTGGCCCGCCTCGCGGGCAAGACCGGCGATCTCGACGGAGCCGTCGGCGATCTCGGGGACCTCGAGGGCGAAGAGCTTCTTGACGAGGTTCGGGTGGGAGCGCGAGAGCGTGACCTGCGGGCCGCGCATGCCCTTGCGCACCGACACGACCAGGCACTTGATCCGGGTGCCGTGCTCGTAGCGCTCCCCGGGGACCCGCTCACCCGGGGGCAGCAGCGCCTCGAGGCGACCGAGGTCGACCATGACGTCGTCGGGGTTGCGGCCCTGCTGGATGATCCCCGACACGATGTCGCCCTCCTTGCCGGAGAACTCACCGAACTTGATGTCGTCCTCGGCGTCGCGCAGGCGCTGCAGCATGATCTGCTTCGCCGTGGTCGCCGCGATCCGGCCGAAGCCGTCGGGGGTGTCCTCGAACTCGCCGACCTTGTTGCCGTCGTCGTCGAGCTCGGCGGCCATGACCGTCACGTGGCCGGTCTTGCGGTCGAGCTCGACGCGGGCCTCCTCGTAGGCGCCCGGCGTCTTCTGGTACGCCGTCAGCAGCGCCTGCTCGATGGCCTCGACCAGGACGTCGAAGGAGATCTCCTTCTCGCGCTCCAGCATCCGCAGGATGCTCATGTCGATGTCCATCAGTCCTCGCCCTCCTCGTCGGCACCGTCGTCGGCGCCAGTGCCCTTGCGGTTGAACTCGACCTGCACCAGCGCCTTGCGGACACCGGAGTAGGGCAGGTCGGTGCGGCGACCGGTGACCTCCAGGGCCACCGACTCCTCGCCGGCCTCCAGGATCCGTCCGGTCACCGCGGAGCCGTCCTCGCGCGCGACCTTGACCAGGCGGCCCTCGTTGCGCCGCCAGTGGCGGGGCAGGGTCAGCGGTCGGTCGACGCCGCGCGAGGTCACCTCGAGCGTGTACGGCTGCTCCCCCATCACGTCGGTCTCGTCGAGGACCCGGTTGACCTCGCGGGTGGCGTCTGCGACGTCGTCGAGCGTCACCCCGCCGTCCTTGTCCACCGCCACGCGGAGCACGCGTCGCTTGCCCGCGGGGGTGATCTCCACCGCCTCCACGTCGAGGCCGAGGGCGCCGAGGGGCTCCGCGAGCGCGGACTCGATCCGCTCCCTCGTCGCGTCCTGACTGGCACTGTTCACGAGGTGCGTCCTCCGATGTTCGGTTGAGAGCGTGCTGGGTCGTGCAGCCGGCGCCTGCTCGGCTCACCGGTCCGCACACCCTAGCGGCCACCGGCATGACCTAGGGTCTCTCGGTGCCCACCCCGATGCCCGCCCCGAGCCGCCGCACGGCGCTCGTCGTGAGCGGACTCACGCTCGGCGTCGTCGCCACGGGGTGCGGAGAGGGCGCCACTCCCCGGCCCGCAGGGACCCGAGGTCGCTCCGACGGTCCCGACGAGACGCTGCTCGACGAGGCCCGCACCGACCTCGTCGCGGCCCTGGCACTGGTGCGGGCCGCCCGCCGCGCCCACCCCTCCCTGCGCCCCCGGCTCGTCGGCCTGCAGCGCGCCCACCGCGACCAGCTCGCGGTGCTGGACCCCGAGGGTCGCACCGGCCCGGCCGAGGGTCCCGAGGTCCCGGGCGGGGCCCCGGAGGCGCTGCGCAGCGTCGTACGCGCGGAGGAGCGGCTGGTCCGCAGGCTGGTGACGTGGTCGGTGGCCGCGGAGTCCGGTCCGCTGGCACGCGCCCTCGCGGCGTCGGCGGCAGGCGTGGCGCAGCAGCTCGCCCTGCTGGAGGAGGAGCGATGAGCGGCACCGGACTCGCGTCCGAGCAGGTGGCGGACGCCCTGCAGCGGGTGCTGGCGGTCGAGCACGCAGCCGTCTGGACCTTCGGGGCCCTCGGCGCGGCGACCTCGGCCTCGGCCACCCCGCTCCTCCTCGCGCGCGTCGAACGCGCCTGGACCGCGCACCGTGGTCGCCGCGACCGGCTGCACGCGCTCCTGCTGGACCTGGGTCAGGAACCCGTGGGCAGCCAGGCCGCCTACGCCGTGCCGTCACCACTGGGACGGCCGGTCGACGTCGAGCGCGCCGCCGCGCGCGTGGAGCTGACCGGCACCCAGGCGTGGGCGTTCCTGGTCGCGAGCACGACGAGCGGCACGCGGCGCTGGGCCGCAGGGGTCCTCGGTGAGCTGGCCGTGTCGGCGGTCGCGTTCGGCGCGGAGCCGGAGCCGCTACCGGGCGCGGGCGACCTCATCGATTCCTGATCGCGCTCCGGGGACCGGCCTCGACGGGCGGGCCGAGAGGGGCGGGGCCCGAGAGGCCCGGCCTCCCGAAGGAAGTCCCGAGATCTTCCCCGGGAGGCCGGGACGACGGCTGCGGCGGGGGCACCGCGCCGACCCGCACGCATCCTGCCCCCGCGTCGAGCCGGATCACTCCTCGTCGTTCCCTCAGAAATCTGCAATGCAGAAAGTTGCAGTCGGATGTCGCGTGCGCGAGCGACCTCTCGGCCGTGCGCGAGCGACCTCTCGGCCGTGCGCGAGCGACCTCTCGGCCGTGCGCGAGCGACCTCTCGACGGTCAGAGCCAGCCGGTGACGATGTCGCGGAGGTCGGAGAGCCGGTGGGCGACGGCGTCGGGGACGCCCTCGGTGTGGCCGACCTGCTCGACGGGGATCGTGGAGTGGGGCACGTGCACGGCACGCAGGCCGGCCTGCTGAGCACCCCAGACGTCGTCGAAGAGCCGGTCGCCGACGTAGACGCAGCGCGAGGCGTCGCTCGCCCCGACGGCCTCCATGGCCGCCGCGAACGCGAGCGGTGACGGCTTGGTCCACGGGATCTCGGAGGTGTAGACGTCACCGTCGATGAGCTCGAGCACGCCGTCGCGCTCGAAGAACCCGCGGTGCCAGGCCCGGGGCCAGATGGTGTTGGACAGCACGCCCACCGCGATCCCCTGCGCGCGCAGCCAGCGCCACAGCGGCTCGACCTCGGGGTCGGTGAGGGTGTGCGGCTCCCAGAAGTCGTAGTAGGCGCTGAGCAGCTCGGGGTCGTGGTCGAGACCGGCCTCGGTGAAGAGGTCCTCGATGGTGGCCGACTGCTGGTGGTCGCGGCTGCGACCCCACACCACGCTCCCCGCTGCGTGCAGCCGCGCCGCGTGGGCGTGGTGGTCGTCGTCGGGGGTGGGCGTGCGGCGTACGGCTTCGGCGAGCGCGAGGGACTCGGCGTGGAAGTCGACGTCGTGCCACCGGGTGAGGGTGCCGCCCCAGTCGAAGATGACCGCCTCGACCGCCGGTGCTGATCGGCCCTGCGGTGCGTCGCCCGTCGTCATGCAGGGCACCATAGGCGACACCATGGACACCCATCGGGACACCACCAGCCCCGCCCAGCAGCCCGCCCAGCAGCCCGCCGGAGCGCCGGCGTCGGGTCGGCGTACCCAGGCCGAGCGCAACGCGACCACCAGGGCGGCGCTGGTCGAGGCCGGGCGGCGGCTCTTCAGCACCAAGGGCTTCGCCGACGTCGCCACCGACGAGCTGGCGCGGGCAGCCGGGGTGACGCGCGGCGCGCTCTACCACCAGTACGACGGCAAGTCCGGTCTCTTCGCCGCGGTCCTGGAGTCGGTCGAGGCCGAGGTCGTGGCCCGGGTCTCGGGTGCCATGGACTCATGCGACGACCCGACGGACCCCGCGACCCGGCTGCTCGCCGGGCTCGACGCCTACCTCGACGCGTGTGCGGACCCGACGATCCACCGCATCACGCTCGTGGAGGGCCCCGCCGCGCTCGGCTGGCGCGCCTGGCGCGAGGTCGGGCACCGGCACGCGATCGGTCTGGTCGAGGACAGCGTGCGCGCGCTCGCCCCCGCCGAGGCGCCGGTGGCTGCCCTGGCCCACGTGCTGATGGGGGCGCTGGGCGAGGCCGCGCTCTACGTCGCGGCGGCCGAGGACCCGATCGCCGCCCGCGAGGAGGCACGCGCCGCCGTCCTCGCGCTCGTGCCGGGCCTGTCCTGACCCACGCACCCACCCCCGTCACGCCGAGCCGGGTCGAGGGGCCTCAGCCCGCGGAGACCAGGCCCACGAGGTGGTCGACGACGTGGTCGGCGGCGACGTCGGTGCGCTCGCCGCTGCGACGGTCCTTGACCTCGACGGTGCCGGACTCGGCCAGGGACTTGCCGACGACCACGATCGTCGGGACCCCGATCAGCTCGGCGTCCTTGAACTTCACGCCGGGGCTGACCTTGCCGGCGCGGTCGTCGTAGAGGACCTCGACACCTTGCTCGGCGAGCTCGAGCGCGATCCGGTCGGCGGCGGCGAAGACGGCCTCGTCCTTGCCGGCGGCCACGACGTGCACGTCGGCGGGCGCGACGTTGCGCGGCCAGCACAGCCCGATGTCGTCGAGGGTGCCCTCGGCGATGGCCGCCACCGCGCGGGTGCAGCCGATGCCGTAGGAGCCCATCGTGACGGTGACCAGCTTGCCGTTCTCGTCGAGGACCTTGAGGTCCAGCGCCTCGGCGTACTTACGACCGAGCTGGAAGATGTGGCCCATCTCGATGCCGCGGGCGCTCTCCAGCGTGCCGTCGTCGCACCGGGGGCAGGCGTCGCCGTCACGGACCTCGGCGGCCTCGATGGTGCCGTCGGGGGTGAAGTCACGGCCCACGACCAGGTCGAGGACGTGGCTGCCCTCGACGTCGGCGCCGGTGACCCAGGCCGTGCCTTCGACCACGCGAGGGTCGACGAGGTAGCGGATGCCCGCCGCGGCGATGCCGCCGGGACCGATGTAGCCCTTGACCAGGGCGGGGTGCTCCTTGAGCGCCACCTCGTCCATGGGCTCGACCTCGATGGGCTCGAGCTGGCCCTCCAGGCGCTTGAGGTCGACCTCGCGGTCGCCGGGCACGCCGATGGCCAGCGCCTCGCGCTCACCGGTGGGATGGCGCAGCTGGACCAGGACGTTCTTGAGGGTGTCCGCGGCGGCCCAGGGCCGGTCCTCGCGGGGGAACGCCTCGTTGAGGTGCGTCACCAGCGACTCGATGGTGGGCGTGTCCGGCGTCTGCTCGGCGTGCGCGGCGGGCGCTCCCTCGACGGGCTGGGCCGAGGGAGGACGCACCTCGACGGCCTCCACGTTGGCGGCGTAGTCGCAGGTGGTGCAGCGGACGTAGGTGTCCTCGCCGACCTCGGCCTTGGCGAGGAACTCCTCCGAGCGCGAGCCGCCCATGGCGCCCGAGGTCGCCTTCACCACGACGTACTCGAAACCGAGTCGGTCGAAGATCCGGACGTAGGCGTCGCGGTGCTGCTGGTAGCTCTCCTCCAGACCGGCGTCGTCGACGTCGAAGGAGTAGGAGTCCTTCATCGTGAACTCGCGCCCGCGCAGCAGGCCGGCGCGGGGCCGTGCCTCGTCGCGGTACTTGGTCTGGATCTGGTAGATCGAGAGCGGCAGGTCCTTGTAGGAGCTGTAGAGGTCCTTCACCACGAGGGTGAACATCTCCTCGTGCGTGGGGCCGAGGAGGTAGTCGCCGTCCTTGCGGTCCTTGAGGCGGAAGATGCCGTCGCCGTACTCCGTCCACCGGTTGGTGGCCTCGTAGGGCTCACGGGGAAGCAGCGCGGGGAAGCTGAGCTCCTGGGCGCCGATGGCGTCCATCTCCTCGCGCACGATGCCCTCGATGCGGCGCAGCACACGCAGGCCGAGGGGCAGCCAGGTGTAGATGCCCGGGGCGGCGCGACGGATGTAGCCGGCACGGACGAGCAGCTTGTGGCTCGGCACCTCGGCGTCGGCGGGGTCCTCGCGCAGGGTGCGCACGAACAGGGACGACATCCGCAGGACGCGGGGGTGACGGGCGCTCATGGCCGCAAGGGTACGGCGCCGGGGCGCTCCGGATCGATCCGGTATCCGGTGCCAGACTCGGGTCATGCGCATCGGCATCACCCTCCTGACCGACCTGCCGTGGCGGGAGGCGGCTCCGCGCTGGCGCGCCGCCGAAGAGATGGGCTTCGACCACGCCTGGACCTACGACCACCTGGTGTGGGGCGGGCTGCCCGACGCGCCGTGGCGGGCGGCGGTGCCGGTGCTGGGCGCCGTCGCCGCGACCACCTCGCGCATCCGCCTGGGCACGCTGGTCGCCTCCCCCAACTTCCGCCACCCCTACCAGCTCTTCCGCGAGGCACAGGCACTCGAGGACGTCTCGGACGGTCGCCTGCTGCTCGGCCTCGGCACCGGGGGTGACCTGGACTCTCGCCTGCTGGCGCAGCCGGAGATGTCAGTGCGCGAGCGGGTCGACCGGTTCCAGGAGGACGTCGACCTGCTGGTGCGGTTGCGCTCGGAGGACCACGTCGACGCCGACGGGCGCTGGTTCTCCGTCCGTGACGCGCGCACGCTGCCGGGCCTGGACCGCACTCCCCTGCTGGTGGCCGGCAACGGGCCGCGGTCGGTGCGGTACGCCGCGCGGGTCGCCGACGGGTGGGTGACGACCGGCCCCTCGACCGGCACGGTCGAGGAGTGGCTGGATGGGCTGGCCGCGAGCAGCCGGGTGCTCGACGACGCGCTGGAGGGTCGGGTCCTCCCCCGCTACGTGCTGCTGGACTCGGCGGGCACGCTGTTCGGCGGCGCCGGGCGCATGTCGCTGTCGAGCGTGGAGCTCTTCACCGACCTCGTCGGGCGGGTGGCCGAGCTCGGCTTCACCGACGCGATCACGCACTGGCCGCGGCCGGAGGCGCCGTACGCCGCCGACGAGCGGGTCCTCGAGCAGGTGGCGGCGCTGCTGCCGACGCTGTGACCCGCTCGGCCGGGGTGCGGGCGCTCAGCCGCGGGCGGTGCGCCACATGGCGCGGATCATCGGCCACTGCAGCGGCAGCCGGGCCAGGGTGAGCGCCTTCCAGGCGGGCTTGTCGCCGGCCATGGCGTCCACGGCCATCTGCACGTTGGCCGGGTAGACACCCACGAGCAGCCCGACGCCGGCCAGCGCGGCCACCTTGCGGGTCTGCGGCACCGCCAGGCCCGCGGCGCACGCCAGCTCAGCGTAGCCGCTCCACACGATCATCTCGCGGTGTGCCGGCACCCACGCCGGCATCGCCGGCTCGAAGACCTGCGGTCGGACGAGGTGCAGCACCCCGTTGACGGTGAAGGCGGTGGCGACGAGGCGGGCGGTGCGGGAGAGGGTCACGCGTCACAGCCTGTCAGAACATGATGGTGGAGAAGCGTGCCGTCTCGGCGAAGCCTACCGAGCGGTACGCGCGGCGCGCCGGCTCGTTCCACTCGTTGACGTAGAGCGACACCGTCGGCGCGATCTCGCGGCGCACGAGCTCGACCACCGCTGCCATGCCTGCCAAGGCCAGGCCCTCGCCGCGCCGGTCCGGCGGGACCCAGACCCCCTGGATCTGCGCCGCGGTCGGAGAGGCGCACGCCACCTCGGCCTTGAAGACCAACCTGCCCTCGTCGAAGCGGGCGAAGGACCAGCCGCGGCTGACCAGCTGGGTGACGCGCGCGCGGTAGAGGTCGGCCCCGCCGCCGATCTCCGGGGAGAGACCGACCTCCTCGGTGTACATCGCCACGCACGCGGGGTACAGCTCGGCCATGTCCTCCCGCGTGGTGCGGCGTACCCGGGGGTCGGGCGCCACCAGCGGCGGACCGGCGATCTCGAGGTGCGGCTGCTGCCAGCGGATCTCGCGGGGCTTGGTCCAGGTCGTGGCGACGGCCTGCCAGAAGGCCTTGACCGCGTCGTGGGGCCCGACGACCGTGGACGCCATCCGCCCCTTGGACATCGCCCTCTCGGCGAAGGCTCGCGCGTCGTCGGGGGTGGCTTGGACGGGCACGAGGTTGGCCCCGACGTGGCAGGCGGCCCGCATCCGGCCGCCCTCGAAGCGGCCCCACACCTCACCGCCGAGCCAGCGCGGCTCGAGGCTCGTGGTGCGTGCGCGGTAGTCGGCGAAGACGTTGACCACCGGGTCGCGGCCGGCCAGGGCCAGGAACTCCTCGAGGTCCGCGACGCCGAGGGGACGGACGCCGTCGCGGGTGGTCAGCACGCGGGCAGCCTACGGCGTACGACGAAGGGCTCGTGGCCGCTCGGCCGTGGCGGACACCGGCGGGTCAGCCGACCGTGACCTCGGCGGTGCCGCCGTCGACGGCCTCCATGCCCTCGGCGATGCGCATGGCCTCCTCGATGAGCGTCTCCACGATCTTCGACTCCGGCACGGTCTTGATGACCTCGCCCTTGACGAAGATCTGGCCCTTGCCGTTGCCCGAGGCGACGCCCAGGTCGGCCTCGCGGGCCTCGCCCGGGCCGTTGACGACGCAGCCCATGACGGCCACGCGCAGCGGGACCTCGAGCCCGTCGAGACCGGCGGTGACCTCGTCGGCGAGCTTGTAGACGTCGACCTGCGCGCGGCCGCAGCTGGGGCAGGAGACGATCTCGAGGCGGCGCGGCTTGAGGTTGAGGCTCTCGAGGATCTGGATGCCGACCTTGACCTCCTCGACCGGCGGCGCGGAGAGGCTGACGCGGATGGTGTCGCCGATCCCCTGGCTCAGCAGCGCGCCGAAGGCGGTCGCGGACTTGATGGTGCCCTGGAAGGCGGGGCCCGCCTCGGTGACGCCGAGGTGGAGCGGCCAGTCGCCCTCGGCGGCGAGCATCTCGTAGGCGCGCACCATCACGACCGGGTCGTTGTGCTTGACCGAGATCTTGAAGTCGCGGAAGCCGTGCTCCTCGAAGAGGCTGGCCTCCCACTTGGCGGACTCGACCAGCGCCTCGGGGGTCGCCTTGCCGTACTTCTCCAGCAGGCGCTTGTCGAGGCTGCCGGCGTTGACGCCGATGCGGATGCTCGTGCCGTGGTCGGCGGCCTCCTTGGCGATCTGCTTGACCTGGTCGTCGAAGGCACGGATGTTGCCCGGGTTGACGCGGACCGCCGCGCAGCCGGCCTCGATGGCGGCGTAGACGTACTTGGGCTGGAAGTGGATGTCGGCGATGACCGGGATCTGCGCCTTCTGGGCGATCGCCGGCAGCGCGTCGGCGTCGTCCTGGCTGGGGCACGCGACACGCACGATGTCGCAGCCGCTGGCCGTCAGCTCGGCGATCTGCTGCAGGGTCGCGTTGACGTCGGAGGTCAGCGTCGTGGTCATCGACTGGACCGAGATCGGGTGGTCCGAGCCCACCCCGACCTTCCCGACCTGGATCTGGCGGGTCTGACGGCGCGGGGCCAGCACCGGCGGAGGGGCGGACGGCATCCCGAGGCTGATCGAGGTCATGGCTCCCAGGCTACTCAGTGGGGTGCGGTGGGACGTCATACGGAGGGGACGTCCACTGCCGCTGTACGTATGACGTCCCACGCGGTCGGCTCAGGAGGTCATACGGACGGGAGGTCCACTGCCGTCGTACGTATGACGTCCCACGCGGGCTCAGGCAGCGCGCCGGAACCCTGCGGCGACCATGGCCTCCTCGACCTGGTCCAGGAACGCTTCACGCTCCAGGCGAAAGCCCAGGAGTGGGAGCCGCAGCACCCGGTCGCCCTGCATGGTCAGGGCGTTCTGGCGCAGCGCGTCGCCGACGACGTTCTCGGCCCATGAGTGGTGGATGCCGTCGACCTCGACGACGAGGCGGAACTGCGGCCAGTAGAGGTCGAGGTAGTAGCGACCCCGGCCGTCTCGACGCAGCACCTGACGGGCCGGAGCCGGAAGGCCACGCTCGCGCAGTGCACGCGCGACGTCGAGCTCGCCCAGCGACCGAGCGCCGTCCAGCAGCTCGTTGACGAGCTCGTGGAGCAATGGGCGGCGCCGGTCGCGCCGGACCCGCAACAGCTCCAGGCCGAGCTGCTCGGGGCGCACGAGCCCCTGCTGGACCGCCGCGGTGACGACGTACGTCGCCTCGCGGTCGGTCCTCGCCCATAGCGCCGCCCGGAGGGCTGCGACGGCCGGTCGGGTCCTGGGGATGCCCGGGCCCTCCACGCGGTCCGCGGCGGACCACCGTCGGGTCTGGCGGACGTCGTACTCGCGACGATGGCGGATGCGCGCCCCGCGCGGGACCGAGACCCTCACCCGGCCCTCGTCGAAGCGTTGGAGGCCGGAGGCGACCAACGAGGACGCACCGTCCAGCATCGCCCGGGGGCCGCCGACGAACAGGGCCGCCCAGCGATGGCTGTCGCTGCTGAGGGGTCCGTTGTGGACGCAGACCGCCTGGTCACCCACACGCGCCCAGCGACGCGCCCTGATCTCCCTCGCGACCAGCCACCGGGGAACGCCCAGCGCGTAGAGCTGGCGGCGCGAGACGACGGCTCCTTGGGTCTCCGCCGCCGCGCGTGCGGCTTGCAGGAGCTCGTGGTCGATGCTGGTCGAGGTGGGCATCCCTCGACGATCCCCGGCGCCGTCGGGTGTCAGGCGGGTCGTCAGGTGGGCTGTGGATCCGCGTGCGTCGGAGCGGCCTGTGGACGTGCGGCGGGCTGCGGCGGCACCGTGGGACGTCATACGAGACGCAGGAGTGGACGTCCTGTGCGTATGACGTCCCGCCGCGTGCGGCCAAGGGCGCCCCGCGACCGATCAGGCGTCGAACTGCACGGGCACGACCAGGTCGCCGACGATCAGCACGACGCCCATGACGAGCAGGGCGGAGGCGACGACGTAGGCGACCGGCAGGAGCTTGGCGGCGTCGACGTAGCCGGGGTCGGGACGGCGGAACAGGCGCGCCCAGCCGCGACGGACCCACTCCCAGGTCGCGGAGGCGATGTGGCCGCCGTCGAGCGGCAGCAGCGGCAGGAAGTTGAACAGGCCGATGAAGAGGTTGAAGCCCGCGACCAGGCCGGCCAGCGAGACCGCCTTCTCGGCCACGTCGAGCTGGTCGGTGGACGACACGGTGCCGGCGATCCGGCCGCCGCCGACGATCGAGACCGGGCTGTCGATCGCGCGCTCCTCGACGCCGACGATCGCCTTGGCCACGCCCCAGACCTTGACCGGCAACTGGCCGAGCGCGACCACGGTGTCCTTGGTCATCCCGGCCATCTGGCGCGCGGTGTAGATCGGCCCGCCGGTCTCGGTGACGTAGCGGACTGTGGGGGTCACACCGAGGAAGCCGACCTCGGTGAGCGTCTCGGTGGAGTCGCCGGTCGGGCGGGCCTGGACGGTCGTGGAGGTCTCGCCGGTCAGCAGCTGCCCGTCGCGCTCGTAGCCGATCACCGCGTCGCCGTCGGCGTTGCCGCGGATCAGCTCGCGCAGCTGGTCCCAGCCGGTGACCGGGGTGCCGTTGAACGAGGTGACGACGTCACCGGGCCGCAGGCCGGCTTCGTACGCCGGAGCCAGCGGGTCGGAGTCGGTGCACGCCCGTCCCTCCTCGGTGAAGGGGATGACGCACTCGGAGACGGTGTCGATGACCGGCGGACCGGCCTCGGCCTCGATGTCGACGACGTTGCCGTAGGTGGCGTAGATGCCCCAGAACAGCGCGAACGCGATGAGGATGTTGACCGACGGGCCGCCGGCCATCACGACGATCTTCTTCCACGGCGGCAGCTTGTAGAACAGCCGGTCCTCGTCGCCGGGCTGCACGAGCTCCCACTCCGCGGCGCGGGCGTCGGAGATCAGCTGGGTGAACAAGCCGGTGTTGGACTTCCGCACCCGCGTGACCTGCTGGCCCTCGGCGTCGTAGGTGACCTCGCCGAGCTCGGCGGCCCCCGGCGGGAGCATGCCGACGATCTTGACGTAGCCGCCGAGCGGGATCGCCTTGAGGCCGTACTCGGTCTCGCCCACCTGCCGGCTCCACACGGTGGGGCCGAAGCCGATGAAGTACTGCGTGACCTTCCCGCCGAACCGTTTGGCCGGGATCATGTGGCCGAGCTCGTGCAACCCGATCGAGACCAGGATGGCGCCGACGAACAGCACCACGCCGAGCAGGTAGAGCAGAGCGGTCATCACATTCCTCGGGAGGGTCCGTCAGGGGGTGCAGGCGATCACGCGGAGCGCCTCCTCGCGGGCCCATGCATCGGCCCCGAGGACGTCGTCGAGCGAGAGATCCTGCTCCGAGGGTACGTCGTGGGAGCGCAGCACCTCGGCCACCACATCGACGATCCGGACGAACGGGAGGTTCCCTCCTCGGAACGCGTCGACGGCCACCTCGTTGGCGGCGTTGTAGACGCATGGGGCCGTCCCGCCCACTCCCCCGGCCTCGCGGGCCAGCGACACGGCCGGGAACGCCTCGTCGTCGAGCGGGAAGAACTCCCACGTCTCCGGACGCGTCCAGTCCACCGAGGGCGCCGCGTCGGGCACCCGGTCGGGCCAGGCCAGGCCCATCGCGATCGGGATCCTCATCGTCGGTGGGCTGGCCTGCACCAGGGTCGAGCCGTCGTGGAACTCCACCATCGAGTGGACCACCGACGTCGGGTGCACCACGACCTCGATCTCCTCGAACGGCACCCCGAAGAGCAGGTGCGCCTCGATGACCTCCAGCCCCTTGTTGACCAGCGTCGCGGAGTTGATCGTGATGACGGGGCCCATCGCCCACGTCGGGTGCGCGAGCGCGTCGGCGACGGTGACGTCCGCGAGCTGCTCGCGGGTGCGCCCGCGGAAGGGGCCACCGCTCGCGGTGAGCACCAACCGGCGTACCTCGTCGCGGGCACCGCCGCGCAGGCACTGCGCGATCGCGGAGTGCTCGGAGTCCACCGGCACCAGCTGGCCGGGCGCGGCGCGGTCCAGCACCAGCGGGCCGCCCATGATCAGCGACTCCTTGTTGGCCAGCGCCAGGGTGCTCCCCGCGTCGAGCGCCGCCAGCGTGGGTCGCAGCCCCACGGCGCCGGTGATGCCGTTGAGCACGACGTCGCAGGGGTGCGCGGCGACGTCGACCGACGCCTCCTCCCCCAGCCCGTGGACCGCCGGGGCGAACTCCTCGACCTGCTGGGCGAAGAGGTCGGGGTTCGAGCCGCCGGCGGTCAGGCCGACGACGCGGAACCGGTCGGGGTTCGCACGCACCAGGTCGAGTGCCTGGGTGCCGATGGATCCGGTGGAGCCGAGGATGACGACGTCGCGACGCTGCACGAGCCAGAGTCTGTCAGGCCCGGTCGGTCAGGGCGCTGTCGCGGCGAACGCCTCGGCCACCACGTCGAACGCCTCCTCGAGCAGCGCGTCGGAGATCGACAGCGGGGGCAGGAAGCGGAAGACGTTGCCCCAGGTGCCGCAGGTCAGCGTCACGACCCCCTGGCGGTGGCAGTACGCCGACACGGCCGCCGCGCGAGCGGCGTCGGGCTCGAGGGTGCCCGGCCGGCACAGCTCGATGGCCAGCATGGCGCCGCGGCCGCGGACCTCCGCGACGACCGGGTGCTCGGCGGCGATCTTCTCCAGCCGGGCGCGCACCAGCGCCTCGACCTCGCGCGCGCGAGCGACCAGGTCGTGGCCCTCCATCTCCTCGATGGCACCCAGCGCCGCGGCACACGCCAGCGGGTTGCCGCCGTAGGTACCGCCCAGCCCACCGGCGTGGACGGCATCCATCAGCTCGGCGCGACCGGTCACCGCCGCGAGCGGCAGGCCGCCGGCGATGCCCTTGGCGGTGGTGACCAGGTCGGGCACGACGCCCTCGTGGTCGCAGGCGAACCAGTCGCCGGTGCGGCAGAAGCCGGACTGGATCTCGTCGGCGATGAAGACCACGTCGTGGTCGCGGCACCACTGCGCCACCGCGGGCAGGAAGCCAGGCGCCGGCTCGATGAAGCCGCCCTCGCCCTGGATCGGCTCGATCACGACGCACGCGAGGTTGGTGGCGCCGACCTGCTTGTCGATCACGTCGATCGCGCGGGCGGCGGCCTCCGCGCCGGAGAGCCCGTCGCGCAGCGGGTAGGACATCGGTGCGCGGTAGACCTCGCCCGCGAACGGGCCGAACCCGTGCTTGTAGGGCATGTTCTTGGCCGTCATGGCCATCGTGAGGTTGGTGCGGCCGTGGTAGGCGTGGTCGAAGACGACCACGGCGTCCTTGCCGGTCGCCACGCGGGCGATCTTGACGGCGTTCTCGACGGCCTCGGCGCCGGAGTTGAAGAGCGCTGACTTCTTCGCGTGGTCGCCGGGGGTCAGCGCGGACAGCTTCTCCGCGACGTCGACGTAGCCGGAGTAGGGGGTGACCATGAAGCAGGTGTGGGTGAACGCCTCGAGCTGCTCGGCCACCCGGCGCACGACGCCCGGGGCGCTGTTGCCCACGGTGGTGACCGCGATGCCGGACCCGAGGTCGATGAGGCTGTTGCCGTCGACGTCGACGAGCACCCCGCCGCCGGCCTCCACCACGAAGACGGGCAGGGTGGTCCCGACACCATCGGCGACGAAGGACTTCTTGCGATCGAGCAGTTCTGTCGAACGAGGTCCGGGAATATCGGTCACGAGACGGCGGATCTGCTGGATCATGGGTCCACTCTCGCACACCGGAGCCCGACCGTCGCTCCCCTCGGACAGGATGACCCCATGAAGAAGCTCGCGCTCGTCCGCCGCCCCGGTCCCCGCGTCGCCGAGGGTCTGGTGACCCATCTCGAGCGCAGCCCCGTCGACTCGGACCTCGCGCTGCGCCAGTGGCAGGGCTACGTCGACGCCCTGCACACCGAGGGCTGGCGCACGATCGAGGTCGAGCCCGCCGACGACTGCCCGGATGCCGTGTTCGTCGAGGACACCGTCGTGGTCTACGACGACGTCGCGGTGATCAGCCGACCCGGCGCCGACGAGCGCAAGCCCGAGACAGCCGGGACCGAGGCCGCGCTACGCGACCTCGGCTACCGGATCGAGCGGATCGAGGCGCCCGACACCCTCGACGGCGGCGACGTGCTCAAGCACGACGGCACCGTCTGGGTCGGCCTCGGAGGGCGTACGACGCCGGGTGCCGTCGACCAGCTCCGCGCGCACCTGGCGCCGCTCGGGGCGGTCGTCGTCGGCGTACCGCTGGCGAAGGTGCTGCACCTGAAGTCCGCGGTGACCGCGCTGCCGGACGGCACCGTGATCGGGTGGGACCCGGTCGTCGACGACCGAGGGGTGTGGGAGCGCTACGAGTCGGTCCCCGAGGAGCCGGGCTGCCACGTGGTCGTCCTCGACGAGGACACCGTCCTGATGTCCAGCGCCGCCCCGCTGACCCGGGCCCGCTTCGAGGAGCGTGGGCTGCGGGTCGTGGCCGTCGACATCAGGGAGCTCGAGAAGCTCGAGGGATGCGTGACCTGCCTGTCGGTCCGGCTACGAGGTGCGCCCCAGCCCACCTGAGCCGCCGCGTGCAGCACCGAGGCCCGCCCGGCGGGTGCCGGACGGGGCTCGGTGCTGTGCGTGCGTCCAGGTGCGGACTACCGCGAGGGGGTCACTTCTGGAGGTAGCAGGCCTCGGTGAAGTCGTGGCCCTCGGCGGTCGGGCCGGTGAAGATGTCACCCATGGGCTCGACACCGGCGTCGGTGTCCGCGGCCGGGGTGAACAGCTGGGTCACGCGGACCGCGGCCTCGTTGGGGTCGCCGGCGTAGTTGCCGGAACCGTCGGGGAGCATCCCCTCGCTCTCGATGTCGCCCGACATCGAGGAGGCGATCTCCAGCAGGCCACCGCGGGTGAGGTCGCCGGACTCGACGGCCTCCTCCAGCAGCGCCTTGAGGATGTAGCCGCCGGACCAGCCCATCGCGAAGTACTCGTTGGCCGGGGCGTCGCCGGCGGCCTCACGCATGGCCTCGTGGCCCGGGGTGTCGGCGTCGTAGCCGGGGAACGAGCTGGCCCACAGGTAGGACGCCTCGATCGCCGGGGCGGCCGGGCTCTGCAGCAGCGCGGCGTTCCAGGTCGGGATGGCACCCACGAACTTGCCCTGGAAGCCCTGCGAGACGGCACCGCCGACGACGGCGGCGAGCTCGAGGGGACCGGTGGCGACGACGACGATGTCGGCCTCGGACTTCAGCACCTCCGCCACCGCGGCGGTCTGCTGGTCGGCGCCGGGACCGGTCGTGATGTCGGTGAAGTCGGCGCCCCGCGCCTCGGCGGCGATCCGGGCACCGACCGCCGTGTCGTCGCCGTAGTCACCGGGGAAGTGCACCGCGGCGACCTTGTCGGCGCCGAGCTCGTCGACGCCGTAGTCGACGGCGTTCATGCCCTCGGCGCAGTAGGACGTGCCGATCTCCAGGACGCGGTCCTCGAAGAGCCAGTTCGAGCCGAGCGTCGCGGGCAGGACCAGCAGCTCGTCGGCGTCGTTGTCGCGCAGCATCGCCTCGGTGGCGATGGTGCCGAGCGACTGGGCGATCAGGAGGACCTCGTCGTTGATCTCGGCGAAGACCTCGGCGTGGGTGTCGGGGTCGTACTTGTTGTCCTTGACGTAGGTGGTGACGTCGACCTCGTAGTCGCCGATGCCGCCCTCCTCGTTCACGCGCTTCCAGAAGGCCTGACCGCCGTCGGTGAGCGGCACGCCCACGCCGGCGAAGACACCGGTGAGGTCGCTGATGATGCCGAGGTAGATGCAGCCCTTGGACTCGTCGACCGCGTCCGGGCACGGCTCGGACGTGACGCCGGTGCCGAGGGTCGCCTCGCCCTCGGCCTCGGAGCCCCCGTCGTCACGGCCGCAGCCGGCCAGGACCAGGGTCGTCACGGCCGCGAGCACCCCGAGCCGTCGCACGCTTCTTCTCACGGTTCCTCCTGTGGTGTGCCGGGACGTCGGCGTCCCGGTCGTCTGTATGGTGTGGGTGGTGTGGGTGGTGTGGGTGGTGTGGGTGGTGGATGGATCAGGTCAGTCAGGTCAGTACGAGAAGGGGAAGCTCTTCCAGTACGTGCGGATCCGCAGCCAGATGCCGAAGAGGCCGCGCGGCTCGAAGAGCAGGAACGCCACGATGAGGGCGCCGTAGAGCCCGACCTCGACCTCGAAGACGTTCGGGTGGTCGGTGGGGCTGCTGGAGACGAAGGGCAGGAACGCCGGCAGCTCCGAGGACAACCGCGGGAGCAGCGCGATCAGCAGCGCGCCCATGATCGAGCCCGAGATCGTCGCGACGCCGCCGATGAGCACCATCGCGATGAACTGCACCGAGAGCAGCAGCCCGAACTGCTCGGGGCTGAACTGACCGCTCCCCACGTAGAGCAACGAGCCGCAGACCCCGGCGAAGAACGAGGAGATCGTGAAGGCGATCAGCTTGTAGCGCCCCAGCTCCACCCCCATCACCCCGGCGGCGATGTCGCGGTCCCGGACGGCGGCGAAGGCGCGGCCGATGCGGGAGCGGGCGATGTTGCGACCCAGCAGGGCCATGATCACCAGCACCACCAGGAACAGCCAGAACAGCTTCTGCTCCTCGGTGTAGGCACCGTCCCGGGTCAGGTCGTTGCCCAGCACCACCGGCACCGCCGACTCGCGACCGATGCCCGGGCCACCGGACATCTCACGCCACTCGGCGAAGAAGTACTGCCCGATGAAGACCAGGCCGAGGGTCACGACTGCGAGGTACAGACCGCGCAGCCGGGTGGCCAGCGGCGCCACCACCACCCCGAACAGCGCCGCCACGACACCCGCGGCCACGATCCACACCGGGGCCTCGGAGACGCCGAAGCCGAGGTAGCGGCCGTCGGGGTCACCGGCCAGCACCGCCGCGGTGTAGGCGCCGACCCCGACGAAGAACGCGTGGCCGAGCGAGACCTGCCCGGCGTACCCGATGAGCAGGTTGAGCCCGATCGCACCGACGGCCAGCACCAGGCCGGTGCCGAGGAGTGCGAGGAGGTCGTCCTCGAGGGTCAGCGGGAGGTAGGCGGCGACCGCGATGATCGCCAGCACCCCCAGCTGCTTGGCCCGGGTGTTGAGCAGCGCCATCTCCTGGCCGTAGCTCGTGTAGAGCGTCGGCCGGCCCCAGCGGCGGCGGGGCTTGGTGGACGCCGGGGCGTCGGAGCCCCGTCCGGTGCGGCCGGGCTCGTGCTGGGTGGCGGTCATACCCGCTCCACCTCCTTGGTGCCGAAGAGACCCTGCGGTCGCACGAGCAGGACCAGCAGCATCAGGACGTAAGGGACGATCGCGCCCGAGTTGGTGTCCAGGAACGGGAACCACGTCGAGTGGTACGTCGACACGACCGCCTGCACGATGCCGATCACCAGCCCGCCGAGCACGGCCCCGCCGAGGGAGTCCAGGCCGCCGAGGATGATCACGGGCAGCGCGGTGAGCGCGATGATCCAGAGGTTCTGGTCGATCGGGTTGCCGGCCGAGGCGAACACCCCGGCGATCGCGGCGAGGGCGCCGGCGAGCGCCCACGAGACCGCGAACACCCGCCCCACGTCGACGCCCTGGGCCATCGCGGCCTCCTGGTCCAGCGCCGTCGCCCGCATCGCGAGCCCCATCCGCGTGAACCGGAAGAACGCGAACAGCAGGGCCACCACCAGGCCGGTCACCACGAAGGCAGCGATGTGCCGGTGCTGGACCTGGACCCCACCGATCGTGGTGACGTCAAGACCCCAGGGGTCCCCGATCGTGCGCGGGTCGACACCCACGAAGGCGCCGGCGACGACCCGCACCACGATGTCGATGCCGATGGTGATGATCGCGATGACGAAGACGGCCTTGCCGACCATCGGACGCACCGCGACCCGCTCGACCACCAGCGCCACGACCGCGATCGCGATCGTGCCCACCACGACGGCGGCGACGAAGCCCATCCGCGGGGAGAGGTGGCTCACCAGGACCGCCCCGGAGAGCATGAAGGCGGGCTGGGCGAAGGAGATCACCGACATCGCCTTGTAGATGATGACGAAGCCCAGCGCGAGCAGGGCGTAGACCGAGCCGTTGCCGGCGCCGATCGAGACCGCGGTGAGGAGCTCGGTCATCGAGCACCTCCTGGGACGGCGTACATCTGAGAGACCAGCTCCTCGAACGTCGCCGCGACCGCGGCTCGCTTGACCTTCTGCGTGGCGGTGAGCTCGCCGTCCTCGTGGTCGAGCTCCTTGGGCAGCAGCCGGAAGTCCTTGAGCTGCTCGACGGTGGCCAGCCGCTCGTTAACCTGCTTGACGATCCCGGCGACCAGCTCGTGGACCTCGGGCTTGGCCGCGAGGTCGGCGTACGTCGTGAACGCCAGGCCACGGCGCTGGGCCCAGTCCGAGACCGTGTCCAGCTCGATGCCGATCAGGCCGGTGAGGTACTTGCGGCCGTCACCGACGACCACGGCCTCCTTGACGTACGGCGAGGCCTTCAGGAGGTTCTCGATCTCCGAGGGCGAGACGTTCTTGCCGCCCGCGGTGATGATGATGTCCTTCATTCGGTCGGTGATCCGCAGGTGCGTGCCCCCGACCCACTCCCCCACGTCGCCGGTGTGCAGCCAGCCGTCGGCGTCGATGGTGCGGGCCGTCGCCTCCTCGTCGCGCCAGTAGCCCTTGAAGACCGCCGGGTGGCGCGTCAGCACCTCTCCCGTCCCGTCGTCGAGCCGGACCTCGGCGCCCTCCAACGGCTCACCGACCGTGCCCAGGCGCACCCGGCCTGGGCGGTTGGCGGTGGCGATCGCGGAGTTCTCGGTCATGCCGTAGACCTCGTGCATCGGCACGCCGACACCCATGAAGAAGCGCAGCACGTCGGGTGCGACCGGCGCCGCGCCACAGCTGGCGTAGCGGACCCGGCGCAGGCCGAGCCGCACCAGGAACGCGCGGTAGAAGAGAACCCAGCCGACCAGGTAGGTCAGCCTGCTGCCGAGGGTGTGGTTGCCGCCGGTGCGCTCGAGGAGCTCACCGGTCCTCTCGGCACGAGCCAGCCAGAAGCGTCCCCAGGCCCGCTTGACCGGCGTCGCGGAGTCGATCTTGATCCGCGCCGTGGCCAGCTGCTTCTCCCAGATGCGGGGCACCGCGAAGAACAGCGTCGGCTGCACCTCGGTGAGGTTGGCCGCCACGGTGTCGATGGACTCGGCGAAGTTGACCTGCGTGCCGGCGCCGGCGTTGTACCAGGTGGTGAAGAAGCGCTCGGCCACGTGGCACAGCGGCAGGTAGCTCAGCGTCAGGTCGTCCGGGCCGGCCGGTGGGTCGACGAACGAGGCCTCCTCCACCACCGTCTTCAGGCCGAAGGCGATGTTGGCGTGGGTCAGCATCGCGCCCTTGGGCGGGCCGGTCGTCCCGGAGGTGTAGACGAGGGTCAGCACGTCGTCGGGCTGCGCCGCCGCCATCCGTGCCTCCACCGCACCCGGGTGCGCGGCGCGGTGCTCGCGACCGAGCTGCTGAAGGGCGGGCCAGCCGAGCAGCCGGTCGTCGTCGTACCTGCCCTCGATGCCGCGGCGCTCGACGGTGATGATGCGCCGCAGGTCGGGGCACTGGTCGATGACCTCGAGCACCTTGTCGAGCTGCTCCTGGTCCTCGGCGAGGTGGATGCACGACCCCGAGTGCGAGAGGAGGTAGGCGACCTCGGCGGCGGGGTTGGTCGGGTAGAGACCGACCGTGATCGCGCCGACCGCGACGGTGGCGATGTCGAGCTCGAGCCACTCGGGGCGGTTCTCGCACTGGATGGAGACCCGGTCGCCCGACTCCACGCCGAGCGCGAGCAGCGCGTGGGCGGTGGTGAGCACGGTGTCCCAGTACTCCGCCCAGCTGATCTCCTTCCACACACCGAGGTCCTTGTGCCGCATGGCGACCGCGGTCGGGTCGCTGGCCGCACGGTCGCGGACCCGGGTCGCGACGGTGGTGGTGCCCACGGTGGGCGCGGTGGTGGTGCCTGCGCCGCTCATGCGTCCGCCCCCAGGTAGGCGCGGATGACCTCGGGGTCGCGCTGGACCTGCTCCGGCGTGCCGGTGGCGACCGGGCTGCCGAAGTCGACGACGAGCACGCGGTCGGCGAGGTCCATCACCAGGCCCATGTCGTGCTCGACCATGATCATCGGCACCTTCAGCTCCGAGCGGATGTCGACGATGAACCGGGCCATGTCCTCGGTCTCCTCCTGGTTCATGCCCGCCACCGGCTCGTCGAGCAGCAGCAGACGGGGGTCCATCGCCAGCGCCCGACCGAGCTCCACGCGCTTCTGCACGCCGTAGGGCAGCAGGCCGACGGGCAGAGTGCGCCATGCCGTGAGCTCGAGGAAGTCCACGATCTCCTCCACCCGGGCCCGGTGCGCGAGCTCCTCACGGCGCGCCTTGCCGACCCACGCCAGGGCGGCGAGCGGGCCGTAGCCGATGTGCTGGTGCCGCCCGAGCATCAGGTTGTCGAGGACGGTGAGGTTGGCGAACAGCTCGATGTTCTGGAAGGTCCGGGCCATGCCGAGCCGCGCGATCGCCGGCGGACGCATGCCCACCAGCTCGTGGCCGTGCAGCTTCACCGAGCCCTGCTGGGGCCGGTAGACGCCGGAGAGGATGTTGAAGACGCTGGTCTTCCCCGCGCCGTTGGGGCCGATGAGCGCGAACAGCTCGTCGGGGCGTACGTCGAAGGAGACCCCGTCCACGGCCGTGACCGACCCAAAGGTCAGCCGCACGTCGTCGACGACCAGGACCGGTTCCACCGTCTGCGCCTCCGTCTGCTCCACGGTCTGCGGGGCGCTCACGAGGCCCACCGCTTGCGTCGGCGGTAGTGCTTGACGTCGCGGAAGGATGTGCGCTCCTCGTCTCCCCCGATGCCGAGGTAGAACTCCCGGACGTCGTCGTCGGCGAGCAGCTCGGACGCGGGCCGGTCCATCACGACGCGACCGGTCTCCATGACGTAGCCGTGGTGGGCGATCGAGAGCGCCATGGTGGCGTTCTGCTCCACGAGCAGCACGCCGGTGCCTTGGCTGTTGATCTCCACGATGATGTCGCGGATCTGCCCGACCACCCGGGGCGCCAGCCCCAGGCTGGGCTCGTCGAGCAGCAGGTAGCGCGGGCCCGACATCAGGGCGCGACCGATGGCGAGCATCTGCTGCTCACCGCCGGAGAGGTAGCCGGCGGTCTGCTGCCGGCGCTCGACCAGTCGCGGGAAGAGGTCGAAGACGCGGGTCATGTTGTCGCCGGCGTCGCGGGGCGCGGCGTGGGCACCGACGCGGAGGTTCTCCTCGACGGTGAGCTCCTTGAAGATCCGCCGCCCCTCGAGCACGTGCTTGATGCCGCGCTTGGCCAGCTGCGCCGGGCGCAGGGAGTCCACGGACTCACCGTCCAGCGTGATACCACCCTTGCGGATCTCCCCGTGGTGCACGTCGAGCAGGCCCGACAGGGACCGCAGCAACGACGACTTCCCCGCACCGTTGGCGCCCAGCAGCGCCACGATGCGCCCGTCGGGCACCTCGATCGAGACCCCTCGCAGGGCTACGACGACGTCGTCGTAGACCACTTCGAGGTTGTTGACCGCCAGCACGGCACCGCCCCCTCCACCCACTGGCCACCTGTGTGACCGCCATCACCTTGGGGCGTCACCCTGCGGCACCTCGGGAGTGGCGTCAACCGGCCACGCGCACTACTGGGCAGTACGTTGGCGAACCGCCAAGATCGCGGCGCGCTGGCCGCACCGCCACGCCACTGGTCCAGACCACCTGGTGCCGCCGAGCGGAAGCGGGCGCGAAAACCGGTGGCGCCCCGTCGTGTCCTCCCGGGAGCATGAGCGACGGCGTCCGGCACGGGGCGCCGCCCCGAGCGTGAAGGAGCGTGACATGTCGACGACTGTCCTCGGCCTGCCTGCAGACCACCCCCTCCTCACCCACCGGAGCACCCGCAGTGACCACACCTCTTGGGACGTCGTCCCGTCACCCTGAGCAGCAGCACCCCCAGCAGTACGCCGGCATCGACCCGGCCTTCGTCTTCGACTTCCGCAGCAGCGACGAGGTCGATGAGACCACCCAGCGCTGGAGCACCTGGCTCAGCGTCGAGCCCCTCGCCCGGGGACCCGAGCCGCGGCCCGACTGGGTCGTGACCTCCCAGGCCGCCGTCGACACCGACCTCGGGGTCCTCAAGACCGGCAAGGAGGCCGACGCGTTCCTCCTCGAGCGCGCCGTCCCCGGCGCCGAGGACCGACCCGGGAACGCGGTCGTCATGGTGGCCAAGCGCTACCGCGGCGAGGAGCAGCGTTCCTTTCACCGCTCGGCGGCCTACACCGAGGGCCGCGCGGTCCGGAACACCCGCGACAACCGGGCGATGGCCAAGAAGTCCGCCTACGGCCGCAGCGTCGCCGCCGGGCAGTGGGCGTGGGCCGAGTTCGGGGCCCTGAGCCGGCTGTGGTCCCTCGGCCTGCCGGTCCCCTACCCCGTCCAGGTCGACGGCACCGAGGTCCTGATGGAGTGGATCACCGTCGACGGCGAGGACGGCCCCGAGACCGCCCCGCGGCTGGCGCAGGCCCGGCCCGACGCGGACCTGCTCGGGTCGTACTTCGAGCAGCTGCGCGAGGCGATGGCCACGATGGTGCAGGCCGGCCTCGTCCACGGCGACCTGTCGCCGTACAACACCCTGGCCGCGGACGAGCGGCTCGTGGTCATCGATCTGCCGCAGATGGTGGACCTGGTCGGCAACGTCAACGGGATGGACTTCCTGCTGCGCGACTGCCGCAACATGTGCACCTGGTTCCGCGCCCGCGGCCTGGAGGTCGACGAGCACGACCTGTACGCCGAGCTGCTGGCGCACGCGTTCTGACCTGGCCACGGCGCCGCACGTAGGGTCACCGGCGTGAGACGCACCCGTGGCCACACCGTCGACGTCACCACCCTCGCCGAGCTGGAGCGCCGGCTCGGCGAGGGGGTGCGCCAGCTCTCGGGGTGGCGGGTGCGCGGGGTCGACATGCGCGAGCGGCCAGGGCTGCTGCGGGGTCACGACGTCGAGGGCGCGACCTTCCTGGGCTGCGACTTCGCCGATGCGGAGGCCAGCGGCGCCGAGGCGGGCGGCGCGGTGGTGCTCCCCCGGCTCGTCGACACGACCGTGCCCGTGGACGTGCGACGGCGCTCGCTCTACACCGCCGAGGAGCTCTACGACGCGCCACGCTGGGTCGACTCCCTCGACGGTCGTGCCTACGCGTGGTCGCAGGACGCCCCCGCCTCCACGGCCGACGAGGCTGCGCTCGCCCGTACCCTGCACGACCACGCGATCGACCTGGCTCTCGACGCATGGCGCGCCGAGCGCCGGATCGTCGGCGTGATGGGCGGGCACGCGGCGCAGCGCGGCGACCGCACGTACGCCGACGCGGCCCGCCTCGGGCACCTGCTCGGCGCCGGGCTGACCGTGGCCACCGGCGGTGGGCCCGGGGCGATGGAGGCGGCCAACCTCGGGGCGCGGCTGGCCGCGCACCCGGCGGCCGTCGTGGAGGGGGCTCTCGCGGAGCTGTCGCGGGTGCCGTCGTACCGCCCCTCGGTGGATGCCTGGGCGGCCTCGGCGTTCGCCGTGTGCGACCGCTTCGACGAGCCGCGCGAGAGCCTGGCGATCCCGACCTGGCACTACGGCCACGAGCCGCCGGGCGTCTTCGCCACCGCGATCGCGAAGTACTTCCGCAACGCCACCCGCGAGGCCATCCTGCTGGAGGTGTGCGACGCGGGCATCGTCTTCCTGCCCGGGGCCGCCGGGACCGTGCAGGAGGTCTTCCAGGACGCCTGCGAGAACTACTACGCCGACGCGGGCGACGTGGCGCCGATGGTGCTGGTCGGTGTCGAGCACTGGACCCGCACGCTGCCGGCGTGGCCGCTGCTGAAGGCCCTGGCCGCCGAGCGCGCGATGGCGGACTCGGTGCACCTCGTCGACACCGTCGAGGAGGCGGCTGCGCTGCTGGGATGAGCCGAGCGGGCGTCGGTCAGCCCGCGAGCAGTCCCGCCCTGGCGGGGACGCCACAGGCCTCGCGGTAGTGCTCGACGAGCGCGTCGTTCACCGCCCGCCAGGAGCGGTCGGCCACGCTCAGACGCGCGGACCGCGACATCCGACGGCGCAGCAGTGCGTCGTCGACGAGTCGGCCGACGAAGCCGGACAGCTCGCGTGGGTCACCCGGGCTGTAGAGGAACCCGGCGACCTCGTCGGCGACGACGTCCACGGGTCCCCCGCTGCGCGGGGCCACGACCGGGACGCCGGAGGCCAGCGCCTCCTGCGCGGACTGGCAGAAGGTCTCGTGCCGGCCGGTGTGCACGAAGACGTCGAGCGAGGCGTAGACGGCACCGAGGTCGGCCCCGTGGAGCACGCCGGCGAAGTGCGCGTCCGGCAGCAACCGTCGTAGCTTGCCCTCCTCCGGGCCGCCTCCGACCAGGACCAGCCGGAACCGCGGGTCGGCGTGCAGGTGCACGAGGAGGTCGAGCTCCTTCTCCGCGGCCAATCGACCGACGTACCCGACGAGGAGTCGGCCGTCAGGAGCCAGCTGCTCGCGCAGCGCCTCGTCGCGACGACCCGGGTGGAAGCCCTCGAGGTCGACCCCGCGCGGCCACAGGTGGGTGTCGCCGATGCCGAGGTCGGCCAGCTGGCGCATGCTCGCGCTCGAGGGCGCCAGGGTCCGAGCGACGCGTCCGTGGATGCGGGTGGTCAGCCGGGCCATGGCGCGCGGGCCCCCGGCGATGCCGTAGCGCAGCGCGAAGCCGACGAGGTCGGTCTGGTAGACCGCGACGGTCGGGATGCCGAGCTCCTCGGCAACCAGCGCCGCCTGGTGGCCCAGCGTCGCCGGCGAGGCCAGGTGCACCACGTCGGGGCGGAAGCGCTGCATGACGAACCGCAGTCGGCGCCGCGTCTCCAGGCCGATGCGGAAGTCACGGTAGAACGGCAGGCTCGCGCCGCGCGCCACGGCCACCGGGAAACCGGCGTACGACGCCGGGCCGGTGGGCGCGACCAGCTCGGCCACGTGCCCCTCGGCCGCGAGGTGCTCCAGCACCCGGCGCACGGAGTTGGTGACCCCGTTGACCTGCGGGAGGAAGGACTCGGAGACCGCCAGCACCCGCAGCCGGTCGCTGCCGGTGGGCCGGGGGGCGGTCAGCGGCGCGGGGCGTTCGAGGATCGACCAGCTCATGCCCCCACCGTGGGGGACGCAGCGGAAGCGCCGGGAAGCGACAGGTGGGACCTCCGGGACGCTTCGGTGAACGTCGGTGGAACCGAGAGACCGGTCAGGCCAGCCGCAGCCGGCGCAGCCGCTCCTGTCCGTGCACCTCGAACCCGGCACGCCGCAGCACCGGGCCGGAGGTCTCCACGCGCCCCTTGACCAGGGCCATCGTGCAGCCGTGCGCCGCGCCCTCGGCCAGCCGCGTCGCGAGCAGCGCCCGGTAGACCCCGCGCCCGCGTGCCTCGAGGCGCACCGCGCCGCCCCAGAGACGGGCGGCCGGGCCGGCGACGCTCAGGCCGCCCACCCCGACGGCTCGCCCCTCGACCTCGGCGACCCAGCGGCCGCTGCCGGAGTCGAACTCCTCCTCGAGCTCGCGCACCGCCTCGGCCAGGCGCTCCGGCGGGGGGACCGAGCCGCCGAAGACCGCCGTGCTGACCTCCTCGAAGCGCTGCAGGGCGGGGACGTCGCGCACCTGGCGGACCGCCACGTCAGCGGGGACGGGCACCTCTGGCACGGCCGGCACCAGCGGTGCGGCGAAGACGTCGAGCGTCTCCTCCACCTCCGCCCCGCGGGCCTCGAGCCAGGGATCGAGGTCGGCCGGGGCGTCGAGCTTCACCCACACCGCGACCGAGTCGGCGTCCAGGCCGGCCGCGTGCTTGAGCACCTCGGGCATCACCTCGCGCGTCGGCCTGGTCGGCGTGAAGCGCAGCAGCTCCAGGGGACTGTAGAACCAGTCGGGGAAGCGGACGAGGAGGAACTCCTCGGTCTCCACGACCCGCGCGTCAGGGGGGTACCAGTTCCAGGCCGCGCTGGCGCCGGCCACCTCGTCGTGCGGGACCCGCACCGCGACCACCCGCCTACTCGGTGGCTGCGAGCTGTCCGCAGGCCCCGTCGATGTCGGAGCCGCGGGTGTCGCGGACCGTCGTCGGGATGCCCTTGGCCTCGAGCCGGCGGACGAACTCACGCTCGTCGGCGGGGTCGGAGGCGGTCCACTTGCTGCCCGGGGTCGGGTTGAGCGGGATCAGGTTGACGTGCACCCAGCCCCAGTCGCCGCGGGCGTTGAGGACGTCGGCGAGCAGGTCGGCGCGCCAGGCCTGGTCGTTGATGCCGCGCATCATGGCGTACTCGATGGAGACCCGGCGCTTGGTGGTCCGGGCGTACTCCCAGGCCGCGTCGACGGTCTCGGCGACCGAGAAGCGGGTGTTGATCGGGACCAGCTCGTTGCGCAGCTCGTCGTCGGGGGCGTGCAGGCTCAGCGCCAGCGTGACCGGGATGCCCTCGGTCGCCAGCTGCTTGATGCGCGGCACGAGGCCGACGGTGGAGACGGTGACGCCCCGGGCGGACATGCCGAGCCCGTCGGGGTTGGGGTCGGTGAGCCGGCGTACGGCGCCGATGACCGCCTTGTAGTTGGCCAGCGGCTCCCCCATGCCCATGAACACCACGTTGGAGACCCGGCCCGGGCCGCCCGGAACCTCGCCGCGGGCCAGCGAACGGGCGCCGGCCACGACCTGCTCGACGATCTCGGCGGTGCTCATGTTGCGCTGCAGGCCGCCCTGGCCGGTGGCGCAGAACGGGCAGGCCATGCCGCAGCCGGCCTGGCTGGAGACGCACATGGTGGCGCGGTCGGGGTAGCGCATGAGCACGGACTCGACCAGCGCTCCATCGAAGAGCTTCCACAGCACCTTGCGCGTGGTGCCCTTGTCGGCCTCCATCGTGCGCAGCGGCGTCATCAGCTCCGGCAGCAGCGCGCCGACGAGGTCGGCCCGCTGACCGGCCGGCAGGTCGGTCATCTGCTCGGGGTCGTCGACGAGGCGCGCGAAGTAGTGCGTGGAGAGCTGCTTGGCGCGGAAGCCGGGCAGGCCCTGCTCCTCCAGCAGCGCCTTGCGCTCGGCCGCGGTGAGGTCGGCCAGGTGCCGCGGCGGCTTCTTGCGGCCGCGCGGCTCCTCCATCACCAGGGGCAGCGTCTTGATGGGCTCAGCAGGCGTCTCCGACATAACGTCCCCATTCTCCCACCCGGGCGGTCGCCGGGCCGAACCCTCGCCCCGCGGCGTGACCCGTGCCTCAGCCCCGGCTGACCAGCAGCCAGAGCACCAGGGCCGCCACTCCCCCGACCACGAGGGCCGTGGAGACGATGCCGAGCAGCATGTAGCGGGCGAAGCGCCGCGTCACCGGCGGCACGAGCAGCGCGATCGGCACCGCGAGCGTGACCAGCACGAACGGGAAGAGGTCCTCGGCGGCCTCGTAGTCCATCAGGGCGGCCAGCACGGCGGCATAGGCGCCGGGCACCACCACGACGAAGACCAGGCCGGCGAAGAAGCCGGTCAGGGCGGCGAACACCGGGTGGCCGCGGTGCCACCAGCCGACCGGCCGTTCCTCGGAGGAGGTCGGTGCCGCGGTCTCGTCGGTCGTGGGGCCGGTCATGGAGGACAGCATGCCCCGATCCCCCGCCCGCCAGGCATCCCCGCGCCGGTCAGGGCTCCAGCGTCCAGAGGTCCGGGGTCGTGGAGCGCGCCCACCGCTCGAGGTCCGGCGGCTCGCCGGTCAGCGCGGCGACGACCAGCGTCCAGGCCGTCGCGTGCCCCACGAGCACGAGGTCCTGGCCGCGGTGGACGTCGAGGAGCCGGCGTACGGCGGGGACGACCCGCTCCCGGCACGCCTCCAGCGGCTCCCAGCCCGGCGCGACCGCACGGGCCGGCTGGTCGAACGCGGCCCGGACCCGCTCCTGGAAGTCCTCGAGCCACCCCGCCGCGCGCTCGTGCTCGCGCAGGTCGTCGAGCACCCCGATGTCGCCGTCGGTCAGCAGCTCGGCGGTGGCCAGCGCCTTCGGCTCGGGCGAGGAGCACCAGGCCGCCCCGGCAGGCAGCCGGTCGCGCAGCGCCCACACGTCGTCGTACGCCGCGGGGTCCAGCTCCCACGCGCTGGCCGGGCGCCCGGGGTCGCGCAGTGGCCGGCCGTGGCGGACCAGGTGCAGCGTCACGGTCGGCTCAGCGGTAGACGAGGTGGTGGAGCAGCAGCCAGATCGGGGCGATCGTGGCCAGGAGGGAGTCCAGGCGGTCCATCAGCCCGCCGTGCCCGGGGATGACCTGGCTCATGTCCTTGATGCCGAGGTCGCGCTTCATCACCGACTCGCACAGGTCGCCCAGGGTGGCCATGACCACCGCGATGAGGCCCAGGAAGATGCCGACCCACCAGTCCCCGTCGAGCAGCCACACGACCAGGAGGATGCCGGCGGCGACGGTGAAGACCATGGACCCGGCGAAGCCCTCCCAGGACTTCTTGGGCGAGATCACCGGCGCCATGGGGTGCTTGCCGAACAGCACACCGGCGACGTAGCCGCCGGTGTCGGAGGCGATGGTGACCCCGATGAACACGATGATCCCGCGCACCCCGTCGTCGTCGAGGCCGCCTCCGCCCAGGCCGCCCTCGGAGAGCAGCAGCGCCACGAAGGACCCCAGGAACGGGACGTAGACCAGGGTGAACAGCGAGGCGGAGGCGTTCTGGACGTAGCCCTCGATGCCGCGGCGCAGCAGCCACAGCATGGTGACCAGTCCGGTCACCGCGGTGGCGGTCACCAGGGCGTCGGACCCGAAGAGGTAGGCGACGACCACCATGACCACGCCGCCGACCATCAGCGGCTCCTCGGGCAGGTCGATGCCCTTGGCGGAGAACCCGCGCCCGAGCTCCCACACCGCCACGCACACGGCGATCGCCACGATCACCATGAAGGCGGCCTTGAGGAACAGCAGGGACGCCGCGATCGCGCCGAGGAGGACCGCCGCGGAGGCGATCGCGGCCTTGAGGTCGCGACCGGCCCGACCGTGGTCCTTGGGCGGGACGGGCTGGCTCGCGGGGGTGGGGCCCGTGGGGGTGGGGGTGGCCATCGGGTCGAGCGTGCGGAGGTCTCAGACCTCCAGCAGCTCGGCCTCCTTGTTCTTCAGCATCTCGTCGATGGCGTCGGTGTGCTTCTTGGTGATCGCGTCGAGCTTCTTCTCGCCACCGGTCACGTCGTCCTTGCCGACCTCGCCGTCCTTCTCCAGCTTCTCCAGGGCCTGCTTGGCGGTGCGGCGCAGGTTGCGCACCGCGACGCGGCCGTCCTCGGCCTTGGCCTTGGCGACCTTGATGAACTCCTTGCGGCGCTCCTCGGTCAGCTCGGGGAAGACGCAGCGGATGACCTTGCCGTCGTCGGCGGGGTTCACGCCCAGGTCGGAGTCACGGATGGCCCGCTCGATGTTCTTCATCGCGGACTGGTCGTAGGGGGCGATCAGGATGATCCGCGCCTCGGGGGCGGTGAAGGAGGCCAGCTGCTGCAGCGGCGTCGGGCTGCCGTAGTAGTCCACGACGATCTTGTTGAACATCGAGGGGTTGGCCCGGCCCGCGCGGATCGCGACGAACTCCTCGCGGGTCGCCTCGACCGACTTGTCCATCTTGCTGTCGGCCTCGTTGAGGATGTCGTTGATCACTGGTGCTCCTGGTCTCGGCGTCTCGTGCGGCGTACGTGGTGCGGGATGTCTGCTGTGTGCTGGTGCGGGGGCGAGCGGGTGCTCAGCCGGCGTCGACCAGCGTCCCGATCCTCTCACCCTTGAGCACGCGGGGGATGTTGCCCTCGGGCTCCATGCCGAAGACCACCATCGGCAGCTCGTTCTCCGCGCACAGGGTGAAGGCGGTCTGGTCGACCACGGCCAGGCCCTTGCTGATGGCCTCGTCGAAGGTGATGTGGTCGTACTTGGTCGCCGAGGGGTCCTTGCGGGGGTCGGCGCTGTAGACGCCGTCGACCCCGCTCTTGGCGAAGAAGACCGCGTCGCACCTGCTCTCCAGCGCGCGCTGGACGGCGACGGTGTCGGTGGAGAAGAACGGCATGCCCATGCCGGCGCCGAAGATCACGACGCGTCCCTTCTCCATGTGCCGGATCGCCCGGCGAGGGACGTAGGGCTCGGCGACCTGCCCCATGGTGATGGCGGTCTGGACACGCGTCTCGATGCCGAGCTTCTCGAGGAAGTCCTGGAGGGCCAGACAGTTCATCACGATGCCGAGCATGCCCATGTAGTCGGCGCGGACGCGGTCCATGCCGCGCTGCTGCAGCTCCGCGCCGCGGAAGAAGTTGCCTCCGCCGGTCACGACCGCGACCTGCACGCCGCTGTGCACGACCTCGGCGACGTCGTGGGCGATCTTGGAGACGACGTCGGGGTCGACGCCGACGTGGCCGCCGCCGAACACCTCGCCCGAGAGCTTGAGCAGCACGCGCTGGTACTGGGTCATCTAGCGTCCTTCCGAGAGGGGTGGGAGGTGGAGAGGGTCCGGACGTGCGAGAAGGCCGGTCCGCTCGACCTGTGGTTGAGGTTCAAGCGGACCGGCCTCCTTCGACGTCCAGGAGAACCTAGCGGATCCCCTGCGTGATGAGCAGCCCCGGGTGGCGGGAGCCCGACGCGGTGGGCGTCAGGCGCCGACCTCGAAGCGGGCGAAGCGGGTGACCGTGGTGCCGGCGGCGTCCAGGACCTGCTTGACCGACTTCTTGGACTCGAAGACCGACTCCTGGTCCAGCAGGACGATCTCCTTGAAGAAGGCGTTGATGCGACCCTCGACGATCTTGGTGACGGCAGCCTCGGGCTTGCCCTCCTCCAGCGTCTTCTTGGTCAGCACCTCCTTCTCGGCCTCGACGACGTCCGCGGGGACCTGGTCGCTGGTGAGGTACTGCGCCTTGAGGGCAGCAGCCTGCTGGGCGGCCTGGCGAGCGGCGGTCTCGTCGCCCTCGAACTCGACGAGCACGCCGAGGGTCGGGGGCAGGTCCGAGGCCTTCTTGTGGAGGTAGACCGTGGTGGAGCCGTCGAAGTAGGCGACCTCACCGAGCTCGATCTTCTCGCCGATGGTGCGGGCGAGCTCCTCGACGGTCTCGCCCACGGTGGACTCACCGAGGGAGACGGCCTTGAGGACCTCGGCGTCGGCGACCTTGTGGGCGTCGGCGGCCTCGGCGATCTGCTGGGCGGCGTTGATGAAGGCCTCGTTCTTGGCGACGAAGTCCGTCTCGGCCTTGAGGCTGATCAGGGCGTTGCCGGAGGCGGCGACCAGACCGGCCGAGGCCTCACGCTCGGCGGCGCGGGCGGCGGCCTTGGCCGCACCCTTGACGCGGAGCAGCTCGACGGCCTTGCCGAAGTCGCCGTCGGTCTCGTCGAGGGCCTTCTTGCAGTCCATCATCCCGGCCTGGGTGAGCTCACGGAGCTTCTTCACGTCGGCGGCGGTGTAAGCCATGTTCTTCTTTCGTCCTTGCAGTCAGAGAAGGTGAGCGGGCGGTGGGACCGTCAGGCCTTGGCCTCGTCGGCCGCGGGGGCCTCGGTGGACTCAGCGGACTCGGCGGGGGCCTCGGCAGCGGCCGCGGCCTCGGCACCCTCGGAGGAGGCACCGGTCGCCTCGGAGGCGGCCTCGGCGTCGGCGGCGGTCGCGGTCTCGGCGGCCTTCTCGGCGTCACCGGCGAGCAGCTCGCGCTCCCACTCGGCCAGCGGCTCCTCGGCGCCGTTCTCGGCACCCTCGGTCTTGGCGCCCGAGCGGGCGATGAGGCCCTCGGCCACGGCGTCGGCGACGACGCGGGTCAGCAGGCCGACCGCGCGGATGGCGTCGTCGTTGCCCGGGATCGGGAAGTCGACCTCGTCGGGGTCGCAGTTGGTGTCCAGGATGCCGATGATCGGGATCCGGAGCTTGCGGGCCTCCTCGACGGCGAGGTGCTCCTTCTTGGTGTCGACGACCCACACCGCGGAGGGGGTGCGCGTCATCTCGCGGATGCCGCCCAGGGTCTTGTCGAGCTTGTCGCGCTCCCGCTTCATCTGCAGGAGCTCCTTCTTGGTGCGACCGGAGCCCGCGACGTCGTCGAAGTCGATCTCGTCGAGCTCCTTGAGGCGGTTGATCCGCTGGTGCACGGTCGTGAAGTTGGTGAGCATGCCGCCCAGCCAGCGCTGGTTGACGTAGGGCATGCCGACGCGGGTCGCCTGCTCGGCGATCGCCTCCTGGGCCTGCTTCTTGGTGCCCACGAACATCACGGTGCCGCCCTTGGCGACGGTCTCCTTGATGAAGGCGTACGAGCGGTCGATGTAGGACAGCGACTGCTGCAGGTCGATGATGTAGATGCCGTTGCGCTCGGTCATGATGAAGCGCTTCATCTTCGGGTTCCAGCGACGGGTCTGGTGTCCGAAGTGGACGCCGCTCTCGAGGAGCTGGCGCATGGTCACGACTGCCATGAAGGGTTCTCTCCTGTGGTGGGTCCGCCACCGTGCGCGCGACCTTGGCAGCCCGCCCCGCGGCGGACCAGGACGCACCGGTGTGGATCCGGTTGGTTTCCAGTTGCTGCTCACCGACGGGTGCCGGCTCGCCCTGACGCCCACGCGCGACCCCACCCGGCGGACCGGGACCGGGAGTCGGCGCCCACGGGTGGTCGCCCTGCCGGAGAGGCGGGGCGTCGTGGTCTGCAGACGTGCGAAGTCAATCCCTGAGGATTGCGTCGGCCAGCGTACGCCGTCGGCGACGCGCACCGCCAATCCGGCACGTGGCCGCCGTCGGGAGGCCGAGCGTCACCACCAGAGCGGCAGCGGCGACGCTGGCAGCACCGGCGCCCCGGCGACGGGCACGGGCCGGGTCGCCGTGACCGGGACGCCGCTCGGGACCGTCCCGTCCAGGAACGGCAGCAGCCGGACCGGCCCGAGCCCGACCAGGCGCAGGGGGTCGAGGTACGTCATGCCCTCGAGCCAGCCCCAGTGCAGGCAGCTGCGCGGGGCGCAGTGCGACCCGGCGGCCTCCAGCACGCCCAGGCGCTCCCCGGCCACGACGGGGTCGCCCACGGCCAGGTCGGCGGCCGCGGCCACGGGCTGGTAGGTCGTGCGGGTCGCCCCGTGGGAGACAACCACGACACCGCGACCCGCCAGCACCCCGGCGTACGACACGGTGCCCGGGAGGGCCGAGCGGACCACCTGACCGGGGCGACCGAGCAGGTCCACGCCCCGGTGACCGGCGCCCCACGGGGTCGCCGGCGGGTCGAAGCCGTGCACGACCTCGGGGTCGGGGCGAAGCGGCCAGGTGCCCACGGGGTCGACAGCCTCGTCCGGCGCCACCCCGGCACCGGGCAGGGCACGCGCTCTGCCGGCGTCAGGAGGTGCGGCGGTGGCGGGCGCGACGAGGAGGGACATGGTGAGGAGGACGGTCAACAGTGAACGCACCTGCCGAGGCTCTCCGCTGACGACCACCCAGGGTGGGCACGGGTGCGTCCTGGGGAGGACGCGTGTGGAGCCGTGGCTTGTGGACGGCCGGCGGGCACGTCGCCCACCAGGCAGGGTCGGCAGGAGCGACGGTCCTGCCCGTCCGACCTCAGGCGCGGGGGTGGGCCTGCTGGTAGGCGCGACGCAGCCGATCGGTGGTGACGTGGGTGTAGAGTTGGGTCGTGGCCAGGGACACGTGGCCCAGCAGCTCCTGGACCGAGCGCAGGTCCGCGCCACCTTCGAGCAGGTGGGTCGCGGCGGTGTGCCGCAGCCCGTGCGGCCCGATGTCGGGTGCGCCCGGGACCTCGGCGATCCGCCGGTGCACCAGGGTCCGCACGGTCCGGGGGTCCAGGCGACCGCCGCGGGCGCCCAGGAAGAGCGCCGGTCCCGAGTGCGGGGCGAGCAGCGCGGGACGGCCGCGACGCAGCCACAGCCGGAGGGCGAGGTCGGCGGGTCGTCCGTAGGGCACAGTGCGCTCCTTGCGCCCCTTGCCGAGCACGCGCAGGACGTGCCGCTCGGTGTCGAGGTCGTCGACGTCGAGGCCGCACAGCTCCCCCACGCGCACCCCCGTGGCGTAGAGCAGCTCGAGCACCGCGACGTCCCGCAGGCCCATCGGGCTGCCGTCGTCGGCGTGCTCCGCGGCCGCGTGCACCAACGCCTCGGCCTCGTCCTTGCGCAGGACGGGAGGCAGCATCCGGTGCGCCCGCGGACTGGCCAGGCTCGAGCCGGGGTCGGCGGGCACCCGGCCGGTGCGGGCGAGCCAGGCGGTGAAGACCCGGGCTGCCGTGGCGCGGCGCGCCAGCGTCGTACGGCTGCGGCCCAGCGACTGCTGCTGGGCCAGCCAGCTGCGCAGGGTCCGCAGCTCGAGGGTGTCCAGCTGCGTGTGGCCGAGCCGCCGCGCGTGCTCGAGCAGGCTTCCCACGTCGGTGAGGTAGGCCCGCACGCTGTGGGCCGAGAGGTCCCGCTCGGCCTCGAGGTGGCGGCGGTAGTCGGCCAGCACCTGCGTGAACGCGGGCGGCAGCGCGTCGGTCGTCGCTGCCCCATCGCTCACCCGGTCGAGTCTAGGTAGGGCTGCCCTGGCGCTCGGGGATCCGCGTCGGCGAGGCGCCACCCCACGCCCTCGCGCTGCACGTAGCCCTGCTCGGCCAGCACCAGCAGCGTGCCCCGCACCTCCAGCGGCGCCAGCCCGGCCGTCCCCGCGATGGAGAAGTCGTCCGCGGGACGCCGGAGAGGCACCGCCTCCAGCACCTGGCGCTGCCGGTGGGTCAGCCGGTCCCGCGGGCCGTCCGCTCCGCGGACCCGGGTCGTGGTCCGCTCCCCCGCAGGCGCGAGCGTCTCCAGCAGCTCCTCGGAACGGGTCACCACCAGCGCAGCGTCCTCCCGGAGCATCTGGTGCACCCCGGCCGACTGGGCACTGGTGACCGGGCCCGGCACGCCCATGAGGTGTCGGTGGAGGCGGCCGGCCCAGTTGGCGGTGTTGAGGGCTCCGCTGCGCACGGCCGCCTCGACCACGACCGTGCCCTGGGTGAGCGCGGCGATCAGCCGGTTGCGGCTGAGGAACCGGATCCGTGTCGGCGCCCCTCCCGGCACCGTCTCGGAGACGATGCAGTGCTCCTCGGCGAGGTGGTCGATGAGCCGGGCATGGGCCTGGGGGTAGACCCGGTCGGCACCGCAGGCGAGCACCCCGACCGTGCGGCCGCCACCAGCGATCGCCCCGCGGTGCGCGGCCTGGTCGATGCCGAAGGCCGCCCCGGACACGACGGTCCACCCCGCGTCCGCCGCGCCGACCGCCAGGCGGGCCGTGGTGTCGGTCCCGTACGTCGTCGCAGCGCGGGCCCCGACGAGCGCGACGGACGCGTCCAGCTCGTCGAGCCCGAGCGGTCCCCGGACCCACAGGCCCAGGGGCCGGCCGCCGTGCCGCCCGACGGGCGCCGCCCGCACCAGGTCATCGAGCCGGGTGGGCCACTCGGAGTCACCGGGGACGACGAACCTGAGTCCGGCGCGGTGGGCCCGCTCCAGCGCGCGCTCCGGCTGCAGGGCGCCGATCCGCGCCGCGGCGTCGATGCCCAGGCCCTCGAGGTCCAGACCGCGGAGCAGTCCGTCGTGGACGACGGCGGCGCCCAGGTCGTCGACCAGTCCGGACACCCGCGGGTCCCCCGGTTCGGTCAGGTGTGCGACCGCCACCCGGTGCAGCCGGTCCTCGTCCACCGCCGGGTCGACCCGGCGCCCGCTCACGACGCTCATGCGCTGCACTCCCGGCCCCGGACGGTGGAGTCCAGCAGCGGCCGGCCCTGCCGCAGCCGCAGTGCGACGTCGAGCGCCGCCGGGCCAGGCGCGCCGCTCGAGGACGGGTCCAGGTCGTGCACGGTCCACGCCAGCCGGTGCACGCGCACGGCACCGCGGTTGGTCAGCGCTCCCTTGACCACGTGCTCGTCGAGGGTGCGGGCGGCCGACGCCGTGAGCGGCCAGCGGTCCCGCAGGGCCACTCCCGTGGCGTGCGCGTTGAGGCGCCAGCCGGTGTCGGCGTACCTCTCGGCCTGCCGTGCCCGCGCGGCCTCCACCCGGGCCCGGACGGTGGCGGAGTCCTCGCGGGCCGCGAAGCGGTCGACCCGCTGGTGCGGGCTGAGCGGCTGGACGTGCCGGGTGATGTCGATCCGGTCTGCGACCGGACCGGTGAGGCGGGAGCGGTACTCCCGCAGGGCCACCGGCTTGCAGCGGCAGGTGTCCTTCCCGACGTCGGGCCGGTGCTCGCCGCACGGACAGGGGTTGGCCGCCACGACGAGGATCGTCCGCGCCGGCAGGGTCACCAGCTCCTCGGCGCGGGCGACGGTGATCTCGCCGTTCTCCAGCGGCTCGCGCAGCGCCTCGATCACGTCGCGGCGGAAGAGCGGGAACTCGTCGAGCAGGAGCACCCCCGCGTGGGTGCGGCTCAGCTCGCCCGGACGGACCTGGCCCGAGCCGCCGCCGACGATGCTGGTCTTGCTGGCGTCGTGGTGGGGTGCGGAGTACGGCGGGCGCACGATCATCCCCGCGCCGGGGTCGAGGACTCCGGCCAGCGAGTGGATCGCGGTCAGCTCCAGCGACTCCTCCGGCGCCAGGTCCGGCAGGATCGTCGGGATGCGCTCGGCCAGCGTCGTCTTCCCGGCGCCCTTGGGCCCGGACAGCATGAGGTGGTGCCCACCCGCGGCGGCGACCTCGAGTGCGTAGCGGGCGTCGTCCATGCCGAGGACGTCGGCCATGTCGACGTCCTCGTGACGGGACGATCCGCGCCAGTGCAGCAGGTTGGCGCCGGCCGAGCGGACGACCGGGGGCGCCTCCGGCAGCGGCTGCCCGGAGAGCACCGCGATGGCCTGGGCCAGCGACCGGACGCCGAAGACGGTCGTGCCCGGCACCATCATCGCCTCCTCCGCCTGTGGCTCCGGGACCACGACGGTGGTGATGCCGTGCTCGCGGGCGGCGAGGACCATCGGGAGCACGCCGCGGACGCTGCGGAGGCTGCCGTCGAGGGTCAGCTCCCCCACGAAGAGGCAGTGCGCCAGCAGCTCGGGGGCGATGCTCCCCTCGGCCGCGAGCACCGCCAGGGCGATGCCGAGGTCGTGGTGGGTGCCGCGCTTGTGCAGGTCGGCCGGCGACAGCAGCACGGTCACGCGCTTGGTCGCGGGCCAGTCGAGCTCGGAGTTGATGATGGCCATGCGCACCCGGTCGCGGGCCTCGCCCAGCGCCTGGTCGACCCGGCCCACCAGGTCGACCCGCACCTGTCCCGGCGAGACGTCGGCCTGGATGGTGACGAGGTGCCCCACGGCGCCGTCGAGGGAGACGGTGCGGGCGGTCGCGACCGGCATCAGAGCAGCCCCCGCACGTGCTCGACCCGCGCTGCGCCCCGGCGGGGGTGGTGCACGGCGACCAGGTCGAGGCGCACGTCCTCGGCGCGGATCCCGTGCTCGACCTGCCAGCGTTCCGCCAGCCGCTGGAGCCGCTCCAGCTTCACCGGGGTGATCGCCTCGTGCGGCCCGGACCCGTCCTCACCGGTCCGGGTCTTCACCTCGCACACGACCAGCACCGCGCCCTCGCGCAGCACCAGGTCGAGCTCACCTTCCGGGCAGCGCCAGTTGCGGTCCAGCACCTCCAGACCCGCCGCCTCCAGGTGCTGGGCCGCCACCCGCTCACCGTACGCCCCGAGGGCCTGCCGTGCCGTTCGTCCGTCCTGGGTCATCGCCCACCTCCTGGGAGGGAGCCTGACCCGGGCACGAGGGCTCGTGGCCGGCTAGAACGGGTCCTGGGGAAGACCGGTTCCGGAAACCGTCCTGTGGATGTCTCGCGGTTCAGCTCAGGGAGCGACGCAGAGCAGCGGGTCGACTGGCACGTTCTCGACCCGGTTGGTGGCCGACTGGGTCACCACGCCACCCGAGGGCAGCGGTACCAGGCCGATGTCGAGCGACTGGATGGTGACGGTGACCGTGACCAAGGCGCCGCGCTTGGCAGTGTTCGTAGCGTTGTGGTAACGGTACACCACGGAGGGCGCGAGGGTTCCGACGGCGGGACCGCCCGCTCGGTCTTGGGCCTCGGCGACCGTGCACGTGGGGTCGGTGCCCACGATCAGACGACGTGCCGCCTCGCGGGCCGACGCTGCGGCGGTCTGCATAGCCCAGTAGTGGTAGCCGTACTGGACCACTCCCACCAGGATCAGCAGCACCAGTGGGACCACCAGCGCGAACTCCACCACGACACTCCCGCGGTCGCAGCGTCGGGGCCCGCTCACTCGACGAGCCTGACGATGCGAGGGCCGACGCCGAGGTACTCGGCCTCGGGACCTGCGTAGTCCGCTGGGACGGCGGGCAGGGCGTCCGGGGTGATCGACATGAAGCGGACCGCCGACAGGTCGCCGGAGGCGCCCACCATCAGTCCGTTCTGATCGGTCAGCCCTGGCTGCAGGAGCGTCGTCATCGCGCTGTCGAGGAGGGTGAGTGCGCTGGACAGGGTCGGGAACAGCGACGACAGCAGGCCGCTGTCGAGGAGCGGAAGCACGCCGCTCAGGGCGGAGGCCTGCGTGATGAAGATCGGACGGAACGTGACGATGGGATAGTCCCGGGCCTGTACAGCCGACACCGCCCCCGCCGTGGAGACGACCGCCACCCACATGAAGCGGTGGGAGTTGTAGAGGTCTCGGGAGAGGTTGGACTCCGGGGTGACCACCGGGAGCCCCGTGCCGAGGTAAGTGTCGAGGTTGAAGAACGTGTCTGAGGTCAGCAGCGAGGTGTTCTCGACGAAGTCGGTGAAGAGGTCGTTGTTGAGAGCAACCCCGTTGAACGTGAAGGACTTCCCGGGCCGGCAGGGATGATCGCTTGTACAGGCCAGCCGTCCGTCGCTGCCGATCATGCCGGGCGTGAAGCCTGCTTCGTAGGCGTTGCTCATGTTCGTGACCACACAGCTCGGCGTCTGGCCCGGCTGGACCCCATTGGTGTCTTTCACGTCGGTCCCAGCGCACTCGGTGAGGTCGAGGAGCGTGGTGAGCTGGCTGAGCGAGAGGTTGTTCAGGCTGGTCCCCCGGGAGACCAGGCTCGGATGCTGGTTGAGCAAGTGGTCGATGCCCTCCTGCAGGTTCTGCACGAAGTTGATGTTGGCCTGGGTCCCACCGCGAGGTGACTTGAGCAGACGTCCGCAGGAGACAGCTGTCGGTGTCACCAGCGCGTCGACGTCGAAGGTCGAGGTGTCTGAGGAGTAGGTACGGCTGACCGGAGCACCAAGAGTGGTGAGGTTCTCGACCACCACCTTGACCTGCCAGCTCCCGGTGGTCGCAGCCACCGCCGCGGGAACCGGCACAGGGATATGGCCGGCCCGGCGTCGGTTGTTACCGCCGTCGAGCACGAGAGCCCCAGTGACCTCCTGGGTCACGGCAGTGGGTCCCTCGCCTTGGCGGAAGACCACGACGTAGCGCTGGTGGGAGCCCAGCGTCGGCCACTGACTGCCGCTCACCTGGACCGTCGGCGTGGTGCCCAGGAGCTGTTGGGGGATCCGGCCCGGAGCGATCCCATTGAGCCGGGGATCGTCGGCGTAGCTCATCGCAGAGGGCCAGGTGGTGGTGGCCGAGACGGTGCCGCCGCCCTGGTGGGTGGTGGAGATGTAGCCGAACGGCACTCCTGCCCCCCCCAGGACGTTGGCGCCGACGTCGAGCAAGCAGTCCAGCGAGAGAGCCATCGGCGCCAGCATTCCCGGTGAGGTCACCCTCGCGGTGGCAGACTTCCGCTGGGTCGTGCCGTCGGCGCCCGCCACCTGACCGAACCCGAACTCCACGCGGGCCCACGGCGTCACGACCTTCACCTGGTTTCGGGCGGGGAAAGTGACCATCCCGTCGTCGAGCAGCCGGTCGGCGTAGGCGTCCAAGGTCACGGACGAGGCGTCCGCGGGACACGCCGGGATCGAGGCGTCGAGCTGCCGTTGACCCAACACCGTGTGGCAAGCGAAGTAGTAGGCGACACCCTTGGCCAGCTCCAGCTGGTCAGCAGCGCTGTCGGCGGGCAGGAAGGCGGCGGCGTACGTCGCCGCTCGGTCGGCCTGCACCTGCAGCTGTCCTCGACGTGCCCAGGTGTTGCCGATGTCGACGGCAAGGCCGGCGACCACCAGCAGGACGACACTGACCAGCGCCGTCAGCACCGCGATGGCGCCGTGCTCGTTCTTCCGCTCTCGGCGCGGGAGGGACCGGGCGCTCATGTGCACACCGCGTCGGTGACGGTCACGTCCTCGAGACGCTGGCTGAAGTCCGTCACGATCGACCCGCCGCCCGGCAGGGGGATGAGGGAGGCCAGGCCCCCGACGAGTGGAGTCTCGATGTGGATGTCGACCACGACACCCACGTCGGGCAGCACCTCGACCACGCTCACGGTCACGTCGCTGACTTCGATACCGACCAAACTCGCGTCGAGGTCGCCGACGACGTCCACGACAGTGCTCGCCACACGGTCTTTCAGCCCTTGGCACGTGAACTCGCCGGCAACACCCCCCACCGGGACGCCCGGCGCCAGGGTGTCCACCCGCTGGGCGCGGAAGAAGTAGTCGCCCCAGGTGACCACTCCGAGGAGCAACGGGACCAGGAGAGCAGCGATGACGAGGGCGGCCTCGACGGCGACTGCACCCTCCTCCGAAGCGCGTCGTGAGCGCGACACGGTCAGGTCCTGCACGGTCCGGCACCTCCCGCAGCCCGAAGACCCCGCGTCGCCTATCGGCCTCTGTGCTGGGCGGCTGAGGATTTCGATCCAGCCCGTTCTGAGGTCCCCGGTCCAGTCATCCATGCTGAGATCTGTCCCTCGCCCGGTGCCTCGAGGGCCTTCGAGGCAGGAGCGAGGGAAGGCCAGGCGTGATCATCTCGGCCGAGCTGGCGGCGGCACCGCGGTCACCTCGGAACGCTCAGCCGCGCAGCGCCACCGAGTTGCAGGATGGCCGCGGCAGGGGGAAGACGTCCGCGCCCGCCACCGTGAGGCCGAGCGTCGGTCCCAGGATGTCTCCGACAAGCCAATTGACCAGTTGAAGCGCGGGATTCACAACTGCCGTGACCAGCACGGGCAGCAGTCGACCTGTCACCTCTGTGAGGATCGCCGACAGAAGGGGTTCGAGGACCTCGCGCGCGAGGAACCCGAATCCAGCGAGATCCACCGCACCGTCGGTGATCGCAATCGCGGGGTAGCCCGCGACGGAAACGCTGCCGTTGACCCGCAGGGCGAGGCTACTGGGCACCAGCCCGCTCACGAGGTCGCCGGAACCGAAGCGCAACGCGTCCCCGTACGACTGCGGTGGGGTGCGGAACTGCTGAACCGGAGTCCAGGGCGGCTGCATCGTCTGGACCGGCCCGGCGAGCGACACCGAGAGGTCCAGACTGGCCGCGGGCGCTCCGGGGAGAATGCTCAGGACGTCAGTCCGAACCCGAACTGGGGCCAAGCCCACGGTGGCGGCTGCCAACGACGACGCCACCGACACGTCGATACCCTCTGCTTCGGCCGGACCCGCCGCTGTGCCGCACTTGATGTCCACCAGGGTGGCAATGGACTCCGCAGCGCTCACGCCGACGTCGACGCGCACCGGGTCGATGCGAAGGTTGGCCAGGGGGTTGGAGCCCAGCAGGCCGCCCACGGCCCCCGCGTTCACACTCGTGGCGACCCCTAGGTTCACGTCCACACCGGCGGTCCTGACCCTGAGGCCCCGCGGGCCGCACCCCCGACGGGGCCGCGGCAGGACCCCCACGGTGCCGGTGACATCGACCGCCGGCGACAGGGCACCCAGGCCACCCGGCAGTGCTCCGGTGCTCACCGCCAGATCGGGCACATCGATGGCGTACTGCCCGTTGGCGACCTCCACCGCGGCCACCACGAGGTCCAGGACGTTGACGGAGGTGGTCAGCGCCGTCTGTCCACCTTGGGTGATCCCCAACAACGTTCCCAGCGTCAGATCGTCGAGAAGTCCGAGGTCGACCGCCACGCCGATCTTCGCGACCAGCGCGCGAAGGTCGGCGAGTACGGACGCCGAGACCTCGTCGTCCGAGGTCGACAGAGCGGTGACAGCGGCATCGAGGATCGTCGCGACGCTCAACTCGGTCGCGAGGACCTGGTCGGCGTCGGCGACCGTCAGGGTGTCGACATTCACCAGCGGCAGGCCGTCGATCAGTTCGAGCAGCGTGATCTCGCTGGCAGCCAGACCCTGGTAGCCGGCAGCGCTGAGGTTGACCGACGACCCCAGGAGTCGTCCGAGCAACGCATTGAGCAGGACGGACTGGCCTGTGTCCAGGCCAGCAGCGTACGAGCCGACTGCCAGGCAAGCCACCGGCTGGGCGTCAGCGATCGCGGTTCGCCGGGCGCTGCCGGACTCGACCCCGATGACCCGCGCGAACCCGAAGTCGATCGAACCGACGGCCTCGATCAGCACAGCGTCAGGCACCGCACCGGGAGGAACCGGCTTGAGCGCGCCGCCGACCCGCTCGGGCACGATCGCACCGTTTCCGTCCGAGGTCAGGAAGACCAGCGTCGGAGTGACGCGCACGATCTCCCCTAACGAGCTTCCGTTGCGCGCCACGGACGCGGAGACCGCCGCACTGAGCGACGGCAGGCCGTCCGTCGGCAGCGGGGCCAGGACCCGACTGGCCGGTCGACCGTCGAGGACCCGGGCCGCATCCAACGCGACCACATCGGCCAGGGCCTGCATGTCGGCCCGGACCACGCGCTGGCGACCGAGGTCCACCGCGAACGCCGCGCTCACCAGCAGCACTAGGGCCAAGGCCGCAGCCATCACCGCAACGGCACCGGCCTCGTCTCGGGTCGCGGCACGGCGGCGCACTGCCCGCGTCAGCGCCTGGAACACGGCCGTCACGGGGCATCCACCTGGTTCACCTGGACCGTCGAGGTGTACGTCAAGGTCTCAGGGAGGGCAAACCCGAACACGAACTTGGGCTTGCTCGGGTCGGCGGCGTAGTCCCAGCGCACGCTCACCTCCAGACAACGACAGCCCGGCGGACTCGCGGTCGAGCACGTCAAGAAGTCGGCGTCGTCCGCGCACGTCGCGTCGAGTGTCGAGCCCACCGCCGCGAAGGCGATCGCCTGGCGATTCGACGTTGCCGGCGCCACGGCGGCGGCACGCGCCCCCTCGGCTGCCGCTTGACTCAAGGACTGGCGAAAGCTGAGTAGGTAGCCGTAGCTGATGATGCCGAAGACAAGGGTGAGCAGCAGCGGCACGACGAGTGCGAACTCGACTGCCGCGGCACCGCGCTCCCTCCGCGCCGGGCGCCAGGTCACCATGCTCTACCTCGACTTCGAAACCCGAGACGGTCTCTCCCGCCCCTCACAGTACGGAAGGGGGACGTCGGAAGTGGGGGTTCGTGACGCAATATGGCCCAGGTGGACTAGACGGTCGACCCGTTCGCACCCTCAGCCGGTCGTCGGCGCGGCCGACGGGAGGCGGATCAGGACTGGGGCGGCTCGAAGTCGGAGGCCTGGAGCTCCTCGACGTTGACGTCCTTGAAGGTCAGCACCTTCACGTTCTTGGCGAAGCGGGCGGGGCGGTACATGTCCCAGACCCACGCGTCGCTCATCGAGACCTCGAAGAAGACGTCGCCCTGCTCGGTGCGCGCCTTCACGTCGACCTGGTTGCACAGGTAGAAGCGGCGGTCGGTCTCCACGACGTACTTGAAGATCCCGACGACGTCGCGGTACTCCCGGTAGAGCGTCAGCTCCATCTCGGTCTCGTACTTCTCGAGGTCCTCGGCGCTCACGACCCGAACCCTAGCCGCCGAGGTCGACTCAGGACTCCAATCCCGCGGCACGTCGCACGTTGACGAACCGCATCCGGTGCACGGGCGACGGCCCGTGCTCGGCCAGGGCGGCGGTGTGGGTCTCGGTGATGTAGCCCTTGTGCGTCTTGAAGTCGTACGCCGGCCACTGACCGTCCAGGTCGTCCATCAGGCGGTCGCGGGTGACCTTGGCGATGACCGACGCGGCCGAGATGCACGCGGCCACGCGGTCGCCCTTCCACACGGCCAGGCCCGGGACGCCGAGCCCGTCCACGGGGAACCCGTCGGTGAGGACGTACTCCGGGGCCACCGGCAGCAGCGCCACCGCCCGGCGCAGCGCCTCCACGTTGGCGACGTGCATGCCGAGCCGGTCGCACTCCTCGTGCGAGACGACCACCACCGACCAGGCGAGCGCCCGCTTGACGACCTGGTCGTAGCAGCGCTCCCGGGCGGCCGCGGCGAGCAGCTTGGAGTCGGCCAGACCGGGGACGATGCCGGAGCGACCGGGCGGCAGGATGCACGCGCCCGCGACCAGGGGTCCCGCGCAGGCACCGCGACCGGCCTCGTCGACGCCGGCCACGTGCGTCACGCCGTGGCGCCGCAGGGCGCGCTCGTAGCCGTAGGGACCGGCGTCTCGCCGGACCGTGGCTCCGCGGGGCAGGACGGACACGAGCTGTCCCGGACCCGCTAGGACGCCTCAGGGGCGTCGTCGGAGCGGTCAGGCACGTCGTCGAAGGCGTCGGTGCCGCCCACGCCGCCGAAGGAGGAGAACGGCCACACCCGCAGCCACAGCCGCCCGGTGATGAGGTCCATGGGCACGAACTCGTCGCCCGGCACGCACTCGGTCTCACCGTCCAGGCACATGTGGACGGTCGAGTCGGCAGAGTTGCCTCGGTTGTCGCCCATCACGAAGACGGTGCCCTCCGGGACCGGACCGGCGCTCCAGTCGCAGTTGCCCGTCATCGGGCCGCGACAGCCGCGGACGGCCTTGTCCTCCAGGACGTAGGCGTCCTCGTCGAGGGCGACGCCGTTGACGGTGAGACGCCCCTCGGAGTCGCAGCACTCGATGACGTCACCGGGCACCCCGATGACGCGCTTGACGAGGTGTCCCCCGGTCGGCAGCAGCCCGATCCGCCCCATCAGGGAGCTGACCGGGTTGCCCGGCTCGCTCACCTCGCCGGCGATCAGCCAGCCGCCCGGGTCCTCGAAGACGATGATGTCGCCGCGCTCCGGCTCCCCACCGAACCAGCCGGACCACTTCTCGACCAGGATGCGGTCGTCCTCCTGCAGCCCGGGCTCCATCGAGACCGACGGGATGTAGAAGGCCTGCACCAGCACGGTCTTGATGAGCAGGGCCAGCACGACCGCTGAGGCGAGCAGCACCAGGGTCTCGGCCCACAGGGGAAGACCCCGGGAACGCGACGAGCCCACGGACCTCGCGGTCGTGGGCTCGTCGTCGGTGGTCACGCGGGAAGTCTAAGGACCGGGGCTCGTGGCCCTGGCAGCGACCCTCCCGTGATCGCGTGGTGCTGCTCAGGCCTCGCGGCGCTCCTTGATCTTGGCAGCCTTGCCGCGCAGGTTGCGCAGGTAGTAGAGCTTGGCGCGACGCACGTCACCGCGGGTGACGACCTCGATCTTCTCGAAGATCGGGGAGTGCAGCGGGAAGGTGCGCTCCACGCCGACGCCGAAGGAGACCTTGCGGACGGTGAAGGTGCGGCCGATGCCCGCGCCCTGGACGCGGATGACGACGCCCTGGAAGACCTGGACGCGCGAGCGGTTGCCCTCGACGACCTTGACGTGGACCTTGATGCTGTCGCCGGCGCGGAAGTCGGGGACGTCGTCGCGCTTGATGGCGGTGCCGAGATCGGCGATCACGTTGCTCATGGTTCTCCTCGCGAGTGCCACAGGTCAGCCGCGGTACGGAAGGTGTGTGTTCAGGTGTGGACCAGGTCGTCGTGGCCGGCGGCGCGGGGCTCCCCCTGTGGCAGGGGCCCGGCGCAGGTCCTCCGTGCGATCCTCGGAGCGACCCTTCGGCCGACTCTGGCCAGCCACCGAGTGTGCCACAGCGCCGTCAGCGGGCAGAAATCCGCTTGACCAGCACCGCGGGGCCGGCCGGGCCGTCGAGCACCTCGACGACGCGGTAGCCGGCCCGCTTGTACCGACGCAGGTTCGCCTCGCCCCCGGCCCCCGTCACCAGCCGGTACGCCGTCGCCGACCCGGGCGCGGCGCGCTCGGCGTGCTCGAGCAGGACCCGGCCGAGGCCGCGACCGCGCAGGTCCGGGGCGACCATCAGCCGTCCGATCTCCCACACCTCGCCCCGCTCGGTGACCTCGGTCCGCGCCCGCACCGACCCGACCAGGCGCCCGGCGACCCGCACCACCCAGGTGCGCCACTCCCCCAGCCCGGCCACGACGTCGTCGAGCTCCTCGTGGAGCGCGGGGATGCGCAGCTCGTCGTTCACGACGGCCTCGGTGACCCAGCAGGCGCGCTGCAGCGTCCACAGCTCACCGGCGTCGGCAGGGACGGCGGGCTCGATCGTCCAGTCCGCCCCGACCGCGGTCGGGGGCAGCAGGTCCGGGCGACGCTCCGCGGTCCGGGACAGCGCCTGCTCGTGGCGCCATGCCGAGATGGCGCCGTGGTTGCCCGACATGAGCACCGGCGGGACCTCGTGCCCGCGCCAGGACGCGGGCTTGGTGTAGACGGGGTGCTCGAGGAGCCCGGACTCGTGGGACTCCTCGACCAGCGAGGCGGCGTTGCCCATGAAGCCGGGCAGCAGCCGCACGACCGCCTCGGTCATCGCCAGCGCCGCGACCTCCCCGCCGTTGAGGACGTAGTCGCCCAGCGAGAGCTCGACGAGCTCGGCGCGGGTCGCCACGTGGTCGAGCACCCGCTGGTCGATGCCCTCGTAGCGCCCGCACAGGAAGACCAGGCGCTCCCTGGTCGCGAGCTCGCGCGCCAGCGGCTGGGTGAACCGTCGCCCGGCGGGGGTCGGCACCACGACGGTCGCGCCGTCGACCGCGAGCTCGTCGAGCGCCTCGCCGAACGGCTCGGGCTTGAGGACCATGCCGGCGCCACCGCCGTACGGCGTGTCGTCGACGGTCCGGTGCCGGTCGTGGGTCCACGAGCGCAGGTCGTGGACGTGCAGCTCGAGGAGGCCCTTCTCGACCGCCTTGCCGGGCAACGAGAGCCGCAGCGCGTCGAGGTAGTCGGGGAAGATCGTGAGGTAGTCCAGGCGCACGGCGCGCTCAGTCCTCGTCGGGCAGCGGCGCCACGAGACCGGGCCGGTCGGCGACCACGACCCGGCCCCCGTCGAGGTCGACCTCGGGCACGAGGGCCGCGACGAAGGGCACCAGCGTGGCGCGGCCGTCGGTGGCCCGGACCGCGAGCAGGTCCTGCGCACCGCCGTGGACCAGCCCGGTGACCTCGCCGATCACCACGCCCTCGAGGTCGTGGACCGCGAGCCCGACCAGCTGGTGGTCGTAGAACTCGTCGGGGTCCTCGGGGGTGTCCTCCGCGCCGAGGGTCACGTGCAGCACCGTGCCACGGAGGGTCTCGGCGACGTTGCGGTCGGCCGCCTCCTCGAAGGCGACCAGCAGCACGCCCTGGTGCCAGCGCGTCCGGGCCACCGTCAGGTGGCCGGGGACGCCCGCCGACCCACGGGGTGCCTCGGTGCGCAGCCGCGCTCCGTCGGCGAACCGCTTCTCCGGCTCGTCGGAGCGCACGTCGACGGTCACCTCGCCGCGGATGCCGTGCGGCTTGCCGATCCGGCCGACGACGACCTCGATGCCCTCCACGCGGGACTCCTCTTCTCGTGCGGTGCTCTGAAATGTGCACCGACCCGCCAGAGATCCTCTGGCGGGTCGGTGCGCGGAACTACAGGCTGCCGGTCAGCGCCGACGGTCGACGTCGACGAAGTCGACGCGCGCACCGCCCTTGCCGGCCAGCGCGCTCACCACGGTGCGGAACGCGCTCGCGGTGCGGCCACCGCGGCCGATCACCTTGCCGAGGTCGTCGGGGTGGACCCGGACCTCGAGGACCGAGCCGCGTCGCAGCTGCTTGTCGCGGACGCTGACCTCGTCGGGGTTGTCGACGATGCCGCGCACCAGGTGCTCGAGCGCCTCGGCGAGCATGGCGCTCAGGCCTCGGCCTTGTCGTCGCCGGCCTCGGCGGCGGGCGCCTCGGCGGTCTCCTCGGCCTTGGGCTCCTCAGCCGGGGTCTCCTCGGCCTTGGGCTCCTCGGTCTTCTCGGCCTTCTTGCTGGCCTTCTTGGTGGTGGCCGCGGCGGCGTCGCCGTCAGCCTCCTTGAGGGCCTCGTTGAAGATCTCGAGCTTGTCGCGCTTGGCGGGCTTGACCTTCAGGGTGCCCTCCTCGCCCGGGAGGCCCTTGAACTTCTGCCAGTCGCCGGTGATCTTGAGGATGGCGGCCACGGCGTCCGAGGGCTGCGCGCCCACGCCGAGCCAGTACTGCGCCCGCTCGGAGACGACGTCGATGTACGACGGGTCCTCCTTGGGGTGGTACTTGCCGATCTCCTCGATTACCTTGCCGTCGCGCTTCTTGCGGGAGTCGACGACGACGATGCGGTACTGCGGCACCCGGATCTTGCCCAGGCGCTTCAAACGGATCTTGACGGCCACGGTTGTGGTGTCTCCTCGATGGTGGAAGGTGGTGAGGCGCACGGGAACCAGGTGGGGACCGGGCACGCGTGCCTCGCGGGCTCTGCCACGGGCGGGAGTGAGAGGGTTCCCACCGGGCAGGACTCAGCCCGAAATGATGCCACGGCCCCCTCAGGACCAGAAATCGGCTCAGAAATCGGCTCCGTCGTCGGATCCGCCGTCGGTCAGGCCGCGTGGCTACCGGGCTGCGACGACGCTCCCCCGCAGCACCACGCGCTCGGGCTCGGCGAGCACCGACAGGTCGGCGCGCGGGTCGCGGTCCAGCACGACGAAGTCGGCCTCCGCCCCCTCCTCGAGGCCGGAGAAGCCCAGCCACTCCCGCGCACGCCAGGACGCCGCGGCCACCACGTCGGGGGCGGGCATGCCCATCTCGTGCATCGCCCGGACCTCCTCCCACAGGTAGCCGTGACGCCCGGTCCCGCCCCCGTCGGAGCCGACGTAGAGGGCCACACCCGCCTCGTGGGCCGCCATCAACGCCTCACGACGCCGGGCATGCAGGGTCTCCATGGTGTCGGCGTACGCCGGGAACTTCTCGCGCCCCTGGTCGGCGAAGACCGGGAACTTGTCGGTCTGCAGCACCGTCGGCACCAGCGCGACGCCCTGCGTCGCCATCTGCTCGACCTGGTCGATCGAGAGCCCGGTGCCGTGCTCCAGGCAGTCGATGCCCGCGTCGAGCAGGCCCTGCAGCACGTCGCGACCGAAGCAGTGCGCGGTCACCTTGGCGCCCTCGGCGTGCGCGGCCTCGATGGCCGCGGCGAACGCCTCGGTCGGGAACGACGGCGCCAGGTCACCAGCGTCGCGGGAGATCCAGTCCCCCACGAGCTTGACCCAGCCGTCACCGCGCCGCGCCTCCTGGACGACGTACGCCGGCAGGTCGGCCGGCTCGACCTCGTGCGCGTAGTTGCGGATATAGCGCTTCGTGCGCGCGATGTGCCGCCCGGCGCGGATCAGGCGCGGCAGGTCCTCGCGCTCCTGGACCCAGCGGGTGTCGGCGGGCGAGCCGCAGTCGCGCAGCAGCAGGGCCCCGGTGTCGCGATCGGCCAACGCCTGCGCGAGCGTGTCCTCCTCACTCACCGCCCCACCGTCCTCGAGGCCGAGGTGGTTGTGGGCGTCGACGAGGCCGGGGACGATCCAGCCTCGGCCGGCCGTCTCGGCCCCGGGCTGCGGCTCGAAGGTGATCCGTCCGTCGACGACGTACAGGTCGCGGACCTCCTCGCCCTGCTCGCCCAGCACCGGACCGGAGAACTTCAGCGCAGTCATGGCCCGCACCGTACGCGGTTCAGCCAGCTCAGAGGCGGTCCAGCAGCCACGACGGGCCGACGACCCGGGCCCCGGCACCGGTGACGTTGGCGGCCAGCGCCCGGTCGGCGGTGACCACCGTGACCGATCGCCCCTTCTCCGCAGCCCGACGCGCCTCGGCAAGGATGGTCGCGTCGCCGTCCTTGGGCGCGTGCACGGTCCGCACGTGGGCGTCCCGCCCGGCCTTCACCCCGCCCTTGGCGGCACCCTCGAGGACGAGCACGAGCTCGTCGCCGGGCACGTCGGCGGTCAGGAGCTGCTCGTGCAGCCGGCGCGCCGCCCCGGCGCGGTCCTTCCACCAGCCATCGGGTCGCGCGCCGACCACGTTGGCGGCGTCGACGACCAGGACCGACCTCACTTCAGGAACTTCGAGAAGTCCTTCGGGAGGTTCAGCTCGGCGGCGGCCTTCTCGTAGTCGACCTCGTCGCCGCCCGGCATCCCGAAGGGGTTGCCACCGGCGGAGGCGGCCTTCTCCTTCGCCGCCTTCTCGGCCTGGGCCGCCTTGGCGGGGTTGCCGGAGACGCGCTTGCCGCCCTTGCCCTTCTTCTGCTGCTGCTTGGGCTTGCGGCCCTTGCCGCCGCCCATCCCGGGCATCCCGGGCATCCCGGGCATCCCCGGCATGCCGGGCATCCCGCCGCCCTTGGCGAGCTGGGTCATCATCTTGCGGGCCTCGAAGAAGCGGTCGACGAGCTGGTTGACGTCGGTCACGGTGCGCCCGCATCCCTTGGCGATGCGCTGGCGGCGGGACCCGTCGATGATCTTGGGGTTGATGCGCTCGGCCGGCGTCATCGAGTAGATGATCGCCTGGATGCGGTCGATCTCGCGGTCGTCGAAGTTCTCGAGCTGGTCGCGGAACTGCCCCATCCCGGGCAGCATCCCCATGATCTTCGACATCGAGCCGAGCTTGCGGACCTGCTGCATCTGCTCGAGGAAGTCGACCAGGGTGAACTCACCGCCGCGACCGGAGAGCTTCTCGGCGGCCTTCATCGCCTGCTCGGCGTCGAAGGTCTTCTCCGCCTGCTCGATCAGGGTGAGCACGTCACCCATGTCGAGGATGCGCGAGGCCATCCGGTCGGGGTGGAAGAGGTCGAAGTCGGTGAGCTTCTCGCCGTTGGAGGCGAACATGACCGGCTTGCCGGTGATGGAGGCGATCGACAGCGCGGCACCACCGCGGGCGTCGCCGTCGAGCTTGGTGAGCACGACGGCGTCGTACCCGACACCCTCGAGGAAGGCCTGGGCCGTGGTCACGGCGTCCTGGCCGATCATGGCGTCGACGACGAAGAGCACCTCGTCGGGCTGCACCGCGTCGCGGATGTCGGCGGCCTGCTGCATCAGCTCGGCGTCGACGCCGAGTCGACCGGCGGTGTCGACGATGACCACGTCGTGGAGCTTGCGCTTGGCCTCCTCGATCGACGCCTGGGCGACCCCGACCGGGTCACCGGTCCCGTTGCCGGGCTCGGGGGCGAAGACCGGGACGCCGACGCGCTCACCGTTGACCTGCAGCTGGTTGACCGCGTTGGGGCGCTGGAGGTCGCAGGCGACCAGCATCGGGGTCTTGCCCTGCTCCTTGAGCCACAGCGCGAGCTTGGCCGCGAGCGTGGTCTTGCCGGCGCCCTGGAGGCCGGCGAGCATGATGACGGTGGGGCCGTTCTTGGCGTAGCGCAGCCGGCGCGTCTCGCCACCGAGGATGTTGACGAGCTCCTCGTTGACGATCTTGACGATCTGCTGCGCCGGGTTCAGCGCACCGCTGACCTCCTCGCCGCGCGCACGCTCCTTGACCGCGCCGACGAACTCCTTGACCACCGGGAGGGCGACGTCGGCCTCGAGCAGCGCGATACGGATCTCGCGCGCGGTGGCATCGATGTCGGCCTCGGAGAGACGGCCCTTCCCCCGGAGGTTCTTGAAGGTGTCGGCGAGGCGATCGGAGAGGGTGGCGAACACCCGCCCAGCCTAACGACCCGGCGCGCGCCCCTGGTCGACACCCTGACCCGACAGCGCCGCCCTGACCGCGTGCGCCGCGTCGGCGGCCCGTGTCTCCGACAGCACACCGGCCCCCGCCTCCTGCAGGTAGAACACGTCCACCGCCTGCGGGCCCAGCGTGTCGACGTGCGCCGAGCGCACCGCCACGTCGAGGTGGGCGAGGGCTGCGCAGACGAGGTAGACCACGCCGGGACGGTCCGCGGCACGGACCTCCAGCACGGTGGCCTGGTCCGAGGCGTCGGCGCGGACCTCCACGATGGGCGCGAGCTCGGTCGCGTCGGCGGGCCGCAGCCGCTGGGCGGGGTCGACCCGGCCCTCGACGATCGCGTCGTACTTGTCCTTGACGAAGCCGGCGTCGAGCTGCGGGTCGGCGACCTCCCAGATCGAGACGCCGTAGCTGTCCTGCGCCCAGATCCGGGCGGCGCGTACGGCGATGCGCTGCAGCGCGAACATCCCGGCGAAGTCCGCGAGCAGCCCCACGCGGTCGGGGGCGATCACCGTCACCCGGGAGCCGTCCTCGGTGTGCTGCACGTGGACGGAGATCTCGCCGTTGCGCACCTCGCGGGGGATCTCGACCTCCTCCATGAGCACCGGCGGCAGGCTGGTGCCGCTGTCGAGGGCTGCCCGGACCCGGCGGGCGAGGTCGCGCACCAGGCCCGAGCGCCAGGCCGACCACGCCTGGGCGGAGGCGGCCTTGGCGTCGGCCTCGGTGAGGGTCGTGAGCAGCGAGAGCGCCTCGGTGGTGCCGATGCGGCTGGCCACGCGGTCCACCGTCGCCGGGTCGTCGGGGTCGCGGGTCGTCGCGGTCTCCGAGAGCAGCAGGTGCCACCGCACCAGCCGCGCGATCAGCTCGACGGCGGAGGGCTCGAAGCCCATCCGAGCGGCGATCTCACGGGCCAGCGGCTCGCCGGCCACGCTGTGCTCGGTCAGGCTCCCCTTGCCGATGTCGTGCAGCAGCGCCGCGACCATGAGCACGTCGGGGCGGCTGACGTGGCGGATCAGGGAGGCCGCCTCCAGGCAGGTCTCCACCACGTGGCGGTCGACGGTGAAGCGGTGGATCGCCGAGGCGTGCGGCAGCAGCCGGATGCGCTCCCACTCCGGGAGCAGCCGGTTGACCGCACCGGTCTCCTCGAGGGTCTCCCACACGTGCAGCAGGCCCTTGCCGGCCAGCATCCGCACCAGCTGCTGGCGGGCCTCGGCGGGCCACGGCTCGGGCATCGGCGGGGTGTCGCGGGCCAGGCGGGCGGCCGTCGGGGGTGCGAGCACGACGTCGAGCTCGCTGGCGGCGGCCGCTGCCCGCAGGAGCAGGACGGGGTCCTCGGACGGGCGGGCCTTGGCGTCGAGCACGATCTCGTTGCGCGACAGCGCCACCCCTGGCGCGACCGGGGTGAGCTGGGGTCGACGGGCGGTGCGTGCGGACACCGGGCGCTTGAGGTAGTCGTCGACCCGGCGCCAGGTCAGGCGGGACAGGTGGGTGATGCGGCGCCCCAGGGTGCGGACGTGGACCTGGGCGCTGCGGGCGTCGGGGAGACCGAGTCCGGTGGCCAGCTCGCTCCACATCTCGGGGTTGATCCGGTCCGTCGAGCGGCCCGCGGCGCCCTGGACGAGGTCGCGCACGTCGAGCAGCGCCTGGCGGCTCTGCTCGAGCTCGATGTGCGGCACGTCCACCAGCCAGGTGGCGGTCAGTGCCTTGAGGACCGTGGCGTCGCGCAACCCGCCCTCGGACTCCTTCAGGTCGGGCACCGAGCGGTGCGCCAGCTCCCCCATCAGCTCGTGGCGTGCCCGCACGAGCTTCTGCAGCGCCGGGAGCCGTTCGCGAGCCTGCTGGCGCCAGTGCGCCAGCATGGTGGTGCGCAGGCGCAGGGTGAGGTTGGGGTCGCCGGCGAGGTGCCGGATGTCGACGAGCCCCAGGGCGACCTTGAGGTCGGCGTCGGCCGCGGCGACCATCTCGTCGAGCCGTCGCACGCTGTGGTCGATCGTCTGTCCCGAGTCCCACAGCGGGTACCAGACCTGGGAGGCGACCTCACCGGGGTCGACGCCCTCGTCGTGCACCAGCACGACGTCGAGGTCGGAGTGGGGCGCGAGCTCGGCACGGCCGTAGCCGCCCACGGCGATCAGCGCGCACCCGACGTCACCGCCGCCGGCGGACTCGTAGGCCTTCGCGCACAGAGCGTCAGCATCGACCGTGCGCTGGGCACGGTCCTCGGCGGTCACAGTGCAGCACTGTCCTTGTCGCCGGTGCGCACGCGCACGACGGTCTCGACCGGGCTGACCCAGACCTTGCCGTCACCGATCCGGCCGGTGGCTGCGCTGCGAGTGATGGCCTCCACGACCGTGTCGGTGTCCTCGTCGGCCACGACGATCTCGACCCGGATCTTGGGCACCAGCGCGATGTCGTACTCCGCACCGCGGTAGACCTCGGTGTGACCCTTCTGGCGCCCGTAGCCGGAGACCTCCGAGACGGTCATGCCGGAGACCCCTGCTGCCTCGAGGGCGGCACGGACGTCCTCCCACTTGTGCGGCTTGATGACCGCGGTCACGAGCTTCATCGCCTGCCTCATCTCTGCTGCTGTGCGGGGGTGGGCCCCCACGATCATGCCGGAACCGGCCGGGTGCCGTCCTCCCGCCCCGCCGGTGGATGCGAACGGCCCGACTCCCCCAGACGGGAGAGCCGGGCCGCTCGTCATCAGGTGCTGCTCAGGCCCCTCGAGAGCCCGTGGGTCAGGGACCCGTGCCTCACAGGGCCGCAGCGTCGCGGTCGCCGGTCCGCACGCGGACCACGCTCTCGACGGTGCTGAGCCAGACCTTGCCGTCACCGATCCGACCGGTCTGCGCGGTCTTGACGATGATGCCGACCACGTCCTCGGCGTCGTCGTCCTCGACCACGATCTCGATCCGGATCTTCGGGACCAGCGCGATGTCGTACTCCGCACCGCGGTAGACCTCGGTGTGACCCTTCTGGCGGCCGTACCCGGAGACCTCCGAGACGGTCATGCCGGTGACGCCGAAGGTCTCGAGGGCCTCGCGGACGTCCTCCCACTTGTGCGGCTTGATGACCGCGGTCACGAGCTTCATTCTCAGGCCTCCGTCTTGGTCGCGAGCAGGCTGGAGCCACCACCGGACAGGCTGGTGTGCAGGTCGTAGGCGCCCTCACCGTGCTGGTCGGAGTCGATGCCCTCGACCTCGGCCTCGTCGGTCACGCGCCACCCGATCGTGTACTTGATGGCCAGCGCGATGATCGCGGTCATGACACCGGACCACACGATGGCGATCAGGGCGGCCATCACCTGGTCGACGAGCGAGTCCACGCCGCCGCCGTAGAACAGGCCGTCCACACCACCCGGCGCGTTGGCCGAGGAGAAGAAGCCGATCAGCACGGTGCCGACGATGCCGCCGACGAGGTGCACGCCGACGACGTCGAGCGAGTCGTCGAAGTTCAGCTTGAACTTCAGGCCCACGGCCCAGGCGCAGAGCGCACCGGAGATCGCACCGATGGCGATGGCGCCCTCGAGGTCGACCGCACCACAGGCCGGGGTGATCGCGACCAGACCGGCCACGATGCCGGACGCGGCACCCAGCGAGGTGGCCTTGCCGTGGAGCAGGCGCTCGACGACCAGCCAGCCGATGATCGCGGCCATCGTGGCGATGGTGGTGTTCAGGAAGGTGACACCGGTCTCCTCGATGAACTGCGCGACGATCTCCTCCTCGGTGGAACCGGAGAAGACGATCGAGCCGACGTTGAAGCCGTACCAGCCGAACCACAGCAGACCGGCACCGATCATGGTGAGCGGCAGGTTGTGCGGCTTCATCGGCTCCTTGCCGAAGCCGATGCGGCGACCGATGATCAGCGCGAGGACCAGGCCGGCGACACCGGCGTTGATGTGGACGACCGTGCCGCCCGCGTAGTCCTGGGCCGGGAAGTTCTCACCGATGAAGCCGCCGCCCCACACCATGTGGGCGATCGGGAAGTAGCTGAAGGTGACCCACAGCGGAAGGAAGACGACCCACGACGAGAGCTTGACGCGGTCGGCCACGGCACCCGAGATCAGGGCCGCGGTGATGACCGCGAAGGTCATCTGGAAGGCGACGGCGACGTAGTCGCCACCCCCGAGGCCGTCGAGGAAGAACAGCTCGAACGGGTCGGCGAAGAACCCGCCGGCCATGCCGGTCGAGAACGACATCGACCAGCCCCACAGCACGTAGACGATGCCGACCACGGCGACCGACACGTAGGACATCATCATCATGTTGAGCACTGACTTCGACCGGCTCATGCCTCCGTAGAAGAGGGCCAGAGCAGGTGCGGTCATCATCAGGACCCAGGCTGTCGCCACCAGCATGAAGGCGGAGTAGCCGTCCACAAAACCTCCAGGGGAATCTGTACGGGGGGAACGGCACCCAGGGCTGCACGACAGCACTGTCGGGAGGGGGTCCGCCCCATTCGTGACTCGACCAAACAGGCCGGAGGTTTCCTCGCTCCGCGCGCGTTGTTTCGGTCACGCAACAGGTGCGCCCGCTGTGTTACATCTGCATGACGGCAGCGGGCGGGAGGTTTGCGCCCACCGCCGCGGTGGAAGCGCGGCTCAGCCGAGCAGCGCGTCCACGAAGGCGCCGGCGTCGAAGGGCGCGAGGTCGTCGGGCCCCTCCCCCAGGCCGACGAGCTTGACGGGCACGCCGAGCTCGCGCTGGACCTGCACGACGATGCCGCCCTTGGCCGACCCGTCGAGCTTGGTGAGCACGATGCCGGTGACCGCGACGGCCTCGGAGAAGACGCGGGCCTGGATCAGGCCGTTCTGGCCGGTGGTCGCGTCGAGGACGAGCAGCACCTCGGTGACCGGCGCCTGCTTCTCGATGACCCGCTTGACCTTGCCCAGCTCGTCCATCAGGCCCTGCTTGTTCTGCAGGCGGCCGGCCGTGTCCACCAGGACGGTGTCCACGCCGCGCTCGGTACCGCTCTGGACGGCTCGGAAGGCGACGCTGGCGGGGTCGGCCCCCTCCTCGCCCCGGACGACGTCGACGCCGACCCGCTCGCCCCAGGTGGCCAGCTGCTCGACCGCCGCAGCGCGGAAGGTGTCAGCAGCACCGAGGACGACGCTGCGGTCCTCGGCGACGAGGATGCGCGCGATCTTGCCCACCGTGGTGGTCTTGCCGGCGCCGTTGACACCCACGACCAGCACGACGCCGGGGGTCCCGTCCTCGCCGCTGACCTGGAGGCGACGGTCGAGGTCGGGGTCGACCAGCGCGACGAGCTCCTCGCGCAGGACCGTGCGGGGATCGCCCTCCCCCTCGACGCGCAGCCGGGTGCGGAGGCGCTCCACCAGCTCCTGGGTGGGCGCCACGCCGATGTCGGCGGTGAGCAGGGTGTCCTCGATGGACTCCCACGTGTCCTCGTCGAGACGGTCCCGCGAGAGCAGGGCGAGCAGGCCGCGGCCCAGCGTGCCCTGGGACCCGGCCAGGCGCTGGCGCAGCCGCACGAGCCGCGAGGCGGTGCCCTCCGGCCGCTCGAGCACCGGCGCCGCCGGCTCCTCGACCCCGGGCTCGACCTCCGGCTCCAGCGTCGCCGGCGGCGCACTCAGCTCGGTCGGGGCCTCGGGGTCGGCCGGTGGCGTGGTGAGGACGTCGCTGTGCGTCTCCGGGAGCGGCGCCGGCTTGCGCCGGCCGGTGACCACGAGCCCGACGACGACCGCCACGAGGGCGACGCCGGCCAGGGCGACGAGCAGGATCAGCAGGGCGACGGAGTCCATGGGCGCCATCCAACCACCGGCCCGGGGACCGTCAGGAACCGGCGGGTCCTCCCGGGCGGCGATCCCCGGCCGAGCACCGGGCAGGCACGGTTCACGTGCGGGTCAGGTGCGGGTCAGGTGCCGGTCAGGTGCGGGGGTCCGGCTCCGGGCGCGGCCGGACGGCGGCGTCGCCGTCGGTCTCGTCGAGGGTGGGCAGACGGTCGGCGGCCCGGGTCATCGCGGACCCGAGCCACTCACCGTTCGTCGGCGTCTCGCCCCGGTGCGGGAAGGCCACGTAGAACAGCACGAGGCCGGCGATCACCACGATCCCGAGCATGGCGATGAGGATGGTCAGCACACCGGCCACCGTGCCACAGGTCCGGTCAGGACGGCTCCTCCCCGCGCACGAGCGGGGCGACTGCGGCGCGGATCACGTCCGGCATCGGGGTCACGGGGCGGGCGGGGTCGGTGTTGTCGACGTACACGTGCACGAAGCGCCCCTCCGCGGCCGCCTCGTCACCGTCCCCCTGGAAGAGGCCGATCCGGTAGATCGCCGAGGAGGTGCCGAGACGGTCGCAGACCATGCCCATCTCGATGGGCTCGGGGAACCCGATCTCGCGGAAGTACTGGCACGAGGTCTCCGCCACCACGCCAATCTGCGGGAGCTTGCGCACGTCGACGCCGGTCGCCTCGTAGAGGTGGGCGTTCACCGCGGTGTCGAAGAGCTCGTAGTACGTCGCGTTGTTGAGGTGGCCGTAGGCGTCGTCGTCACGCCAACGGGTGGTCACGGTGCGCCAGGCGACGTACTCGTCACGGGTGGGGCGGGGACGGGGCATGGGACGGCGCCTCTCGTGCTCGTGGGTGGTCCGGGCTGGTCGGCCCGGTCAGGCCGGCTCGGTGTCGCGCAGGCGCTGGCTGATGACCGCGGAGACCCCGTCGCCGCGCATCGTGACGCCGTAGAGGGCGTCGCCGACCTCCATGGTGCGCTTCTGGTGGGTGATGACGAGCAGCTGGGAGTTCTCGCGCAGCTCCTCGTAGATCTCCAGCAGACGCCCGAGGTTGGTGTCGTCGAGCGCCGCCTCCACCTCGTCGAGGATGTAGAACGGACTGGGACGGGCCTTGAAGAGCGCGACGAGGAACGCCACGGCGACCAGGGACCGCTCGCCGCCGGAGAGCAGCGAGAGCCGCTTGACCTTCTTGCCGGGAGGACGCGCCTCGACCTCGACGCCCGTGGTGAGCATGTCGGAGGGGTCGGTGAGGACCAGGCGCCCCTCACCGCCCGGGAAGAGCCGGGCGAAGGTGGCGTCGAAGGCCTTCTCGACGTCGGCGTAGGCCTCGCGGAAGACCTGCTCGACGCGGTCGTCGACGTCCTTGACGATCTCGAGGAGGTCCTTGCGGGTGCGCCGCAGGTCGTCGAGCTGCTCGGAGAGGAACTGGTGGCGCTCCTCGAGCGCGGAGAACTCCTCGAGCGCCAACGGGTTGACCTTGCCGAGCATCGAGAGGGCACGCTCGGCGGCCTTGAGCCGCTTGACCTGCTCGTCACGGACGAAGGGGACCGCCTCTGGGGCCGCGTCGTCCTCCCCCTCACCCTCGGTGGTGGCGCCGTCCTGATCGCCCTGCACCGGCACCAGCTGGTCGGGTCCGTAGTCGGCGACCAGTGCGTCGGGCTCGAGGCCCAGCTCCTCCAGGGTGCGGTTCTCCAGCTGCTCGATGCGCATCCGCTGCTGGGTGCGGGCGACCTCGTCGCGGTGCACCGAGGAGACGAGCTCCTCGTGCTCCTTGGCCAGGTCCCGCAGCTGGCCGCGCACGGTCCGCAGCTGCTCCTCGCGGCCTCGCCGGGCCTCCTCGACCTCGGCGCGGGCGTCGGCCGCCTGCTGGATCGAGGTCTCCAGGCGATGCAGCACGAAGCCGACCGCCGCGGAGACCGCCTCGGCGGCACGCCCCTCCCGCAGGACCCGCTCCCGGCGGGCCGCGGCCTGGGCGCGCTGCTCGCGCTCCTTCGCGGCGCTGCGGCGCAGCCCGTCGGCGCGACCGTGCAGCGCCCTGGCCCGCTCCTCGGACGTGCGCAGCGCCAGCCGGGCGTCCATCTCGGCCTGCCGGGCGTCGCGGGCACGCTCCGCGAGCTCCTCGCGTACGCCGGTGTCCGGCTCCTCCTCGGGGGTCTCCTCGGCCGCGGCCAACCGCTCCTCGAGCTCCGCGAGCCCGGCGACCGCCTGGACCCGTGCCTCTTCGGCCTTCGCGATGGCCTGCTCGAGCCGCTCGGCCTCGCCCCGCGCGGCCCGGGCCTGGGACCCGTGCTGCCCGAGCTCCTCGGCGACGGCGGCGAGGGTGGCGTCGGACTCGTGCAGGCGCGCCAGCGCCACGTCCACGCGCTTGGTCGCCTCGTGCCGCTCGGCCTCCAGCCGGCTGGTCTCGAAAGCGGCCCGCTCCCCGGTGGCGACCGCCTCGGCGAGAGCCGCCTCGGCCTCCTCGACGGCCGCCTGGATCTCCAGCAGGCTCTGCTGCTGACCGGACCCGCCGGCGGCGTACCGCGCGCCGAGCACGTCGCCGGTCGCAGTGACGGCGGTGAGCGACGGCTCGGCCTCGACCAGGGACCGGGCGGCCGCGAGGTCCGCGACCAGCGCGACACGGTCCAGGAGGGTCGCGAGGCCCGCACGCAGCTCACCGGGGCAGTCGATGACGTCGAGGGCCCAGGTCGCCCCCTCGGGCAGGGCCGGCCGCTCCACCGTGCCGGGCGGGGTCGGGCCGTCGGCCAGCAGCAGGGCGGCCCGACCGAGCTCGTGGCCCTCGAGGTGGCCCAGCGCCGCGAGCGCGGCGGCGACGTCGCGCACGGCGACCGCGTCGGCGGCCGCGCCCAGTGCAGCGGCCACCGCGGCCTCGTGCCCGTGCTGGACGGTGAGCAGGGCGACCAGCGAGCCGAGGATCCCGTCGACCTCGTCGGCGGCGGCGAGCAGTGCCCCGGCACCGTCCTTGCGGGTCAGGCCCAGCTCCAGGGCGTCCTTGCGGGCGGTGAGGCTGTGCCGGTCGCGGTCGGCCTGCTGGGCCCGGTCGCGGACCTCGGCCAGCCGCTCCTCGACCTCGTCGAGGGCGGCGGCGGCCTGCTCGTGCTCGGCGTCGAGACCCTCCTCGCCGGCGTCGAGGCCGGCGACCTTCGTCTCCAGGGTGGTGAAGGCAAGCTGTGCCTTCTCGGCGCGGGCGAGGGCGTCCTCGCGCGCCTGACGCAGCCGCTCGACCTCCTCGTCAGCGCCGGCCGCGCGCGACTTCAGCGCGTTGACCTGTCCGTGCAGCCGGGCCAGGCCCTCGCGCCGGTCGGCGGCGGCGCGCTGCAGGCCGGAGATGCGGCGCTCCTCCTCGGCCGCTGAGTCCTCGGCCGCCTTGCGGGCGGTGACCGCGGCGTCGAGGGCGGCGCGGTGGGCGTCGACCTCGGCGGCGATCTGCTGCTCCTGCTCGGCGACCCGGTCGGCCTCGGCCTCCAGTGCCTCGGGGTCGCGACCGCTGGCCGTCTCGACGACGTTGCTCCCAGCGGCGTTGCGGATGCGCTCGGCGGCCAGCGACTGGGTGCCGCGCAGACGCTCGCGCAGGCCGGAGAGGGAGTACCAGGTGTCCTGGGCCGCCGACAGCGCCGGCAGGTCCTCACGCAGCGCCGCCTCCAGGGCGGCCTCGCTCTCCCGGGCCGCGGCGATGGCAGCCTCGACCTCCTCCCGGCGGGCCAAGAGGACCGACTCGTCGGCCATCTCCTGCTCCAGCGCGAGTCGCGCAGTGACCAGGTCGTCGGCGAGCAGGCGGGCCCGGGCGTCGCGCACGTCGGCCTGGACCGTCGCGGCGCGCCGGGCCACCTCGGCCTGGCGGCCCAGCGGCTTGAGCTGGCGGCGGATCTCGGTGAGCAGGTCGTTCAGACGCGTGAGGTTGCCCTCGCACGCGTCGAGCTTGCGCAGCGCCTTCTCCTTGCGCTTGCGGTGCTTGAGGACGCCCGCGGCCTCCTCGATGAAGCCGCGGCGGTCCTCCGGCGTGGCGTGCAGGATCGTGTCGAGCTGCCCCTGCCCGACGATGACGTGCATCTCGCGCCCGATGCCGGAGTCACTGAGCAGCTCCTGCACGTCCAGCAACCGGCAAGGTTGGGAGTTGATGGCGTACTCCGAGCCGCCGGAGCGGAACATCGTGCGACTGATCGTCACCTCGGCGTACTCGATGGGCAGCGCGCCATCGGTGTTGTCGATGGTGAGCAGGACCTCGGCCCGGCCCAGGGGCGGGCGGCCGGAGGTGCCGGCGAAGATGACGTCGTCCATCTTGCCGCCGCGCAGGCTCTTGGCGCTCGCCTCGCCCATCACCCAGGCCAGGGCGTCGACGACGTTGGACTTGCCCGAGCCGTTGGGCCCGACGATGCAGGTGATGCCCGGCTCGAGCTGCAGCGTCGTGGAGGACGCGAAGGACTTGAACCCCTTGAGGGTCAGGCTCTTCAGGTACAACGCGGGACCTTCCCCGTGGACTGGCTGGTGGGTGGGTGGGCGGCTGCTGGTCGGGCGCCGGACCCTCAGGGGGCGCTCGGCGCGCTCACCCTACTCCCGCCGGGGCCTGGTCCTGGGGCTGCTCGTCGGCGTGGGCGATGTGGGAGAGCTGGCCCCACAGCAGCACCAGGAAGACCGCGGACCCGCCGAAGGCGAACCAGAACGGTGCGGTGACGCCGTACGTCTGCGCCAGCGCACCCCCCAGCAGGCCGCCGAGGACCAGGCCACCGAAGCAGCCGACGAGGTTGACGCTGGACACCCGGCCCTGCAGGCGCGTGGGCACCGCCCGCTGCTGGACGGTGATCGAGGTGGTGCCCCAGATGAAGGCGTGCGCCCCGAAGACGAAGAAGATCGCCAGGGCCACCGCGGGCTCGGTGGTCAGCGCCAGCCCCAGGTGCGTGAGGGTCTCCACGACCAGGCCGATGCGCATCAGGTCGCCGAGGCTCACGCGCCGGGTGATCCAGCCGTACGACGCCGTGCCGATCAGCCCGCCCACGGCTCCCACGGTGGTGATCAGCCCGAACCCGACCGCGTGCAGGCCCAGCCGCTCGGTGGCGTAGAGGACGAGCACCGACCAGGCGGCACCGAAGGTGAGGTTGAAGATCATCAGGGTCAGCACCAGGGTGCGGACCGCGGCGTGGTGGGCGACCCACCGGAAGCCCTCGACCACCTCGTGGAGGACGCGCGTGCCCGCAGCCTCGTCGCGGCCGTGGGCCGGCAGCCGGACCCGCGCGATCGTGGCGACCGCGGCGAGGAGCAGCACACCCTGCGCGACGAAGGGCAGCGTGGTGCCGGCCGCGAACAGCGCGGCCCCCAGGGGCGGACCGGCCAGCTGGTTGACGGTGATGAAGCCGGTCTGTATGCGCGCGTTGCCGACCGCGAGGTCGTCGCGGTGCACCAGCATCGGGAGCAACGTCCCGGAGGCGTTGTCGGCGAAGGTCTCCGCCGTCCCGAGGAGGAACAGCGCCACCAGCACCACGCCGATCGACACGGTGCCCGTGACGATGCTCGCGACCAGCAGCCCGAGGACCGCGACCCGGACCACGTCGACACCGATGACCAGCAACCGCCGGTCGAGCCGGTCGGTGACCACGCCCGCGGGCAGCGCGAAGAGCAGCTTGGGCAGCCACTGCAGGGTCGCCGCCAGCGCGATCAGGAACGGCGAGTCGGTCTGCTGGGCCACCAGCAGCGGGCCCGCCGCGATGGCCAGCCCGTCACCGAGGTTGCCGGTCCACACCGAGGACAGCAGCCACCGGAAGTCGGTGCCCAGCCGGGCCGGAGCAGCGATCTCGCCGACCCGGCCCGCTGCTCGACGTACGACGCCCGGGGTGGTCCTCACGAGGTCGGGAGGCTAGTCCGCGCGACTCCGTGGCGCCTCCGAGTTTCTCGGTGGGTCATGGGCCACGCCTGGCTGCACATCGACCCATCCCGCGTCGAGCCGGCGTATTGATACGCCGGGTCGGCGGGTCTCACGGACATGCTCAGGCGGGGGTCGGACGGCGCCGCAGGCGACCGACGCCGAGCACCATCACCACGGCCGCACCGACCAGTGCCAGTGGCGTGGCGCTGCCACCCAATCGCTGCGGCACCGCGACCGAGGAGGCCAGCCGCATCGACGAGCCGGCACCGTGGCCGGTGACGTCCACGGCGTACACGTCGAGACCACGCAGCAGGTCGATGGCGTAGACGATGCTGGTGCGGCGCTGGGTCTGCTTGCCGTTCTTGTAGACCGGGACCCACATGGCGTCCCAGACCTCCGAGGCACCCCACACCGCGCTGGCGTGGGAGGTGGTCTCGCGCGGGTCGCTGACGTCGAGGATCTGGGTGCCGCCGCCGTAGAAGCCCACGGCCACGAGGCCGCCGGGGCGGTAGTCGAACCAGTGGCTGGAGCAGAACGCACCGACGGGCAGCGGGTAGGTGCCGAGGTCGGAGAGCTCGACCTTGTCCAGCGGCACGATGCTCCCCGGCTTGCCGTTCAGCCGCTTGACCCACCAGGTCTGGAAGAAACCGGCCAGGCTGCAGTCGGTCTGCTCGTAGTCCTCTTCGGTGACGAGCAGGACGTTGCCGCGCTTGAGTGAGGGTTTGCGGTTCGGCTTGAAGCGCTTGGCGTGGGGGCGGAAGGAGTTGTGCAGGATGAAGTCGTTCCACCCCTCGAGGGCAGGGTCCTCACCGGCGCCGGCTGCCCCGGTGGTGCCGAGCAGGCGCGGGCGGCCCGGCTTCCTCGTCGACCACATCGACGCGCCGTCGAAGCCGGTGTGGGTGCCGACGCCCGCGGCGTCGAAGTTCCACTTGTGCCCCGCCGTGGGCGAGGGGAACGCCTGCAGGCCCTCGGTACGTCGATCCCCGTCCAGCTCGACGGGGGCGTCGAGGTCGCGCAGGTCGAAGACGGAGAAGGTGCCACTGCCGGAGTTTCCGGCGGAGCAGGCGTAGCGGCACCGAGCACCGTCGACGCAGGCGACGGCGTGGGTGCTGGTGAGTCCCTCCGCACGGGCCGTGATCGCAGGGTCGGTCGGGTCGGTGACGTCGACGACGATCAGCTCGCCGCCCCCGACGTTGACGTGCTGGGGGTCGGTCGGGGCCGCAGCGACCAGGTCGACACCGATGAGCACGAAGCGGCGTACGCCGTCGCGGGTGCGGCGCCGTGCGTGGCGTCGCGGTCACGCCCCGAGGGGCGCGGCGTTCAGGCGGGCTGCATCTCCTGGCGAGGCTCCAGCGGGGCGATCAGGTCGGCGGCCTGGGCGGCCACGAGCCGGTCGTTCTCGGCGGAGAGCTTCGTCACGAGGGCCTCGAGCTCGCTGACGCGGTTGCGCAGTCGCGCGTTGTCCGCGGCGAGACGGGGATCCCGCAGGTCGCTGTTCAGGTAGCCGATCAGCGCCTTGGCCATGAGGAGGACCTTCCGGAGGAGGTGGGAGGGGACGACCCGTGATCCGGGCCGTCTATCAGAATCGCACTGGACAGGCGTCCGGTCAAACCCGCGCAGCACGCGGCTGGACCGGTGTGCTAGTGCTCAGCCCCGACCCTCTCAACGAGGGGAACGCCGGGTGGCCCGAGGCACCGGCTGGCAGCCCGGGCAGAAGTACGACGATCGGTTCATGAACGCCACGCGCCGTACTGCCCGCCCGCACCGGTCGCAGGGCTCCCCCTCGCGGCCGTAGGCGTGCAACGAGCGGTCGAAGTAGCCCGACTCCCCGTTGACGTTGACGTAGAGCGCGTCGAAGGACGTGCCGCCCTGGGCCAGCGCGTCGAGCATCACGTCGCGCGCGTGGCCGAGCAGCTCGACGACCTGGGCCCGGGTGAGGCGGTCGCCGGGCCGCTCCCCGTGGATGCGCGCCCGCCACAGCGCCTCGTCGGCGTAGATGTTGCCGATGCCCGAGACGAGGTCCTGGTCGAGCAGCTGCCGCTTGATCGCAGAGCCGCGACGACGCACCCGGGCCACCACATCGTCGAGGTCGAAGAGCGGGTCGAGCGGGTCCCGGCCGATGTGGGCGATCTCGGGGGGCAGCACCGCTCCCCCCGTCGAGACCATCAGCCCGCCGAACATCCGCTGGTCCACGAAGTGCAGGTGCCGACCCTCGGCGGCGCCGTCGAGGCGCAGACGCACGCGCAGGTGCTTCTCGGGCTCGGCGTCGGCCGGCTGGACCAGCATCTGGCCGCTCATCCCGAGGTGGCACAGCAGCGCGTCGCCGTCGTCGAGGGGCAGCCAGAGGTACTTGCCGCGGCGGCTGGCGCCGGTGATCGTCCGGCCGGCCAGCGCGAGCGCGAAGCCCTCGGGACCGCGCGGGTCCCGGCGTACGGGGCGTTCGTGGAGGACGTCGACGGCGACGACGCGGGCGCCGACCACGTGGCGCTCGAGGCCGGCGCGGACGACCTCGACCTCGGGGAGCTCGGGCACCGCGGCTCAGTCGCTGCCGGCGGCGCTCGCGGTGTCGCCGGAGGTGGTGCCGAGCTGGCCGACGATCTCGCCGTACGCGGTCTCGGCGGCAGCCTGCTCGGCCTCCTTCTTCGACCGGCCGCTGCCGTTGCCGTAGAGCTGCTCGCCGACGCGGACCTTGGCGGTGAAGGTCTTCATGTGGTCGGGCCCGGAGTCCTCGATGACGTACTCCGGGACGCCGAGACCGTGCTCGGCGGAGAGCTCCTGCAGGGAGGTCTTCCAGTCCAGCCCGGCGCCCATGGCCGAGGCGGCCTCGATGAGGGGGTCGAAGAGCCGGTGGACCACCTCGGCGGAGGTCTGCATGCCTCCGCCGGAGAGGTGCACCGCCCCGATGACCGCCTCGACGGTGTCGGAGAGGATCGAGGCCTTGTTGCGCCCGCCCGTGGCCTCCTCGCCGCGGCCGAGCTTGACGTGCTCACCCAGCCCGATGCTGCGGCCGACCTCGGCGAGAGCGCGCGCGTTGACCACCGCGGCCCGCAGCTTGGCCAGCCGTCCCTCGGAGAGGTCGGGGTGGGTGCGGTAGAGCGTCTCGGTCACGACGACGCCGAGCACCGAGTCACCCAGGAACTCCAGGCGCTCGTTGGTCGGCAGGCCGCCGTTCTCGTAGGCGTAGGACCGATGCGTGAGGGCGCGCTCGAGCAGCTCGGGGTCCAGCTCCGGGTCCCCGAGCGCCGAGCGCAGCCCGCTGTAGTCGTCGATGGTGCCGGTCAGGGCAGCAGGGCCGCTCAGAGGACCTGACGACGGTCGGACCGGGCGCCGTACTGGCCGCACTCGCCGCACGCGCGGTGCGGGAGGTGCTTGGCACCACACGCGGGGTTCGCGCAGGTCACCAGGGTCGGGGCGCTGGTCTTCCAGGCCGAACGACGGTGCCGGGTGTTGCTGCGCGACATCTTCCGCTTCGGGACAGCCACTGTTCTCTCCTTGTACCGGGGCCGGGAGGTCCGGCCCAGCTCTGCTTGTCGGGCTCTGCTGGCCGACCCTGCGCTGGCGGGGCCGACTACTGCTGGTCTGGGTCCTGCTGGTCCTGCTGGAGGCCCGCGAGACCGGCCCACCGGGGGTCGATCGGTGCCTCGTGCGCGTGGTCCGGGTCCTCGGCCAGTCGCGCCCCGCACTCGGGGCACAGACCGGGGCAGTCCGGCTCACACATGGGCTGGAACGGCAGCTCCAGCACCACCGCGTCCCTCAGCTGCGGCTCCAGGTCGACCAGGTCGTCCTGCAGCCTGCTGACCTCGTCGTCCTCGTCGTGGGAGGTCTGGTGCTCGGCGTAGACGTACAGCTCCTGGAACCGCACCTCGACGTCGTCGTCGATGGGCTCCAGGCACCGTGCGCACTCACCCTCGAGCGCGGCTCGCGCCGTGCCCGTCACCAGCACTCCCTCCATGACCGCCTCGAGCCGCAGGTCCATCTCGACCGGCGAGCCCTCGGGGACACGGAGGACGTCGATGCCCAGATCCGCTGGGGCCGGCACCGTCCGTGACACCTCACGCTGGGACCCCGGGCGGCGGCCGAGCTCGCGGGTGTCGAGCACGAGCGGCGCTCTCGGGTCCAGGCTGGTCAGGTGATCACTTCCGGGTCCGGGCACAACAGATCGCGTAGAAGCGTAACCGTCGTGCGGGTGGGCGACAAAACGACGTCGGGGCAGGTCAGCGGTGGAGCTGGCTCCCCCGGGGACCGTGGTGCGGTCAGCCCCGCGCGGCGTTGCGTGCGGCGTTCTCGGCGATCCTCTCAGCCAGACGCTCGTGGACGAAGTCGGGGACCAGGGTCGACACGTCGCCGCCGTAGGTCGCCACCTCCTTGACCAGGCTGCTGGCCAGGAAGGACCACTCGGGGCTCGTGGGGACGAACACGGTCTCGACGTCGGTGAGCGAGGCGTTCATCTGCGCCATCTGCAGCTCGTAGTCGAAGTCGCTGACCGCCCGCAGGCCCTTCACGATGGCCTGGATGTCGTGCTCGACGCAGAAGTCGGTGAGCAGCCCGGTGAAGCCCTCCACCCGGACGTTGGCCCACGGCGCGCAGGCCCGGCGCAGCATGTCCATCCGCTCGTCGGAGGAGAACAGTCGGCTGCTCGACTTGGACTTGTTGACACCGACCGCGACGACGACCTCGTCGAAGAGGGAGGCGGCCCGCCCCACGATGTCGAGGTGTCCGTTGGTGACCGGGTCGAAGGACCCCGGGCAGACGGCTCGGCGCACGCGCTACTCCTCCGGCTGGGCTGACGGGCCGGGCCACTCGGCCGACCACAGGGTCGTCTCACCGTACTTGCGGCGGCGCTGCCCGGTGAACCCGACCGGCCACGCGGGCTCGGGACTGCGCCGGCCGCGCTCCACCACGACCAGGGCGTCCGGTGCCAGCCACCGGTGCTCGACGAGGGCGGCCAGGTCGGCCTCGATTTCGTCGTCGTCCAGGGGGTACGGCGGGTCGGCCAGCACGAGGTCGTAGGGCTGCTCAGGGGCGGCCGAGAGCACCGTGCGGACCGCCCCGGTCACCACCCGGGCGCCGCTCAGGCCCAGGGTCCGGGCGTTCGTGGAGATCACCGCGGCCGTGCGTCGGTCCTTCTCGACCAGCAGCGCGTGGGACGCGCCGCGGCTGCACGCCTCCAAGCCGAGCGCCCCGGAGCCGGCGTACAGGTCGAGGACGCGGAGCCCGGAGAGGGTGCCGCACCAGGACTCCACCGCGGAGAAGAGCGCCTCGCGGACCCGGTCGCTCGTCGGCCTGGTGGCGTCCCCCTTCGGCGTCTCGAGGCGTCGTCCTCCCGCACTGCCGCCGATGATCCGCGTCATGGTCCACACCCTAGGGGCGCAGCCGCCGGGTCCCGATCAGGAGCGGGTGGCGAACTCCGCGCGCACCGACTCCTCGAGGTCGAGCACGAGGTCACGGACCAACGGCAGCGAGTCGAGGTCGGGGTCCTCGTCCAGGATCCGTGAGGAGACCTCGCGGGCGTGCAGGATCGTCTTCTCGTCGCGCAGGACCCGCAGGTCGCGCAGGCTGGAGGTGAAGCCGGACTGGGAGGCGCCGAGCACGTCGCCCTCGCGCCGCTGCTCGAGGTCGACGCGACTGAGCTCGAAGCCGTCGGTGGTCGAGGCGACCGCGTCGAGCCGCTCCCGAGCGGGACTGCCGACCTCGGCGTGGCTCACGAGCAGGCAGAGGCCGGGCAGGCCGCCTCGGCCGACCCGGCCGCGGAGCTGGTGGAGCTGGGAGACACCGAACCGGTCGGCGTCGAGCAGCACCATGGTCGTGGCGTTGGCGACGTCGACGCCGACCTCGATGACGGTGGTGGAGACCAGCACGTCGAGCTCACCGGCGGCGAAGGCGCGCATGGTGCGATCCTTCTCCTCCGCCGGCAGCCCCCCGTGCAGGAGCCCGACGCGCAGCCCGGCGAGCGGGCCCTCGGCCAGCTCGGCGGCGACCTCCTCGACAGCGGCCAGCGGACGCTGCGGCCGCGTCTCCCCCTCGACGGCGGGGGCGTCGCCCTCCCCCTGCTCGGTGACGTCGCCGGAGATGCGCGGGCAGACGACGTAGACCTGATGGCCCTTCTCCACCTCCTCGCGGGCGCGCTGCCAGACCCGCTCGATCCAGTGCGGGGCGTCCGCGAGCGGGACCACGGTCGTCTGGATGGGTGCGCGGCCGGCCGGGAGCTCGGAGAGCGTGGAGGTCTCCAGGTCGCCGAAGACGGTCATCGCGACCGTGCGCGGGATCGGCGTCGCGGTCATCACCAGGACGTGCGGCGGGGTGCCCGCCTTGTCCGTCAGCGCCGCCCGCTGCTCGACGCCGAAGCGGTGCTGCTCGTCGACCACGACCAGGCCGAGGTCGGCGAACTGGACGACGTCCTCGAGCAGGGCGTGGGTGCCGACGACCAGGCCCGCCTCGCCGGAGGCGAGCCGCAGCAGCGGCTCGGTGCGCTGCGCCCTGGTCATCGACCCGGTCAGCAGCTCCAGGGTGGTCGCCTCCGGGTGCCCGCCGAGCATCCCACCGCCCGCGAGGTCGCCGAGCATGGCGCTGAGCGAGCGGTGGTGCTGCTGGGCAAGGACCTCGGTGGGCGCCAGGAGCGCGGCCTGGCCACCGGAGTCGACCACGCGCAGCATCGCGCGCAGCGCCACGAGCGTCTTGCCCGAGCCGACCTCGCCCTGGAGCAGCCGGTTCATCGGGTGCGGGCGGGCCAGGTCGGCCTCGATCTCCGCGCCCACCTGCTGCTGACCGCCGGTCAGCTCGAAGGGCAGCCGCTCGTCGAAGGCCGCCAGCAGTCCCCCGCCCCCGGTGCGCGGTCGGGCGCCCTGCGCGTGCAGCGCCCGGCGACGGCGCGCGAGCACCAGCTGGGTGGTCAGCGCCTCCTCGAAGCGGAACCGCTGCAGGGCCCGGGTGACCTGGCCGCGGTCCTCGGGGTGGTGCACCCACTCGAGCGCCTGCCGCACGTCGAGCAGTCCCTCGCGCTCGCGCAGCCCGCCGGGGAGCAGCTCGGGGAGGTCGTCGACGACGGAGAGGGCGAAGGAGATCGCGCGCTGGAGGTCCCAGGACTCGACGTTCGCGGTGAGGGGGTAGATCGGGTAGAGGTCGCCGAGGGTCTCCAGGGCGAGCTGGGCGGCGTCCTCGCCGGGGGTGCCCATGAGCACCATCTGCGGGTTGGTGAGCTGCCAGGTGTCGCGGAACCGCCCGACCTTGCCCTGGAAGATCCCGCGTCGACCCGCGGTGAGGCGTCGCTCGTGCCAGGACGCGATGTGCTCGGACTTGGCGAAGAAGGTCATCGACAGCGGCGGACCGTCGGTCTCGAGGACCGCCTCGACGCGGAACGCGCGACGGTTGGTGCGCCGGTCGGTGTAGGTGCGGCGCCGGCTCTCGCCGACGCGGCCCACCACGACCAGCATCTCCCCCTCGTGCAGGGCGTCGACCTCGGAGAGCTCGCCGGTCTTGACGTACTTGCGGGGGAAGTGGCGCAACAGGTCGCCCACCGTGCGCAGACCGAGGCCCTCGACGACGGCGTCGACGGTCTTCTTCTTGGCATCGCCCAGCACGGTCTGCACCGGCGAGTCCACGGTGATCACGACTGGTCTCCTTGTCCGGGGCTGGGCTGCTGGGTGGGCTACTGGGTGGGCTGCTGGGTGGGCGACTGGCTGGGGCTGCTACTCGACGGCGAGGAGCAGCGGGTAGCGCTCCTGTCCCCCGTCGTAGACCATCACGTCGACGTGCGGACGGTGCTCCTCGACCCAGGCGGCCAGGCGGTGCGCGAGCGCGCCGTCGGGGTCCTCCGCGCCGGAGACGACGGTGACCAGCTCCCCGCCACCGCCGAGCAGCCTGTCGGCCACCTGGGCGGCGACCTCGTCGAGGTCGCTGCCCACCACCGCGAAGTCGCCCTCGACGACGCCGAGCACGTCACCGGGCTCGCAGGGCCCGGCCATCGTCATGGCGGTGCGGGCGGCGATGGTCACGGCGCCGTGGCGGGCGTGCCGGGCGGTGGCGGTCATCTCCACCACGTCGGCGTCGAAGGCCCGGCCCGGCTCGTGCACGGCCAGGGCGGCCAGGCCCTGCACCTGCGCCGAGGTGGGCACGACCACGACCCGCACGCCGAGGTCCTGCTGGGCGGTGTGCGCGGCGACCTGCGCCACGCGCACCGAGTCGGGGTCGTTGGGCAGGACCACGACCTCCTGGGCGCCGCAGCCGGTGATGGCCTCCAACAGCTCGCCGGTGGAGGGGCGGCGACCCGGACCGCCCTCGACCACCACGGCACCCGCCTCGGTGAAGAGCGCGGCCAGGCCGGGGCCGGCGGCGACGGTGACGACGGCCCGGCCCGAGCGCGGCGCCGCGGCGGCCCGCTGCTCGGCCACCTGCTCGGCGAAGTGGGTCACGCGGATGCGGTGCGGGCGGCCGGCCTCGATGCCGGCCTCGATCGCTGCGCCCACGTCGTCGACGTGGACGTGGACGTTCCACAGCGGCTCGTCCCCGACGACCACCAGGCTGTCGCCCAGGCCGGCCAGCGTCTCGCGCAGCGCCGGCACCCGGTCGGCGGGCGCGTCGAGGAGGTACATCACCTCGTACGACGGCCCGTCCTCGCTCAGGTCGCCGCCGGTCTGCTCGGGGTCGGCGCCCGCGCCGGTGGTCCCGGCGGGCAGCACGGGCACCGGGATCTGGTGGCTGCCCAGGCGCGTGCGCACCTGCGGCGGCACCCGGCCGGTGAGGGCGGTCTCGGCGGCGTCGAGGACGACGCTGAAGCCCCGACCTCCCGCGTCGACCACCCCGGCGTCCGCGAGCACCTGCAGCTGCTGAGGCGTCGCGGCCAGCGCCTCGCGGGCGGCCGCGGCCGCTGCGGTGAGCACGTCGCGGGTGCGTGCGGCCGGGTCGACCACGGCCTCGCCGGCGGCCTCGGCCGCTGCCCTGGCCACGGTGAGCATGGTGCCCTCGACGGGCGTGCCGACAGCGGCGTACGCGGCATCGGCGGCCAGCCGCATCCCCTCGGCCATCACCGCGGCGGCACGGTCGTCGGGACCGGCCTCCGCGAGCCGCCGCGCCAGGGCGCGCAGCATCTCGCTGAGGATGACGCCGGAGTTGCCGCGGGCGCCGAGCAGTGCCCCGCGCCCCAGCGCCTCCAGGCCCGGGCCGACCCCGCACTGCGCCGGCCCCCCGGCCTGCGCGACCGCGGTCTCCACGGCGTCGCGGGCGGCGGCGATGGTGAGGTACATGTTGGTGCCGGTGTCACCGTCGGGCACGGGGTAGACGTTGAGCGCGTCGACCTCCTCCCGCGCGGCCTCGAGCGCGCGGGCCGCGACCTCGGTGAACCGCAGCACGCCCTCGAGGCTCACCCCCCGGGGCAGCACCTCGACGCCGTCGGGCATCGTGGGGGTCGGCTGGTCGTGTCGCGGGTCGGGCACGGCCCCGAGGGTAGTGGGCCGCTCCGACGTCGATTCGGCGATCGAGGGGTGTGGCGATACTCTTGTGCGGTTGCCCGGGGCCGCTCACGGCCTCTCGGGCCCTCTCGACTCGTTCCAACACATCGATCCTCAGGAGTTCACGGTGGCTGCCGTCTGCGACATCTGCGCCAAGAAGCCTGGCTTCGGCAACAACCGGCCGTGGTCGCGCAAGATCACGAAGCGCCGCTTCGACCCCAACATCCAGCGCGTGCGTGCCGTGGTCAACGGCACCCCGAAGCGGATGAACGTCTGCACCGGTTGCCTCAAGGCCGGCAAGGTCTCGCGCTGACGCGAGCCGCCCGACCGGTCTGAGGAGCACCCAGACCAACGGAGCATGCAGGGAAGACCGTCACCTGGAGGGGTGGCGGTCTTCTTCTGTTCCGGGCCGGCGGCCCCCGTCGCCCGCCGCCACCTACGGCAGAGGTCTCAGAAGGCCGTCCAGCCGGCCGGCCCGTCGTAGGGGGCGCCGTCCACGGTGACGCCCTCCCCCTCGGTGACCGCGCCGATCACGGTCCAGCCCGCCGGCACGCTCGCGGCGTCGGCGAACGTCGCCAGGAGGGCGTGGTCGTCGCCCCCGCCGAGCACGTAGCGCAGCGGGTCGGACCCGGTCGCCGCGGCCACCGCGTGCAGCGGCTCGGGGACCTCCAGGGTCCCGGTGCGCACGTCGATGCGGACACCGGACGCCCGGGCGAGGTGCCCCGCCTCGGACAGCAGCCCGTCGGAGACGTCGATCATCGAGGTGGCACCGGCCGCGGCGGCCTCCGGCCCGGCGTCGTACGGCGGAGCGGGCCGTCGGTAGGCCTCGACCAGCACCCGGGGCGAGCGGAAGCCGCGGCCGAGCACCGCCAGGCCCCCGGCGGCCCAGCCCTGCCGCCCCGCCAGCGCGAGGACGTCACCGGGCTCCGCGCCGCTGCGGAGGACCGGCGCGACCGTGCACGCACCGAGCACGGTGACCGAGACGACCAGCTGGTCGCCCCGGGTCAGGTCTCCGCCGACCACGCTGGCGCCGACCGCCCGGCACTCCTCGGCGAAGCCCTCGGCGAACTCGGTGGCCCAGGCCACCGGCAGGTCGGCCGGGACCGCCATGCCCACGGTGAGGCTGTGGGCGCGGCCGCCCATCGCGTTGATGTCGGAGAGGTTCTGCGCCGCGGCGCGGTGGCCCACGTCGCGTGCCGGCACCCAGTCGCGCCGGAAGTGGCGGCCCTCGACCAGCATGTCGGTCGAGACGACGACGTGGCCGGTGCGGATCCGCAGCACGGCGGCGTCGTCACCGGGGCCCACGAGCACCTGCTCGCCCTGCTCGAAGGCGGCGGTGAGGGCGTCGATCAGCTCGAACTCGCCGAGCTCCTCGATGGTGGCGTCCTCGGGGCGGGCCTGGGGTGCGTCCGACATGGCCCCATCCCACCACCCGCGGCGCCGTCCGGGGACACCGGCCGCTGTCGTGCCACGGCACTGATGCGGGTAGGTTGCTGCCCGACACATCCGGGTGACGTGTCCGCGGCAGCGTCGCCGCGCAACCGACCCAGAGGGAGACAACGATGGTCGTCCAGGCCTACATCCTGATCCAGACCGATGTCGGCAAGGCCGCCGAGGTCGCCGCTGCCATCGCGCAGGTCAAGGGCGTGACCCTCGCCGAGGACGTCACCGGCCCCTACGACGTCATCGTGCGCGCCGAGGCCCGCAACGTCGACGAGCTGGGCAAGCTGGTCGTCTCGAAGGTGCAGAACCTCGACGGCATCACCCGCACGCTCACGTGCCCCGTCGTCCACATCTGAGCGCTCCCCCGCCGAGCGCCGCGCGCGTCCGACGCCCCGTCTCCCGCCGGAGCCGGGGCGTCGTCGCGTGCGCGGTCGCGCTGCTGGCGTCGATCGTGCTGGCCGGGTGCTCGGGGACGTCGGTCGAGCCGGTCGGGGCCGAGCCGCTGGACGCCGCCGGCCGGGCCGCCTGCGAGGCGTTCCTCGCCGACCTGCCCTCGGCCGCGGACGGTGCCCTGGTGACCTGCGGGGCGCCTGAGCCGGCGACGCTCGAGGCGACGTCGGAGTGCGACGAGGTGCGTGGCGTCGGCTGGTTCATCGACCCCGACGAGCTCTCGGACGCCGAGTCACCCGTGACCGCCACCGCCATCGGCGTACGACCCCGGGTGGCGGTGGTCTTCCCACCCGACGAGCGCGGCCAGCGCTCCCTGGAGGTGCTCTCGGCGCTCGCCGACCCGGTGACCGAGCACCTCGAGCGGGTCAGCCGCTGTCGCTGAGCGTCGGCGGGCTGTGGGACCCTGCTGCCATGAGCACCCACGAGGAGCTGTCCGGTCCGGTCGCCGTCATCGCCGGCGGGCTCAGCCACGAGCGTGACGTCTCGCTGGCCAGCGGCCGCAACCTGGTGCGCGAGCTGCGCCAGCTCGGCGTCGAGGCCGAGGCCTACGACTTCGACCGCAACCTGCTGACCCGCCTGGAGCAGGACAAGGTCGTCGCGGCGGTGCCCGCCCTGCACGGACAGTTCGGCGAGGACGGCGAGATCCAGACGCTGCTCGAGCTCATCGGCCTGCCCTTCGTCGGCTCCGGGAGCCGCGCCTGCCGCGTCGCCTGGGACAAGGCCACCGCCCGCGAGCTGCTGCGCCGCGAGGGCATCCCGGTGCCCGAGAGCGTCGGCCTGTCCGCCCAGACCTTCCGCGACATCGGGGCCAACGCACTGATGGAGCACGTGATGCACCGCCTCGGCGAGCGCGTCGTGGTCAAGCCGACCCGCTGCGGCAGCGCGCTGGGCGTCACCGGCGTCGACGGCATGGGCGCTCTTCCCTCGGCCCTGGTGCGCTCCTACGCCTACTGCGAGGACGCCGTCATCGAGCGCTTCCATGACGGCGTCGACGTCAGCGTCGTGGTCGTCGAGGACGCCGACGGCCCGCGCGCGCTGACCCCGGTGGCGGTCTACTACGAGAAGGGCCACGAGTTCGACTTCTCCGCGCGCTACACCGCCGAGTTCGTCTCCCTGGAGAAGCCGGCGTTCCCTGACGAGGTGATCGAGAAGCTCAGCCGCACCGCCTGTGAGGCGCACCGGGTGCTGGGTCTCTCCGACGTCTCGCGCTGCGACTTCATCGTCTCCCCCGACGGCTCGTTCGTCGTGCTGGAGACCGCCATCACCCCCGGCACCACCGAGACCTCGGTGATGCCGTTCGCCTGCACCCTGTCGGGCACCTCGCTGGGCGAGGTCACCCTCGACCTGGTGCGGCGCGTGCTGGCCTGAGGCGGCTGAGAGGTTCATCGGCCGGCCGATGAACCTTGCCGCAGGACGACGGAGGTCCATCGGCCAGAGGCATGGTCTGTCGGCCGGCCGATGAACCTCGCCGAGCTCAGCGCAGCCCGGTCGGACGCTCCAGCGCGAGCTGGATGAGCTCGTCCACGAGCTCGGTGTAAGGCAGGCCCGAGGCCTCCCACATCTTGGAGTACATCGAGATCGGGGTGAACCCGGGCATCGTGTTGATCTCGTTGAGCAGCACCTCGCCCTGCGGCGTGACGAAGCAGTCCACCCGGGACAGCCCCTCCGCGCCGATCGCCTCGAAGGCCTCCACGGCCAGCTCGCGCACCCGCTCGGCGACCTCCTCGGGCAGGTCGGCCGGGGCGTCGGTGCGGGCATGGGTGGCCGAGAGGTACTTGGACTCGAAGTCGTAGAAGCCGGCCTGGTCGTGGTCGACGACGATCTCGCCGGGGACCGACGCACGCGGGCGCCCACCGGCGCGGCCACCGAGCACCGCGCACTCGATCTCGCGACCCTCGACACCCTCCTCCACGAGCACCTTGGGGTCGTGGACGCGGGCCTCCTCGATCGCCTCGGACAGCCCGGTCAGGTCGTCGACGCGGGTCACGCCGAGCGAGGAGCCGGCGCGAGCGGGCTTCACGAACACCGGGAACCGCAGCTGGGCCTGCACCCGGTCGACCACCGCCGACGGGCTCTGCTCCCACTCCCGCGGCTTCACCACGACGTACGGCGCGACGGGCAGGCCGTGCCCGGCGAAGACGAGCTTCATGTACGCCTTGTCCATCCCGACCGCGGAGGCCAGCACCCCGGCACCGACGTAGGGCAGCCCCGCGAGCTCGAGGAGGCCCTGGATGGTGCCGTCCTCGCCGTACGGGCCGTGCAGCAGCGGGAAGACCACGTCGACCGGCCCCGCCTCGGCCAGGCCCGCGATCTCGCGCCCGCCCTCGGCGGTGACCTCCGGCAACGAGCCGGAGGTCAGCTCGAAGCGGGCCGAGTCGCCGGAGGGCAGCACCCACTCGCCGTCGCGGGTGATGCCGACGGGGAGGACGTCGTACTTCTCGCGGTCGATGGCCTTCATGACCCCGGCCGCTGTCGCCGCGGAGATCGAGTGCTCGCCGGAACGACCCCCGAAGACGAGGGCCACGCGCACCTTGCGGGAGGGGCTGTCGGTCATGGGCCGGACGCTACTTCAGCGTCGCTGCCACCTCGTCGAGGCGCGCGCCACGGGAGGCCTTGAGGAGAACCGCGTCACCTTCGCGGAGGTTCTCGGCCAGCCAGGAGACCGCCGAGGCGTTGTCCGGGAGCCACGTCGAGCGCTCCCCCGCGCCCTCGTGGAGGCCACGCGCGGCCTCGCCCACCACGACCACGTGGTCGACGCCGTGGTCGGCGGCGTAGGCACCGATGCCCCGGTGCTCCTCGTCGTGGGTCTCCCCCAGCTCCTTCATCTCGCCGAGCACCGCGATGGTGCGGTGCACGTCGGCGTCGGCACCGATCGCCGCGAGCGCGTCGATCGCGGCCCGGACCGAGTCGGGATTGGCGTTGTAGGAGTCGTTCAGCACGATCACGCCGCGGTCGAGCTCGCGCAGCTCCATCCGCCACTGGGAGAGCGTCTCGACCTCGCTGAGGGCGGTGGCCGCCTCGCCGAGGGGTACGCCGCAGGCGACCGCGGCCGCTGCAGCAGCCGCCGCGTTGAGCGCCTGGTGGGCCCCCACCAGCCGCAGCGCCACCTCCGCCTGCTCCTCAGCGTGCGCGAGCCGGAACGTGGGCCGGCCCAGTCGATCCAGGGCCAGTCCCTCGACCCGCACGTCGGCGGCCGCGACGTCGCCGAAGGACAGCACCCGCCCGGCGGTGCGTGCCGCCATCGCGGAGACGCGCTCGTCGCCGGCGTTGAGGACCGCCGTGCCGTCCGCGGTCAGGGCCTCGACCAGCTCGCCCTTGGCCTGCGCGATCGCGTCGCGGGAGCCGAACTCCCCCAGGTGCGCCTGACCGACGTTGAGGACCACCGACACGTCCGGTCGGACCAGCCCCGTCAGCTCCGCGATGTGGCCGATGCCGCGGGCACCCATCTCGAGCACCAGGAAGCGGGTCGTCGGCTCCACGCGCAGCGCGGTCAGCGGCATGCCCAGCTCGTTGTTGAACGACCCCCGGGTCGCGACCGTGGCCGCCGACCGGCCCAGCACCGCCGCCAGCAGGTCCTTGGTCGACGTCTTGCCCTGGGACCCCGTCAGTGCCACGACGGTCAGGTCGCCCTCCTCGCGGACCCGGCTGACGACGTACGACGCGAGGCGCTGGAGCGCGGCGCGCACGTCCTCGACGACGACCGTGGGCAGCTCGGTGGGACGCGACCCGAGCACGGCCACCGCACCGGCGGCTGCGGCCTGCGGGACGTGGTCGTGGCCGTCGACGCGCTCGCCGACGAACGCGGCGAACAGTCCTCCCGGGGTGGCCTCGCGGCCGTCGATGACGACGGCGCCGTCCACGACAGGCGCGGTGTCCGGGGTCGTGCCGACGAGCTCCCCGTCGACGATCTCGGCGACCCGGGCCAGGCTGAGGGCGATCACCGGGCCGACCCTAGTGTGTGCGCATGGCCGACGACTCCCTGCGCCCCTCGACCATCGCCGTGACGACGGGTCGACCGCCGCACGACGTGGACCAGCCGCTCAACACCCCGATCACGATGGCCTCGACCTACGTGGCCGGCGGTGAGCGGGAGTACGGCCGCTACGGCAACCCCACCTGGCAGGCCTTCGAGGAGGTCCTCGGCAAGCTCGAGGGCGGCCGCGCCCTGTCGTTCTCCTCCGGGCTCGCGGCGGTCTCGGTCGTGCTGGACCTGGTCGGCCAGGGTGCGCTGGTGCTCGCGCCGGACGCGGCCTACCAGGGCAGCCTGTCGCAGATCGCCGACCTCGAGATGCGCGGACGGCTGCGCTCGAAGCTCGTCGACATCGCCGACACCGACGCGGTGGTCGCCGCGTGCGACGAGGACGTGGCCCTGGTGTGGGTCGAGTCGCCGACCAACCCCAACCTCGACGTCGCCGACATCGAGCGGATCTGCACGGCGGCGCACGAGGCCGGCGCGTACGTCGTCGTCGACAACACCTTCGCCACCCCGCTGCTCCAGCGCCCGCTCGACCTCGGTGCCGACCTGGTGGTCCACTCGGCCACGAAGTACCTCGCCGGCCACTCCGACGCCCTCCTCGGCGCCCTGGTCACCCGCGACGACCAGCTGTTCACCGTGCTCAAGCAGCGTCGCGACCTCCTCGGCGCCGTGCCGGGCACCCTCGAGGCGTGGTTGGCGGTGCGCGGCATGCGCACCCTGCACCTGCGGGTCGAGCGCGCCCAGGCCAACGCCGCCGAGCTGGCCCGCCGTCTCGGGGAGCACCCGGCCGTGCAGCTGGTGCGCTACCCGGGCTTCGGGGCGATCGTGAGCGTCGAGCTGGCCGCGGGCGCGCTGGCCGCGGACCTGCTGCCGCGCAAGACCCGCCTGTGGGTGCACGCCACCAGCCTCGGCGGCGTGGAGTCCACCCTCGAGCGGCGCCGTCGCTGGAAGAGCGAGCCGACCACCGTCTCCGACGCCCTGGTCCGCCTCTCCGTGGGTGTCGAGGACGTCGAGGACCTCTGGGAGGACCTCTCCCGCGCCCTCGACGGCCTCACCGACTGACCCATCTCCCGCCGAACCGGCGCATCCTTCCGGAAGGTCGCTCCGGTTCGGCGCTCAGGCGGTCTCGGGCTTGGTGTCGCGGGCGAGGATCGCGTCCATCATCCCCTGAGCGGTCAGGTTGCCCGCGACGACCTCGTCGACGTACGTCGCGATGGGGGCGTCGACGCCGGACTGCTCGGCCAGCGCGCGCAGCGACGAGCAGGACTTCGCGCCCTCGGCGACCTGGCGGGTGCTGGCGTAGATCTCCTCGGTGGTCATGCCCTGCCCCAGCTTCTCGCCGAAGGTGCGGTTGCGTGAGAGCGGCGAGGAGCAGGTGGCGACCAGGTCACCCAGACCGGCCAGGCCCATGAGGGTCAGCGGGTTGGCCCCGAGCTTCATCGCCAGCCGCGCGGTCTCGGCCAACCCGCGCGTGATGATCGAGGCGGTGGTGTTGTCCCCGAACCCGAGACCCACGGCCATGCCGACGGCCAGGCCGACGACGTTCTTGTAGGCGCCGCCAAGCTCGCAGCCGAGCACGTCGACGGAGGTGTAGGGGCGGAACGCCGGGCTGTGCACCCGCTGCTGCAGCCGCGTGGCGACGTCCTCGTCGACACAGGCCACGACCGCGGCCGCAGGCTCGCGGCGCGCGATCTCCTTGGCCAGGTTGGGTCCGCTGACGACCGCGATGCGCTCGGGACCCGCACCGGTCTCCTGCGCGATGACCTCGCTCATCCGGCTCAGGGTCGAGAGCTCCACGCCCTTCATCAGGGAGACCATCACCGCGTCGGGGTGCACGTGCGGCGCCCAGCTGCGGAGGTTGTCGCGGAAGGACTGCGAGGGCGTGGCCCACACGACCACGTCGGCGCCGTCGAGCGCTGCCTCGACGTCGTGCGTGGCGCGCACGCTCGGCGGCAGCTCGATGCTGGGGAGGTAGTCGGCGTTCTCGCGCCGCTCGTTGATGGCGGTGGCCACCTCCTCGCGACGCGCCCAGATCGTGACGTCGTTGCCGGCGTCGGCCAGCACGATGGAGAACGCGGTGCCCCACGACCCCGCGCCGAAGACCGCGACCTTGCCGAACTCGCTCATGCCGACTTCCTGTCTTTGTAGGGGTCTCCGGAGACACGCATGTCGTACCTCTCCGCGGGTGCCTGCGCCCCACGGATCTCCTCGACCTGCGCGGTGATCGCGGTCAGGATCCGGTCGGTGGCCTGCTTGACCACCTCGGGGGTCAGCTCGCGCTGCCGCAGGTCGTCCAGAGCGACGGGCTCGCCGACCGACATCGTGACCCGCTTGCGCGGGACGAGGTGCGGCTTCTTGGAGTACGGCGGCAGCAGCTGCTGCGCGCCCCACTGACCCACCGGAAGCACCGGCGCCCCCGTCTCCAGCCCGATCCGCGCCGCGCCGGACTTGCCGGTCATCGGCCACATGTCGGGGTCACGCGTGATCGTGCCCTCGGGGTAGACCACGACGCACCCTCCTTGGCGGACGGCCTCGACGGCGGCGGCGTACGCGACGGCACCCTTGCCCTCGCGCTCGACGGGGATCTGGCCGGCCGCGGTGAGGAAACGGCGCAGGAAGGCGTTGCTGAACAGGCCCGACTTCGCGAGGTAGCGCGGCAGCCGGCCGTGGTCGTAGACGATGTGCGCGGCCGTGAGCGGGTCGAGGTGCGAGATGTGGTTGATCGCCAGGACGCACCCGCCGGTGGCGGGGATCCGCTCGCCGTGCCGCCAGTCGTGGACGGTCGTGGCCAGGAGCAGGGGCTTGATGATGCCCACGCCCAGGCTGAAGGCCCACCCTCGTCGTTGCTGCAGCTTCCGCACGGTCACCGGGGCAGGCTACTCGGCTCGTGACCGACGCCACGACAGGCGGGCGGGCGCGTGCCGGACGGGAGTGGGACCACGGAGCAGGACGACGTGCACGCCTGGGAGGATGGGTGCGATGTCCGTCCCCGCCCACCCTCCGACGTACGCCGTCGTGGTGCCCGTGAAGCCGCCGGCACGCGGCAAGTCACGGCTGGTCGGGATCGCCGACGGTGCGCGCGAGGAGCTCGCTGCCGCCTTCGCCCTGGACACGGTGACCGCGTGCCTGGCCGCCGCACACGTCGGCGCGGTCCTGGTCGCCACGGACGATGCCCGCTTCTCCGCGGCCTTGGCGGCGACGGGGGCTCCGTGCATCCCCGACGGCGACTCCTCCGACCTCAACGCGACGTTGCGCCAGACTGCCGCTGAAGCACGCCGACGCTGGCCCTCGATGCGCCCGGTGGCCCTGTGCGCCGACCTGCCGGCGCTCGACCCAGCCGACCTCGACGCAGCGCTGGCTTCCCCCGTCCTCGCCGGTGGGGTCGCGGGGTTCGTCGCCGATGCGGCCGGCATCGGGACCACGTTGTACTCCGCGTCCTGGGAGGCGTTCGCCCCTCGCTACGGCGAGGGCTCGCGGCTCGCCCACCTCGACGCCGGAGCCGTCGAGGTGACCGGCCCGCTCACCACGCTGCGTCGCGACGTCGACGACGTGCCGGACCTCCAGGCCGCAGCTGCGCTCGGCGTCGGCACGCACACGCGTCGGGTGCTGGACGCGCTCGGCCTCTTCTGAGCACACCGGCGATGGCGCCGATCCTCTGCCACGACACGCGATCGGGCCCGTCCGCTGCTGCGGACGGGCCCGATCGGACGTGGGCGAGCCGGAGACTCAGGAGCTCGAGGCCGCCTTCTTGGCCGGAGCCTTCTTGGCCGGAGCCTTCTTCGCAGGGGCCTTCTTCGCAGGGGCCTTCTTCGCGGGGGCCTTCGTGGCGGGCGCCTTCTTCGCGGCCGTCGTGGTCTTCTTCGCCGGAGCCTTCTTGGCAGCCGTCGTGGTCGTGGCCGGAGCCTTCTTCGCAGGCGCCTTCTTCGCCGGCGCCTGCTTGGCGGGCGCCTTCTTGGCGGGAGCGGCCGACTTGACAGGTGCCTTCTTGGCCGAAGCCTTCTTCGCAGGCGCCTTCTTCGCCGGGCCGGCCTTCTTCACCGCGCTGGCTGCCTTGGCCGCCGGTGCCGCAGCGGCGCTGGCGGCCGAGCCGGCCTTGGCCACCGTGAGCTTGGGCAGCTTCTTGGCGCCGGAGATGACGTTCTTCAGGTCCTGGCCCGGGGTGAACTTCGGGACCGCGGTCTTCTTGGCCTTCATGCGCTCGCCGGTGCGCGGGTTGCGCACCCACCGGGCGTCGCGGACCTTCTTCTCGAAGGAGCCGAAGCCGGTGATGGCGACCTTCTCGCCCTTGGCGACCTCACGGGTGATGGTGTCGAGGACGGACTCGAGCGCGTGGGCCGCTGCCTTCTTGTTCCCCTCGAAGCGCGCGGAGAGCGCATCGATGAGCTGGGTCTTGTTCACAGGATTTCCCTTCGTGCAAACCTCGGTGCGCCGAGCACGCGCTCGGACTTCCCATGCACGCTAGGGATTCGTGGCCCGGGTCACAATGACCAACGCCGCGAACTTCGTGTTTTCCTCACGATGATCGCGGCGTCGGTTCGTCAGTGCTTGTGGTCGAGCGGGTGGTGAAGCCGGGTGAAGCCGTTACTGCGTGACGGGCTTGAAGCTCGGACGCGTGGCCTCGAAGGCAGCGATGTCGGCCTCGTTGCCCAGCGTGATGCCGATGTCGTCGAGACCGTTGAGCAGACGCCAGCGGGTGTAGTCGTCGATCTGGAAGGGCGCGACCAGGTCGCCGCAGGTCACGGTCCGGGCCTCGAGGTCCACCGTGATCCGGGTCGTCGGGTCGTCCTCGATCGCGGCCCACAGCTGCTCGATGACGTCCTGCTCGACCGGCACCGACAGCAGGCCGGCCTTGCCGGAGTTGCCGCGGAAGATGTCGGCGAAACGGCTCGAGAGCACGACCTTGAAGCCGTAGTCCATCAGCGCCCACACGGCGTGCTCGCGCGAGGAGCCGGTGCCGAAGTCGGGCCCGGCGACGAGGATCGAGACACCGGCGTACTCAGGCTTGTTGGCCACGAAGTCGGGGTCGTTGCGCCACGCGGCGAACAGCCCGTCCTCGAAGCCGGTGCGGGTCACGCGCTTGAGGTAGACCGCCGGGATGATCTGGTCGGTGTCGACGTTGCTGCGGCGCAGCGGAAGCGCCGTTCCCGTGTGGGAGGTGAACTTCTCCATGGCTCCAGTTCCTCTCAGACCAGGTCCGCGGGCGAGGCGAGCGTGCCCTTGACGGCGGTGGCGGCGGCGACGGGCACCGAGACCAGGTGGGTGCGACCACCCTTGCCCTGGCGACCCTCGAAGTTGCGGTTGGACGTGGACGCGGAGCGCTCCTGCGGGTCCAGGGTGTCGGGGTTCATGCCCAGGCACATGGAGCAGCCGGCGCCGCGCCACTCGCCGCCCGCCTCCTTGAAGACGACGTCGAGTCCCTCCTCCTCGGCCTGCAGGCGCACCCGCACCGAGCCGGGCACGACCAGCAGCCGGGTGCCCTCGGCGACCTTGTGGCCCTTGATGACCTCGGCGGCCAGGCGCAGGTCCTCGATGCGGCCGTTGGTGCACGAGCCGACGAACACGGTGTCGACCTTCACCTCGCGCATGGGGGTGCCGGCCTCGAGACCCATGTAGGCCAGGGCCTTCTCGCAGGCCACCTTGTCCGTGGCGTCCTCGAAGTCGTCGGGTGACGGGACGTGCGCGCCCAGCGGGACGCCCTGACCGGGGTTGGTCCCCCAGGTGACGAACGGCGTGACGTCGCCGGCGTCGATGACGATCTCCTTGTCGAAGGTCGCGTCGTCGTCGGTGCGCAGGCTCTTCCAGTGGGCGACGGCGGCGTCCCACTCGGCACCCTTCGGCGCCTCGGGCTTGCCCTCGATGTAGTCGAAGGTCGTCTGGTCCGGCGCGATCATGCCGGCCTTGGCTCCCCACTCGATGGACATGTTGCAGACCGTCATCCGGCCCTCCATCGAGAGCTGCTCGATGGCCTCGCCGCGGTACTCGACGATGTAGCCCTGGCCGCCACCGGTGCCGGTCTGCGCGATCAGGTAGAGGATCAGGTCCTTGGCGGTGACGCCCTCGGGCAGGGTCCCGTTGACGGTGACGGCCATCGTCCTCGGCTTGGCCTGCATCAGGGTCTGCGTCGCCAGCACGTGCTCCACCTCGGAGGTGCCGATGCCGAAGGCGATCGCACCGAACGCGCCGTGGGTGGAGGTGTGGCTGTCGCCGCACACGATCGTCATGCCGGGCTGGGTGAGGCCCAGCTGCGGGCCGACGACGTGGACGATGCCCTGGTCGAGGTCACCGAGGGGGTGCAGCCGGACACCGAACTCGGCGGCGTTCTTGCGCAGCGTCTCGACCTGGGTTCGGGAGACGGGGTCGGCGATCGGCTTGTCCCAGTCGAGCGTGGGGACGTTGTGGTCCTCGGTCGCCAGCGTGAGGTCGGGACGGCGCACCGGGCGACCGGCCAGCCGCAGGCCGTCGAAGGCCTGCGGGGAGGTGACCTCGTGGATGAGGTGGAGGTCGATGTAGAGGAGGTCCGGCTCCCCGGGGGTCGATCGGACGACGTGCTCGTCCCAGACCTTCTCGGCAAGGGTCCTGCCCATGACGCACTCCTTCGTGACCTTCGGTTGGCGGGTGTCCGTCCGGCCCGACGGCGTACGGAGGCACGCAGGGTCGGGCGGTTCGACAGGTCGATGCTACGCCCAAGATCCCATCTCGTGAGACACGATTCCCAGGATGTGAGACCGCTCTTGCCAAGGCAAAGACTCGTGAGGCGCGCGTCACAGTGCTTGCCATCCCATTCCCCGAGACATCAGTATTGCTATATGGACAGCAGTGGAGTGGGCGTTCTCGACAAGGCGGCGATCGTGCTGACGGCCCTGGAGTCGGGCCCGGCGACCCTGGCGGGCCTGGTCAGCGCCACGGGCCTCGCCCGACCCACCGCGCACCGTCTCGCGGTGGCGCTGGAGCACCACCGTCTCGTCGCCCGCGACATGCAGGGCCGCTTCGTCCTCGGCCCGCGGCTCGCCGAGCTCTCGGCCGCCGCCGGCGAGGACCGCCTCCTCGCCACCGCCGGCCCTGTGCTCGCGCGACTGCGCGACATCACCGGCGAGTCCGCCCAGCTGTGGCGCCGCCAGGGCGACCACCGCGTGTGCGTGGCGGCCGCCGAGCGCCCCTCCGGCCTGCGCGACACCATCCCCGTCGGCACGCAGCTGACGATGCGTGCCGGTTCCGCGGCCCAGGTGCTGCTGGCCTGGGAGGACCCCGAGCGCATGCACCGCGGCCTGCAGAACGCCGCCTACTCCGCCGCCGCCCTCTCCGGCATCCGCCGACGCGGCTGGGCGCAGTCGGTCGGCGAGCGCGAGCAGGGCGTCGCCTCGGTGTCCGCCCCGGTCCGCTCCCCCAGCGGCAAGATCATCGCCGCCGTGTCGGTGTCCGGCCCGCTCGAGCGGCTCTCGCGCACGCCGGGTCGCATGCACGCGCCGGCGGTCATGGCCGCGGCCGAGCGGCTCTCGGAGTCGCTGCGCCGCGCCGCGGCGGACGGTCAGTCGGCCTGATCGCGGCCTCGCCGGGTCGGCCGTGCGTGAGCGACGGCTCGGCCGTGCGTGAGCGACGGCTCGGCCGTGCGTGAGCGACGGCTCGGCCGTGCGTGAGTGACGGTTCGGCGTCAGAAGAGCGCGTCGGTGCGTTCGAGGTCCAGCAGCAGCTGCTTGCGCTCCAGCCCACCGGCGTACCCGGTGAGGGTGCCGTTGGCGCCGATGACGCGGTGGCAGGGGATGACGATCGGGATCGGGTTGCGGCCGTTGGCCAGGCCGACCGCGCGGGAGGCGGCGTTGGTCATGCCCAGGCGGTGCGCGATGGCGCCGTACGACGCGGTCTCGCCGTAGCCGATGCCGCGCAGCTGCTCCCAGACCCGTTGCTGGAAGTCGCTGCCCTGCGGGGCGAGCGGGAGGTCGAAGTCGGTGAGCGTGCCGTCGAAGTAGGCGGCCAGCTGGCGCACGGCCTCGACCAGCACCGGGAGGTCGTCCTGCCGCGCACCACGGGGGCGTCCGTCGCCCTCGGCCCAGGGCGAGAACTCGATGGCCGTGATCGCACCGCGGTGCTCGACGATGCGCAGCGGCCCGATGGGGCTCGGGGTCTCGGTCCACATCAGTTGGTCTCCTGCAGGTCGGTGGGCTGGGGTGCCGGCTCGGGGGTGGGCGGCATCAGGGTCTGCCACAGGTGCAGCAGGGCGTAGGAGCGCCAGGGGCGCCACCGGTCGCTGCCGACGATCGCCTCCGCCGGGTCGGCGCCGAGCCGCGTCAAGGCGGTGCGCACGCCCACGTCGGTCGGGAGGAACACGTCGGGGTGGGCCAGCGCGCGCATCGCGACGTAGTCGGCGGTCCACGGGCCGATGCCGGGCAGCGCGAGCATCCGCTCGCGTACCGCGTCGCGCTCGGGTCCGCGGTCGAGCGCGACCTCTCCCCAGGCCAGCGCCGCCGCCAGCCCGACGAGCGCACGCCCACGCGTCCGCGGCATCGGGAGCGTCTCGGGGTCGAGGCCGGCCACGACGTCGGTGCGCGGGAACACGTGCGTCAACCCGGGTACGCCGGTGTCGACCCGGGTCCCGTGCGCGGCGACGATCCGGCCGGTCACCGTCCGGGCGCCGGTGACCGAGACCTGCTGGCCGATCACCGTGCGAAGCGCCGTCTCCCCGCCGTCGACCTGGCCGGGCACGCGCAGGCCCGGGTGACGGGCCACGAGGGGGGCGAGCAGCCTGTCCGCACCCAGGTGCGCGCTCACCGCCAGCGGGTCGCAGTCGGCGTCGACGAGCCGTCGGGCGCGCTCGACGGCGGCGCCGGTGTCACGCAGGTCGGTGAGCGTGAACGTCGCCGCCACCTGGGCGGTGCGGCCGGGCTCGAGGTCGTCGAGCGAGGGGTCGAGGTGGAGGCGCAGGGTGCCGGGGCCGTGCGGGAGGTCGAGGGTGCGGGCGTACCAGCCGGGTCCGGCGACCTCGACGCCCGGCACGAGGTGGTAGGCCAGGAAGTCCAGCAGCGCCGTGGCCGCGAAGGGCGTGCGGACCGCCAGTCGCATGGTGAGCGTGCCCGCGGCGGTCGACTCGGCCGCACCGTGCGAGCCCGCTGCGGATCGGCGTGCGCGCAGGGCGCTGGGACTGGCGTCGTACACCTCGCGGACGGTGTCGTTGAACTGCCGCACGCTGGCGAAGCCGGCGGCGAAGGCGACGTCGGCCAACGACAGGTCGGTGGTCTCCACCAGGACCCTCGCCGTCTGCGCCCGGCGCGCCCGGGCGAGGGCGAGCGGCCCGGCACCGAGCTCGGCGACCAGCACGCGCCCGAGGTGGCGCGGCGTGTAGCCGATGCGCCGGGCCAGGCCCTCGACCCCCTCACGGTCCACGACGCCGTCGGCGATCAGCCGCATCGCGCGGCCGGCCACCCCGGCGTGGACGTCCCAGTCCGGGCTGCCCGGCGTGGCGTCCGGCAGGCAGCGCTTGCAGGCGCGGTAGCCGGCGGCCTGCGCGGACGCCGCGGAGCGGTGGAAGGTCACGTTGCCGGCGGCGGGGGTGCGTGCCGGGCAGGAGGGCCGGCAGTAGATGCCGGTCGTGCGGACCGCGGTGTAGAAGACACCGTCGTAGCGGCGGTCGCGCGAGCTGACGGCGGCGTAGCAGGACGCCGGATCCAGCCCCCGGTCCAGCACCGGGTCCAGGGGGCTCGTCGTCTCGCTCACGATGCCATCATGCACGTCGCCACCGACAGTCTCTGGCGGGAATCGGACACGGCCGCGGGCCGGGACGCGGTGCCACGACGCACCGTCCGGGCCGGGGGTGCGCGGGCGGTGACCACCCCTGAGGGAGGATCGGGGGGTGCCACAGCACCTGCGGGTCGACCATTCCCACCGACGGACCGTCGTGCGCGTCGTGCTGCTCACCCACGTGCTGCTGGCCATCGTGACCGCAGCGGCGGTCACCCTGGCCTACCGGCACCTCGACGGCGACATCCGCTCCCAGGACGTCACGGGGATGCTGACCGACCGCCCGGAGAAGCAGGAGGTCGAGGGCCCGAAGGAGCCGCTGAACATCCTCGTGATGGGCACCGACGACCGCTCGTGCGAGGGCTGCGCCATCGACGGCGAGTCCGGCGGCGGAGGCTCGGACACCACGCTGCTGGTGCACGTCTCCGCGGACCGCCAGGAGGCCTACGGCATCTCGTTGCCCCGCGACGCCCTGGTCACGCGGCCCGACTGCATGGACGACGACGGCGAGGTGATCCCGGGCGGTGAGCTCGAGATGTTCAACTCCGCCTTCGCCCTCGGCGGTCCGGCGTGCACGATCCAGACGGTCGAGCAGCTCACCGGGGTGCTGATCGACCACTACGTCACCGTCGACTTCAACGGCTTCGTCGACATGGTCGACGCCGTCGGCGGGGTGGAGGTGTGCATCCCCAAGGACGTCTCCGACCCGACGCACAACATCTTCTTCGACGCCGGCACCCAGACCCTCGAGGGCCGGGAGGCGCTCGACTACGTCCGCGAGCGCTACGTGCTCTCGGCCAACTCAGACATCGGCCGGATGCGTCGTCAGCAGGCGTTCATCGCCTCGATGATCAACAAGGTCGTCTCCGCCGGCACCCTGACCCGTCCCGACCGCGTCTACAGCTTCCTCTCCGCGGCCACCCGGTCGATCACCGTCGACGAGGAGCTGGGCTCGATCCAGGACCTGGTCGACCTGGCGCTGCAGTTCCGCGACACCGGGCTGGGCAGCATCGAGTTCGTGACGGTGCCCAACGAGGCCTACGCGCCCGACCCGAACCGGCTCGTCTGGTCCGACAAGGCCGCCAAGCTGTGGAAGCGCGTGGCCAAGGACAAGCCACTGACCAAGAAGCTCGGTCGGCGGTCCATCAGCGCCAAGGACCCGGTCGGCACCTCGTCGGCCGACCCGAGCGCCACGGCCACCGAGCCCGTCGACCCCGACGAGGCGGCCGAGCGGGAGAAGGAGCGGGCCGAGGCGCTCGCCAACGGCCTCTGCGCCTGAGGTTCCGGACCGGCGGTGGGCAGTCACCCTTTCCGTCGGCCGGATCGGTCGAGGACTCACCGCTCCCGCCGGCTCGGGTCGGGCAGCGGTGAGTGATCAACCCATGGACGACCCCGGACGGTTGAGGACTCACCGCTCCCGGGCGTCGGTGGCTCGTGCCAGGCTGGGCCCGTGAGCCGCCGCAAGGAGCGTCCCGAAATCCCCGAGGAGTGGGTACGCCGCATCGACGGCGTGCTCGGGGCGTTCCCCCGGTGCGCGGCCGAGCCGGCCTGGGTCGGCACCCGCTGGCGGGTGGGGTCGGCCACGGTGGCGCACGTGTTCGGCGGCGAGGACGGCCTGTTCCGCATCATGTTCCGCGCCGAGCCCGACGAGGTGATGGCGCTGCAGCACCTCGGCGACCCGTACTTCAAGGCCTCGTGGGGCAGTGACGTCGTGGGGCTGCTGCTCGACGACGACACCGACTGGGCCGAGCTGGCCGAGCTGCTGACCGACTCCTACTGCGTCCAGGCGCCCGAGCGGCTGGCCGCGCAGGTCCAGCGGCCGGGCTGAGCCGCGCAGGCCCAGCGGCCGGTTGAGCCGCGCCGGCGCCCGGTGCGAGGACAGCCGCGAGCACGAGGAACGACGAAGGCCCGGTCCTGGTGGACCGGGCCTTCGTGAGACGTACTCCGTACGGGATTCGAACCCGTGTTTCCGGCGTGAGAGGCCAGCGTCCTAGGCCACTAGACGAACGGAGCATGTTCTTTATTCTGTTGCTTCGGGCTGCCTCTCGGCCTCCCTGGCGACCTGCGGAACTCTAGCCTCAGGCCTTCGTCCCGGCCAAATCGGGGTGATCCTGAGCGGATCTCCGACCTGGTGGTCACTTGCTGGGGTACTAGGACTCGAACCTAGAACAACTGAACCAGAATCAGCCGTGTTGCCAATTACACCATACCCCAAGGGGGTACCTCGCCGCCTGCTCCGCAGGCCCGAGGACCGACGGGAACCTTACACGCGAGGGTCGGGGCCGACCAATTCGGAGGGGGGTCCCGGCGGACCACCCCAGGGACCCGGCGGACCTGGCGGACCCGGCGGGCCCGGTGGGGGCGGAGGACCGGAGGGGCCCTGGGTGCCCGGCGGCCCCGGGGGCCGCTGTCCCGCCGACGGCGTCGGGCCGCCCTCGGTGGCGATGCCGGCCCGACGGGCCACCCACAGCACCACGCCGAGGTAGACCAGGCTCTGGGTCAGCGTCACGGGCAGGCTCCACCAGGTGCCGCCGGTGGGGTTCATGGCCGTGGTCATGTCGCTGAAGGCCAGGGCCATGCCGAAGGCCAGCAGGTTGTTGAGCACGTGCATGGCGATGCCGGCCTCGAGCCCACCGGTGGCCAGCACCAGGAAGCCCGCGACGAGCCCGAACGCGAACCGGTCGACGAAGACCGGCGGGTCCTGCGCCCCGTGCGCCAGGGCGAAGAGCAGGGCGGGCACCACGACCGCGACCACCCGCGAGGGGATCAGGGTGCCGACGGCCTGGGTGAGGTAGCCCCGGAACGCGAACTCCTCCCCCGCCGCCTGCAGCGGAGTGAGCAGCACGACCACGAGCAGGAAGTCGCGCATGGTCCGGCTCCACGAGTTGAGCTCACCGGTGATCTCGGCCCCGTTGCCCTGCGCGGGCAGGACGGCCGAGACGACCAGGGTCGCGACCAGCGCCACCACGGAGAGCCCGAGGCAGGTCGCCAGCCACCCCCACCGCACCCGGCGTACGACGGAGGCGGCCCAGCCGGGGTGCAGCCCGTGCACGAGCCACACGGCCAGCACCACCGCCGGGATCGCCGCGGCCCAGCCGATGTTGACCAGTGCCAGGAACGACGGGGTGATCTCGTCGGTGCCGGAGAGCCGGTCCAGTGCCACGTCCGGCGGCAGGCCGCCGAGGATCAGCCCGGCGGCGATCACCCCGGCCGCCGCGGTCTGGGCGACCAGGAAGATCACCCCGACCATGACGACGCCCAGCAGCACCCACCAGCGCGACGGGCGGCCGGCGGTGAGCAGGCGGTGGTAGGCCAGCACGGGTGGCTCCCGGATCAGAGCGCGGAGGCCAGGCGGGCCAGCGACCGCTCGCGCCCCAGCAGCTCCATCGACTCGAACAGCGGCGGGCTCACGCGGCGGCCGGTGACCGCGACACGGACGGGGCCGTAGGCGACCCGGGGCTTGAGGCCCATCTCGTCGACCAGCGTCGCCTGCAGGGCGTCCTGGATCGCCTGGGTGGACCAGGTGTCGAGCGCCGCGACGGCGTCGTGCGCGGCCTTGACCACGCCGCGGCCGGTCTCGTCGAGCAGCTTGGCGACGTCGGCCTCGTCGCGGGTGAAGTCGGCCTCGTCCACGAAGAGGAACCCCAGCATGTCGGCGACCTCGGCGAGCTTGTTGACCCGCTCGGCGACCAGCGGCATCGCCAGCTCCAGCAGCTGGGCGTCGGCGTCACGCACCGGGTCTCCGACCACGCCGGCGGCCTTGAGGAACGGCAGCGCGCGGTGGGTGATCTCCTCGACCGGCAGCATCCGCAGGTGGGCGGTGTTGATGGCCTCGGCCTTCTTCAGGTCGAATCGCGCCGGGTTGGCGTTGACGTCGGCGATGTCGAAGGCCTCGACCATCTCCTCGAGCGTGAACACGTCACGGTCGGCCGCGATCGCCCAGCCCAGCAGCGCCACGTAGTTGAGCAGGCCCTCGGGCAGGAAGCCCTGGTCGCGGTAGGCCAGCGCGTGCGCCTGCGGGTCGCGCTTGGAGAGCTTCTTGTTGCCCTCCCCCATGACGTAGGGCAGGTGGCCGTAGAGCGGGGTGGCCTCGGCGACGCCGATCGCCCTCATCGCCTCGAACAGCGCGATCTGGCGGGGGGTCGAGGAGAGCAGGTCCTCGCCGCGCAGCACGTGGGTGATGCGCATGGTCGCGTCGTCCACGGGAGCGGTGAGCGTGTAGAGCGGGTCGCCGTTGGCGCGGCACAGCGCGAAGTCGGGGACGAACTGCGTCTCGAAGGTCACCTCGCCGCGGACCAGGTCGTCCCAGGTGATCGAGCCGTCGGGCATCCGGAAGCGCACCAGCGGCTCGCGGCCCTCGGCCACGAACGCGTCGCGCTGCTCGGGCGAGAGCTCGCGGCAGAAGCCGTCGTACCCCATCACCTTGGAGCCGGACTCCTTGCGGCGCGCCTCCACCTCGTCGTTGCGGCAGTAGCAGTCGTAGGTGTACGACGACTCCCGCAGCTTGCCGAGCACGTCGCGGTAGAGGTCGCCCCGCTCGGACTGGCGGTAGGGGCCGTAGGAGCCACCGACCTCGACGCCCTCGTCCCAGGTCAGGCCGAGCCAGCGGAAGAGCTCGAGGATCGCGGTGTAGGACTCCTCGGTCGAGCGCTCCTTGTCGGTGTCCTCGATGCGCAGCACGAACGTGCCGCCGCGACCGGTCAGCTCGGCGTGCTTGGCGAAGGCGTAGTTGAACAGGGCGGTGCGGACCAGTCCGACGTGCGGGGACCCGGTCGGCGACGGGGCCATCCGGACGCGCACAGGCGTGTCGGGCGTGGCGGGACCCTGGGTGGTGCTCTCGGACACGGGGTTCAGCGCTCCTTGATCGTGTTGGTCAGCGCGCCGAGGCCGTCGATGGCGACCTCGACCTCGTCGCCGACGTGCATGCGGCCGACGCCCTCGGGGGTGCCGGTGAGGATGACGTCGCCCGGCAGCAGGGTCATCACGCTGCTGACGTGGGCGACGAGGGTGGGGACGTCGAAGATCATGTCGGCGGTCGAGCCGTCCTGGACGACGTCGCCGTTGAGGTAGGTGCGCACGCGCACGCCGTCGGCGAAGGCCTGCGGGTCGAGGTCGGTCTCGACCCAGGGGCCCAGCGGGCAGAAGGAGTCGAAGCCCTTGGCCCGCGTCCACTGGTCGTCGCTGCGCTGCAGGTCGCGCGCGGTGACGTCGTTGGCGATGGTGTAGCCGTGGATGACGTCGGTGGCCTTCTCGGGCGGGACGTCGCGGCAGATCCGGCCGATGACCACGGCCAGCTCGCCCTCGTACTGCAGGTCCTGGGTCTGGCGCGGGTGGAAGACCGGGTCGCCCGGGCCGACCACCGAGGTGTTGGGCTTGAGGAACATCAGCGGCTCGCTGGGCACGTCGTTGCCGAGCTCGGCCGCGTGCTTGGCGTAGTTGCGGCCGATGCCGACGACCTTGCTGCGGGGCAGGACCGGCGCGAGGAAGCGGACGTCCTCGAGACGGTGCTCCTGCTCGAGCAGCTTGACGCCGACGTACAACGGGTCGCCGGCGAGGGCCACGATGACCGCGTCCTCGCCCAGCTGGCCGTGCTCGTCGAGGTCGCCGGTCACGACGCCGTACTGCGGGTCCTCGCCCGTGGTGAATCTCGCGATGCGCACCGCTCGACCCTATCGAGTCCGGCCGCGCGGACCTCAGTCGCCGAGCACCTGCCTGAGGTGGTCGTTGGCGAGCAGCCGGTGCGGGTCGGCCTCGTCGCGGATCGCCAGGACGTCGCCGAAGCGGGCGTAGGCCCGGGAGAGGTACGCCGAGTCGAGGGTGTGCCGCTTGCCCCAGTGCGGCCGGCCGTCGTGGGCGACGAAGACCTCCTGGGCGGCGGCGAAGTACGGCGAGGGGTCCTGGCGGTGGTAGGTGTGCACCGCCACGTAGCAGCTCTCGCGCTCGTGGGCGGTGGAGAGCCACACGTCGTCGGCGGCGGTGAAGCGCACCTCGATCGGGAACGACACGTGCTCGCCGCTGGTCGCGAACCACCGCTGCAGGGCGCCGATCACCTCCGGCAGCGCGGCGCGGGGCATCGCGAACTCCGACTCGTGGAAGCGCACCCGACGGCGCGACACGAACACCTCGTGCGACGGCGCGACGAACTCTCGCGCCGAAAGCGCCGAGCCGGAGAAGCGGTTGATCCGCGGCACCAGCGAGGGCCGGGCGCGGGCGACCCGGTTGAGCACCTCGAACGCGCCGTTGCTGAGCAGCTCGTCGTCCACGAGGCCGCGCAGCCGGCCGATCGGCGCCGGGGCGGTGCCCTCGGGCACGCGGTTGTTGCGCTTGAGCAGGGCCTTCTCGGTGTGCGGGAACCAGTAGAACTCGCAGTGGTCGTTGCCCCCGACGAGCTCCGGCAGCCGCTCGAGGACCTCCGGCAGCGGCATCGGCTCCTCGCGGGCGTGGAGCAGGAACGCGGGCACGCACTGCAGGGTGACCTCGGTGACGATGCCCAGCGCGCCCAGCGAGACCCGCACGGCGCCGAACCACGGGTGCTGCTCGTCGACCTCGACCACGTCGCCGGACGCCGTCACCAGCTGCACGGCGACGACGGCCTTGGCGATGCCGTGCAGCCGGTCACCGGTGCCGTGGGTGCCGGTACCGATCGCTCCGGCCACGGTCTGCGGGTCGACGTCGCCGAGGTTGGGCAGCGCCAGGCCCAGCCGGTCGAGCTCCCGGTTGAGGGTGCGCAGCGACATCCCCGCCTGCACCCGCACGCGGCCGTCGGGCGTGTGCCCGAGCAGCCTGGCCATCCCGTCGAGCCGCACCTGCACGCCGTCGGTCGCGCACAGCGGCGTGAAGGAGTGACCCGAGCCGACCGGGCGCACCGTGAGGCCGTCGTGGGCGGCGTCGGCGAGCACCTGCGCGACCTCGGCGGTCGAGGTGGGCGCGGCCACCCGCTGAGGGGTGCAGCGGACGCTGCCGCTCCAGTTGCGCCACGTGGTCCTGGTGGTGCTCATCCGAAGACCCTCCCCTCGCCTCGGTACGTCGGCACCACGCGCGTGACCCCGTCCGCGTCGACCCGGGCGACCTCGGCCAGCCGCTCGCACATCTCCCCTGCCTTCGCGTGCCGCAGCAGCACCCGGTCGCCGACCGCCAGCGTGCCGGCACCGGCTCCGCGGACCGGGGTCTGCACCTCGCCCGCGCCCTCGGCGCGGGTGAGCGCCAGGCCCTCCGGCCACACCGGGGTCGGGGCGCGGCTCGCGCCGGTCGGACCGGAGGCGATGAAGCCCCCGGAGAACAGCGTGGCGAGATCCGCGGCCGGACGACGCACGACGTCGAGCGCGTAGTAGCCCGCGGGGCGGGGGCTGAAGCCGGCGTACCCGTCGAAGAGGGTGGGGGCGAAGAGGCCGGAGCCGGCGGTGAGCTCGGTGAGGACGGGGTCGTCGCCGACGACGTGCAGGCTGCCGGTGCCGCCGGCGTTGACGATCTCCAGCTCCGCGTGGCGTCCGACGGCGGTGACCACGGCCGCGCGTCGGTCGACGAGCTCGGCGGCGGAGCGGCGCTTCATCAGCCGGACCGCGGGCGAGGAGTCGGGGACCCCGGCGATCTGCGCGTCGTAGAACATCAGCCCGACCAGCGCGAAGCCGGGGCGCTCGGCGACCGCGCGCGCCAGTCGCTCGGCCTCCTCGGCGGTGTGCACCGGCGAGCGGCGGGCGCCGAGGTGCAGCGGGCCCAGCCGCAGCGAGGCGTCGACGTCGAGGCAGACCCGGATCGTGGGGTGGCCGGCCCCGAGGACCGCGTCGACGAGGTCGAGGTGGTCGGTGGAGTCGACCATGACCGTGATGGCGGCGCGGCGGTGCTCGTCGGCCACGAGGTCCCGCAGCGCCTCGCGGCTCACCGAGGGGTAGGCCAGCAGCACGTCGTCGTGGCCGAGGTCGGCGAGCCACACCGACTCGGCCAGCGAGTAGGTCATCACGCCGGCGAAGCCCGGGCGGTGGAGCACCTCCTCGACCACCGAGCGGACCCGCACCGACTTCGTCGCCACCCGGATCGGCACTCCGCCGGCGCGGCGGACCAGGTCGTCGGCGTTCGCGGCCAGCGCGTCGTCGTCGACGATCCCGAGCGGCGCCTCGAGGTGGGCGGTGGCGGACAGCAGCTGGGCTCGCCGGTGGACCATGTGCGCCAGTCAACACCAGCCCGGCGGCGTACGTCGTCGGTTCCTGCGCGCGCGTCGGGCGCGCCTACCGTGGGACCCATGCAGGTGCGGACGGTGCTGTCGCGGGCGGAGTGGGAGCCGCTCGCCGAGGCGCACGCCGCGCGGGTGGACCGCTACACGCGACCGCACCTCGAGCGCCGCGAGGCGCGGGTCAAGCACCCCGTCCACGACTTCCTGTTCACCTACTACTCCCAGCGGCCCGCGCAGCTGCGGCGCTGGCACCCAGGTGTCGGCGTGGCGCTCGAGGACGCGCCCGAGCACGCGGGCTGGAAGGGCTACCGGGTCGTGCCCCCCAGCGGGCGCCATAGCGCCCGCTCAGGGGCACGAGTCGAGGTGGACCCGGCGTACGTCGCTGCGCAGCGCCCGCTCGTCGAGGCGATCCGGCGGCTGCTGGTGGCCACCGCGTCGCGGCCGCCCCAGCTGGGCTGCTTCGGGCTGCACGAGTGGGCGATGGTGCACCGCGCCTCCGAACACGGCACCCGGCACGAGTGGCCGCTGCGGCTCGGCGAGCGCGGCACCGACGAGGTGGTCGAGGGGCACCGGATCACCTGCACCCACTTCGACGCGTTCCGCTTCTTCACCCCCTCCGCCCGGCCGCTGAACACCCTGAGTCCGGGGTCGAAGGACCGCGAGGAGTTCGAGCAGCCGGGCTGCCTGCACGCCGGGATGGACCTCTACAAGCACGCCTTCCGGCTCAGCCCGATGGTGCCCTCGGAGCTGGTGGCCGACTGCTTCGAGCTGGCGTGGGACATCCGCGTGCTCGACATGCGCGCGTCGCCGTACGACCTGGCGGACCTGGGGCTGGAGCCGGTGCGCATCGAGACCGCCGAGGGCAAGCGGACCTACGCCGACGCGCAGGCCGCGTTCGCCGCGCGGGGCGCTCCCCTGCGCGCACGCCTGGTCGAGGCGTGCGACGCGCTGATCTGAGTCGAGTGGCTCAGGTCACGCCCGGACGTGCCGAAGGACAGGGCATGACCCACCTGCTGCGACTCGACGCCGTGGCGCACCGCGACGAGTTCGCCGTGCGGCTGGACGGCCACCTGCTCGGCCACGTCGTCCGCGACCCCCGCGCCCTCACCGAGATCTGGACCTGGTGGGCCGACGGTGGCGGCGTCCCGCAGCAGCACGAGGACTCCCGCGAGATGGCGGTCTACCGCCTGCTCGTCGGGTACGGCCTGGACTTCTCCACCGCGCGTTCGCTGGTGCAGCGCGGCGCCGTGCTCGTCGCCGCCTGACCCGCCCCTCGCCTCCCACCTTCACTCGATCGGTCACGTCGTCCGCGATCCGGGCGGCTGTTTGCACCCCTACTCGAGGTGCGCTTAGGTAAGCCTTACCTAATCCATCTCGGGAAGGATTCTCGGTGCCACCCACCCCTGCCCTCCTGCGGCACGTGCTGCACCCGGCCCACGCCGGCGAGTACGCCACCGCCACCCGCCTGGCCGTCGACCACCTCACCACGGCCCTCGGCCGGGTCCGCGGCCCCGCGACCGGCCTGGACCCCGACCGCGCGGCCAAGCCCGTGCGCGACGTCGACCTCGACGCGCCCCTCGGGTGCACCGCCCAGGCCCTCGCCGAGCTCGACCGCGTCTGGCTCGACGACACCGTCTGGTTCCACGAGCCCGGGTACGCCGCCCACCTCAACTGCCCGGTCCTCATCCCCTCCCTGGTCGCCGAGGTGCTCGTCAGCGGCGTGAACGCCAGCCTGGACACCTTCGACCAGTCAGTCGGCGGCACGTTCGTGGAGCGCCACCTGGTCGACTGGGTCTGCGAGCGGGCGGGCCTCGGCCCCGCCGCCGACGGGGTCTTCACCTCCGGCGGCACCCAGTCCAACCTGCAGGGCCTGCACCTGGCCCGCGACCACGTCCGCGCGCGCACCGGGGCCGACCTCGACCGGCTGCGGGTGCTGGTCTCGGTCGACGGGCACTACTCCGTCCAGCGGTCGGCCCGACTGCTGGGCCTCTCCCCCGACGCCGTCATGGCCGTCCCCGTCGACGGGCGGCGCCGGATGCGTCCCGACGCGCTGGCCGACGCGTTGTCCCAGGTGGAAGCCGAGGGCACCGTGCCGATGGCCGTCGTCGCCACCGCCGGCACCACCGACCACGGGGCGATCGACCCACTGGGCGCGGCCGCCGACCTCGCGCACGAGCACGGGGCGTGGCTGCACGTCGACGCGGCGTACGGCGGTGGGCTGCTCGTCTCCCGCCGGCGCCGGCACCTCCTCGACGGCATCGAGCGCGCCGACTCGGTGACGGTGGACTTCCACAAGACGTGGTTCCAGCCGGTCTCGTGCAGCGCCGTGCTGGTCCGCGACCGCGCGCACCTGCGGCACGTGACGGCCCACGCCGACTACCTCAACCCCGCCGACGGCGGCGGGCTGACGACCCGCCGGCCCGACCAGGTCGACAAGAGCCTGCAGACCACGCGGCGCTTCGACGCGCTCAAGCTGTGGCTGACCCTGCGGGTGATGGGCGCGGACGCGGTCGGGGAGCTGGTCGACGCGGTCGTCGACCTGGCCCAGGCCGCACACCAGCGGTTGCGCGAGGACGACCGTGTCGAGGTGCTCGCAGCCCCGGAGCTCAGCACCCTGCTGCTGCGACCGGTCGCCCCCGGGCTCGACGCCGCCGCGGTCGACGCGCTCGTGCCGCGGGTGCGCGCGGCGCTCTGGGACGGCGGGGAGCACGTGGTCGCCGCGACCGTCGTGGACGGGCGCCGCTGGCTCAAGCTCACCCTGCTCAACCCGATGGCCGGCGTCGAGGACGTGATGTCGGTGGTCGAGGGCATCGTCGCCGCTGCGGACGACCTGCTCGGGGAGAAGGCGGCATGAGGGTCCACGACCTGCTCGGCATCGGTCTGGGCCCCTTCAACCTGGGTCTGGCCGCACTCGCCGACCCGCTGCCCGACGTCGACGCGGTCTTCCTCGAGGGCCGCGAGGAGGTGTCCTGGCACCCCGGGATGATGCTGTCCGAGGCCACCTTGCAGGTGCCGTTCCTCGCCGACCTCGTGACGATGGCCGACCCCACCTCTCGGTGGTCCTTCCTCGCCTTCCTCAAGGAGACCGGGCGGCTCTACCCCTTCTACGTGCGCGAGTCGTTCTACCCCCTGCGCAGCGAGTACGACGACTACCTGCGCTGGGTCGCCGAGCGGCTGCCGTCGGTGCGGCTGGGGCAGCGGGTCACCGGCGTCGAGCGCGGGGACGACGGCGTCTACACCGCGACCACGGCTGCCGGCGACACCTGGCACGCGCGGCGGCTGGTCCTCGGGGTCGGCACCCGGCCGAGCCTTCCCGACAGCGTGCGCGCCGCCGGTGGCCCGGCGGTGCACACCGCCGACTACCTCCCGGCCCGCGAGCGCCTGCAGCGCTGCCGCACGGTCACGCTCGTCGGCAGCGGCCAGAGCGCGGCCGAGGTCTACCACGACCTGCTCGCCGCCAGCCCCGACCACGACTACGACCTGGTGTGGCTCACGCGCAGCCCGCGCTTCTTCCCGATGGAGTACACCAAGCTCACCCTCGAGCTGACCTCCCCGGAGTACTCCACCTACTTCCAGAGCCTCCCCGACGCGACCCGCGCCCGTCTGCTCCGCGAGCAGCGCAGCCTCTACAAGGGCATCAGCGGCGAGCTGGTCGACGCGATCTCCGACCTGCACTACCGGCTGCGGGTCCAGGGCCACGGTCCGCGGACCACCCTGGTCACCAACACCTCGCTGACCGGCGCCACCTGGGACGGCACGGCCTACGACCTCGCGCTTCACCACGACGAGACCGGCGAGGACTTCGCGCTGCGCACCGACGGCCTGGTGCTCGGCACCGGCTACCGCGCGGAGCTGCCCGCCTTCCTCGACGGGGTCCGCGACCGGTTGCGGCTCGACGGGGAGGGCCGGCCGTGCGCGGACGCGTCGTACGCCGTCGACGTCACCGGCCGCGAGGTCTTCGTGCAGAACGCCGAGGAGCACACCCACGGCTTCGTCGCCCCCGACCTCGGCATGGGCGCGCACCGCAGCGCCACCATCCTCAACGCCGTCACCGGGCGCGAGGCCTACCCCGTCGAGAAGCGGGTCGCCACCCAGACCTTCGGCGTGCCCGAGCACCTGCGCACGCACCGCACGGCCCACCCCCAGGAGGTCTCCGCATGAGGACCACGATCGAGCCGCTCACCCTGGACGGGGCGACCGTGCGGATGCTGCACCGCTGGGTCACCCACCCCCGATCCCGCTACTGGCAGATGGGCGAGGCGTCCCCCGACGAGGTGGCGCTGGAGTACGCCGGCATCAGCGCGTCGGCGACCCACCACGCCTGGCTCGGGCGGGTCGACGGCGAGCCGACGTTCCTCGCCGAGACCTACGACCCGGCGCACTCCCCGCTCGCCGGGCTGCCGGAGGTGCGCGAGGGCGACCTGGGCATGCACGTGCTCGTCGCACCCCCCGAGGGGCCCCCGCGCTCGGGGCTCACCCGCACAGTCTTCGCCGCGGTGCTCGAGCACTGCTTCGCCGAGGAGTCCGTACGCCGCGTGGTCGTCGAGCCCGACGTCGGCAACGACGCCATCGCCCGGCTCAACAAGGAGGCCGGCTTCGTCGTCGCCCGCACCGTCGAGCTGCCCGGGAAGACCGCGGCGCTGTCGTTCCTGACCCGCGAGGACTGGGTGGCGGCGTCCGGCCGGCAGACCGACCCGGCGCCCCACCTCAGCCCGTCCCTGCTGGCAGCCGCCCAGCGCCGGCTGGTGACCAAGGCGCTCTCCGAGCTGTGCCACGAACGGCTGTTCGCGCCCGTCCCGGACGGGCCCGGACGGTGGCGCGTGGCCGGGCCGACGTCGACCCACCGCTTCGCGGCGCGGGTCCTGCCGCTGGAGCACTGGGACGTCGACCCCGACTCGGTCACCCGCGAGGTCGACGGCGAGGCCGTGGACCTCGACGTCCAGGAGCTCGTGGTCGAGCACGCCGAGGCCCTCGGGCTGCGCGGCGACCTGGTCGAGGTCTACCTCGAGGAGCTGGCCGCCACCCTGGCGTGGACCTGCTGGCAGCTGGCCCACCCGGGGCCGCCGGTGGCCTCGCTGCTGTCGGCCTCGCACGGCGAGGTGGAGGCCGCGATGACCGAGGGTCACCCGGGCTTCCTGGCCAACCGCGGGCGGATCGGCTTCGGCCTCGCCGACCACGAGGCCTACTCCCCCGACGCCGCCGCTCCCGTCCGGCTCGTGTGGCTGGCCGTGCGCCGCGACCGGGCCCGGCTCTCGCTGGGCGAGGGCTGGACCGAGGAGGGGCTCTACGCCACCGGTCTCGGCTCCGACGTCGAGCTGATGCACGACCGGCTTCGCCGCCGCGGGCTCGATCCCGCGGACCACCTGCTGATGCCGGTCCACCCCTGGCAGTGGGACCGCAAGGTCGCGGTCACCTTCGCCCCCGACGTGGCGCGGCGCGACCTCGTGGTGCTGGGCGAGGGCACCTCGCGCCACCAGGCGATGCAGTCGATCCGGACCTTCGCCGACCTGGACCATCCGCGTCGACCGCAGGTGAAGACCGCGCTGGCCATCCAGAACATGGGGTTCGTGCGCGGATTGTCACCGGCGTACATGGAGGCGACGCCGGCGATCAGTGACTGGGTGGCCCGGCTGGTGACCGAGGACCCGGCGCTGCAGCGGATGGGGTTCTCGGTGCTGCGGGAGGTGGCGGCGGTCGGCTACACCGGCGACGTCTTCCACCGCGCCGCCCCGGGTGCACCGCAGCGCAAGATGCTCGCAGCCCTGTGGCGGGAGAGCCCGGTGGGGGCGGTCGGCGACGGCGAGCGCATCGTGACGCTCGCCTCGCTGCTGCACCGCGACGCGGCCGGTGACTCCTTCGCCACCGCGCTGGTCGAGGCGTCCGGGCTCACCGCGCGGGAGTGGCTGGCCCGGTGCCTGGACGCCTACCTGCGCCCGGTCGTGCACTGCCTGCTGGCCCACGACCTCGCATTCATGCCGCACGGGGAGAACCTCCTGCTGGTGCTGCGCGACCAGGCCCCCGTGCGCTGCGTGATGAAGGACCTCGGGGAGGAGGTCGCGGTGCTCTCCCAGACCCGCGCGCTGCCGCCGGAGGTCGAGCGGGTGCGCGCCGAGGTCGACGACGACGACCGGTGCCTGGCGGTGCTCACCGACGTCGTCGACGGCGTGCTGCGCCACCTCGCCTCGATCTGGGACCGCGACGGCGTGCTGCCCGTGGCCGACTTCTGGGACGAGGTGGCCTGCTGCCTCGAGCGCCACGCCGCCGACCATCCCGAGCTGGCGTCGGCGGCGGCCGACTACGACCTGCAGCGGCCGACGTTCCGGCACTCCTGCCTCAACCGGCTCCAGCTGCGCGACGCCCGCCACATGGTCGACCTGTCCGACCAGGCCTCGTCGTTCCTGTACGCCGGCGAGCTGGACAACCCGCTGCACCGCGGGGTCGTCGGCTGAGCCGGCCGGGTTCGTCGGCTGGCCGACAGACCCGGGAGTCAGACGGAACCTGTCAACCTGCGTGGAGTCGGTCGCGGTTGGTTTCTTGGTTGATGGCCACTTGGGCCATAGGGGTCGGTACCCGGGGCGGGCTGGCGAACCGTTCGGGGTGGGCGGTGTAGAGGGCGTCCATGGCGGCTTGGCGCCGATGGTGGACACCGGTCCAGGTG